>Ga0155080_142_pt1 | contig 163218 bp, 124 predicted proteins | sample RifCSPhighO2_01_FD_106048 | JGI IMG/M metagenome (GOLD analysis project Ga0155080, IMG submission 106048) | Phenylobacterium sp. RIFCSPHIGHO2_01_FULL_69_31 | reverse complement strand
GGAAAAGGCCCTGGCCGCCGCCGACGCCTCGCTCGACGCCAACAGCCGCACCGCCCTGAACGAAGACTTCAAGGCGCTCCGTGACCAGCTGTCCAAGGCCGTGTCGAACGCCGAATTCAACGGCATCAACATGGTCAAGTCGGGCGGCACCACGATCGCGGCTCTGGCGAACGCCGACGCCACCTCGAAGATCACGGTCGCTGCGCAGAGCCTCGCGCTCGGCGGTTCGAACGTGACGGTCGCGGCGGCGGGTTCGATCGGCACGATCTCCACGGCGACCGCCATGATCGCCACGGTGAACACCTCGATCACCAACGTCTCGACGGCCCTGAGCCGCCTGGGCACGGGCTCGAAGTCGCTGGGTTCGCACCTGGACTTCGTGAACAAGCTCCAGGACTCGATCGACGCCGGCGTGGGCAACCTCGTCGACGCCGACCTCGCGAAGGAAAGCGCCAAGCTCCAGGCTCTGCAGACCAAGCAGCAGCTGGGCGTTCAGGCTCTCTCGATCGCGAACCAGTCGTCCTCGATCCTGCTCGGCCTCTTCCGTTAAGGCCAGGCGCCGCGGAGCTCCAGGGCTCCGCGGTCCGTCAATCGCGTCGGCGGGCAGGGGAGACCTTGCCCGCCGTTCGCCCTGATCTGGAGCGCTGCACGCACGTTCAGCGAAGGGAGAAATGGACAGAAAGCTCGCGGCCGTCGCGCCCGCGCCCGAGTCCGGAAGGCCCCAGCTTCAGACCGCGCCGCCCGCCAAGAGCGAGCCGCCGGTCGCCAAGGGGCCGGATCCGGTCGAGATGCGACTGGTCATAGAAGTGGATCAAGCCAGCGGTTCGTTCGTCTACAAAACGATCAATCGGCTCACCGGCGAGGTCATCCAGCAGCTGCCCAGGGCGGAGGTCCTGAAGCTCAAGGATGGCGGACAGTACGCCGCCGGGACCGTCATCCGAACCGAGGTCTGATCCCAAAGGGCGCGCAGCCCCCGCGCGCACCTAGGACAAATTGTCCCGACCGCCCCAGGCCAGCCTGGCGGCGGCAAACGTCGTTAATGTTGTTAACCATATTGGAACCAGCGCTTCCTAGCTTGAAGCCACGTCCTGGATGCGAGTCGCAGCCGAGGGCGTCCCGCCGCTAGGAGAGCGTCATGACGATCAGCGTCAACACGAACAAGTCCGCGCTGACCGCGCTGCAGAACCTGAACCGGACCAACGACGAGTTGGCCAACGTCCAGAACCGGGTGAACACCGGCCTGAAGATCGCCAACGCGAAGGACAACGCGGCGGTCTGGGCCATCGCCCAGGGCCAGCGGGCCGACATCGGCGCCTTGGGCGCCGTGCGGATGAGCCTGGATCGCGCCCAGTCGATCGCCGAAGTAACGATGACCGCCGGCGAGACGATCTCGGATCTGCTCGTGGATCTGAAGTCCAAGGTCGTCGCCGCGATGGACACGTCGCTGGACGCAGCCTCGCGCACCGCGCTCGATTCGGACTTCAAGTCGCTCCTTCGCCAGATCCAGCAAGTCACCTCGAACGCCTCGTTCGACGGCGCCAACCTCCTGGATGGCTCGGTCGGCGCGAACATCCAGTTCCTGGCCAATGCCGAGGCCACGCAGCGGATCACCCTGTCCACCCAGAACATGTCGCTGGGCGGTTCGATCATCACCATCGGAAGCGCGGCGTCGATCTCGACGGTCACCAACGCCACCGCCATCCTGTCGAACCTCAACACCTCGATCACCCAGGTGAACCAGGCGCTGGGCAACCTCGGCTCGCAGGGCAAGCAGATCGAGGCTCACCTGGGCTTCGTCTCGAAGCTGACCGACGTGCTGGAAGCCGGCGTGGGCAACCTGGTCGACGCCGACCTCGCCAAGGAGAGCGCGCGCCTTCAGGGCCTCCAGGTCCAGCAGCAGCTCGGCGCCCAGGCGCTGTCGATCGCCAACCAGGCGCCCCAGATCGTGCTGCAGCTCTTCCGCGGCGGCTAAGCCGTCCAAGTTTCCGTTGGGGCGTAAGAGAGAGCCTGGGCGCCGGTCGCCCAGGCTCTTTTTCTTTCGGTCCTTAGCAAGCCGTAAACGATCCTTGCCGCAAGGTTGCAGGCGGCGGACTAGCTAGCCGCCGAAGAGCGCCATGGTCACACCCATCGACACGAATCTGCTGCTCGGCATCTACAACACCCGCGCGGGTGTTGGCGGGGTGTCGCTGGCCGGCGGTTCGAGCTCGAGCAAGCGCGTGGCGCCCACCGCGCCGTGGACCCAGGAAACCACCGCGGCCGAGGCCAGCGCCGCCGTCAAGGGCGTGCTGGCGGGCCGCAAATTCATCAACGAAAGCGCCGCCCAGCTCGACCTGCCGGGGGCGAGCCAGGACTATCGGAAACTCTTCGCGCTCTATCAGGGCCTGTCCGTGCTGAACGGCCTGGTGGAGCAGATCCAGAAGAAGGGCCTGAGCAGCGCCGAGAAGTCCCGGATCCAGAGCACCTTCGCCAAGGGCCTGAACGAGGTGATGGCCTATTCGAAGGCCGCGGACCTGGACAAGGTGCGGCTGACGTCGGGCGAGGTCGCCACCTCCGCCAAGACGACCGTCCCGGTGCAGGCCAACAAGACCGAGTACGTCACCACGCCGATCTTCGCCGGCACCAGCGCCGACGCCGTGCCGCAGTTCGCCGGCAACGTGAAATTCTCCATCGCGGTCAAGCGCTCCGGCGTGACGTCCAACATCGACATCGACCTGAACGACGTCGTCGGCACCCGGTCGATGGCCAATGTGGTCAACTTCATCAACGGCAAGCTTGAGGCCGCGGGCGTCGATACGCGCTTCGCCACCCAGCGCCTGCCGGGGGCCGAACGCACGATCCAGGCGGGCGGCCAGACGATCAAGCTGGGGCCCGGACCGGACCAGTGGGCCTTCAAGGTCAAGCCGGGTGGCGAGACGGTGACGTTCAGCGCGGCGGCGACCGAGCCCGCGGTCTACATGACCCAGGCCATCGGCGACCCCAATCCGGACGGCAAGGTCGACACCGACGACGGCGTCATCAGTCAGCAGCTGCTCAAGTTCCAGACGGACACGGCTACGGTCGACGCGCCGGTGGCGGGCCAGAACGACGCCAACTGGGTGGATGGGCGGGCGTTCGCCAAGACGCTGAGCGCCGAGATCAAGACGGTCCGCGCCACCAAGGTCGGCCCCGACGGCTCGGTCTACATGCTGGCCGATGTGACCAACAAGACCGGCGGCCAGGACATCAAGGGCGAGCAGGACGTGGCCCTGCTCAAGTACGATTCGGCCGGCAATCTGCTCTACACCCGCACGCTCGGCGCCTCGGACAAGGCTTCGGGCCTGGGCCTGGCGGTGGCCGCCGACGGTCGCGTGGCGATCGCAGGCTCCGTGGTCGGCGGCCTCAACGGCGCCCAGGAAGGGGCGATGAACTCGGGGCCGAACGGGGCCTTCGCCGACCAGACAGACAGCTTCGTGACGGTGTTCAACGCCGAGGGCGAGGAAATGTGGACCCAGCGGCGCGGCGCGCGGCTGGCCGACGAGGCGAGCCAGATCGTCTTCGGCGACAACAACATGGTCTATGTGGCCGGCCGCTCGAAGTCCGCGCTGCCGGGCGCCACCAGCCTGGGCGACTGGGACAGCTACATCGAGGGCTTTGGCCCCCCATCCACCGACCCCATCACCAAGGGCAAGGTGCCGGCGACCTTCACCCAGAGCTTCGGCTCGGCCGGCGCGGACCGTCCGGCGGGGATGGTGCTGGACGGGACGAACCTGATCACCGCCAGCGTCGAGGACGGGCGCGCGGTGCTGCGCCGCTTCGACATCTCGTCCGGATCGCCGGTCCTGACCTCCACCCGAGACCTGGGTGATCTGCAGGGCGGCGACATCGTGGGGCTGTCGCTGGACGGCGGCGACGTGGTGATCGCCGGCTCGACCTCGAACGGCGGCCTGGCGGTGGGCAGCACGACCAAGGCGCTCTCGGGCGGCGTCGACGCCTTCGCCGCGCGGATCCCCAAGGACCTGAGCGCCGGGGGCACGCTTGCTTACTACGGCGGGACGGGGGACGACCGCGCCACCGCCCTCTCGGTTTCGAATGGCGAGGTCTACGTCGCGGGCTCGGCCGGAACCGATCTGCCGGGCCAGCCCCCGGTGGGCAAGAAAGACGGCTTCCTGGCCCGCATCGACATCGCCACCGGCAATGCCGACTGGTCTCGGCGCTTCACCGGCAAGGAAGGCTACGCGACGCCCGGTTCGCTGGCGGTCGACGCCAGCGGCGCCAGCTCGCTGGACCGGCTGGGCCTGCCCAAGGGCACGCTCGACTTCACCGATTCGCAGAAGATCACCGCGGCGAGCAGCCTGCGGGCGGGCGAGCAGTTCACCGTGCGCTCCGGCACAGGGCGGGCCCAGACGGTCACCATCGACGCCGACGACACGCTCAACACGCTTGCCACCAAGATCAAGCGCGCCACCGGCTTCCAGGCCAAGGTCGCGGTCACCACCTCGGGCGGCGTGCGGAAGCTGACGGTGACACCGCTCAACAACCGGACGGTGATCGAGTTCGGCGCGGGCAAGGTGAACAAGGACGCCCTGGAGTTCCTGGGCATCCCCGAGGGCATCGTCCGCAACACCGTGATCAGCGACAAGGGCGCCTCTGTGCCCGCCGACGGCAAGGGGCAGATCTTCGGTCTCGGCCTGGAGGCGGACCTGCGGCTGGACACCGCCCTGGAGATCGCCCACTCGGCGGCGGACATCGCCAACGCCATGGGCGTGGTGCGCAAGGCTTACAAGGACCTGGTGACCCAGGCGACGCCGCAGAGCCAGCAGGCCGCCGCTGCGGCCGCTGCAGCCGCCGCGACCGGCGAGGTTCCCGCCTATCTGAAGAACCAGCTCGCCAACTATCAGGCCGCGCTCTCGCGTCTCGGCGGCTAGACGGCTTGAACGCGGGCCGCTTGGGGGCTAGCGAGACGCGATGGAGACGCCCCCTCCGGCCCCCGACCAGCCATCCGCCCCGAAGCCGCCGCGCCGCGGTCCACCCGTCGTCGTGCTCGGCGGCCTCGGCGCGCTCGTCGCCGGCGGCGTGATCGCCTGGGTGCTGGTGTCCGGCGACCGCGGGCCCGCGCCTGCGCCCCCGGCGTCCGAGGGCGGGCTGGTGATCGATTCCAGCGCGGCGGAAGACGGCCGCATCGACCCGGGCAAGCCGCTGCGCTGCTTCGTGCAGGGGCAGTTCGTCGGCGAGCTCAGCCTCACCGACTGCGCACGCCGCAACGGCGTCGCCACCGACGCCCTGGACGTGGGCCTGGACGAGACGGGGGCTCTGGCCGCGGCGCAGCAGGCCGGCGCCCAGCTCATCCCGCTGCCGCCGGTCGAGGAGGGGCCGCTGTCCGCCACCGAGGAGTCCGCGCTGCCGCCGGCGGAGTCCGAGGAGGCCGACGTCGAGAGCGCGCTGCCGGGCACATGCTGGCGTCATGGGGGCGGCCGCTGGCGGCGCGTCTCCGAGGATGGGGGGCTCGACGCCTGTGTCCAGACCCTGTTCGCCGGCCGCTGCGAGCGGCCGGGCGGCGCCTCGTACGGGCGGTTCGGCTCCCAGACCCTGCGGCTGGTGGCCGGCAAGGTCGAGATCTCGGACGACAACCGGGCCTTCCGCACCCTTGTCCCGCAGGCTCCGGATTGCAGTCTGCCGCCGGTGGGATAGGTTCGCGGCCATGTCCGCGAAACCCCTGCTTGTCCTCGCTGTCGCCGCCCTGGCGCTCACCGCCTGCGCGAAGAAGACCACGCCGCCGGGCGACGCCGGGATCTGCTACCACGTGGTCCCGCAGAAGGACGGCTCGCTGAAGTACAACAAGCTGGTGCAGGCGGCGAGCCTGGAGCAGTGCGCGGCCAACCTCGAGGCCATGCGCATCAAGTTCCTGACCCTGGGCGGCAACCAGCAGGAGATCTACGGCGCCTACCAGGCCAACTTCCTGTTCCTGGTGAAGGAGGGCGTGATGACCTCCACCTCGCTGGAGGGGCCGCGCTATGTGGCCCTCGTGCGGACGGGAGACGGCCGGCTGGCGATCCCCGGGGCGATGCCGCAGTAGCGGATTCATCTGTGGACGGGTTCCGCGAGGCGAGAACGTAAGCGGAACATTTGGGTTGATGCCGTTTCCGCGACGCGCTAGCGTCGCCCGCTGCGAACCTTTCTGGCGCGCTCAACGACGGGCATCGGCCCGCCTTCTACGGAAACCAAGGAACACATCGACATGGCGGGCAGCGTCAACAAAGTCATCCTGGTGGGCAATCTGGGCGCCGACCCCGAGATCCGCTCGCTGGGCTCGGGCGACCGGGTCGCCAACCTCCGCATCGCCACGTCCGAGACCTGGCGCGACCGCAATTCCGGCGAGCGAAAGGAAAAGACCGAGTGGCACCGGGTGGTGATCTTCAACGAGAACCTCGTGAAGGTGGCTGAGAACTATCTGCGCAAGGGCGCCAAGGTCTACATCGAGGGCAGCCTGCAGACCCGCAAATGGTCCGACCAGTCGGGACAGGAGAAGTTCTCCACCGAGGTGGTGCTGCAGAAGTTCCGCGGCGAACTGACCATGCTGGACGGCCGTGGCGGCGACGCCGAGCAGGGCGAAGGCGGCGGCTATGGCGGCGGCTTCTCCTCCGGCCCGCGCCAGTCCAGCTCGGCCCCCCGCGAAGACTTCTCCGCCAACCTGGACGACGAGATCCCGTTCTAGGGCCGAACGTCCGCTAGGATCAGAACCGGCGGTCAGTTCCCTTTGGAGCTGGCCGCCTTCTTCGTTTGAGGGGGCGGGAACGCGGCGCGCAGCGCGGCGCCGACGCCCTCCATCACGTTCGCCCAGTCGTAGGACTTCTCGCCCGCGAAGACGCGGGCCTGAGGGTACCAGGGATAGCCGTCCGCGCCGAGTCGCGGCCAAGCGTCGGGCGTGGTGACCAGCCAGGTCGGCGCGCCGACGGCGGCGGCGATGTTGGTCGTGGCGGTCGCCGGGCCGATCACCAGGTCCAGCGCCAGGCTGAGCGCGGCAAGCTCGTCGAGGTCCATGCGCAGGTCGAGGCCGGGGAGGGCGCGGATGTCCCCGTTCAGGCTCTGGGCGATGACGCGCAGCTCGTCGTCGCAGTCGCCGATCTGGAGGTTGATGAAGGTCACGCCGGGGGCGCCGAAGACCGGGCGCCAGAGGTCGAGCGGGGGATAGAATTTCTGGCGCTGCGAGGTCATCACCAGGCTCCGCCAGATCACGCCCACCTTCGGCCCCGGCCCGATTCCGGCGAGGGTGGCTTTCCAATGGTCGACCCGCCGGGGATCGGGCTTGAGGAAGCCGGTGGGCGCTGTCGGGAAGTCGCCCAGCTCGCGCCGATGGCTGCGGAGGAAGTCGCCCATGCGCGCCCAGGTGTCGTAGGCGTCCGGCGGCATGTCCGGGGCGTCCCGAACGGTCCGGCCTTGATCGCGGCGCGTGTCGTGGGCCACCACCTGCGCCGCCTCGAAGGATCGCTGGAAGAGCGCGACGAGCCGGGGTTCTACGGCGAGCAGCATCCGGCCCGACTGGCCGATCTCCCGCGCCACATCGGCGAGGACGTTGGCGAAGAGAATCTCATCGCCCAGTCCCTGTTCCCCGACCACCAGGACCCGCCGCCCGGCCAGCGGCTCGCCCGGCGTCCAGGCCGGCGCGGCGAAGGCGTGATGGACGTAGTCCGGATAGGCCTCCTCGTTCCGGACGGCGTAGGCGTCCCAGCCGGCGCCGATCTCGCCCGCGGCCAGCAGCAGATTGGACCTCGCGTACCGGTACATGGCCGCCTGGGCGAGGCTGTCGGCGCCCAACGCGATCGCCCGCTCGCAATCGTCGAGGGCGCCCCGGAAGTCGGCGACGGCCCGCCGGGCGTTCGCGCGGTTGAAGTGGGCCGTGTGCAGATCGTCCTGCAGCCGGATCGCCTCGTCGAAGAAGACCAGCGACTGCCCCGCCTGGCCCGACTCGAACAGGACGCAGCCCAGGGTGTTCCAGAGGAGGGCGGAGCCTGGATTGTCCGTGATGGCGCCGCGAAGCAGGTCGATCGCCTCTGGAAAGCGGGACTGCTCGCAATAGGCGTAGGCCAGGTCGTTGGCGATCTCGATGGAGGCGGGGTCCTGCTGGCGGGCGCGCAGGAGGAACCTCTCCGCGAGCTGCGGCAGGCGCAGGAGACTGGCGAGGCGGGCGATGTCGCGGGCGAGGCCGGCCTCGTTCGGCGCGATCGCCAGGGCGTGTTCGTAGGCGTCCAGCGCGCCGGCGTAGTCCCCAAGCTTTTCCCGGAACACCGCGAGCAGGCGCCAGGCCTGGCCGCTCCCGGCGTCGGCCGCGGCGGCGTCCGTGGCGAGCCTGGCGGCGAGGGCGAAGTCCTTCCTGCCGTCGGCGTCGACGGCGCGGCGGAGGAGATCGGCGGCTCTCCGGCGCCCGGCTTGCGAAAGGTCGCGGGTCACGGGCGTCGCCCTCCAGGGATGTGAGGCCAGGGTTGGCGGATTCGATTAAGGCTTGTCGAACACGGCTAGAGCCGGGTCCTCAGGGACCAGAGCTCGGGGAAGCAGCGGCGCTGCAGGGTGCGCTGCAGGTAGCTGGCGCCCTCGCTGCCGCCGGTGCCGCGCTTGCCCCCGATGATGCGCTCGACGGTCAGCACGTGCTTGTGCCGCCAGGTCAGCAGGGCGTCGTCCAGGTCCACCAGCTTCTCGGCCAGCTGGTAGAGTTCCCAGTAGCGCCGGGTGTCCCGGTAGACCGCCAGCCAGGCGTCCTCGACGGCGGGGTGGGGCGCATAGGGCTGGGTCACGTCGCGCTCAAGCACCTCGGCGGGGACGTCGAGGCCGTGGGCCGCCAGGCGATGGATGGCGTCGTCGTAGAGGCTTGGCGCCTCGAGCGCGGCTTTAAGGGTCGCGAGCGCCTCGCTGCCCTCGTCCTGGAACGCCAGGAACGAGGCGTCCTTGAGGCCCAGGAGGTATTCCAGGGTGCGGAACTGCCAGGACTGAAAGCCCGAGCTGGTCCCGAGGCCTGCCCGGAAGCTGAGGTAGTCGGACGGGGTCATGGTCGCCAGGACGTCCCACGACAGGGTCATGATCGTCTGGATGCGCGAGACCCGGGCGAGAGCCTTGTAGGCCGGCTCCACCTCCTGCGAGCGGATCAGGCGCTTTGCCAGCCGCACCTCGTGGATGATCTCCTTCAGCCACAGCTCCTTCGTCTGGTGGATGACGATGAAGAGCATCTCGTCGTGGCGGTCGGTGGTGGGGTGCTGGGCGGTGAGCAGCCGGTCGAGGCCCAGGTAGCCGGCGTAGGTGATGGTGTCGGTCATCTTGGGCGTGAGCAACGCGCCGCCGCGCGGCGAGTCAAGACGCGGGGCGGGCGTGGCGCAGCTCCGCCCGTCGCCAGCTGACGCTAGTTCGCCGCCGCAGCGGGGCTGGGCTCGGGGGGCGGGCAGGCGTCGGCGATGCGGCGGGCTTCGGTGGAGGCCTTGCCGGCGATGTCCAGGCCCAGGAACTCGGTGGCGATCTCTGCGGTCAGGTTGAAGCTGGTCGGGGTGTAGGAGCCGGAGCCCTGGACCGCGACCTTGCGGCCCTTCTTGCTGACGCAGGTCCCCTTGAGGGTGATCCGGCCGCCCGAGAACACCTTGGTGGGGTAGGTGCAGGCGTAGTGGCGGTTGGAGGGGCCGGCCAGGAACTTGTCCACGTCGGCCGGCGTGATGCAGCGCTTCTCGGTCTTACTCTGCTTGATGGGCGACAGCAGCCGGTTCGTGGACTCCCAGTAGCCGGGCAGGATCGTCGTGGCGGCCTGGGCCGCGCCGGTGGGCGCGAGCGCGGCGAGGGCGATCAGGAAGGCGGGGGCGGCTTTCATGTGGCGGCGGACTCTACGGCTGATTTCGGCGCCAGGGTGACGGGCGCTGGATGAACCTCGGCTTAGCGCGCGTCGGCGGGCTGCGGCGCGCGGGACTCCATCAACGCCAGGTTCCGCTCCCGGATGCGCTGGCCTTCTTCGTCGTAGAGGAACGGCAGGAAGGCGTACCGACGGCCGCGGGTGACCGGCGTGGCCTCGTGCAGGAGGTTGCAGTTGAACACGACCGCGCCGCCGGTCGGGGGCCGATAGGTCCGGGTCCCGAACTCGGGAAAGCGCAGGTCGCCGCCGTCGTACTCGCCCGCGTTGAGGTTGATGGAACAGGCGAAGCGGCGATGCGCCGTGGCGAGGCTCTGGTTGTCGCGGTGCGCGTGGAAATAGCCGCCTTCCTCCGCGTCGTAGCAGGAGACGATGTAGCGCTCGATGCGGGTGGCGTCGAACTGGAAGGTGCGCCGGACCATCGGCGCGATGGCGCGCCGGATACGGGCGATGATCTCGGCGCGGAGGTCGGCGTCGTCCTTGAGGTTCACGTCGCGGCGCTTCTTCATGCCGTCCATGATCCCGACGGTGCGTCCGTCGACATCGCGCATGACGCCGGAGGGCTCGCCGCCACGGGCTTCGTAGAGGTCGATCAGCCGGCGGCAGAACTCCGGCTCGAAGACCCGCGGCACGATCAGCACCGGCGCGACCAGCGAGACGCCTGCGTAGGCGTCGAGTGGCGGCAGGCCGGCGAGGATCGGGCCGAACACGGCCTCGGGCTGGTCGATCGGCGCACGGGCGACGAGGCGGCTGGCGGGATCCAGCAGCAGCCACGCGCCTTCCTCCGGACCCAGATGGAACAGCGGCGCGATCCGGTCCTCGGGGTCGAAGAACCAGCGCTGGCCCGGCGCGTGGTCGGGCGGGATGGCGTCGCTCTCGGGTTCCCGCGCGACGAAGAAGGCGGCCAGGAAGCGCCCCTCGAAACGCCGCATGAGGGGCTCCACGGCGGCGATGGCCGCGTCCCGGGCGGCGGCATCGCGCGGCATGAAGGCCAGCAGCACGTGCCGGCCGGCGACCGTGCTGAAGTGGAAGGCCGGGTTGGTGCGGCTGACCGCCGCGAACTCCGGCGCCATGTCGCCCAGGCTGAGCGGAGGCAGGGCCCAGCGACCGCTCACGCCGCAGCTCCCTCGGCGCCCGCCACCTCGGCCTGGTAGGCCCGCAGGGTGGCCGTCCCGGCCTCGTCGTAGAAGAAGGGCAGGAAGGCGTAGCGGCGGCCCGCCGTCACCGGCCGCGCCTCGTGCATCATGGCGCAGGAGAACACCACGGCGCCCCCGAGCGGCGGGCGGTAGGTGGCGGAGCCGTACTCAAGGAAGCGCAGGTCCCCGCCCTCGAAGCCGTCGTTCAGGTTGATCGAGCAGGCGAACTTGCGGTGCGCGGTGCCGCGGGTGGTGTTGTCCCGATGGGGGTGGAACACGCCGCCGTCGCCGGCGTCGTAGCAGCTCACCAGGTAGCGCTCGATCTCAGTGACCGTGAAACCGAGGCCGCGGAGGATCATCGGGAAGAGACGACGCTCCAGGCGCTCGCGAAGGGCGGCCTGGAGTTCGGGATCGCGGATCCACAGGTCGCGCCGCTTCTTCAGCTCGTCCATGACCGGCACGGTGCGGCCATCGATATCGCGCATGACGCCGGTGAACTCCCCGCCGTCCGCCTGGTGCATCTCGATCAGCGCCTGGCAGAGCTCGGGCTCGAGGACCCGCGGCACGATCAGAACCGGGGCGTGCAGGGGCGTTCCGGCGTGGTCGGCGGGGGCGGGCAGGGCGGCGACCTGGGCCAGCATCGCCTCGGCCGCCTCCACCGGCGCCGTGGCCATGGCCCGCAGCGTCGGGTCGAGCAGCAGCCAGTGCGGCTGGGGGCCGTAGTGGCGGGTGATCGATCCATCCGCATCCAGCATCCAGCGCAGGCCGCGCATGTCCCGCAGGCCGGCCTCCATGGCGCCGTCGCGGTACACCACCAGGGCGCAGGCCTTCACCTCGTCGAACAGCCGCTGGTTCGCCGCAAGCGCCCGGAGCGCCGCCAGCCGGGGCTCGGGCGCGTCCGGGAGGAACAGCACCAGCACATGGCGGCCGGCGGTCGTGTCGAAAGCGAATTCCGGGTTGGAGGGCGTCCGGGCGGTGAACCAGGGCGCATTCTGGCCAAAGGCGAGCGGCATCCGGCCAGCCTAGAGCTTCGAACGGCCAAGGTCATCAGCCTAGGCTTTAGCCCTCGCGTACGCGCGTGTACGCACATGCGTGCGCGTGAAGTGGCGTCCGGCGCTTGGGGGTGCTAACTGGAGCCCCTATTTAACCAGTCCGATTCGAACGGTTTTTCCCTCCCTTGACCGACGACAGCACCACCACCCCGCCCGAACACGGCCCGGGGGGCATCGCCCCTATCGCCATCGAAGACGAGCTGAAGCGCTCGTACCTCGACTACGCCATGAGCGTGATCGTCAGCCGCGCCCTACCGGACGTGCGCGACGGTCTGAAGCCAGTGCACCGGCGGATCCTGTTCTCCATGGGCGAACAGGGTCACACGCCTGACCGCAGCTACGTGAAGTCGGCCCGGGTCGTCGGTGACGTGATGGGTAAGTATCACCCGCACGGCGACGTCGCGATCTACGACACCTTGGTGCGCCTGGCGCAGCCGTTCTCGATGAGCCTGTTGCTGATCGACGGCCAGGGGAACTTCGGCTCGGTCGACAACGATCCGCCGGCGGCCATGCGCTACACCGAGAGCCGCATGACGCGGGCCGCCATGGCGATCCTGGCGGACCTGGACAAGGACACGGTCGACTTCAAGGACAACTACGACGGCTCCGAGCAGGAGCCGGTGGTCCTGCCGTCGCGCATCCCCAACCTGCTGGTGAACGGCGCGGGCGGCATCGCCGTCGGCATGGCCACCAACATCCCGCCGCATAACCTGGGCGAAGTGGTCGACGCCTGCCTCGCCTATATCGACGATCCCGAAATCGGCCTGGACGCGCTGCTGGACATCGTGCCGGGGCCCGACTTCCCGACGGGTGGCCAGATCGTGGGCCGCACCGGACCGCGCACGGCGCTGATGACCGGCCGCGGCTCGGTGATCATGCGCGGCATCGCCAACGTCGAGGAGATCCGGAAGGATCGCGAGGCGATCATCATCACGGCGATCCCGTACCAGGTGAACAAGGCGGCGCTGGTCGAGCGCATCGCCGAACTGGTGCGCGAAAAGCGGGTTGAAGGGGTCTCGGACCTGCGCGACGAGAGCGACCGTCAGGGCATGCGCATCGTCATCGAGATGAAGCGCGACGCCTCGGCGGACGTGTTGCTGAACCAGCTCTACCGCTTCACGCCGCTGCAGACCTCGTTCGGGGTCAACATGCTGGCGCTGAACCGCGGCCGGCCCGAGCAGATGGGCCTCCGGGAGATGATCACCGCCTTCGTGGAGTTCCGCGAAGAGGTGGTGGTCCGCCGCACCAAGTTCGAACTGTCCAAGGCCCGCGACCGCGGCCACGTCTTGGTTGGCCTGGCCATCGCTGTGGCCAATATCGACGAGTTCATCCACATCATCCGCTCGTCCAAGGACCCGACCGAGGCGCGCGAGCGCCTGGTGGCCAGGGACTGGCCGGCCGGCGACATGCTGCCGCTGGTCGAGCTGATCGCCGACCCGCGTACGCTCGTGATCGGCGGCAACGAGATCCGGCTCACCGACGAACAGGCGCGCGCCATCCTGGCGCTGACCCTGTCGCGCCTGACCGGCCTGGGCCGCGACGAGATCTTCGGCGAGGCGCGCGAACTGGCGGAGATGATCCGCGGGCACCTCGAGATCCTGGCCTCGCGCGAGAAGATCATGGGCATCGTCCGCGAGGAGCTGGTGGCGGTGAGGGAGGCCTTCGCCGTGCCGCGCCGGACCGAGATCATCGACGGCGACGCCGATGTCGAGGACGAGGACCTGATCGCCCGCGAGGACATGGTCATCACCGTGACCCACGGCGGCTATGTGAAGCGTACGCCGCTCAGCCTCTACCGAACCCAGCACCGGGGCGGGAAGGGTCGCTCGGGCATGGCGACCAAGGAGGAGGACGCCGTCACCCGCGTGTTCTCCGCCAACACGCACACGCCGATGCTGTTCTTCTCGTCGGGCGGCAAGGCCTACCAGCTCAAGGTGTGGCGCCTGCCGGTGGGCACGCCGACCTCGCGCGGGAAGGCGTTCGTCAACCTGCTGCCCATCGAACCCGGCGAGAGCATCACCTCGATCCTGCCGCTGCCTGAGGACGAGGCGACCTGGGACCAGTACGACGTGATGTTCGCGACCCGGTCGGGGAACGTCCGCCGGAACAAGCTCAGCGACTTCATCGGCATCAAGCGCAACGGCAAGATCGCCATGAAGCTGGACGAGGGCGACCAGATCATCGGCGTGGGCGTCTGCAACGCCGAGCAGAACGATATCCTGCTGACCACGGCGCTGGGCCGCTGCATCCGCTTCGCCACGGAGGAGGTGCGGGTCTTCGCCGGCCGTGATTCCACCGGCGTGCGTGGCATTCGCCTGGCCGAGGGCGACAGCGTCATCTCCATGGCCATCCTGCGCGCTGTGCCGGCCACCCCGGCGGAGCGCGCGGCCTACCTCAAGCACGCCAAGCTGATGCGGGCGGCGACGGACGGGGAGGACGGCGAAGACACGGCGACGGTCGAAGAGGACGACGGCGAGGGCGGCGAGGACCAGGTCAGCCTGAGCCCCGACCGCATCGCCGAACTGGGGGCGGCCGAGGAGATCATCCTCACGGTCTCCACCGAAGGCTTCGGCAAGCGGACCTCGGCCTACGAGTTCCGGCGTACCGGCCGCGGTGGTCAGGGCCTGCTGGCCCAGGACCTCACCAAGCGCGGCGGCCGCCTGGCCGCATCGTTCCCGGTGGACGAGGCCGACGAGATCCTGCTGGTGACCGACCAGGGCCAGCTCATCCGCACCCGGGTGGGCCAGGTCCGGCTGGCGGGCCGCAACACCCAGGGCGTCACCATCTTCCGGACCAGCGCCTCGGAGCACGTGGTCTCGGTCGAGCGCCTCGCCGACCAGGGTGAGGACGACGTCGAGGTCGCGGGCCCCGACGCCGGGGACGACGCCGCCGCCGCGCCCGAGACCGGACAGGAATAGTCCTGCGCGCGAAACCCTGGACCACGACCCACGGTTTCGCGCGTCCGGCCCTCACCCTGCGGCAGGTCGATTTCCGCTTGCCATCCAAGCGCCCGGCGGCGAAAGGGCGGAGGTCGAGTTGGGGGGATCCTGAGCCGCATGACCCGCGTCGGACTCTATCCGGGTACGTTCGATCCCATCCATAACGGGCATACCGACATCATGGGCCGCGCCGCCAAGCTGGTGGACAAGCTGGTCATCGGTGTCGCCATCAACGCCGGCAAGGGCCCGTTGTTCTCGCTCGACGAGCGGGTCGCCATCGTCGAGGAGGCGGTGGATCCCCTGCGCAATCAGTGCGAGATCGTGGTGCAGCCCTTCGAGGGCCTGACCATGCACTTCGCCCGCGAGGTCGGCGCCAGCGTCATCGTGCGCGGCCTGCGCGCCGTGGCCGACTTCGAGTTCGAGTTTCAGATGACCGCCATGAACCAGCAGCTCGACCGCGAGATCGAGACGGTGTTCTTCATGGCCGATCCGCGCCACCAGGCCATCGCCTCCAAGCTGGTCAAGGAGATCGCCGTGCTGGGCGGGGAGGTGACGAAGTTCGTCAGCCCCTCCGTGAAGGCCCGGCTGATGGAGAAGGTGGGCCGCGCCTAATCTCTGGCGAAGCGGCGGCGACCTCGCTACGAGAGCGCCATGACGTTCAAGTCCGTCCTGTTCGCCGCAGCGTTCGCGGCCCTCGCGACCACCGCTTCCGCGCAGAAGGCGCCGGCTCCCGCCGCGCCGCAGCCGTCCGCGCCGAGCGCCGCCGACTGGCGCACGCCCAACGCCGACGACGTGCTGGTGATCGACACCAACAAGGGCCGCATCATCGTCGAGCTGGTTCCCGAGGTCGCGCCGCTGTGGACCACGCGCATCCGCGAGCTCGCCCGCGAGCACTTCTACGACGGGCATACCTTCTTCAGGGTCATCGACGACTTCATGGCCCAGACCGGCGACCCGGAGAACCGGGGCACTGGCGGCTCGACCAAGCCCGACGTGAAGGCCGAGTTCCAGTTCCGCCGCGGCCCCGAGACGCCCTTCGCCCTGGTCGCCGACCAGAGCGTGGCCGAGGTGGGCTTCATCAAGTCGCTGCCCGTCACCACCCAGTCGATGATGCTGGCCCCGCTCACCCGCGACGGGAAGATTTCCGGCTACGGCCTGTTCTGTCCCGGCGTGGGCGGCGCGGCGCGCGGCGAGGCCGAGGATTCGGCCAACAGCCAATTCTTCCTGATGCGCGCGCACTACCCGATGCTGGAGCGGCGCTATACCGCCTGGGGGCGGGTGATCTCGGGTCTGGACGTGGTGCGCGCCATCAAGGTCGGCGAGCCCGTGCCCGATCCGCAGGACCGCATGGAACGCCTGCGCCTGCTGAGCGATATGCCTGAGAAAGACCGGCCGAAGATCCGCGTGATCGATCCGGCCGGACCGTGGTTCAAGGCCGAGATCGCCCGCGCAAAGGCCGCGGGCGGCGCAAACTTCACGGCCTGTGACGTGAACATCCCTGTCGAGGTGAAATGATGGACGCCGAAAACACCCTTCTGCTGGAGCTGGAAACCGGCCCCGTGACGATCAAGCTGCGGCCGGATCTCGCGCCCCAGCACGTGGCCCGCATCAAGGAGCTGGCCCGCGAAGGCTTCTACGACGGCGTGGTCTTCCACCGCGTGATCCCGGGCTTCATGGCCCAGGGCGGCGATCCCACGGGCACCGGCACCAGCGGCTCGAACAAGCCGAACCTGCCGGCGGAGTTCTCCAAGGAGCCGCACGTGCGCGGCGTCTGCTCGATGGCCCGCACCGCCAACCCGAACTCGGCGAACAGCCAGTTCTTCATCTGCTTCGACGACGCCCGCTTCCTCGACGGCCAGTACACCGTCTGGGGCGAGGTGACCGAGGGGATGGAGCATGTGGACTCGCTGCCCAAGGGCGAGCCGCCGCGCAACCCCGGCAAGATCGTCTCGGCCAAGGTCGCCGCGGACGCTTAAAGGCCCATGGCCGCGCGCCTGAAGGTGTTCGTCACGTCGGACGGCCTGACCGACTACGTCGTGGCGACCACCTCCAGGCCGAAGGCGCTGGAGGCCTGGGGCAGTCACCAGGACCTGTTCAAGACCGGCCTCGCCCGAGAGACCGAAGATCCGGCCCTCGTGAAGGCGGCGACGGCGCAGCCTGGCCAGGTTCTGCGCCGGGTGGCGGGATCGCGTGCGACGCTGGAGAAGCTCAAGCCGGCGAAAGCCCCCAAGCCTGCGAAGCCCGCCGGCCCGTCCAAGGCCGCGCTGAAGAAGGTTGCGGACCTGGAGGCGCAGCTCGCAGAGGCGGACGCCGCTTTTGCCCGCGAGATTGCCGCGCTGGAGGCCCGCCAGGCCAAGGCGCGGGCGCGCCTGGAGGCCTCGCTCGCCAAGGCGCGGGAGGCGTTGACGCCGCGCCGACCTTGACGCGCGCGCCTGTGCATGCGCTTCACCCGCCCTTCATGCAGCTCGCCGACTTCGACTTCGACCTGCCCGAGGAGCGGATCGCCCTGCGGCCCGCCAGCCCGCGGGATTCCGCCCGCCTGCTCCTGGTCAAGCCGGGGGAGGCGCTGCGCGACCTCCAGGTCCGGGACTTGCCGGACCTGCTCAGGGCGGGCGACGTCCTGGTGGTCAACGACACACGGGTGATCCCGGCGCGGCTCAAGGGCGTCCGTGTGCGGGGCGACAGCCGCATCGCCGTCGAGGCGACCCTGCACCAGCCGAAGTCCGGCCATGTCTGGACCGCCTTCATGCGACCCGGGAAGAAGCTGGCGCCCGGCGACCGGCTGCATTTCGGGGAGGCTGACGACCGCGCCTGCTTCCTCGGGAGCCTCGACGCGACGGTGCAGGCCAAGGGGGAGGGGGGCGAAGTCACCTTGGCCTTCGACCTCTCCGGCCCCGACCTGATGGCTGCGATCACCGAGCGCGGGATGATGCCGCTGCCGCCCTACATCGCCGCCAAGCGGAGCGAGGACGAGCAGGACCGGGCAGACTACCAGACGGTCTATGCCGCCGAGGACGGCTCTGTGGCCGCGCCCACCGCCGGCCTGCACTTCACGCCCGAGCTGCTGGCGCGGCTTGAGGCCCTGGGCGTGGGCTTCGAGCGCGTGACCCTGCACGTCGGCGCCGGGACCTTCCTGCCGGTGAAGACTGAGGATCTGACCGAACACAAGATGCACGCGGAGTGGGGCGAGATCGACGCCGCGACGGCCGAGCGCCTCAACGCCGCGCGCGCCGCCGGTGGGCGGATCGTCTGTGTCGGCACCACCTCGCTGCGCCTCCTGGAGAGCGCCGCTGCCCCCGACGGCACGATCCGCCCCTTTGCCGCCGAGACCGCCATCTTCATCACGCCCGGCTACCGTTTTCGCGCGGCCGACGGGCTGATGACCAACTTCCACCTGCCGAAATCGACGCTGTTCATGCTGGTCTCGGCCTTTGCTGGGCTCGATACGATGCGCGCCGCCTACGCCCACGCTATCGCGACGGGCTATCGCTTCTATTCCTACGGCGACTCCAGCCTGCTCTGGCGGGTGGCCTGATGGCCGGCTTTCCGTTCGCTATCGCCGCGACCGACGGCAAGGCCCGCGCGGGCCTGCTCTCCACGCCCCGCGGGGAGATCCGCACGCCGGCGTTCATGCCGGTGGGGACCGCCGGGACAGTAAAGGCCCTGACGGTGGACCAGGTGACCGCCACCGGCGCCGACATCATCCTGGGCAACACCTATCACCTCATGCTCCGCCCGACGGCCGAGCGAGTGAAGCGGATGGGCGGCCTGCACCGCTTCATGCGCTGGGAAAGGCCGATCCTGACCGACTCCGGCGGCTTTCAGGTCATGTCGCTGGGCAAGATCTCCAAGGTCACGGAAGAGGCGGTGACCTTCCAGAGCCACATCGACGGCAGCCGCCACGTGCTGTCTCCCGAACGATCGATGGAGATCCAGGCCGATCTGCTGGGCTCCGACATCGTCATGCAACTGGACGAACTGGTGGCGCTTCCGGCGACGCCGGAGCGGGCCGCCGAGGCGATGCGGCGCTCGGCCCGCTGGGGACAGCGATCAAAGAACGCGTTCGGCGAACGAGATGTGCAAAATCTCTTCGGGATCCAGCAGGGTGGTCTGGACCCGGCCCTGCGACGGGAATCCGCCGAGCGCCTGCAGGAGATCGGCTTCGACGGCTACGCCATCGGCGGCCTGGCGGTGGGTGAGGGGCACCAGGCCATGTGCGAAGCGCTGGACTTCGCCCCGGACATGCTCCCGCCAGACCGGCCCCGCTACCTCATGGGGGTCGGCAAGCCGATCGACATCGTGGAGGCGGTCTACCGGGGCGTGGACATGTTCGACTGCGTCCTCCCCACCCGCTCCGGCCGTCATGGCCAGGCCTGGACCTGGGATGGCCCGATCAACCTGAAGAACGCGCGGTTCGCCGAGGACGAGGCCCCGCTCGACGCGGCCAGCGACGTCCCCGCCAGCCGCGACTATTCAAAGGCCTACCTCCACCATCTGGTGAAGTCGGACGAGATCCTGGGCCAGGTCCTACTCTCCTGGCACAACCTCGCGTTCTTCCAGGCGCTCATGGGCCAGATGCGGACGGCGATCGCCGATGGGACCATGGCCGCGTTCCGCGCCGCCTTCGCCGCCCGGCAGCGGCCTACCGGACCGGATACTTCGGCGTAAGGCCGCCCTTCGCCGGCGGCCGCTTGACCGATGTGGCCTGTCTCGTCGCCGCGCGCTCGTGGGACGGCGTGGCCGGCGGGAGGCACCCCTTGGATTCGCCCAGGCCCTTCAGATAGGCGCGGCGAACGTTGCCCGCGACGATCGCCGACTGCACCAGCCTGTCGTGGGCCTCGGCGCCGGTGAGCTTGCGGACAAAGCCGCGGAAGGGGATCGCGTCGGAGGCCAGGTCGGCGGCCGCGCCCAGCGCCGTGGACTTGCCACGATCCATCAGGTTCTCGTCGCCCACCGGGACGCGGTCCATGTCCGGCCCCAGAGCTTCGTCGAGAGGCCGCACCAGCGCCGCGAGGGCGGAACACTTGAAGCTGCGCGGCGGCCGGGCGTAGGGATCCTCCAGCGCCTGCAGCAGCACCTCCGGAATCTCGGCCCGCACCATGTTGAGGTCGCGCAGCGGCGCGGTGGCGGCGCCTTCGACGCTCTCGCGCTTCAGTTCGTCGGACGTCTTCACGCGGTTGGCGGGATCGGGCGGCGGCGGCGGCGGGGGCAGCGGGGCGGCGGCGGCCCGCTTTGGAGCGGTCTTGGGGGCCGGCTTGGTCTGGGCCGACGCGCCGCCGGCCAGACTGGCTGCTGCGATGATGGCGACGATCAGGTGGACGGGGCTCGTACGCATGCCGGCACAATACGCGCGCCAGTCGCGCTGTTAAGCGTTTGCCGCGAAACCCGGTTTGACTTTCGCTCGCCGCCCTCTAGGTTCCGCCCGCTTCGCCCGGGCGTCACAACCAGACGCCCGCGTCGGGGGCCGGTAGCTCAGTGGTAGAGCATTCGACTTTTAATCGAATGGTCGTGAGTTCGAACCTCACCCGGCCTACCAACCCAAATGGGTTGTGAATCAGCGCACTAGAGAGACTTTCTCACGATCTTCGCGGGCGCTGGATCCAGCGAATGGATCAGCCGCCACACCGGCCGTTGCGCCGCCAGCATGAAGCCCGCGAGCGCGAGTCGGAACGGGCTGTCGAAGCTCATGAGGATCAGCACGAAGACGGCCAGAAGGGGCCACATCCACAGCGCGGTAAGGTTAAGACGACGCATGTCCGGAGTGGGACACGCGGCACACAGACCGGCAAGCGGACTCGCCTAGGACGGGCAACCGGCGCGGTGGGCCGACGGATGCTCTACGACCGGAAGGCCTTTGGTTGCCGGCTCCGGGCTCATCTGCACCACCTGGGCCAGCGATGAAGCGCATCGGGCGGGGGTGAACTCGGCCCGGATCAGAATGCGGGCGGGCGGCGCATGCGCGTTCCCGGCGGTGGGAGCCGGCAGGGTCAGCACGCATTCGAGGTCGGCGCCCGCGGAACGGGGCGTCGCCGCACAGCGCGTAATCCCCATCGGGACCGGCGTCGCGTCGCCAAGCACGAGGATCGGCTGGGACGCGGCTGCGGTGGCAGCGGCGGAAAGGGCGACAGCGGCGGCGACGAGCAACCTCACGGGGGATCCTCCACGGGCGGACGTCGCAGAGGCTCTCACGAGTCGGCAGGTCAGGCGCGGTCCCGGAATATCGCGGCGAATCGAGAGGCGGTCTGCTTGGCCCAGCGCGCGGTCGGGCGCAGCACATCGCGGACATCCGCAGCCAAAGCCCGGAGCGGCGAAACTCGCGGGCGCGGGGTTGGCGGTGGCGGCGGCGAGGCGATGGGAGGGGGCGAGGCGTCCGCCACCGCCGCCGGCTCGGTCAGCGGGGATGAGACCTCGGCGGCAGTCCGGGGGGTCACGAGGATCGCGAGCTCACGCCGGGCCTCCTTCCGGCGTGACGCGCCCAGCAGCGGCGCAAGGGCGCGGCCGACGATGGGGATGCGGCCAACGAACGGGACGTCGCGGGCGCTGCGCTCCGAGCTCTCCTCCAGGAGCCCCGCGATCATGAACGTCTCGCCGTTGCGGAGATCGGCGACGGTGGCGGCGCGACGCGTCCTGAGCGCCGGGACGGTGAAGCCGGCCACGCGCAGCGACACCGAGGGATCGATGTCGCTCAGCTCGGCGTCGACGGCGACGCGGATCGTCCCGTTCTCGCGAATGACCGGCCTTACGGTCATGGCGGCGCCGTAGGGCTTGAACTCGATGGCGATCTTGTCGAGGTCCTGAGGGACCGGGAATGGAAACTCGCCGCCGGCGCGGAACGAGGCCGTCTCTCCCGATAGCGCCACCACGGACGGCTCGGCCAGCACCCGCAATTCGCCGTTCGCTTCCAGCGCCTGCAGCGCCGCGTCCAGCCGCAAGCGGCCGTCGTGGGCGCTGAACTGAGCGGTCCCGAATGGTGGGTCTACGCCGATGGGAACGCCGCCCGTCGCGATGGAAAGTTCTGGGCCGTTTGTGAGACGTACGGCTGTCGCTACGTCCCGGAGACCGCTTTGAGTGACTTCGACGATCCGGACGTCGAGCAGCACCTGGGCGGCGCGGGCATGAAGGCGCGAGACCACGGCGTCGGGCGCGACCTGTTCGGCCAGCCGCTCGGCAATGGTCGCAACCGATGGGCTGGAGACCTCGCCCTCCAGCAGCAAACTGGACGAGAGCTGTTTGACGATGATGGGCTCGCCCGGGAGCGCCTCCGCAAGCAGATCGCGCAGCGCCTGGGCGTCGTAGCCGACGTGTATGTCCAGGGTCTGGGTCAGGCGCCCCTGGCGGTCGTAGACCAGCAGGTTGGTCGTGCCGACCTGGCTGCCGAGGACGTAGAGGCCGTCGGGCGCCGGTCCCACCTGCGCCGTTTCGGGCTGGGCGATCACGACCTTGCCGACCGAGCCATCGGCCTGGAGGCCGACGCCTTTATCGAGCGGCGCGTGGATGGTCGATTTGGCCACTGCCTCGCTCGACAGCTCGTGCGCCGCGCCCGGCGAAGCGACGGCCACTGTGCAGACGCAAGCGACCACGCCCGCGAGCCTCCGCGAGGACGCCCGCAGGCCCCGCATCGCGGCGGCGATGGCGCGGTGGAGCTTCATCCGCGTCAGAACGCCACAGCTGCCGTTCGATTAGCCCTAACGGGCATGGTTAACGAATGGTCGCTAACCGCCCACGAGAAAGGGCCGGCGGACGCTTCGATACGTCCGGCCGGCCCTCGGTCGCCCCACCGTTGTCGGGAGGATCAGTTGTTCGAGGTCGCGCCCTTGGCGAGGTAGGCGTCCAGAGCCTGGCGGGCGACTGTCTTGCAGCCGCTGGACTCGGCCGTGCGAACGATGTCGTCCAGGCTGGTCAAGGTTTCCGCCGCCGGGCAGATGCCGCCGCGGCGGGCCCCGAAGGTGCGGCCGGTCGGCGGCGGCTCCACCAGCGACCGCAGCGTCTCGAAACGCGCGCTGTCGGCGGCGGCCATGCGGGCGCCCGGAACGGTTGCGCCGGCGGCCGCGCCACGCAGGGTGACAACCTCGCCGGTGGCCCGCATGAGCGTCAGCGTCTTGCCGGCGCCCAGCGCCACCTTGGCCCCCGCGTCGAAAGCCTGGCCGCGCTTGAAGCCCGGATCGGTCGAGTTCACCACGATGTAGTCGCTGGCGGCGGCAGTCCCGCCAATCGCGAGCGAAAACGCCACTCCAATCAGTAGTTTGCGCATCTGTCTTGCCCCCGAAGGAAGTCTTGGCTCGTTCCCGTATCCGGCGCGGACTATCACACGCAAGCCCTGAACGGAACCTGAACTACGGCCTTGTGTCTCATGTACGCGGCGTTGCGCCGCACAGACGCAAAAGGCCGAACTTCGCCAGCCAGACCAGGCCGCGCTCGACGAACGGCCGGCGTTCCGGAGGCATCGTCGCCAGGAGCGCGCCCACCGTGCGCGGCCCCGTCGCCAGGCACTCCAGGAGCCGAAGCGCCTCGTCCAGGCTCGGCAGGCGCGCCGCGTCCGTGCGGGCGGAAGGGTGGCCCACCACAGCGACGGCCGCGTCGCGATCGAACGGCGCGGCGAGTTCCACAATGTCCGCGGCGCTGAGCGCGGCCGTCGGATAGCCGGCGAACATGCGGAAAGGGTCGGGCCGATACGGGTTCTCAAGCGCCGGGTGGACGGGCGCCGCGGTCCGGCGACGCTCGAGCTCCGACCAGAGAGCCTGGTACTGCGGGATCACCACGCGCCAGTCGAAGACCTCGCGCGCCCGGGTCTGCGCCGCCTGTCCCATGCGACGGCGCAGGTCCGGATCGCTGAACAGCAAGGCCAGCGCCTCGGCCGTCTCGCCGATGTCGACGGCGGCGAACATCGAGGCGGCGGCCGCATAGGCCTCGTAACTCACCAACCGCTGGGCGTAGGCGTAGATCAGGTCCGAGCCCAGGCCAGGCCGGGGCGCCGTCGTGCGGATCCGGAACCCGTCGACGCCGTGCCGCACCGTATCGCGATAGCCGTCCCAGTCGCTGACGACGCACGGCAGGCCAGCGGCCATGGCCTCCACCGGCGTCAGGCCGAACGTCTCCTGGATGTTGTCGGACAGCGACAGGAAGATGTCGGCGGCGCTGACGATCTCGTCCCGCGTCCGGGTCGAGGCGTGCTCGACGAAGCGCAACTCGACATCGGGGGCGAAGGCTGCGGCGGCGCTTCGGAACGCCTCCTCGTCCGCAGGCCGGCGGGCGCCGCCGTACAGCAGCCAATATATCGGCCGGCCGAGCCGCCGGGCGGTCTCCTGCAGGGCCAGGCCCATCGGGCCCGGGTGCATCTTGGTCGCAAGCTTGAACCGCCCCATGAAAAGGGCGACGGACGCATCGGCCGGGATGTCGAGCTGTTCACGCCAGCGGCGGCGGACCTCGGGGTCGGCGCCGAAGTCGGCGGTGTGCACGCCCAGGGGGATCGTGACGAGCTGGGCCGGCGGAATGCGCGCGGCGCCGAACCGTTCCTGCAGGTAGGTGGCGACAGATTCCAGAAGCGTTTCCGTGGCGTTACGGACGGAAGCTGACGTGCAGACGAGCGCGTCCCAGGGCTGCAGCGGGGCGAGCAGGAGCGCGCCGATCTCGTTGAGGATATGGGTCTCGGCGATGGTGTGGGTGACGCCGGTGATCGAGTAGGCGTTCCCGCCCAGCGCCCGCCGCGCCCAGGCTTCGTCCTTCAACTCGGGCGTCGGCATGTGCACCGCGCCGGCCTCGGCCAGACCTGACCGGTCGGCACGCCCAAGCCAGGTGATCGGCTTGTCGGGCGCGCCCAGGCGCCGCAACAGGGCCTCCAGCTCGCCCTGGTCCTCGTCGCGGACGTTCCAGAGATGGAAGCGCTCGCCGTCGGCGTACTGCAGGAAGCCCCGCAGGAAGCCTTCGCCCGCGGCCTGGCGGCCCATGGGACGCGGAATCGAGGCGTCGTAGGGCTCGCTGCTGAAGTGGATGGCGGCGTTGGCCATCGGGGATGGTCGCCGCCGCGTCCTAACGATCTGCCGCCTGGCTCGCAGCGCCCGGAAGGGGCCGCGAGCCATCGCCGACGATCGTGAAGGGCGCCCAGTAGTACGGGTGCGAGAACTGCTCGCTCTGCTGGAGGGCGACCTGGGCCTTGGTCAGGGCGCCGGCCTTGGTGGGAGAGGCTGCGGAGAACATCCCCGTCATCAGCCTGACCGTCGCCACCGAGTCCACCGACCAGTGCGAGACGATCAGCGAGCGCCCGCCGGCGTAGATCACCGCCCGGGTCAGGCCGCCGAGGGCCTCGCCGCCGCCCTGCAAGCCGCTGGTGGCGGCCTCGCCGCCCGCGCCGCCCGTGTCGCAGGCCGACAGGACGACCAAGTCGGCGTCCAGCTTCAGGTCCAGGATCTCGCTGGCGTCCAGCAGGCCGTCGGAGTCGCCGCCGCCGACGGAGGTCATCAGCGCCGGCTCGGGCAGGCAGGCGGACGGCTGGGGCAGGAGGCCGTGGGTGGCGAAGTAGAGCACCTTGTAGTCTGACAGGTCCTTGCGGCCCTTCACGCTGTCGTCGGTGAAAGCCTGACCCACGACGATCTGTTCTCCGGCGGCGCCGGCGATGCTGGCCCCCACCTGGCGAACCTCGTCGGCGGTGTCGGGCAGGGCGGGCATCTGCAACAGGGCGAGGCGGGTGTTCTCGCAGATGTCGCCGAGGTCGCGTTCCGTGCGCAGGCTCACCGAGCGCCGCACCACCGAGGCGTAGGCCCGCCGGTCGGAGCGGGCCGGCGTCGCAGGATCGGCGAAACCCAGGAAGCTTTTGCTGGCGCGCGACGGGGCGAAGGCCCGCGACTGCATGAAGGAGGCGGCCGACAGCACCAGGGCCGAATCCACCTTGCCGCCCAGCCAGGCCACCTTGCGATAGTCCGGGTCGGTCCCGCGGGTCACGCCGGCGAGGACGGCCGAGGGATCGGCGGTCACCAGGGCGCCCACCGGCAGGGAGATCAGGGCGCCGTCGGGCTCGTAGACCAGGTGACGGGCGGCGGTGACCTCGGCGGCCACCGGACCGAAGAGCTGCTGGAACAGGTCGTAGGAGGCCGCCACGTCGAAGGCGGGGAGGGAGTCCTCGGCCTCGAACGGGGCGCGAAGCCGGCGGACCGCCGCCCCCGCCGTGCCGCGGTTCAGCGCGATCGCATAGGGCTTGGCGCTCGTCGGGGTGACCAGCAGGCCGTAGCCGCGGCTGTCGAGCAGCAGCAGCTTCACATAGACCTCGTCTGGGCCCAGCGCCTTTTGCAGGTCCGCCAGCGAGGCTTCGGAGGAAACGAGCTGGGCGTAGCGCGGGTTGGCCGCCAGAAGCTGGGCCTCCAGGGCGTCCGACTGTTCCTGCAACGCCTTCAGCCGCGCCTCGAGGTCGGTCCGCGCCTGTCCCTCGAAGGCGTTCTGCGCCTGCAGGGCGGCCGTCTGCGCCTCGGTGGCGCGCAGCTCGCGGCGGGTGTCCTCCAGCGCCCGGACCAGGCCGGTGACGGCGCTGTCGCCGGAGGCCACGCGCGCGGCCAGCTTCGAGACGGTCTGGGCGGTGGCGTTGGAGACCACGCTGGCGGCGGCCGAGAAGAACCGCGCCTTGTAGTCGGCAGCGCGCGCGGGATCGGTTTCGATGCGCTTGAGCAGCAGGTCGAAGTAGGGCGCGGCGTCATCCGCTGACGCGCCCAGCGCGCCGCGCTGCGCCTGGAAGAGCTCGAACGCCCGGGCATAGGTGGCGAGCGCAGCGTCCTCCTGTCCGGCGCCGGCCTGCGCGCGGCCCAGGTCCAGCAACAGGCCCCCCTCCGCCGCAGTGCCCGCGTGCCGGACGCGCAGCGTGCGCAGGGCGCTGTTGTACTTGCCGATCGCCTGCACCGGCCGGCCTTGGTCCATGTCGATTTCGGCCAGATCCGCCTCGATGCGCGCGCGGAGCCAGACGTTGAGTGCGCCGTTGGCCTCGGCTGTCGCCAGTAGGCGACTGGCGCGGGCCAGAGCCTCGCGGGCCCCCGCGGCGTCACCCTGGGCGGCGAGGGATGACCCCATCACCTCCAGCGCCTGGGCGTCCTGCACGGCGAGGCGGTCGGCGGCGGTGACACGGCTCGCGCCCATCACGTCGCGGCCGCCGGGTCGGTTGTTGAGCGCCGCGGCGAGGTCGCCGCCGATGGCCAGGCCGTCCGCCGCCTGGGTGACGGTGGGCCCGCCGGCGGCGAGGCCACGGGTCGCGCGGATCTCGTCGCTGGCGCGCAAGGCCGCCTGGGCGGTCGTGACGGCGTCGGCGAAGCGGCCGGCGTTGCGCTGGTGCAGGGCGCGGTAGGTGCGCGCCCGGGTCGCCAGCAGCGGGTCGCCCGAGGCGGCCACCTGGGCGTCTGCGTCGCGGAACAGCCGGTCCGCCTCGGCGAAGCGGCCGTTGTTCGAGACGTTGAGCGCCAGGTTCAGCAGCGCCTCGGCCATCTCTGCGGGCGGCGCGCGGCGCGCCTCCGCGTCGGCCAACAGGGCCTGGAAGTCGGTCTCCGCCTGCTCGAAGCGCCATTCGTTGTTCTGGACGTAGCCGCGGGCGCGCAGGCGGTTGGGATCCGCGGCCGCGGCGGCCTGCGAGCGGGCGAGACCGCCGGTGGCCCCGCCGAAGTCGGCGGCGATCTCGGCGCTGGCGGCCGAGGTCTGCACCTCGGACTGGGCCGGCGGCTTGCTCGCGCCGGACACCACCTTCAGCCCGGTCTCGAGGACGTCGGCGATCTGGGCCGCGCCTTCGGCGGCATAGAGCCGGCCCGCTTTGTCGGCCGAATAGGCCACGTAGGGCGCCTGGCCCGCGGCGCTGCGGCAGGCGCGGCGGCTGACCGCGCCTAGGCCGGCGATCGACTCGGACTTGCCGACGGAGCACTGCGCCGCACGCGCGCTCAGCGCGGCTTCCCAGACGTCGGCGTCCTGCGCCTTCGGCAGGGCGTAGAGCCGCCCCAGGCTGCCGTCCCAGCCCCGGCAGCGGATGTTCCAGGCGCGGCGCCCCGCAGCCTGGACCACGGGGTCGTCATAGTCGCGCACGGCCTGGCAGACGGCGCCGGAGGCGGCGCTCTGGCCCAGCGGGATCAGGTCGGCCCGGGTCTGGGCGCCGGCCGCCGTGGTCAGCGCCGTCATCACGACCGCGCCGCCAAGGCCCAGGAAGAGACTCTTACGGATCATTTCGTCTGCCTGCGCTTGCGCCAGATTTCTTCGCTGCCTGTGCCCGTGACCACCGGGTCTGTGATGATCTCGTCCGTCGGCGGTTCGGCGATGCCGAGGAGCACGGGCGGGCTGGCCAGGCTTTCGGACGAGAGGGCCTCGATCCCCGCCTCGGCGTCGTCGCCGAGGAGGTCGCGAGCCGTCAGCACGCCCGAATTCATGTCGCCCGAGACGCTGCTGCCCCCCGACACCGGGGCGGAGATCACCGGGCAGTTGGTCGTGCCCACGTCGCAGGCGTTGAACCGGTAGCTGGCGCCGTCCGGCCGGGTCGTCGGCTGACCATTGGTGTCCACCACGGTGAAGGAGATGCCGCTGCCCGCCGCCGCGCCGGTGGTCACCCGCCCGTCGGAGCCCGCGATGGCGCCCCAGAGCTCCACCAGCCGCGGTGGATCGATGATCAGCGCCGGCGTGAACGCGCCGGTGAAGTAGAGGCCGGCCGTGCCGCCGCTGCCCGGGAGGGCGGTGTTCTGCTGCACGGCCTTGCCGTCGGCCGAGACCTCCAGTCGGCCCGTCGCGACGAAGACCTTGCCCACCTCGTCGCCGACCGGGACCACCCCTGCGGGCAGGCCCTTGGCGATGTCGATGTCGGCGATGGCCGTGCCCTGGATCAGGCTGATGAAGCGGGGCGAGCCGAACAGGATGTCCTGCCGCGCCGCCAGGCGCACCTCGTCGAAAGCCCGGATGCCGGTGTAGCTGGCCCCGTTGTTGGTGAAGGTCGCCGCGCCGAGCGAGCCGCTCACCAGGATCGAGCCCGGCCGCCAGGACAGATCGGTCGCGTCCCCGATGCGCAGGATCCCGCCACTCGCCGTCGGCGCCACGGTTCCCTGGACGTTGGCGACGTTGCCGGACCCTACGAGGAAGCTGACGCTGGGCGTATTGGCCGGGTTGATCGCCAGCGCCTGCAGGGTTAGGTCGCCCCGCGCTGACCCGGTGGCGGAGCCGGCATAGAACCGCGTCACGCCGCTCACGCGCAGCTGGCCGAAGTCGGTATTGTCGAACACGAAGCCGGACCCGCCGTCCGCGGCCCCGCCGACGCGCATGGCGCCGCCCCGGGACTCGATCTGGGCCGTCGGCGCCGTCAAGGTTCCGGTCAGGTCGAGATCGCCGGCCAGGATGCGGATCGAATTGGTCGCCGTCGTCGCGCCCAGGGTGGCCTTGCCCGACACGTCGAGGATCAGGTTTCGGCCCGCGCTGAGTGGCGATGTGGACGTGAAGTTTCCGTTGGACGTAATTGAAAGATCGCGAGGAACTGCGCCAATCGCAGATCCCAGCGACAACGACGAGCCCTGAACGATCAGGTCCCGCCCGGTCGTGTAGCTGGCCGTGGTGACCCCGCCGCTCAGGGCGCGCAGGGTCAGGTCCTCGCTGGCGGAGACGTTGCCGGCGGTCACCGTGGCGCCCGTCAGGGACACCGAGCCTGAGTCCGCGCGCACATCTGCCACCGTCAGCGCGCCGGCCGCGCTGACGGACACGTTGCGCACGGCGGTGAGGGCGTTCGTCAGGGTGAAGTCGCCCGTGGTGCTGCCCACCGAGAGGTCGCGGCCGGCGCTGACTGAATCGAGCGTCACCGTCGGCGCCCGCACGGTGGCGTCGCGTGCGGCGGTCACGGAGAACGCCCCCGGGGTCGGCGTGAGCACCTCCACGGCCGCATCCTGACCGGCCAGGACGGTGACCACCGTGGCGCCGGTCACGCGCCCGGAGCCCAGGCCCAGCCGGGCGTCCAGGTTCGTGGACTCGACCTGCACGACGCGCCCGTTGCCGGCCGTGTCGGGGTTGCCGGCGAAACTCACGCCGACCGTGTCCGCGCCGGCGCCGGTGATCGTGGCGGTGGTCAGCGAGGCCACGCCATTGGTCGCGCGGAGGTAGATGTCGTCGCCGGCCGTGGCCGTGCCCACTGTGGCGTCGCCGCTGGAGGCGATCAGATAGAGGTCGCCCTGCGTCGTGACCGTGCCGATCCGGATGCTGGACGCCAGGCCCAGGACGCGCGGGGCGGTGATCGTCCCCACGTCGGCGGCGCCGCGCAGGTTGACGACGCCGCCGGCCGTCACGGTGTCGATCCGGCCGGAGGCCAGGTTCACAGTGACGTTCTGCGGCGCGGAGAGGGTGATGGCCCCGGAAGCCGAGCCTGTGCCGTCGCCAACCGAGATGTCGCGCCCGGACGTGACGGTGAGCGCCTTGGGCGCGGTCATGGACTCGATGCGCGCGTCCGTCTTGGCGCTGATGACGCCATCGCCCATCACGCCCGCGGCGGCGAGGACGATCTCGCCCTTGGTAGACGCCACGTTCAGCCCGCCGCCGGCGATCAGACCATTGGCCTTGATGTCACCCCCGGTGATGGCGATGTCCCGCGCCGCGTTAACCCGACCCAGCTCGATGCTGGCCGTGGCTGCAATCGTGGCGTCCCGGCCGGCGCTCAACGAGGAGATCGCCGTGGGATCGAACAGCGAGGCGACGATGTCGGCGTCCTGGGCCGAGGGCTCCAGGGGCGCGAAGCCGAACCCGTTACCGTTGGAGCCGTCGTCGTCGCACCCGCGGGGGAGCAGGTTGCAATCCTCGTCCTGCGCGATGGTCGGCGGATCTTCCAGTTCTTCCGGCGGCCGCACCCACGGCCGGCGGAATGTGCGGCCCGCATTGTCGATGCGGATGTCGCGCGAGGCCGTCGCCTTGTTGAGGTAGACGTCCGTGGCAGAGGCGCCCGTGAGCGCTGGACCGGGCAGGCGGTTCACGATGCCGCCGCCGCCGGACAGCACGATATCCCCGCCGTCGGCCTTCGCCGCCTGGGCGGTCACCAGGCCTTCCAGGTTGATCACCGCGCTGCCGATGCCGGAATTATTGACGGCCGCGAGGAAGACGGCGTTGGCGCGGGTGCTCCCGCCAAGGTCGATCGCCACGCCGCCGTCGGCGCCGCCGCTGGCGTCGGGGACGATGAAGTCGACCAGGTCGAAGTCTCCGGCCGTTCCCGGGGCCAGCCGGATCTGGAACGATTTGGCCGATCCATAGACGACGCTGCCGTCGATCGCCGTGACCTGGGCGTTCGCGCGGGTCACCACGCTAGGGCCCATCAGCGCCACCATCCCGCCATGGGCGGTCAGTCTAGCGTTGGACAGCACCATGATCTTGGCGCCGGGCAGATTGTCCGAGCCGTTGAACGCGAAGGCGTTCGATGCGGGATTCAGGAAGTTGGCCGTATCGGTGATGCCGATGCCCACCAGGAGACTGCCGGCGTCCACCCTCGCGCCCTTGCCGAAGATGATGCCGTTGGACGAGGCGAACCAGATATTGCCGCCGTACTGGCCCCCGACCTTGCCTTCGATCGTCCCTTCGATCTTGCTCTGCTGCAGGCCGGTGATGCGGTTCAGCACCGCCCAGGACCGGTCGCCAAAATTGAAGCTCACCGTCTCGTCCGGCTTCACGTTGAACGACGACCAGTTCAGCACCGTGCGCGGCCCGCCCAGGGTGATGTCGGTCCGCCCCGCCGTGGAAGTGATGGTCGGCAGGACGCCGCCGGCGCCAACCTCGGGCAAGCCGCCGACCGGCAGCGCGTGGACGATCCCGGGCAGGACGCTCAAGGCCCCGCAGATCGCGGTCCGGGCGAGCAACCGCCGGCGGTCGGCAGGCGGCGTGGCATCACGGAAAGGCATCGGCATCTTATTCTCTCCGCGTCACAGCAAGCTGGCCGTGAGCTGGATCAGGACACGGTCGCCAGGGCGCGAGCGGCCGGGGCCGGTGGAATGCAGGGGGTGGGCGTAGGTCACTTCGAGGTTCGCCCGGTTGAACAGGCGGAAGACGACGCCGGCGCCCACGGACGTGAGACTGCGGTCCTTCTGCAGGAGCGTCACGCTCGTCTTGTTGTTGGCCACATACCCGGCGTCGACGAAGGCGTAGGGCGAGGCCAGCACCTTCGGGTGCAGTTGCGTGGGGCCGTAACGGACCTCGAAGGCCGCCGAGACGCCCTTGTCGCCCAGGAGGGCCGCGGGGTCGTAGCCGCGACCGATGGTCAGGCCGCCCAGCGACATCTGCTCGTACGGCAAGAGCACGTCGCCGGCGTACTGGGCCTGGGCGCGGACACTGGCCGTGACCCGTTCGCTGAGCACGACATCGGCGCCGCCCTGGGCGCGCAGGGTCCAGGCGGCGGGTTTGGCCAGGGCGCGCGTGAGGGTGACCTCGCCCGCCTCGCTGGCGTCCAGGATGGACAGGCCCTTGCGGAGCGTCAGGCCGCCGGTCAGCAGCGCCGGCCGCTGGGCGAACTCGGCACGGTAGTCGCCATCCGCCCGGGCATAGGCGACCCGCAGCTTGTCGCGGCTCAGCAGCCCGAAGCCGCTGGCCACCGTCTTCTGGTCGACGACATCGAGGCCCGCGGCGAGGTTGAGGTTCTGGCTGCGGCTGCGCAGCACGGGGTAGGCGACCTCAAGGTTGCCGACGACGGAACGGCTCTTCAGGTCGAGCGGCTTGAGAGAGCCGCCCGGGCGGCTCTCGCCATAGGTGATGGAGCCGCTGGCTGTCAGACCCTCGGAACCGAAGCGCGCGGTTTCGGCCAGCTGCACCAGCCACTGCTCGTTGGAATCCAGCGTGTGGAAGGCCGTGATCGACGTGCTGTCGCCGTAGGCGGTGTATCCGGCCAGGTCGGCACGGAGGAGGCCGCCCCAGCGCCCCACCGATTTTGAGCCGGAGTTCTGCACATTGGCGATGAGGCTGGGCCCCTGCCGCGTCACGTTGAGGTCGATGTCCACCGCACCGCGCTCGCCGCTGGTGGACGGGCGGACCGCGGCGCGGACACGCAGGCCCGGCACGTCCGACGCCAGCAGCAGGTAGCGCTGGGCCTTGTCCATATCGAAGGGCTTCATGCCCCGGAGCTTCTCGGCGTAGCGTTCCACGGCCGCCTGCGCCGGGCCCACGTCACCGCGGACGCGCACGTTGACTACGTGCGCCTCGATGACCTCCAGCACCAGGGCGCCGCCGGCGATCCGCTGCTCCGGTATCTCCACCCGCGCGAGTACGCCGGCATCGAAGACGATGCGCGCGGCGCTGTCGCGGATCCGGCAGATCACCGAGACCGGTTGCGGTTTGCCGAGGTAGGGGGCATAGGCCGCGCGCAGTGCGTCCTCACCGACCGCGGTGGCGCCGCGGAAGACGACGCTGTTCAGCGTGACCTGTACGTCCGACGTCTCCAGCGGGCACGGACCGGGAGGCTCGGGGGCAAACGCGCCGGCCGCCCGGGACGGAGGCGGTCGGGACACGCGGGTGTCGGGATTGAGCTCGGCGGCCGTCGTGCCGGGCGTGGCGCCGGGCGGCGGCGCGGCGGGCTGGGCAAAGGCCAGAGCCGGCGGTGTCAGCGCCGTCGTTGCGAGCACGGCAAAGCTTAGTCGCCAGCGCAAGCCGGCCCGCCGAGCGCGCGAGCTGCGCCCCGTCATTCCCCAACCCCCCACGTAGCCCCCGTCGCTCTTAGCTTCCGTCGAACACGTTGTTAAGTACGGACCCTTGCCAGGCGAGGACGCACCCCGGTCGCGCCACGGGGACATTTGGCCGGTTAGCAATCTATTCAGGCTACCGAAGCTCCACTGACCCCGCTAAGATTCGCAGGGTGTGCGTGCCGGGGGAGGGCCGATGGGGGAGGGACGAACGTCGCGTGTCATCGGCGCGCTTTGCGCCGCCGCCGTTCTGATGATCGGCGGACTCGCGATCGGCGGCGGGCGCGCCGCGACGGCAGCGCCCGAAGGCGCCGGCCGCGCGACCCACGAGGGCGTGGCGTCCTGCGCAGGCTCCACGTGCCATAGCCGGCAGGTGGATTCCGGCGTCAACATCCGTCAGAACGAACTCATCACCTGGCAGGACCCCTCCAGCGTGGCGGGCGCGCACAGCCGCGCCTATCGCGTGCTCTACGAGGCGCGTGGCCAGTCGATCATCCGCAAGATGGGCCTGGGCGCCAACGGCGTCGCCCAGCAATGCCTGGGCTGCCACGCCGATCCGGCGCCGGCCGGCCAGCGCGGCGCGCGGTTCCAGATCTCGGACGGCGTCGGCTGCGAGGCCTGCCACGGCGGCTCAAGCGCGTGGCTGGCCAGCCACCGGACGGTCACGGGCACGCACGCCGACAACGTCTCGCGGGGCCTGCGTCCGCTTGAGAACCCCAAGGTGCGGGCGGGCATCTGCCTGGACTGCCACTTCGGCGGCTCCAAGCCGGGCCAGTTCGTCAGCCATGAGATCATGGCCGCCGGCCATCCGCGGGTCGCGTTCGAACTCGACCTGTTCTCCAGCCTGCAGCAGCACTGGGATGTCGACGCCGACTACGTGAAGCGCAAGACCTATGCGGGCGGCGTGAAGACCTGGGCCGTCGGCCAGGCGCTCGCCCTCGACCGGGCGCTCAGCCTGTACGGCCAGCCGGGGCGGGGCGGCGGGGCGTTCCCGGAACTGTATTTCTTCGACTGCCACGCCTGCCACCGGCAGATCTCGGACGACCCCAAGGCGCGCCCGCAGTGGCAGGCCAATCCCGGCCGTCCGATCCCCTCCGGCACGCCGCCCTTCAACGACGAGAACATGATCATGCTCTCGGCGGCGGCGAAGGTCGTCGCCCCGGGGCTGGCGGCGCGGTTCGATGCCGACAGCCGCGCCTTCCACGTCGCCCTGGCCCGCGACCGTGCGGAGTCCATTCGCGCCGCCGCCAAGCTCGCGGCCACATCGCGCGCCCTGGCGGATGCCTTTGCGGCCCGCAACTTCTCGCGGGCCGAGACCCTGGCCATCGTCGACGCTGTGCTGCAGGGCGAGATCGCGCGGCGCTATACGGACTATGCCGGCAGCGCCCAGGCCGTGATGGCGGCCGACACCCTGCTGAACGCCCTGGTCAAGTCGGGCCAGGTCGATCCGGGCGCGGCCGCCCGCATCCGGCCGAATCTGGACCGTGCCTACGCCCAGGTCCGCGATCCCAACAGCTATCGTCCTGACGCGTTCCGGGCCTCGCTGGCCCAGGTCGCGCAGGCCGCGAGGTCGCTGCGATGAGTTCCGTTTCGCGCTGGGCCGTCTCTGCGGCTGCGTTGGCGCTTGCCTCCTGTGGTGGCGGCGGCGGGGGGGGAGGCGGCACGACCACGCCGCCGCCCACGACGCCCCCGCCGTCCGCGCCCACCTATGCGCTGCCCGCGGCCCAGGCCCTGAGCGTCGCCGATGTGCAGCAGGTGATCGCTCAGGCCGTGGCCGAAGCGCGCGCACGCAACCTGCCGGCGGTGATCGCGGTGACCGATCGGGTCGGCAACGTGCTGGCGGTCTATTCGATGACCGGCGCCCGCGGCACGGCAACCCTGCGCGCGGCGCCCAACGGCCAGAACATGGACGCCCAGGGCGTGGTCGTCCCGGCCGCCGGCGCGGCCATCGCCAAGGCGATCACGGGCGCGTACCTGTCCTCGGGCGGCAACGCCTTCTCGACCCGCACCGCCAGCCAGATCGTCCAGGAGCATTTTCCGCCGGCGCCTTCGACGGTGGGCCTGGAGAGCGGCCCGCTGTTCGGCGTGCAGTTCTCGTCCCTGCCGTGCTCGGACGTTACGACGCGCATGGCGACGTCCAGCATCGGTCCGCGCCGCTCGCCCTTGGGCCTCGCCGCCGATCCGGGCGGGTTCCCGCTCTACAAGAACGGCGTGCTGGTCGGCGGCGTGGGCGTCATGGCCGATGGCGACTACGGCTTCGACCGCAACACGCTGGATACCGACGACGATGGCGAAGAGGCGATCGCCTACGCGGCGGCCACCGGCTTCGACGCGCCGACCGACATCCGCGCCGAGCGGGTGACGGTCGACGGCACGACCCTGCGCTTCAGCGACGCCAGCGCTGCGACGCTGCGCTCGACGCCGGCTAGCGCGCCTGCCTTCGCGACCTTGCCCGCAGGAACCGGCGGCTTCACCCCGGTCACGGGCTACTACGCGGGAGGCGGAGCCCTCGCGGGCGCCGTGTACGGAACCGAGGGTTCGGGCCTGCGCCTGGCCACGGCGGCGGAGTTCGCCAACACCAGCGCCATGGTGCTGACCAACGGCGCCGGCCAGAACCGCTTCCCGATCCGCGCCGGCACGGACGCCGCTGACGGCCTGACGCCGCTCAGCGAGGCCGAGGTGCGGGCGATCCTGGAGGAGGCGTTCACGGTGATGAGCCGGGCGCGGGCGCAGATCCGCCGCCCGCTCGACAGCCGTGCCCAGGTGTCGATCACCGTCGTCGACAGCCGCGGCCAGATCCTCGGCATCGTCCGCTCGCCCGACGCGCCGGTGTTCGGCATCGACGTCTCGGCGCAGAAGGCGCGCACCGCCAGCTTCTTCTCGGGGACCTTCGCTGCAGCGGAGCTGGGCGCCGATCCGAGCACGGACGTGCGGGGCTTCGTGCAGAAGACGCGCGACTTCTTCGCCGACTCCGCCGCGCTGACCGGCAAGAACGCGTTCGGCGCCCGCAGCATCGGCAACCTGGCGCGGCCGTATTTCCCCGACGGCGAGGTCGGCCGACCGAACGGCCCCTTGTCGCGCCCCATCGCCCAGTGGAGCCCCCTCTCCACCGGCCTGCAGTCGGCGTTGATCATCGGCAACGTCGGCCAGCACCTGAACTTCATCACGGGCGCCTCGGCGACCGATACGCCGCAGCGCTGCACCTCGCTGCCGGACGTGGCCGTGGGTCAGAACCGTCTGCAGAACGGAATCCAGATCTTCCCGGGCGGCGTGCCGATCTATCGTGGCGGCCGGCTCATCGGCGGGGTGGGCGTTTCGGGCGATGGTATCGACCAGGACGACATGATCTCGTTCCTGGGGCTGCACAACGGTGGCGTGCGGGCAGGGAGCGTGTCGAACGCCGCCTCTGCAATCCGCGCCGACCAACTGGTGGTCGGTCCCACCGCGCCGGCCCGGCTGCGCTACGTAAGCTGCCCCTTCGCGCCGTTCCTGGACACCAGCGAACAGAACGTGTGCCAGGGGAAATAGGCATGCGCGCGGGCTCCCTTCTTGCTCTGACCGCCTTCGCCGCCCTTGCCGGGCAGGCGCAGGCTGCGCCGGAGCGTGGCGGCTCACTGACCATCGAAGACATCCTGGACGGCCGGGTCGTCGACTCTGGCGCGGCGCCGGCCCCCGGTTCCGCAAGCGACGCGGCGGCGCAGGAGCCGGCCACGGTCGCTCAGCCGGAGCCGCCGCCCGCAGACGGCGAACCTGCGCCGACGATCGACGACATCCTGGAGGGCCGGCGCGTGCCCGGGCGGCAGAAGGACCTGCCGCCGCCGGTGGTCCAGGACAATCCGGGCGCGGTGCGCGCGCCGCCGCCTGAAGCCTTTCCGAAGGACGAGGTCCCGATCCCAGACCGGTGGCGGCTTGCCGGCGCATTGGGGGTCACCAAGCCGCGCTGGTTCGACCCGTACAACCAGAACTTCCTGAAGGGCGACATCCCCATCAAGGGGACGCACGACTGGTTCGTCGCGTTGAGCGGCATCTCCGACACCGTGGTGGAGCCGCGCAGCTTCCCGATCCCGGTGGGGGTGCAGACCACCAGCCGGCCGGGCAGCCTGGACGTCTTCGGCAACAACACCAGTCTGGTGATGGCGCAGACGTTCATCGCGAGCGCCGCGTTGATCAAGGGTTCCACCGCGTACAAGCCGCCGGACCTGGAATTCCGGGTCGCCCTGGCCTTCCAGCACAATTACGTCGATGTGCCCGAGAGGCGCGTCCTCTTCGTCGAGCCCAGCCGCAAGAGCCACCGGAACGACTCGTTCCTGGGCGTCCAGGAACTGTTCGTCGACTATCACCTGCGCAACGTCTCGGACCGCTACGACTTCGACAGCCTGCGGGTCGGGATCCAGCCGTTCTCGTCCGAATTCCGCGGCTTCCTGTTCCAGGACAACCAGCTGGGCGTTCGCCTGTTCGGCAACCGCGACAACAACCGGTTCCAGTACAACCTGGCGGCCTTCTGGCGGATCGAGAAGGACACCAACTCGGGCCTCAACGACGTCACCCAGGACCTGCGCGACGACTACGTCTTCATCGGCTCGCTCTATCGCCAGGACCTGCCGTTCCCGGGCCTCACTTCGCAGGTGATGGTGGCGCACAACCGCAACCGCGAAGGCGACGAGATCTACGTCGACAAGAACGGGTTTCCCCAGCGGCCCGCCCTGCTGGGCAGCCTGCGCGGCCGCGACTACGACGTGACCTACCTGGGCTACAACGCCGACGGCCGCATCGGGCGGATCAACCTGACCGCCTCGGCCTTCTATGCGTTCGGCGAGAACCGAAACAGCATCCTGACGGATCGCAAGGCGAAGATCCGCAGCTACTTCGTGGCCGCCGAGCCTTCGATCGACTTCAGCTGGGTGCGGCTGCGCCTGCAGGGCCTTTACGCATCCGGCGACAAGGACCCGTATGACAACAAGGAAACGGGGTTCGACGCCATATTCGAGAACCCGCAGTTCGCGGGATCAGACACCAGCTATTGGATTCGCCAGACCATCCCCTTCGCGGGCGGCGGGCGGGTGATCAGCGTCAACGGCCGCAACGGCGTGCTGAACAGCCTGCGCTCGTCCAAGGAGGAGGGGCAGTCCAACTTCAACAATCCGGGCACGGTCCTCTTAGGCGGCGGCGCGGACTTCGACGTGACGCCCGAGCTGCGGGTGTCGGCCAACCTCAACCACATCTCGTTCTCAAACACAGCGGTGCTGCAGGCGCTGCGGCAGGAAGGCTCGATCCCGAAGTCGCTGGGCTGGGACGCTTCGGTCTCCACGATCTGGCGGCCGCACATGAGCCAGAACCTGGTCTTCCGGGCCTCGGCCGCGGCCTTCGACCCGGGCAAGGGCTTCAACGACCTGTTCGAAAACCGGGATCGTGATAAGCGCTACTATTCGATCCTCTTGAACGCCGTTCTCACCTTCTAGGGGCAAGATGCTGAAATTCGGGACAAACTGGCTGAGGACGGGAGCGCTGATCGCAGCGACTCTGCTCGCGCCCCTGTCCCTGAAGGCCAGCGAGGCCGAGAAGCCGGTGGCCCGCAAGTACGTCGCCGCCGCGCCAGCCAAGCTGGGCATGACGGACGCCGAGGTCGATCGCGACAGCGCCGGCTGCGTCTCCTGCCACACCGACAGCGACGCCAAGACGATGCACATGTCCCAGGCGGTGAAGCTGGGCTGCGCGTCCTGCCACGGCGGCGACGCCGGCGTGATCGCGCCCGCCGGCCTGGCGAAGACGGCGCCCCAGTACGTCGCCCTGCGCGACCGGGCCCACGTGCTGCCGCGCTATCCGAAGACCTGGCACTATCCCAGCTCGGCCAATCCCAAGCAGAGCTACACGCTCCTGAACAAGGAGGAGCCGGAGTACATCCGCTTCGTGAACCCCTCGGACTACCGGGTGGCGCGCCAGGCCTGCGGCGCCTGCCACATGGAGCTGATCGAGAAGGCGGAGCGATCGCTGATGGCGACGGGCGCCATGTTCTTCGGCGGCGCGTCTTACAACAACGGGATCCTGCCGTTTAAGAACTACGTCCTGGGGGAGGCCTACACGGCTCACGGCGAGCCGGCCCGGCTGCTGTCGCCCGGAAACCCGCCTGGCACGGTGACGCCGGAACAAGCCAAGCGCGGCGCGCTGCCGACCCTCTATCCGGCGCCCACCTGGCAGGTGACGCCGCCTGGGGACATTTTCCGTGTGTTCGAGCGCGGCGGCCGCAACATCAACAGCCAGTTCGCCGAGGTGGGCCTGCCCAACGCCAACGGCCAGATCCAACGCCTGGAGGAGCCTGGGCGGCCGGACATCCGTCAGTCGAACCGCGGGCCCGGCACCGGGCTTCGCGCGGCGATCCCGCTGCTCAACATCCACAAGACGCGCCTGAACGACCCCTTCACCTGGTTCCTGGGGACCAACGACCAGCCGGGCGACTACCGCTCGTCGGGCTGCGCCTCGTGCCACGTGGTCTACGCCAACAACCGCCAGCCGCACGCGAGTTCGACCTGGGCCCAGTTCGGACGCGACGGCCAGAGCGCGCAGGCGGATCCGACGATCCCGAAGGACGAGCCGGGACACCCGATCAAGCACGCGTTCACGCGCGCGATCCCCACGGCCCAGTGCATGAACTGCCACATGCACCAGCCGAACATGTTCGTGAACACCTACCTCGGCTACACGATGTGGGACTACGAGGCCGACGCGCCGTTCATGTGGCCGGAGCGGCAGAAGTACCCGACCTCGGAAGAGATGCGAAAGGTCCTGAACCGCAATCCCGAGGGCGCGGCGCCACGGGGCAAGTGGGCAGACCTCGACTTCCTGCGCAACGTCTTCGGCCTCAACAAGAAGCTCAAGGACACCCAGTTCGCCGACTACCATGGCCACGGCTGGAACTTCCGCGCTGTGTTCAAGCGCAACCGCGACGGCGAGTTGCTGGACAAGGACGGCGCGGTCATCGCCAACGACGATCCGGAGAAGTTCCACAAGGCCGGCGCCCCTGAGTTCACGCCCGTGGGCGAGAACGCGCCGGGCAAGGCGGTCCACATGATGGACATCCATGCCGAGAAGGGCATGCAGTGCGCCGACTGCCACTTCAGCCAGGACAGCCACGGCTCGGGGCTGATCATGGGCGAGGTGGCCAATGCGGTGGAGATCCGCTGCAAGGACTGCCACGGCACCTCGTCGGCCTATCCGACCCTGCGCACCTCGGGCCCGGCCGCCGATCCGAAAGGCAACGACCTGTCCCTGCTGCGCAACCCGGACGGCCAGCGCCGATTCGAGTGGGTGGAGCGCGACGGTCGCCAGGTCCTGATCCAGCGCTCGCTGCTGGATCCGAAGCTGGAATGGCGGGTGAAGCTGACCAAGGACACGGTCGACCGCACCTCGCCCGACTTCAACGCCAAGTCGGCGCGCGCCAAGCTGATGGGCAAAATCAGCAAGGATGGCCGGCCGTTCACGTGGGGACCGGGCGTCGATCCGGCGAACCGGGCCCACAACGACGACGAGATGGAATGCTTCGCCTGCCACACCTCGTGGACCACGGCGTGCGCGGGCTGCCACCTGCCCATCGAGGCGAACTGGAAGACCACGACCCACAAGTACGAGGGCGAGGAGACCCGGAACTACGCGACCTACAATCCCCAGGTCGCCCGGGACGACATGTACCAGTTGGGGGTCCACTCCACGACCAAGGGCTCGACCATCGCCCCGGTGCGTTCGTCCTCGGCCCTGGTGCTGTCCTCGACCAACGTGAACCGCGAGCGGATCTACGTGCAGCAGCCGCCGATCGCCGCCTCGGGCTTTTCCAGCCAGGCCTTCGCGCCGCACTTCCCGCACACGGTGCGGACGACCGAGACCAAGACCTGCTCGGACTGCCACGTGAGCGCGGCCAACGACAACAACGCGATCATGGCCCAGCTCCTGCTGCTGGGGACCAACTTCGTGAACTTCGTGGGCCTGAACGCCTGGGTCGGCCTGGAGGACGGCATCGAGGCGGTGCGCGTCTCCGAATGGAGCGAGCCGCAGGCGGTGTTCGGCTCGTACCTGCACCGGTACGCCTATCCCGACTTCTACAAGCTGCACGTGGACCAGAATAAGCGCGAGCTGAAGAACTGGGTGCGCGGCAAGCCCTTCGTGAAGGGCGTCTCGGGCGGCGAGGAGGACAGCGCCGAGGAGATCTCGAACTTCGTCTCCAAGACCGACGGGGCGGCCCGCTGCCTGCAGCTGCGCGGCGAGTACATGTTCGTGGCCGAAGGGAAGGGCGGCTTCCGGGTGTTCGACGCCGCCAGCGTGGCCAACAAGGGCGTCTCCCAGCGGGTCGTCTCGGCGCCGTTCTCGCCTCTGGGCCACAACACCCACGTGCCGTCGAAGAACGCCACCTGCATGGCCCTGCCCACCAACCAGAACATCGCCCCGCTGCGGAACGAGGCGATGCAGAAGATGATGGTCAAGGACGCCGTCACGGGCGCCGACGTCAGCCTGCTTCAGGCCAACCAGGAGCAGACGTTCCACCCGCTCTATTCCTACGCCGTCGTGACCGACAGCGAGGAGGGGCTGATCCTCGTCAACGTGAACACCCTGGCCGACGGTGAGCCGCGCAACAACAAGCTGAAGCGGGCGGCGACCTGGAACGCCGGTGGGGTGCTGAAGGGCGCCCGCCACATCACCCTGGGCGGCCACTATGCCTATATCGCCGCCGACGCCGGCCTGGTGGTCGTGGACCTGAACGATCCGCTGAAGCCGCGGCACGTGACCACCGTGTCCCTGCCGGACGTGCGCGGGTCGGCGCTGCAGTTCCGCTACCTCTGGGTCACCACGGCCCGGGGCCTGGAGGTCCTTGACGTCACCAAGCTCGACCAGCCGAAGCTCGTGGAGGGCGCGACCGTGCCGCTGGTGGACGCTCGCCGCGTCTATGTGGCCCGCACCTTCGCCTATGTGGCGGCCAAAAAGGACGGCCTGGTCATCGTCGATGTGAAGAATCCCGAGCGGCCGCGCCTCTACCAGAAGTTCGATGCGGGCGGTGCGCTGAACGACGCCGAGGACGTGGTGGTCGCCTCGACCAACGCCTCCCTGTTCGCCTATGTCGCCGACGGGCGGAACGGGGTGAAGGTGCTGCAACTGATCAGCCCCTCCAGCCAACCCAACTTCTACGGCTTCTCGCCGCCGCCGAAGCCCGAACTGATCGCCTGGGCCCGCACGCCGTCGCCGGCGCTGGCGCTGTCCAAGGGCCTGGATCGCGACCGGGCCGTGGACGAGACCGGCGGCCAGATGGCCATCTTCGGCCGCCTGGGCTCGCGGCCATTCACCCGGCCCGAGATGGAACGCTTTTTCACCGACCAGTGGGGCCGCCCGTACCGCGTGAGCGACGAGGTCGACATGGCCGGCTGGCTGGGTCCGCGGACGACGGGCCAGGCGGATCGGTAGGGACCCGCAGCGATCGAGAAGCCATCCGGCCTGACGCCGAAAGCAGAGGCCGCCAACCTCCGCGACGGTTGGGCTAGAATCATTTGCTCCACCCCAGTCGTCATCCCGGGCGTAGCGCTCGCCAGAGCGCGGAGACCCGAGACCCAGCAGACGCCACCTAGAAGCTGCGCCACGATGAATGACGTAATCCGCGTCACGGCTTAGCTTTCGTTGATGGTCGGGCACGGCGCGAAAGGCGCTGGCGGTGAGACTGGAAGCTGCAGCTGATCGAGGCCAAGAATCCTGAATGGCGCGATCTATCCGGCCCCTAGTTCTAGGAGCCGGAAGGACCGCTGTCGTGGCTGCAGCGCCCTCAGGCGAGCGTCGGCGGCGGTGTGGCTGGGTCCCGGGTCTGCGCGCTCTGGCGAGCGCTCCGCCCGGGCTGACGAAAGGGGGAGGGCGTGAGTGTCCCCCCCTGACTGAGATCGAGCGCGCACCACCACTACGGCGGGGTCTTGCGTCAGGCCGCCTCGATCCGGGTCGTGTAGGCGGGGATCGGCACCGGGACGCCCTTGAGGTCGATCTCGCCGACGGCTTCGATGGGCACGTCTTTGCGGGCCAGCTTCAGGGTGTCGGCGCTGAAGAGGATGCGGGTGCCGAAGGTCTTGTTGGCGGCCTCGAGGCGGGCGGCGATGACCACCACCTCGCCGTAGGCGGTGTAGTTGAAGCGGCGTTCGCCGCCGAAGTTGCCGACGAGGCCGATGCCCGACGACAGGCCCATGCGCGTGTAGCCGAACTTGATGCCGCGGGCGATCATCCGCTCGCGGATCTCCAGGGCGTAGAGGTCGATCTCCCGGGCGCAGGCGATGGCGCGGTCGGCGTGGTCGTTGGAGGCCACGGGCGCCCCGAAGATCGCGATGATCCCGTCGCCGGTCATCTTGTCGATCATCGCCTCGTGCTTCCACAGGATGTCGATGACGCCGTCGAAGTACTCGTTGATCACCTCGGAGAAGGTGTCGAGGGGCAGGGTGGCCACGAGGGTGGAGAAGTTCTCCAGGTCCGAGATCATCACGGTGATCTCGCGCTCCTCGGCGCCGATCTTCACCTCCTCGCGGCCGTCGACCATGCGGTCGATCACCTGCGGGGCGAGATAGCGCTCCAGCGTCGAGGAGTAGAACGCCCGCTGGTTCTGCAGCTCGGCCGCGGCGAGACGGCTGAGGATGAAGAAGCCGAAGGCGAAGCCCAGCAGCGGGCTGGTCATCGGCACCATCAGGGCCAGGCGCTCGTAGAAGACGAAGGCGCTGACCAGCAGGGTGGCGGCGCCCAACAGCACGATCCCCACGGAGATCCACCAGCGCTGGGTGGACCGGCCGAGCAGGGCGCCCGCCAAGGCCGCCACGACGGTCATGAGGGCGTCCCACACCGCGCCGGGCCGGATGATGCGGTCGCCGGCCAGCATCTGCGACAGGGCATGGACGTGGACCTCGACCCCCGGGGTGCCCTGGGTGTGCCCCTGGCGGAAGCGTAAGGGCGTGGTGTGCATGTCCTCCTTGGGCGTGCTCGAATCCTCGGTGGCGGCCCGGGTGACGCTGCCGATGAAGGCGATCTTGTCCTTGAGCAGGGCGTCGGGGAGCACGGGCACGAAGGCCGCGGAATAGGAGGGGCCGATGGCGCCCGCGTTCTCGGCCGCCACCTCCGGGTCAGGTTGGCGGTAGCGGATGTCGAAGGGCGTCGTCGGCCAGGTCTTGTCCGAGACGGACATGGCGACCCGGGTGGCGAAGGCCGGATACTGGCTGGGCCGCGGGTCGTAGCGCCGGATGACGTCGTCGAAGTCGATGTGCATCAAGGCCCGGGCGTCGGAGTAGAGCACCTTCTTGGAGACCGGGAAGTCCACGCCCGGCGTGCGCGCGGGATCGACGACGGCGATCAGCGGGGCCTTCACGCCGGCGATCCGCCGCTCGAAGTCCTGGAACTCCTCGGGCGAGGACCAGGTGTCGAGCAGATAGTCGACGGCGATGGCCTTCACGCCCTTGGAGTCCAGGCTGGCGATGAGGTCGCCCAGCCAGGCCTTGTCGATGGGCGCGAGGCAATGGCACTCCGAGGCCTCGCTCATGGCCTCGGTCGCGGCGTCGTCCATCTTGACGATGACGAATTCGCGCTGCGGCGGCGGGGCACCCCAGGCCAGCCGGAAATCGTAGGTGAGGTTTTCCACGAAACGGAGGGGCAGGGTGGTGCTGAGCCAGAGGGCTGCGCCGGCCGCCACCGCCGCGACCACGAGGGTCACCAGGAAATCGGCGAACTTCTTGCCGCCCTTGGCTCGCAGCCGGGAAAGAAGGGCCAGGGTGCGGCCCACGACGCCCTTGCGCACAGCCCCCGGCGGCATGGCTCAGGCCAGCTTTCGGAAGGGGAAGTTGTAGGTCACGGCCGGGGCGTAATCGCCGGCCAGGCACATGTGGGTGGTGAGATTGCCGCCCTCGGACATCAGGAGCGCGTAGCCCGGCGGCTCTTCCACCAGGATCTCGCGGCCGTCCGGCACATGCATGTCGACCTCGGTGAGGTCGAGGGTGAGCTGGATCGAGGTAGCCGGGGCGGCCGACACCACGTGGCCGGCGAAGACGCCGTTGAAGGCGCGGTGGATGTGGCCGCACATCAGCACCTTCACCTGCTTGCGGCCGGTGAGCACCTGTTCGAGCCGGCCCAGCCAGGGCGAATTGGGGTCGGGGTCCATCCAGCGGATCCCGCTGGGGATGGGCGGGTGATGCAGCACGACGGCGGTCGGGCGATCGGGCGCCTCATCCAAGGTGCGGGCCAGCCACGCGGCGCGCGCCTCGTCGTACTCGCCGTCGTTGGGGCCATCCAGGGTGTCGCAGACGACCATCCGCATCTCGCCGAAGTCGACCGTGTACTGGACGAAGCCGTTCTCGTCGGTCTCGGCGCCGGGGCCGCTGAACTCGGCCAGGAAGCCCTCGCGGCTGTCGTGGTTGCCCATGGCGTAGAAGATCGGGATCTCGCTCTCGGCCATCAGCCGCTTGAGCTCGACGTATTCCTCGCGCTCACCCCGGTCGACGAGGTCGCCGCTGGCGATGATGGCGACGGGGCGCGGGCGCAGGCCGTGGATCGCCTGCATCACCTGACGCAGACGTTCCTCGTTCCGCCGTTGATTCAGCGGATCCTTCTCGGTCGTGACGTGCAGATCGGTGATCTGCGCAATGGTCATCAAGAGGCCGCCTCCCCGAGCAGCGCGCATACGCCCGTGTAGATACGCAACCTCAGCGGCGACGGATGACCAGATTGCGAATTTCCGTCATGTCCTCCATGGCGAAACGTACGCCTTCGCGGCCGAGTCCCGAATCCTTGACCCCGCCGTAGGGCATGTTGTCCACGCGGTAGCTGGGCACGTCGCCGATTACGACACCTCCTACGTCCAGGTGGTCCCACGCCTCGAGCATCTTGTAGAGGTCGCGCGTGAAAACGCCGGTCTGTAGACCAAACTTGGAGTCGTTCACCTCGTCGAGGGCATCTTTGAAGTTCGTGAACTTCGAGAGGATGGCGACCGGGCCGAAAGCCTCCTCCGCATAGAGGGCGGCCGAGCGGTCCACGCCCTCCAGCAGGGTGGCCTCCAGCATGGCGCCCTCGCGCTTGCCGCCGACCAGCAGCGTGGCGCCGCCGGCCACCGCCTGCTGGATCCAGCTGTCGAGGCGGCGGGCCTCCTTCTCGTCGATCATCGGGCCGACGAAGGTGGCCTCCTCGCGCGGATCGCCCGCCACAAGGGTCCTGGTCTTGGCCACCAGCCGGTCGCGCAGTTCGTCGTAGATCGACGCGTGGATGATGATCCGCTGCACGCCGATGCAGGACTGGCCCGACTGGTAGAAGGCGCCGAAGATGATGCGCTCGACGGCGTCGTCCAGGTCGGTGTCGGCGTCGACAACGACGGCGGCGTTGCCGCCGAGTTCCAGCACGACCTTCTTCTTGCCGGCCTTGGCCTTCAGGTCCCAGCCGACACCTGGCGAGCCGGTGAATGACAGGAGCTTCAGCCGCTCGTCGGTGGTGAAGAGGTCGGCGCCCTCGCGATGGGCCGGCAGGATCGAGAAGGCGCCCTTGGGCAGGTCGGTCTCGGCGAGCACCTCGCCGATGATGATGGCGCCCAGCGGCGTGCGCGAGGCGGGTTTCATCACGAAGGGGCAGCCCACGGCCAGGGCCGGGGCGATCTTGTGGGCGGCCAGGTTGAGCGGGAAGTTGAAGGGCGAGATGAAGGAGCAGGGGCCGATGGGCACCCGCTTCCACATGCCCTGGTAGCCCTTGGCGCGCGGCGAGATGTCCAGCGGCTGGACCTCGCCCGTCATCCGCACCGACTCCTCGGCGGCGATGCGGAAGGTGTCGATCAGGCGCGTGACCTCGCCGCGGGCGTCGCGGATCGGCTTGCCGGCCTCGATGCAGAGGGCGAAGGCCAGCTCGTCGAACCGCTCCTGGAAGCGCTTCACGCAGTGGGCCAGCACCTCCTGCCGGGCATAGGCGGGCAGGCGGGCCATGGGCTCGGCCGCTTCGACGCAGGCGGCGATGCCCGCGTCGATGGTCTTGGCGTCGGCCTGGGCCACCCGCGTCGCCACCTTGCCCGTGTATTTGTCCGTGACCTCCAGATCGAGGTTCGGGGTCTGGGCCTCATTGGCGAGGTAGAGCGGATACGAGTCCTTGAGGGCGGTCATGTGGGAATCCTCGGGCGCCGCCGGTCAGAGCGCGGCGCTCAGTTCCTTGATCTGCTTGTTCAGGATCGCGTCGTTGTCGGAATAGTCCACCGGGCAGTCGATGAGGTTCACCCCGGGCGTGTCCAGGCACTGCTTCAGCAACTCGGGCAGGTGCGAGGCGCTCTCCACCCGGTAGCCGTTGGCGCCGTAGGCCTTGGCGTACTCCACGAAGTCGGGGTTGCCGTAGGTGAGGCCCCAGTCCTTGAAGCCCATGTTCGCCTGCTTCCAGCGGATCATGCCGTAGCTGTTGTCGTTGAGGATCAGGACGGTGATGTTCAGCTTCAGGCGGACGGCGGTCTCCATCTCCTGGCTGTTCATCATGAAGCCGCCGTCGCCGCAGATCGCCATGACCTTGCGGTTCGGATAGACCATGTTCGAGGCCATGGCCGAGGGCAGGCCCGCGCCCATGGTGGCCAGGGCGTTGTCCAGCAGGACGGTGTTGGGCGCCCGCGCCGGATAGTTCCGGGCGAACCAGATCTTATAGACCCCGTTGTCGAGGCAGATGATGCCGTCGTCCGGCATCGCCTTGCGGATCTGGGCCACGAGGTACTGCGGGTAGATCGGGAAGCGCATGTCCTTGTCGGACTTGGCGGTGTGCTCGACCTCGGCCGCGCGGGCCTTGAACATGGCCGAGAAGTCCCAACCCGTCTGGGGCAGGATGTCTTCCTTGATCTGCCAGATGGCGTTGCCGATGTCGCCGATCACCTCGTACTGCGGGAAGTAGACCGGATCGACCTCGGCCGAGCGGAAGTTGATGTGGATCACCTCCGTGCCGCCGGGCTGCATGAAGAACGGCGGCTTCTCGATCACGTCATGGCCGACGTTGATGATCAGGTCGGCGGCGCCGATGGCCCGGTGCACGAAGTCGCCGGCCGACAGGGCCGCGCAGCCGAGGAACTTGGGGCTCAACTCGTCGACCACGCCCTTGCCGAGCTGGGTGGAGACGAACGGAATGCCGGTCTTCTCGATGAACTGCGAGAGCATCCGGCTGGTCATGGTGCGGTTGGCGCCGGCGCCGATCACCAGGATGGGGGACTTGGCCTGCTCGATGCGCTTGGCCGCGGCGCGAATCGACTTCTCGTCGGCCACCGGGCGGCGGGCGTTGCTCTTGGGGAACGGCTTCGACTCGGTCTGCTCGTCGGCCACGTCCTCGGGGAACTCGATGTGGACCGCGCCGGGTTTCTCCTCCTGGGCCAGGCGGAAGGCTTCGCGTACGCGGCTGGGGATGTTGTCGGCCGACGCCAGCTGGTGCGTGTACTTGGTCAGCGGCTTCATCATGTCGACGACGTCGAGGATCTGGAACCGACCCTGCTTGGACTTCTTGATGGGCTTCTGGCCGGTCAGCATCATCATCGGCATGCCGCCGAGCTGGGCGTAGGCGGCGGCGGTGACGAAGTTGGTGGCGCCCGGGCCCAGGGTGGCGACGCACACGCCGGCCTTGCCCGTGTGCCGGCCATAGGTGGCGGCCATGAAGCCCGCGCCCTGTTCGTGGCGGGTCAGGATCAGCTTGATCTTCGTGGACCGGGACAGGCTGTCCAGGAAGTCCAGGTTTTCCTCGCCCGGAACCCCGAAGACGTGCTCGACGCCCTCTTCTTCCAGGCATTGTACGAACAGATCAGACGCTTTCGTCATGACTTATAGCCCCCATCCAGCGGGGGAGTTGTCGCAAATTCCAGGCTCTTGTGAAGGGGCAAAGAAGAGGGCGCGGGTTTGCGTCCGCAAATGCGCTTAGCCCGTACGGATTTCGAAGCTAAGCTTCTTAAGGGAAGAGCCGCCGGGGCGAGGGTCGCGCCGGAGCATGGGGGACCACATGGCAGTAACCGATCACGTCGACCTGAACGGGTTCATCGAGGGCGTGAAGCGCCGCAACCCGGGCCAGCCGGAATTCGTCCAGGCGGTCACCGAGGTGGCCGAGGACATCTTCGACTTCATCCAGGACAAGGAAGCCTATCACAAGGCCCAGATCCTGCGCCGCATCGCCGAGCCGGACCGCGTGATCAGCTTCCGCGTCTGCTGGCAGGACGACAAGGGCGACATCCGGGTGCAGCGCGCCTGGCGTGTGCAGAACAACAACGCCATCGGCCCCTACAAGGGCGGCATCCGCTTCCACCCCTCGGTGACCGAAAGCGTCCTGAAGTTCCTGGCGTTCGAACAGACCTTCAAGAATGCGCTCACCGGCCTGCCCATGGGCGGGGGCAAGGGCGGCTCGAACTTCAATCCGAAGGGCAAGTCGGATGGCGAGGTCATGCGCTTCTGCCAGAGCCTGATGACCGAGCTCTACCGCTACGTCGGCGCCGACGTGGACGTGCCGGCCGGGGACATCGGCGTGGGCGCGCGCGAGATCGGCTATATGTTCGGCCAGTACAAGCGGATCACGAACGAATTCACCGGCGTGCTGACCGGCAAGGGGCTGGAGTACGGCGGCTCGCTGATCCGCACCGAGGCCACGGGCTACGGCGCCACCTACTTCCTGCAGAACATGCTGAAGACCCAAGGCAAGGACATCGCGGGCCACACGGTGGTGATCTCGGGGTCCGGCAACGTCGCCACCCATGCGGCCGAGAAGTGCACGCAGCTGGGCGGCAAGGTCGTGACGCTCTCGGACTCCGAAGGCTTCGTCTATGACCCCGACGGCTTCACCCAGGAGAAGATCGACTGGGTGAAGGACCTCAAGAACAAGCGCCGGGGCCGCATCTCGGAGTACGCCAAGGAATTCAAGGGCGCCGAGTTCCACGTGGGCAAGACGCCCTGGGGCGTGCCTTGCCAGCTGGCGCTGCCGTGCGCGACGCAGAACGAACTGCTGGGCGACGATGCCCGGACGCTGGTGGGCAACGGCTGCATCGGGGTGTCGGAAGGCGCCAACATGCCGACCAACCTGGAGGGCGTGCACGTCTTCAAGGACGCGCAGATCCTCTATGCGCCAGGCAAGGCGGCCAACGCCGGCGGCGTCGCGGTCTCCGGCCTGGAGATGAGCCAGAACTCGGCCCGCATCTCCTGGAAGGAAGAGGAGCTGCAGCGCCTGCTGATCGACATCATGGCGGGCATCCACTCGAGCTGCCTGGAGTACGGCGGCCGGCCGGGGTCGAAGATTCCCGACTATGTGAAGGGCGCCAACATCGCAGGCTTCAAGAAGGTCGCCGACGCGATGCTGGCCTTCGGGGTGGTCTGAACCCCGTCACGATCTGACGATGCGAACGCCGCTCCGGTCGCCCGGGGCGGCGTTTTTGCTGAGATCAGGCCGTCAGGCGCCGGCCGCCCGGCGGGCCAGGGCCTCGGTCCACCGCAGGGTCTCCAGCGGCGGATGGCCGGGCTTCGGCGTGGCCTGACCGGGCTTGTGGAAGCTATGGCAGGTCGTGCAGTCGGCGTCGTCGGCCGCGGCGATCTGGGCCGTGGTCTTGCCGTGGCAGGCGCCGCACTTGGCCAGGTCCGGGATCAGGACGTCGCCGGACTTGTCGGAGGTCTGGGCGCGGTGGCAGTCGGCGCATTCGAACCCGCCCTTCTTGGACTCGCCCGGGCCGCCGTGCTCGGGCACGCCGTGGTCGAAAGCGCCGCGCGGGAGATACCTGGAGGCCAGGCTGACGGGCGCCAGCTGCACTGTGTCGCCGGCCCAGGTGACCGTGTGGCAGTCGTAGCAGGCGCCGCCGCGCGAGAAGGTGGCGCGGTAGGCGCCGGCCCCGCTGGCGGCGAACGCGCTGGGGCGGATGGTTCCCGGCCGCGCCCGGTCTGTGCCGGCCGGCGCCGCGACGGAGCGGCCCGCGAGGGTGGCGATCACCTTGTTCACGTCGCCGTGGGGCAGGTTGCGCAGTTCGCCGCCGACCCGGGCGAAGGCAAGGCTGTGGCAGTCGCCGCAGTCGCGCTCCATCTCGATCGGCAGGAAGGTCTTTCCCGTGGCGTCCCGGCGGTGGCACGAGGCGCACTCCAGCGCCGCGCCGTAGCCGGCGGCCTTGCCCAGGCCGATGGCCTGGCGGGCCACGCCGCCCAGCGGGTCGAGGTGGAGCCGGTGCGGGAAGTTCAGGCCGTTGCGCTCCTGCGGCGCGGTATCCAGGGCCACGCGCTGGAACTTGGGCGCAGAGCCGGGTTCGGTCATCACCAGGGGGCGGAAGCCGGGGTGCTTGCTCCAGTCGGGCGTGTCGATGAGGCCAGTCTTCGGCAGCCGCATCTTCAGCTCGCTGTGACAGCTCTCGCAGTCCTGGACCACCACCAGCTTGGGCTTGTCGCTGAGCGGCGCCGAGGGCGGGCCGCCCTTGGCCGGCGTGTGCTCGATATGGCAGCTCGCGCACCGGTCGGTGGGATGGTTGAAGGCGCGCTGGACCAGCACGTTGACCTTGGCCCCGAGGCCCGGGGGCAGGGGCGTCGATTTCACCAGGTCGGCGTGCGGCGCATGCTCGGCCACGAGGCGCGGTTCGAACGGGCTGCCCAGTCGCTTGGCGGTCGCCAGCGCCATGGGCGCCTTGTCCGGCGCGGCGGCGTGGCAGGTGAGGCAGGCCTCGTCCCGCACGGCCACGAAGGCGTTGGTGTGGCAGGACTTGCAGTCCTTGGCCATGAAGGCGTGAGCCTTGGAAAGGGGGCCCGTCGACCACTGCTCGTCCGGGTGGATCTTCGGGTTCGACATGAACAGCACGAAGATCATCGGGAACGCCAGGCACAGCAGGAAGATGCCGCTGCCGAGCACCCAGGCCATGTTGCGCCGGCCGAACACCTTGGCCTGCAGCGAGAAGACGCTGGGGCTGGCGTGATGTTCGTCGTCGTCGCGGACGACGGTCACGCCCGCGCTATCGTCGTCGGCCGGCTCGAAGGCGAGGGTATAGGCGCCGAAGCGGACGACAGGGCGGCTGGCGACGTTGAGTTCCGCGCCCTGCACCTGCCGCCCGCCGAGGTCGAAGGGCAGACCGCTGACGGACTCGATGCTGATGCGGCCGGGGCCCGAGAAGCGCATCCGCGCATGGGTCGGATCGACCGACAGGTCGGCCAGCACGATGTCGTTGGCGCTTGCGCGGCCGATCGACAGCTCGGGCTTCTCCACCGTCCGCTCGCGCACGATGGGGTCGCCGCCGCCGGCGCGCTGGGTGATCAGCTTGAGGTGGAATTCCTGGGCCACCGGCTCACCAGTACGTAAAGACGCTGACGATGTGCGCGGTGAGCGCCGCCAGCAGGGCGAAGGTGGCGGGGATGTGCACGAACAGCCATCCCTCAAGGAGGGCGGTGATCTGCATCTGGCGCCGGGCGAGGCCCAGCACATCGGCCTTCTGCTGCAGCACCGTCTCGATCTTCTCCAGGGCGTCGGCCTGGCGCGGATCGGCGGGCGCGGGCAGGGCTTTCACCTGGCGCAGGGCCCGGCTCGTGGCGCAGTTCCCGTAGGCGCCGGTGAGGCGTCGCCAGAAGCTGCCGCCGAGTTCGGTTTCCTCGAGCGACAGGCGGACCACCTGGGCGCCCGCGCGGTCGAGCGGCAGCGCCAGGTCGTGGAGCTGCTTGTCCAGGCTCTCCAACGCCTCCAGCATCTGCTTGCGGGTGGTCTCGCCGCGGTTGCCGTGCAGCCGCTGGGGCAGGGTGGCGTAGGCCCAGATGCCCAGGGCGCCCGAGGCGATGACCAGCATCATCAGGGAATAGGCGAGGGTGTGGACGTTCCAGCCGAACTGGAAACCCGTGTGCAGCGTGGCCAGCACGATGAGCGACAGGCCCAGGTAGACGTGGGCCGAGACCCAGGCCTTGAGCGAATAGTGGCCCGCGGTGATGACCCGCTTGCGCACGCCCAGGCAGGCCAGCCAGACGATCAGGCCGGCGCTGACTACGCCCAGGATGTAGCCCAGCCAGCTGCCGCCGTTGGGCGGTTCGGCAAGACGGGCGGCCACAAAGAAATAGATCGCCACCGCCACAAGGCAGATCAACGATGCGATCTGCGCCCAACGGAATCCCTTGTGACGCAGGAACCCCTCATGGGTCCGCTGCCTCACGCGCTCGGTATGATGCCCCCCAACCTGCGTCACGTGTCAGCCCGCGCCCCTGTCGATACGCGCCACCGAGAGGAAGGCGTCGGGTGAGACCCGGATCGCCGCCCCCGTCGGGCAGGCCCGCACGCAGGCCGGTCCGCCGGCCTTGCCCGAGCACATGTCGCATTTGATCGCCAGTTTCGGCGATTCGCCGCCGGCGCCGCCCTTGGAGGCCTTCTTACGCCATTCGTAGTCCGGCTGGCCCGGGCCGGGGCCCTTGCCGAACAGCATCCACTCCCAGAGCTTGGGCTTGGGCGGCGGCGGCTTGTCCATCTGGATCACGCCGTAGGGGCAGGCCCGCTGGCAGTTGCCGCAGCCGATGCAGGTGTCGGAGATGAACACCTCGCCGTCCGGCCCCCGCCGGATCGCGTTCGGCGGGCAGTCGCTCATGCAGTGCGGGTGCTCGCAGTGGCGGCAGGACGTCGGCACGTGGATGTTGGCGAAGGTAGTGCCCGCCTCGCGATTCAGGCGGCTCAGGCCGTCGTGGCTATCGGCGCAGGCCTTCTCACAGTTGTCGCAGCCGACGCAGAGGCTCTCGTCGATCAGCAGCACGTCGGTGGCCTCGCCGATGCCCTGCTTGATCAGGAAGTTGGCGACCGAGGAGTACATGTCGACGGCGCCGCCGAACTCCTCCTTCTGTTCCTCGATGAAGGCGTTGATCTCGCGGCGCGCCTTCATCTCGTCGTACATGCGCTTGGCGAGCTCGGGCTTGCGGGCCAGCAGCCGCCGGAACGGATCGGCCGGCAGCTTCACGACCGTCGAGCGGATCGCGGCCTTCACGGTGGCCACCCGCGGCGCACGCTCGATCATCGCCATCTCGCCCGAGTACGAGCCGGCCGGGACGTAGGACATGAAGACGGGCTTCCCGCCCAGGTTCTTCTCCACGATCATGGAGCCGGAGCGGATGATGTAGAGGTCGTCCGAGACGTCGCCCTCGTTGATGATCGCCTGGCCGGGCTTCACGTCCATGACCTCGGCGCCCGCCAGCACCTCCTGGATGTCGGCGGGGGTGAGGCCCGACTTGAAGATCTGCAGGACCTGCCGCTCGCTGGTGATGCGGTTCACCGTGTCGCGGGCTTCCGGCACCTGGGCCATCAGCTTCAGGGCGGCCATACGCGGGATTTCGACGCAGATCGTCGGCTCGGCAGCGCGGATCGTCGCGCCGCGCTTGCGCCCTGAGATCAGGCCGACCTCGCCGAAGATCGAGCCTTCGCCGATCGGCACCGTGATGTTGGGGTTCGAGGGATCGACCTCGACCTTCACCGAGCCCTCGGCGATCCCGAACAGCGAGGACCCCTGGTCGTTGCGGATGAAGATCGCCTCGTCGGGCTTGTAAGCCCGGACCTCGGAGTCGAGCAGGAACTCCCGCATCTGCAGGGGGGACAGGCCGTTCAGGATCTCGACCCGGCTGCGCAGGAACTCCAGCCATTCCGACACCGACCGGCGGCCGGGGAGGCCCTGCAGCTTTTCCTTCAGCAGGGGTTCGTCGGCGGGCTCCAGGTCGGTGACGCCGCTGATGAACTCCACCACGTCGAAGCCCTGGTTCATGCAGTGCTTGATCAGCGGATAGCCGGCCAGGGCGCCGATGACATAGATGCCGGGCTTGGTTGTCTCGAAGGTGGGCGAAAGGGCCGGGAAGGCCGAAGGCGACTCGCTGGCGAAGGCGATACCGCAGCTTTCGACGAACTTGCGCGGCGGCGAGGCGCCCATCCGGGCGATGATCCGGTCGCACTTGTAGCGGGACGAGCCCTGCGGGGTCTCGACCGTGATCCAGCCCGGCTCGACCAGCACGGGGGAGGTCTCGGTCATGATGGTCATGCGCCCGGCGTCGCGGGCGGCCATCAGGTTGTCGACGTTGGCCTTCTTGGCGCGGGCGAAGTCGGCCGAGCGGTTCAGGATGGTGACGGTATTGCCCTGGGCGGGGTCGGCGGCGAGGCCCAGCGCGTTCTCGATGCCCGCGTCGCCCGAGCCCACCACGAAGATGTGCTCGTCGGTATATTCGCCCGGGTCGTCCAGCTGGTACTGCACGTGGGGCAGCCCTGCGCCGTCGCAACGCATCAGGTTCGGATTGCCCTGGGTGCCGATGGCCAGGACGATGTTCTCCGCCTGGATCTGCCCGCCCTTGGTGAGCTCGATGGTGAAGGCGCCCTTTTCGCCCGTGATGGCCTTGGCCTCGGCGTTGAAGCGGACGTTCACGCCCGCCGCCTTCACGTCCTCGTTCCACTGGGCGAGTATCTTCTCGCGCTTGCCGGCGTCGAATTCGCAGTCGGCGCGCAGGACCAGCACCGACGGCGTCGCCATCACGTGCTTGCCCTTCTGGTAGCGGAAGATCGTGTCGGAGAGGTGGTCGGTCTTCTCCAGAAGGACATGGCTGATGCCCTTCTTCGCGGCATGAGCAGCCGCGCTCATTCCGGCAGGACCCGATCCGACGATCGCGATCTTGTAGACTTCCGCCATTAACCTACGCCCCCAGCGGCTTTTGGCCGCCGACCCCTACGCCTTCAAGGCACTCCCTGGCACACTAACATTTCCGATCTGCGCCGAACGCGCTACCACGCGCCGCAGGTCCGAGGGGAGCACAAAGTCCATGTTGGCGGAAGTCGGTCAGTTCGCGCTGATCCTCGCCCTGCTGCTGTCGCTGGTCCAATCGGGCGCGCCGCTCTGGGGCGCGCACAGGGGCGACGGTGTGCTGATGGCGGTGGGCCGGCAGGCGGCGCTGCTGCAGGGCGGTTTCGTCAGCCTGGCCTTCGTGTGCCTGGCCTGGGCCTACGTCACCTGCGACTTCTCCGTGGCCCTGGTGGCGCGGCACAGTCACACGACCCAGCCCCTGGCCTACAGATTCGCCGCCACCTGGGGCAGCCACGAAGGCTCCATGCTGCTCTGGGTGCTGATCCTCGCCATCTACGGCGCGGGCGTGGCGTTCTTTGGGGGCACGCTGCGCGAGACGCTGCAGGCGAGGGTGCTTGGCGTTCAGGGCGTGCTGGGCGCGGCCTTCCTGGGCTTCCTCCTCTTCACCTCGAACCCGTTCCTGCGGCTGTCGCCGGCGCCGGCGGAGGGGACCGAGCTCAATCCGCTGCTCCAGGACCCGGGGCTCGTGATGCACCCGCCGCTGCTCTACCTGGGCTATGTGGGCTTCTCGGTGGCCTTCTGTTTCGCCGTCGCCGCGCTCATCGAGGGCCGTGTGGACGCGGCGTGGGCGCGCTGGGTGCGGCCGTGGGTGCTGGCCGCCTGGATCCCGCTCACCGCCGGCATCACCCTGGGCAGCGCCTGGGCCTATTACGAGCTGGGCTGGGGCGGCTGGTGGTTCTGGGACCCGGTGGAGAACGCCTCGCTGATGCCGTGGCTGCTGGGCACGGCCCTGCTGCACTCGGCGCTGGTGCTGGAGCGCAGAGGGGCCCTGGTCAGCTGGACGATCCTGCTGGCGATCCTGACCTTCTCGCTGAGCCTGGTGGGCACCTTCCTGGTCCGCTCGGGCATCCTGACCAGCGTCCACGCCTTCGCCGTCGACCCGCAGCGGGGCGTCTACATCCTGGGCATCCTCGCGGCGACCACGGGGCTGTCGCTGGCGCTCTACAGCTGGCGGGCGCCGGCGATCCGCTCGGGCGCCCTGTTCCAGCCGCTCTCGCGGGAAGGGGGAATCACTCTCAACAACCTCTTCCTGACCGCCCTCACGGCCACGGTGTTCCTGGGCACCTTCAGCCCGGTGTTCATCGAGATGATCAACGGCGACAAGATCTCGGTCGGGCCGCCGTACTACGCCAAGACCTTCTCGCCGCTCGCCGTGCCGCTGCTGTTCCTCGTGGTGTTCGGCCCGATGCTCAACTGGAAGCGGGACGAGGCGCGCAAGGTGTTCGACCGCGTCCGCATCCCGGCCATCGTCGCCGGCCTGGTCCTCCTGGTCGCGCTGCCGTTCGGGGGGCTGAAGGGCGTGGCGACCGCGGGCGGGCTCGCGCTCTCCGCCTGGCTGATCCTGGGCAGCGTCTGGATCCTGGGACGCCGGTGGTGGTCGGGCCGGGCCTACCTCGGCCGGGCGATCCGCACCACGCCGCGCTCCATCGTCGGGCTGGTGACGGCGCATGCCGGGCTGGGGCTCCTGACCCTGGGCATCACCGGGGTCACCGCCTGGGATTCCGACAAGGTGCTGAACATGAAGGTCGGCGACAGCGTCGCCTTCGCCGGCCGCACCCTAACCCTGACCGACTACGACATCGTGGAGGGGCCCAACTACCAGGCCAAGCGAGCCCAGTTCGCGGTCAAGGGCCCCATGGGCGCCTATGACCTGCGCAGCGAGAAGCGGTGGTATCCGTCCGCCCAGTCGCAGACCACCGAGGCGGGCATCCGGGTCGGCCCGCTGGGCAACCTCTACGTCTCGGTGGGCGAGGAGTCGGAGGCGGGCGTCATCGTGCGCCTCTGGGACCATCCCCTGATCGTCTGGATCTGGATCGGCGGGTTCGTGATGTCCGCCGGCGGGGCGGTGTCGCTCAGCGACCGCCGCGTGCGGGTCGGCGCGGCCGTGAAGACCCTGCCCGTGGGCCAGCCGGTGGCGGCGGAATGAAGCGGCTGCTGTTCATCCTGCCGGTCGTCGGGTTCCTGATCCTGCTGGGCGTGTTCTTCGTCGGCCTCGGACGCGACCCCCGCGCCCTGCCATCGGCCTTCATCGGCAAGCCGCTGCCGGCGTTCACCACCGCGCCGCTTCGGCCGGGAGACCAGGGCCTGTCCAACACCGACTTCCAGCGGGGCGAGCCGGTGCTGCTGAACGTGTTCGCCTCCTGGTGCGGGCCCTGCCGGGTGGAGCACCCGGTGCTGATGCGCCTGCGCCAAGAGGGCGTGGCGATCCACGGGCTGGACTGGAAGGAAGACGCCGCCGCCGGAGCCCAATGGCTGGCGGAGCGGGGCGATCCCTACATCCGCGCGGGCAACGACCAGACCGGCCGGACGGGCATCGAGTTCGGGGTGGCCGGCGTGCCCGAGACGTTCGTCATCGATAAGCAGGGCCGCGTCCGCTATCGCCACGTGGGCGCCCTGACCCCCGACGACTGGGAACGGAAGGTCGGCCCGCTGATGGAACAGCTGAGGAAGGAACCGTGAGGCGCCTCATCTCCCTCGCCGTCGCCTTCGCCCTGCTGGCCGGTCCGGCGGGCGCGGTGAATCCCGACGAACAGCTGGCCGATCCGGCGCTGGAAGCGCGCGCGCACAAGCTGTCGAAGGAGCTGCGCTGCGTCGTCTGCCAGAACCAGTCGATCGACGATTCGGACGCCACGCTCGCCCGCGACCTGCGCATCATCCTGCGCGAGCGGATCAGCGCGGGCGACACGGACAAGCAGGCGATGGACTTCATCGTCGCCCGCTACGGCAGTTTCGTGCAGCTGGAGCCGCCGATGCGGCTCGATACCCTGGCGCTGTGGTTCGGGCCTCTGGCCGTGCTGGCGCTGGGCGCCCTCGGGGCGGCGGTCTACATGCGGGGCCGCTCGCCGGCCCGGGCGGGCGACCTGACGCCCGAGGAAGAGGCCGAGCTGGCCGCGATGCTGAACGCCGACGACACCACCCGTCCTGATGGGGCCCGCTGAATGCTCTGGATGATCCTGACCCTGATGACGGTCCTGGCGGCCGTGGGCCTGGCCATCCCGCTGGTGCGCCGGCGCGACGCGGCCCGGGAGCGGCGCGCCGACGCGGTGAGCGTGCTCAAGGACCAGCTGGGCGAGATCGAGGCCCAGGCCGCGGCCGGCGCCCTGGCTCAGCCCGAGGCCGAGGCGCTGAAGACCGACCTCAAGCGCCGCGTCCTGGCCGAGGGGCGCAAGCCCGAGGCGCAGGCGCGGCCGCTGCCTGAGAAGACGCTGCTGGCGGTGGCGCTGGGGATCGTGGCGGTAGTCACGCTGGCGGGCACCGGGCTCTATCTGAAGATCGGCCGCCCCGACGTGCCGGGCGGCTCCGCCCTGAAGGCCGCCGGTCCCGCCGCCATGGCCACCACCGCCGAGGGGCACCCGCAGGGCGAGGTGGGCGCGATGATCGCCCAGCTCGAGGCCCAGATGCGCGAGCGGCCCGACAACGCCGAAGGCTGGCGGATGCTGGGCTGGTCGTACATGCAGACCGGACGCAACGCCGAGGCCGCCGAGGCCTACGGCAAGGCGGCGGCGCTGGACCCGGACAACGCCGAATATCTGTCGGCCCAGGGGGAAGCCACCGTGCTGGCCGCCGACGGGGCCGTGACGCCGGCGGCGGAGGCGATCTTCCGGCGCGCGGTGGGGGCCGACCCCGGCGATCCGCGCGCCCGCTACTACCTGGCTGTCGCAAAGGACCAACGTGGCGACCAGGAAGGCGCCATGAACGACTGGATCGCGCTGCTCAGGTCCGCGCCGCCGGACGCGCCCTGGGCGCTGGAAGTGCGGGCGTTCGTCGAGAAGGTCGCCGCCGATCGCAAGATCGACCTGGCCGGCCGACTGCCGCCGCTTCAGACGGCGCAGGCGCCCATGGGCGCTCCGCCGATGGGTTCCGCGCCCCGCGGCCCGACCCAGGAGCAGATGGCCGCGGCGCAGGACATGAGCGAGGGCGATCGCCAGCAGATGATCCAGGGCATGGTCTCGGGGCTGGCCGAGCGCCTGAAGCAGAACCCGAAGGACCGGGCGGGTTGGGAGCGCCTCATGCGGGCGCGCATGGTCCTGGGCCAGACCCGAGAGGCCGCGGCGGACTATCGCGACGCCAGCCGGGCCTTCGCCGGCTCGCCGGCCGACCAGCAGGCGCTGCGCAGCACGGCCCAGCAACTCGGCGTGCCGGTGGGCTGATGCCGGACCTGGAAAAGAACGGGGCGGGCGCGGCGGCGCCGCTGATTCTCGAACTGCTGCCGGAACCCGTGCTGGTGGTGCAGGGGGGCGATGGGGACGCGCCGGAGATCACCTATGGCAACCGCGCCGCCCGCGAGGTCTTCCGGATCGAGCTCGCCGGGGCGCCGCTGGGCGCGGCCCTGCGCCGGCCCGAAGTGCTGGAGACCATCGAGGCGGCGCTCGAATCCGGCGGGTCGGCCGAGGTGGCGTTCGAGACCATCGGGGTGCAGCCACGCTTCTGGCGCGCCTTCGCCCGGCCGCTGGCGACGGGGGAGGCGGGGCCGAACCAGCTGGTGGTGATGCTGCGCGACGAAACCGATGCACGCCGCACCGAGCGGATGCGCGCGGACTTCCTGGCCAACGCCAGCCACGAGCTGCGTACGCCGCTGGCGTCGCTGGCCGGCTTCGTCGAGACGCTGCGGACCCACGCCAAGGACGATCCGGAGGCGCGCGACAAGTTCTTGGGGATCATGGCCCAGCAGGCGACGCGGATGGCGCGCCTGGTGGACGACCTCCTGTCGCTCAGCCGCATCGAGCTGAACGAACACATCGCGCCGTCGGGCAAGGTGGACCTGGCGCGGACCATCCAGGACGTCTCCGACGCCATCAAGCCGCTGACGGCGGACCGGCAGGTGACCATCGCCACCAAGGTCGGCCGGGGGGTGGGTTCGGTGGTCGGCGACCGCGATCAGCTGGTGCAGGTGATCCAGAACCTCGTGGACAATGCGGTGAAATACACGCCGCCCGGCGGCAAGGTGACCGTCAGCCTGGAAGCTGCGCCCACGGTGGAGGCCGCGCGCGCCGCCAGCCGGTCCGGCGTGGGCCTGTCGCTGCTGTCGCCGGACGCCGCCGAGGGACAGACCTATGTGGTCCTGCGGGTCACCGACGATGGGCCGGGCATCGCGCGCCAGCATCTGCCGCGCCTTTCCGAGCGCTTCTACCGCGTCGAGGGGCAGCGCAGCGGCGGCACGGGCCTGGGCCTCGCCATCGTCAAGCACGTGGTCAACCGCCACCGCGGCGGCCTGATCATCGAGAGCGCCGAGGGCGAGGGCAGCACCTTCAGCGTCTATCTCCCGGCGGTCGCCCACGGTTCGTGACGACGGCGGCGGCCGAACGCCTTCGCTGTCGCAAAACTGTCGCGAGATCGCATTAGTTTGCACCGCAGCGAAATGAGGCCGCAGTGACACGTACCTACCAAGCCGAGTTGCGCCAGCTCGTCGCCGAGGTCATCCGCATGGGCGGCCTTGCCGAGGCGCAGGTGGTCGACGCCGTCGACGCGGTGGTGCGCCGGGACGTGCCCCTGGCCCAGGCCCTGATCGTCCGCGACCTGCGGCTCGACACCCTGCAGAGCGAGGTGGAGCGCCGGGCGCTGGACCTGATCGCCACGCACCAGCCGGGGCATGCGGACCTGCGCCGCGCGATCTCGACGCTGAAGCTGGCCATGAACCTCGAGCGCTGCGGCGACCTCGCGCGCAACATCGCCAAGCGCAGCCTGGTGCTGTCGGCCAGCGAGCCGCTGCTGCCGCTCACCGGCGCCATCGAGCGGATGGGCCGCCTGGTCTCGGCCCGCCTGCGCGAGGTGCTGGACGCCTATGCCGCCGGCGACGTGGAGCCGGCGCTGGACGTCTGGCGCCGTGACGGCGAAGTGGACGAACACTACGAGAGCCTGTTCCGCGAACTGCTCTCTCTGATGACCAATCATCCCGGCTCCGTGGCCGCCGGGGCCCACCTGCTGTTCATCGCCAAGAACCTGGAGCGCATCGGGGATCACGCGACCAACATCGCCGAGATCCTGCATTTCCAGATGACGGGCCAGGAACTGATCGGGGAGCGACCGAAGGTGAGCTTGCCGAACATCGAAGTGGAAGGCGTACAGCCGTGAACCCCTACGTACTGGTCGTCGAAGACGAAGACGCCCTGGCGACCCTGCTCGACTACAATCTCATGAAGGAAGGCTTCCGCGTTGAGCGGGCGGCCGACGGCGAGGAGGCGCTGCTTCGCGTGGCCGAGGAGCCGCCGGATCTCGTGGTGCTGGACTGGATGCTGCCGAAGGTCTCGGGCGTCGAGGTGTGCCGCCAGCTTCGGGCGGGCGCCGAGACCCGTCGCACGCCGGTGCTCATGCTCACCGCGCGAGGCGAGGAGGCCGACAAGGTCCGCGGCCTGGACACCGGCGCCGACGACTATGTGGTCAAGCCCTTTGCCATGAGCGAACTGGTGGCCCGCATCCGGGCTCTGCTGCGTCGCACGCGGCCGGAACTGGTCGACGAGCGGCTGGAGTACGCCGACCTGATCCTGGACCGCGGCCGCCACCGGGTGACCCGCTCGGGCCAGGACATCCACCTGGGCCCGACGGAATATCGCCTGCTGGACTTCCTGATGCAGCGGCCGGGCCGGGTGTTCAGCCGCGAACGCCTGCTGGACGCCGTCTGGGGCGCCAACACCTATGTGGAGGTCCGCACCGTCGACGTGCATGTGGGCCGGCTGCGCAAGGCGCTGCGCCTGCCGAACGCGCCGGATCTCATCCGCACCGTGCGCTCCGCCGGGTACGCCCTCGATACGGAGGGCTGACGGGCGGGCAGGGCGTCGCCGGTCTGTCACAGACTCGCCGGACGCTCGCCTGCGTCTTTCGCCGTTGGGGGCAGCGATGCACGAGACTTCCACCGCCGTCCGCTGCCGGGCGGCGTTCATCTCCGACATCCATCTCGGGACCAAGGGCTGCCAGGCCGAGCTCCTGCTGGAGTTCATCCGCGAGCTCGAGTGCGAGACGCTGTACCTGGTCGGCGACATCGTCGACGGCTGGAAGCTGCGCTCGGGCTGGCACTGGCCGCAGGCGCACAACGACGTGGTGCAGAAGATCCTGCGCCTGGCCCGCAAGGGCGTGAAGGTCGTCTACGTCCCCGGCAATCACGACGAGGTGGTCCGCGACTTCTGCGGCGTCCACTTCGGCGGCGTGATCGTGGCGCGCGACGCGATCCACGAGGCAGCGGACGGCAAGCGCTATCTCGTCACCCACGGCGACGAATTCGACGGGGTGGTGCAGAACGCCCGCTGGCTGGCGTTCCTCGGCGACTGGAGCTACCGGGCGCTGATCGCCCTCAATACCCACTTCAACCGGGTGCGCCGGATGATGGGCCTGGGCTACTGGAGCCTCTCGGCCTACCTCAAGCACAAGGTGAAGGACGCCGTGGCGTTCATCGACCAGTTCGAGGCCGCCATGGCGGAAGAGGCGCGCCGCCGCGGCGTCCACGGCGTGATCTGCGGCCACATCCACAAGGCCGAGATGCGCGACATCGACGGCATCGCCTATCTGAACGACGGCGACTGGGTCGAGAGCTGCACAGCCATCGTCGAGCGCTTCGACGGGACCTTCGAGGTCGTCCAGTGGCTGGACGCGCGCAAGGCGCTGATGGCCCAGCCGATTCCGCTTCGCCCCATCGCGGCGTAGGGCCGCCGACCTCTCGAAAAAGAAGGCCGCGACCGGGGGGCGGTCGCGGCCCGCGGCCTTCGGGGACGGCCGTCTGGAGAGATACGCGAGGGGTTTACTTCGCAGAACGCTAGCTGCGCCGCGTGTCGCGCCCGTGACGGTCCTGCGAAGACGAAAGAAAAGCCGTGCGGCCATCCGCATCGCCCGGGGCGCCGGGCCGCAATGGCCGTTCGTGGTTGGACGACGGAACCGTGACGCATTGTTCCGGTCGCCACTGTCGTGGAAGTGTCACACAAATGTAGTCAAAGGAGCGCCCCGGGGCCTTACACGGTGAGGCTCCACAGAAGTCACGAAAGCGTTGCAGCCGGCTCCTACTGAACCAAGCGAGCGATCGCCCGCTGCAGCCGATCCAGAGAATGGGACGACAATGAAAAAGCGGATTCTGTTTGGCGTTGCGGGCCTGGCGGCCCTGCTGAGCGCGTGCAGCCCGGGCGGCGACGCCAAGAAGGGTGACGCGCCGAAGGCCGCGGGCGGCTCGATCCTGTTGATCGACGGCTCCAGCACCGTCTATCCGATCTCGGAAGCCCTGGGCGAGGAGTTCCAGAAGGCGTCCGGCACGCGGGTGACCGTGGGCCTCTCGGGCACCGGCGGCGGCTTCAAGAAGTTCTGCCGCGGCGAGATCGACATCGCCGGCGCCTCGCGCCCGATCAAGGCCGAGGAGGTCAAGGCCTGCGCCGACGCCGGTGTCGAGTTCATCGAGCTGCCGGTGGCCCTCGACGCGCTGGCCGTCGTGGTCAACCCCGGCAACAAGTTCGTGGACTGCCTCACCGTCGACGAGCTGAAGAAGCTGTGGGAGCCCGCCGCCCAGGGCAAGGTCACGTCGTGGAAGCAGGTGCGCGCCTCGTTCCCCGATCAGCCGGTCAAGCTGTTCGGCGCCGGCACCGACTCGGGCACCTTCGACTACTTCACCAAGGCGGTGAACGGCGAAGAGGGCGCCTCGCGCGGCGACTACACGGCGACCGAGGACGACAACGTCACCATCAACGGCGTCTCGGGCGATGCGAACGCGCTTGGCTACCTGGGCCTCGCCTACGTCACGGAAAACGCCAGCAAGGTGAAGGCCGTGCCGATCCGGCAGAAGGACGGCAAGTGCGTGGCGCCGTCGGTCCAGGCCGCCCGCGACGCCAGCTACCAGCCGCTGTCGCGGCCGCTGTTCTATTACGTGAACAAGAAGTTCGCCGACGAGCGGCCGCACGTGCCCGCCTTCCTCAAGTTTGCCTTCACGGCGGGCGAGAGCGAGAAGCTGGTCGGCGAGGTCGGCTATGTTCCGCTGCCGACGCAGGCCTACGCCCTGGCCTTGGCCAAGGTCGACGCCCGCAAGACGGGCAGCTTCTTCGACGGCGGCTCCAAGGTCGGCGTGACGGTCGAGGAACTCTTGGCCGACGTGGGCCAGAAGCCGGTGGCGGCGGCCAAGCCCTAGCCGTAGAAACGGCCGGACTCCGGGGGCGCCACGTGCGTCCCCGGGGGCGGCTCTTGCGTGACGGAACGGGATGACACCCGAAACACAGATCTCCGAGTATCAGGCGCTGCGCAACAGCGCCTTCCTGCGTCGTGGGCGGATCCTCGCCGGGATCATGCAGGCGGCGCTGTTCTCCTGCGCGGCCCTGTCGGTGCTCATCACCGGCGCCATCATCTGGGTCCTGGTGACGGAGTCGCTGCCGTTCTTCCAGCAGGTGCCGTTCTGGGACTTCCTGACCGACACCGAATGGACGCCGGTCTTCACTGAGGCCCACTACGGCATCCTGCCGCTGCTCACGGCGACGTTCTGGGCGGCCGGCATCGCCATGGCGGTCGCGACGCCGCTCGGCCTCATCCTGTCCGTTTACCTCAGCGAATTCGCCAAGCCCTCCGTGCGCGAGGCGCTGAAGCCGATCCTCGAGATGCTGGCCGCCGTGCCCACGGTGGTGTTCGGCTATTTCGCCCTGTTGTTCCTCACGCCCCTGGCCAAGCAGTTCATTCCCGGGCTCTCGGGGTTCAACCTGCTCGTGCCGGGTTTCGTGATGGGCATGATGATCCTGCCCTACGTGGTCTCGATCAGCGAGGACGCGATGCGGGCGGTGCCCATGTCGCTGCGCGAAGGCGCCTTCGCCATCGGGATGAGCCGGGTGCAGATGGCCTTCCAGGTCGTGATCCCCGGCGCGTTCTCGGGCGTCACCGCCGCCTATCTGCTGGGCTTCTCCCGGGCCGTGGGCGAGACCATGGTTGTGGCCATCGCCGCCGGCCAGAACCCGAACCTCACCGGCGATCCCCGCGAAGGGGCGGCGACGATCACGGCCTACATCGTGCAGATGAGCCTGGGCGACCTGCCGCACGGCTCACTGGCCTATTCGACGATCTTCGCGGCGGGCCTGGTGCTCTTCGTGATTACCCTGTTCTTCAACCTCACGGGCTTCTTCCTGCGCCGCAAGTTCCGGGAGGCCTACTGATGAGCGACATCGCCATCCGCGCCGGCGACGACACGCGCCGGCTCGTCCAGGTCAAGCGCCGCCAGGATCTCATCTTCGGCGTGGTGGGCATCCTCGTGCTCTTCGTGGTCATGGGCCTGCTGATGACCCTGGTCGCGGACCTGCTCATCGACGGCCTGGGGCGCATCAGCCCCGAGTTCCTGACCAGCTTCCCGTCGCGGCGGGCCGCCGCCGCCGGGGTGCTGTCCGCCTGGGTGGGCACGACGCTGGTGATGCTGGTCACCGCCGCGATCGCGATTCCGCTGGGGGTGGGGGCCGGGCTCTACCTCGAGGAATATGCGTCGAAGAACCTGCTCAGCGACATCATCGAGGTCAACGTCAGCAACCTGGCCGGCGTGCCCTCGATCATCTACGGCCTGCTGGCGTTGGGCTTCTTCGTCTATGCGCTGGACATGGGCCAGACCATCCTGGTGGGCGGCCTCGTGCTGTCGCTGCTGATCCTTCCCATCGTCATCGTCGCCACGCGGGAGGCGGTGCGCGCCATCCCCTCGGGCCTTCGCGAGAGCGCCTACGGCATCGGCGCTAACCGCTGGCAGGTGATGTGGAGCTACATCCTCCCCAGCGCCCGGCCCGGGATCTTGACCGGTGCGATCGTCGGCCTGTCACGCGCCATCGGCGAGACCGCCCCGATCATCACGATCGGCGCCCTGACCTATATCGCCTTCCTGCCGCCGGCCCCCGTTACGTCCACGCCGCCGTGGATCAACTTCGAATGGCTGAACTCGCCGTTCACGGTGATGCCGATCCAGATGTTCAACTGGACCTCGCGGCCCCAGGCCGAGTTCCATGTGAACGCGGCGGCGACCGGCGTGCTGCTGCTGTGCATGACCCTCATGATGAACGGATTTGCGATCTACCTGCGTTATCGCCTCCGTCGTACGGTTCGGACGTGACCATGAACGAAGCCCTTCACATCGCGAGCCCCGCCGTGACGACGCCAACGCCCCTGTCGCCGGAGGCGACGATCCGCGCGCGGGTCTCCAATCTCGACTTCTGGTACAGCAAGTTCCAGGCGCTGCATTCGGTCAGCATGCCGATCCACAACAACAAGGTGACGGCGATCATCGGCCCGTCGGGTTGCGGCAAGAGCACCCTGCTGCGCTGCTTCAACCGGATCCACGACCTCTATCCGGGAGCCCGTTACGAGGGGGCCATCGAGTTGATGCCCGATGGCCTGAACCTGGTCAGCCGGTCGGTGGATCCGATCCTGGTCCGGCTGATGGTGGGCATGGTGTTCCAGAAGCCCAACCCGTTCCCCAAGAGCATCTTCGAGAACGTGGCCTCGGGCCTCTATGTGCGCGGCCTCCGCAACCGCAGCGAAGTCGAGGGCCGGGTCGAGAAGGCTCTGAAGCAGGCGGCGATCTGGGACGAGGTGCAGGACCGGCTGAAGAAGCCGGCCTACGAGCTTTCGGGCGGGCAGCAGCAGCGCCTGTGCATCGCCCGCGCGCTGGCGCCGGAGCCCAAGCTGCTTCTGCTGGACGAGCCGACGTCGGCGCTAGACCCCATCGCCACCGCCAAGATCGAGTCCCTGATCGCCGACCTGGCCCACGACGTGACCGTGGTGATCGTGACGCACAACATGGGCCAGGCGGCACGCATCTCCGACCAGACGGCGTTCATGCACATGGGCAAGCTGATCGAGTTCGGCGAGACCGAGCAGATCTTCACCAACCCGACCGTGGACCAGACCCGCGACTACATCACCGGCCGGTTCGGCTAGGAGGCTTCCCGTGGACCACATCCTCAAGGCGGTCGACGACGACCTGGGCGCCCTGTCCTATGCGGTGGCGGCCCTCGGCGATCTGGCGGTGGCGCAGGTGCGGGCGTCCGTGGACGTCTTCGCCCGCCACGACCTGCCGGCGGCCGAGAAGGTGGTGCGGGCCGACAACGCCCTCGATCTGCAGGACGCGGAGATCGAGAAGAACGCCGTCCGGTTCATCGCCCTGCGCCAGCCGATGGCCGACGACCTGCGCCGTCCCATCGCGGCCATGAAGATCGCCATGCAGCTCGAGCGCTGCGGCGACTTGGCCAAGAACATCGCCAAGCGCGTGCCCCGCCTGGACAAGGCGCCGACCGAGGCCCAGGCGGCCAGCATCTCCGAACTGGGGCGCCTGGTCGCCGAGCGGCTGGCGGCCGTGATCGCGTCCTACCGCGGCAACGACGCCCAGGGCGCCTATGAGGTCTGGGTCAAGGACACCGACATCGACGAACGCCACGAGGGCGTGGTCCGCGAGATCGTCGCCGCCATGGCCGCCGCGCCGGACAGCGTGGGCGATTCGATCCACCTGCTGTTCATCGCCAAGAACCTTGAGCGCATCGGCGACCATGCCACCAACGTGGCGGAGCTTGTGCACTACCAGATCACCGGGACCGATCTGGCCAACCGGCCGAAGCTCTAGGCTTGCCACTCTTCGCCGGTGCGGCCGATATGGCCGCGTCGAGTGCGAGGGGCCGGGCGTGACATCCGAGATCGTGAAATTGGCTCACCGCCGCGCGTTCCTGCAGCGCTCGGCGGCCCTGGGCGGGGTCGGCCTGCTGGGCGGCTGCGCGACGACGGGGCAGGGCGCTGGGATCTCCGGATTCGCCGCGCCGCCGCCGCTAGCGCCGATCAAGGCCCGTACCGACCGCATCACGGGGATCACCGTCTGCCTGCGGCCCTTCCGGGCGGCGGGGCCGCGGATCGAGGCGGAAGCCGTGGGCGATAAGCTGGTGGTCCACAACTACGGCCACGGGGGCAGCGGCTGGTCGCTCTCCTGGGGCTCGGGCCTCAATGCGCTCAAGATCGCCCTGGCCGGCGGCGAGCGGGACATCGCCGTCATCGGCTGCGGCGCCCTGGGGCTCACCGCCGCGACCTTGGCCCAGCGGGCGGGCTGCCGCGTGACGATCTACGCCAAGGACCGGGCGCCGGACGCCCGCTCTGCCCGCGCCACCGGCGTCTGGTCGCCGGATAGCCGTATCGCGCTCGACAGCGCCGTGTCGGCGGCCTTCCCGGCGCAATGGGAAGAGATGGCCCGCCGCTCGTTCCGCATCCACCAGCAGTACCTGGGCCTCGCAGACCGGCCGGTGGAATGGACCGACCGCTACATGCTGGCGGATGCGCCAAGCCAGGGCCGTGCGCCCCAGCCGATGGATTTCGCCCACTACGAGGCCCGCATCCGCGACCTGACCCCGCCCTCCGAGGCGGTCGCCGCCGGGCAGCATCCGTTCCCGGTGGCGCATGTGCGCCGCGCCAGCCTGCCGATGTTCAACATCAACGCCTATGGCCGCATGCTGACCAACGATTTCCTGCTGAACGGCGGGCGGATCGAGACGGTGGAGTTCCATACGCCCGCCGACCTCGCCGCCCTGAAGCAGAAGGTGGTGATCAACTGCACCGGCTATGGCGCCCGGGCGCTGTGGAAGGACGAGAGCATCGTGCCGGTCCGGGGCCAGATCGCCTGGCTGATCCCGCAGGCCGAGGTCACTTACGGGATCTACTACAAGGGCGTCGGCACGCTTTCGCGGCCGGACGGCATGGTGGTGCAGAACTCCGGGCCGGACGAATCCTATGGCTACAACGACGCCAACGAGGCGCCTGACCGCGCCGAGGCCGACGCCGCCATCGCGACCATCGCCCCGCTTTTCCAGCCGCGCGCCTGACCTATATTGAGGCCGCTGCGGCGGGCTACGACGGCCTATCGGCGCGCCGGTCCTCGGCCCCAGTCCGGACGGTGGGTCAAAGCGTCATCGCAAGAGCGCTTTCCCGCCGCAGCGCCCCTCCTGACGACCTACTGCTGCTGTTGCTGCATCTGGTGCAGCCGCTGCTGGTGCTGGTAGGCCGCGTTGCCGGTGGCGCGGCGGCCGGCGGGCACGTTGCGGGCCGGCGTGCCGGAGACGCGCAGGAACTCCGGATCGGCGATGGCCGCCCGGGCCTTGCGGACGGACACGCCCACGGCGAGCTGGCTCTCGGCCTCGCCCTTGTAGACGCCGCGTGATGGCGGCACGTCGGAATAGTCCCGGCCCATGGCGCAGGCCACGTGGCGCTCGGTCGCCTCGGTGTTGTTGGTGGGATCGAGCCCGATCCAGCGCAGGCTGGGCAGGAACACCTCGACCCAGGCGTGGGTGGCGTCGGGGTCCGAGCGGTCGCCGTGCTTGCGGTCTGTGAACAGGTAGCCCGAGACGTAGCGGGCCGGGATCCCCCACAGCCGGCAGATGGTGATCATCACGTGGGCGAAGTCCTGGCAGACGCCCTTCCGCGCCTTGAGCACGTCGTCGATCGGCGAGTCCGCGCGGGTGACCCCGGCCTCGTAGCCGAAGGAGTCGTAGATCAGCCGGTTCAGCTCCCGGACCGCCGTCAGGGGGTCGCGGCCCCGGAGCGCGTCGATGTCGTGCTCGGCCATGTAGGCGTGCAGCGCCTCGCTTTCGCAGGCGAAGCCGTGGGGGTGCAGGAAGTCGAAGCTCTCGCCCCGCAGGAATTCCGACCTCAGCCGGTCCCATTCGCCACGGTCGAGCTGGTCGGGCAGGGGCGGGGCGGGCTGGGTCTCCACGGCCGAGCGGGCGGTGATGGTCAGCTTGTCGTGCGGCTGGGGCACGTCGAAATGATAGACCGCGTTGCCGAAGCTGTCGGGGTAGCTGAACACCTGCGCCGGCGGGTCGAGGTCGAGATCGAAGCTCACCAGCCGCTGGCGGGCGCTCTTCTGCGGCTGCATCCACACCTCCATGACGCTCTCGCGCACCAGAGAGGCGTAGCGGTACTGGGTGACGTGGCGGATCTCGAGCAGCACGGGTCAGATCCTTACGCGGGAAGGCGGTCTTCGAGGGGGTAGGCGACGAAGGTGTCGTAGAGGTTCCGGTGGATGGCGGCGCACTCGTCCAGCACGGTCTTCAGGAACGCGCTGGGGCCTTGGGCCTCGATCTCGTCCATATCGGCGTACTGCATACGTGCGCGGAGGCGGCCGGCCAGCCGGTCGGGGCCCACGCTGCCGGCCATGCCGGCGTGGCGGATGATCGCCGTCAGGTGCGACTCGATCTCCTGGGTGCAGAACCGGATCGAACGCGGGAAGTCCTCGTCCAGCATCAGGAACCGCAGGATCAGCCGGGGCTGCATGTCGGCGGTGTGCGCCCGCAGGTAGGGCTCCAGCGCGCAACCCATCCGCAGCACGCTGGTAAGGGCGAAGTGGTCGCCGATGGGCCGGCGACGCCGTCCCTCGCCGAACACCACCTCCAGCAGCGAGCCGATCAGCTGCGCCCGCTCCAGGTAGACGCCCAGCAGCAGGAAGCTCCAACCCTCGCCGTGGCTCATGGTGGCGTCGCCTGCGCCCTTGAACAGGTGCAGGTCGGCGATGGTGTCGTGCAGGAAGAGCTGGGAGCCGTCCTCGAAGGAGCGGCGAACCTCCGGATCGCTCATCCGCAGATAGATCAGGTTCAGCCGCTCCCAGGTCTCGGTGGTGATCTGGTCGCGGACCTGCCGGGCGTTCTCGCGCGCCCGGGCGATGGAGGAATAGATCGAGCCGTCGTCGTCACGGTCCAGGGCCAGGGCCAGGGCCGCATCGTACGGACTCTTGGCCTTGGCCACGTCCGGATCGCCCACCGCCGCCAGGGCGATGCGCGCCACCTGAGCGGCCGCCTCCGACCGGTCCAGCGTGGCGTTCAGCATCACGTCCGAAAGCCGGCACATGTGCTCGGCCCGTTCGACGTAGCGGCCGATCCAGTAGAGGCTGTCGGCGACCCGAGCGAGCATCATGACTTGTCGCCCTTGGTTTCGGAGAGCACCCAGGTGTCCTTCGACCCGCCGCCCTGGCTGGAGTTGACCACCAGCGAGCCCTTGCGCAACGCCACGCGGGTCAGGGCGCCCGGCGTCACCACGATCTTCTCACCGCACAGGATGAACGGCCGCAGGTCGACGTGGCGCGGGTCCACCGCGTGGTCGATCAGGCACGGCGCGGTGGAGAGCTGGATGGTGGGCTGGGCGATGTAGTTGGCCGGATCGGCGCGCAGCGCCTCGGCGAAGGCGTCCTGCTGGGCTTTGGTGGAATGCGGCCCCACCAGCATGCCGTAGCCGCCGGAGGCGCCCACCGCCTTGACCACCAGCTTGTCCAGATTGGCCAGCACGTGGCTGAGCTGCGCCGGCTCGCGGCAGAGGTAGGTCTCGATGTTGGGCAGGATGGCGTCCTCGCCCAGGTAATAGCGGATGATCTCCGGAACATAGGCGTAGACCGCCTTGTCGTCGGCGACGCCGGTGCCGGGCGCATTGCAGATCACCACGTTGCCGGTGCGATAGGCGTTGAACAGGCCCGCCGCGCCCAGCGCGGAGTCGCGCCGGAAGGTGAGGGGGTCGATGAAGTCGTCGTCCACCCGCCGATAGATCACGTCGATCCGGCGCAGCCCCGTGGTGGTGCGCATGTAGACCATGTTGTCGTGGACCACGAGGTCGCGGCCCTCGACCAGCGGCACGCCCATCAGCCGGGCGAGGTACGCGTGTTCGTAGTAGGCGGAATTGTAGACCCCGGGGGTCAGCACCACGACCTGGGGGTTCGGCCGCCAGTCGGCCGCCATGCCCTTGAGCGTCGTCAGCAGCAGGTCGGGATACCGGTCGATGGCGCGCACGCCGGCGCCCCGGAAGGTGCCCGGGAAGACCCGCCGCGACGCCTCGCGGTTGGCCAGCATGTAGGACACGCCGGATGGCACCCGCAGATTGTCCTCAAGCACCGCGAACTCGCCGTTCGGCTGGCGGATCAGGTCCGAACCGCAGACGTTGGCGTAGGCCTTGTGCGGCACGTAGAGGTTCTGCATCTCCCGCCGATACGAGGGCGCCTTCAGCACCAGCTCGCGCGGCACCACCCCATCCATCAGGATCTGCTGTTCCGAATAGATGTCGGCCAGGAACATGTTCAGCGCACGCAGGCGCTGGGTCAGGCCGGCCTCGATCCGGGCCCATTCCGCCGCCGGAATGATCCGCGGCAGGATGTCCGTGGGGATGATCCGCTCGGTGGAGCTCTCCGCCCCATAGACGGTGAAGGTGATGCCCTGGAGCAGGAAGAACCGCTCCTGCGTTCGCTGCCGATCGGCCAGCTCGTCGGGCGAGAGGGTCGAGAGCCGTGCGTCGAGCGCGGCGTAGTGCGGCCGCACCTTGCCGTCGGGCGTCAGCATTTCGTCGTAGGGCCTGGCCTGACCTTCAGGGGCCAAGGCCCCGAGGTCCGCGGCCGTTTCGTCCCGCCTGACGCTCACGATGGAATCCACGCCTTCCCGCCACTTAGCATCATGAATCTGTAGGACGCTTACGGCCCTGCCGGAAGCCGCAGACGGAAATTCGTGACCCGGCGCGCACGCCGCGAGCAGGCGCCTAGGATTTGGGCGCCGGTTCCCGAACCCGGCCGGATGACAGGGGAGTGACGCGCCGCTACACGGGACGGGGGTGCGCGAGCGAGGATTCGGGCTTGGGTCGACTGCTGTACGCCGTCGCCGCCTCAGCGGCGCTCTGCACGCCCGCCGCCGCCGCGGCGGCCGAGCCCAAGGCGGTGGTCCAAGGCGAAATGGATCCCGATCTGCGCACAGCCATCCAGCGGGTGATCGGCGAGACGGATCGCCCCATCGAGAACCGCTTCGAGGCCCGCCGCCGGGCCCGGGCGGCGGCCGAGGATGCGATCGCGGCCCTGCGCTCCGAGGGCTACTACGGCTACCAGGTCGAGCCGGAAGTGACGGAAGCCGAGCCGCCCCGGCCGGTGGTCCAGGTTACGCCGGGCCCACGCTTCCTCGTCGGAGCCTCCGCCCTGGAGTGGCGCGGCGCCCCGCCGGACGATGACTCGGCGGCGGCGGCGCGAGAGGCCATGGCCTTGAGGCCTGGCGCGCCGGGGCGCGCCGTCGACGTGATCGCGGCCGAGGGCCGGGTGGTCGCTGCGATCCAGAAGCGCGGCTATGCCGATGCCGTCGCCGAGCCCCGCGAGGTGATCGTCGACCATGCGGACCACACGCTGCGACCGACCTATCGCATCGCCGCCGGCTCGCTCGTGCGTCTGGACGGCCTGGACGTGACGGGCGAGGGGCGAACCAATCCGACCTGGCTGCGCCGGTTGGCGCCGTGGGAGTCGGGCGACGTCTACGATCCCGACGACGTCGCCGAACTTGAGCGGCGGCTGCTCGACACCAGCGCCTACGACTCGGTGACCGTCGCCCTGGCCCCGGCGGACAAGGCGACCGGCGAGGGCCTGAGGCCCGTCGTCGTCAGCCTGGCCGCCCGCAAGCCGCGGACGATTGAGGCCGGCGCCAGCTACGCGACCGTAGACGGGATCGGGGTCAATGTCCGCTGGACCCATTACAACCGCCTGCGCCGTGCCGACACCATGGCCCTCTACGGGCAGATATCGGATCGCGACAGCCGCGCCGGGATCGACGTTTCCCTCCCGCACTGGCGGCGCGCGCAGCAGACCCTGAAGCTGGGGGCGGCGGCCTATGACGAAGAAACGGACGCCTACGATGAGGCCGGCGTAGAAGCCCGCGCCGACGTGACGCGTCGCTACGGCAAGACCTCGTATGTCACGGTCGGCGCCTCGGTCACCGCGAGCCGGTCGGACGAGCTGAAGGCCGGCACGGGCACGACCCTGGGCCGCGATCTCGTCACGCTCGCCACCCTCGGGGACCTCCTGCTCGACCGCTCCAACGACCCGCTCAACCCGACGCAGGGCTGGCGCCTCAGCGCCCGGCTCGAACCCACGCTGATCCTGGGCGACACCAACCTGCCGTACCTGCGCGCGGTGGCGCAGGGATCCTACTACCTGCCGCTGGACAAGCGGGGTCGCACGGTCGTGGCCGCCCGCCTGCGCCTGGGGCGGATCCTCAACGGGACCGTCGACCAGATCCCGGCCTCGCAGCGCTTCTACGCCGGCGGCGGCGGTTCGGTGCGGGGCTTCCCCTACCAGGCGGTGGGACCCCGGATCGATGACGACACGCCGCGCGGCGGGGTCTTCCTGTTCGAGTCCTCCTTCGAGGTCCGGCAGGAGCTGACGGCCAAGTGGGGCATGGCCGCGTTCGTGGACGCCGGGGCCGTGGGATCCAGCGGGCCGATCGACTTCCAGGACCTGGCGGTCGGCGTCGGCCTGGGCGTCCGTTACAACCTGGGTTTCGCGCCGATCCGCGTCGATGTCGCCACGCCCATCGCGCGGCGCAATGGCGAGCAGGCGATCCAGGTCTACGTCAGCATCGGGCAGAGCTTTTGAGCGCGCCTGACGACACCCCGCCGACGGGCGAAGCGGCCATCGGGGCGAAGGCGCCCGAGGTTCTGAAGCGTTCGGCCCTGCCGAAGGCGATTACGGCCGTGGCGGTGAGCCTCCTCCTGTTGCTGGTGGGCGCGCTGGCGATTGGACGCTACGGCGTGTTGGTCCCCCAGGTGCGGCTGCTTATCGAGGCGCGCACCGATGGCCTCAAGCTGGGCCGTGTCGGCCGCCTGAAGATCGAGGGCCTGTCTGGCGACATCTGGCGCGACGCCCGGGTTCGTCGCCTGACCATCCGCGATGAGAAGGGCGTGTGGCTGGAGGCGAATAACGTCCACATCACATGGCGTTACCTCGAACTCCTGAGGCGCCGATTCGACGCCGATCTGATCGAGGCGGATACGGTCCGGGTGATCCGCCGCCCGACCCTGGCGCCGAAGGGCAAGGACCGAGGGCTGCCGGTCTCATTCCACATCGACCAGGCCTCCACGCGTCTGGTCCTGGAGCCGGCGTTTGCCAGCACCCGCGGCGTCTACGACCTGGACTTCAATCTGGACGTGGAGCGGCGCGGCGGACGCAGCGGCAAGCTGAAGGCGGCGAGCGTGCTGCATGCCGGAGACCGTCTCGACCTGGATTTCGTTCTCGGCAAGACGGGCCCGATGCGCCTGGCCGCCGACGCGGTGGAGGCCAAGGGCGGCGCGCTGGCGGGCGCGGCGGGGCTGTCGCCCGACCAGCCGTTCAAGCTCACCGTGCGCGCCGACGGGACGGTCTCGGAGGGCCGCTTCTCGGCCACCGCCACCTCGGGTGCGCTGACGCCGCTCTACACCCGGGGCGCCTGGACTCCGAAGGGCGGGCAGGCGGGCGGGCGCTTGCTGCTGGAGGCCTCGTCCCTGACCGCGCCGCACGCCGAGCGCTTCGGGCGCGACGTCGTGTTCGGCGTCGCGGGCCGCAAGGCGCGCGAGGGCGTCTACGCGCTCGACGCGCGGCTGCGCTCGGACGCGGTGTTGTTGCGCGCGTGGGGCGAGGGGGATCTGGGCAAGCGCCGCCTCGGCGCGAACGGCGCGCGCATCGACGCCCAGGCGGCGTCGCTGTCGCGGATCGTAGGCGGCGGCCCGGCCCTGGGCGCGACGCGGGTGGTCGGCCGCGTGACCGGCGACGCTACGGCCTGGGCGTTCAGCGGCTCGTACAACACCGCCGAGGTCGGGCTGGGCGGCTACGCCCTGGCGCGCGTGTCGGGGCCGATGGAGTTTCGGCGCGGCAAGACCGGGCTCGCAGTCAAGGCGGAAGCCTGGGGCGTCGGCGGGCGCGGGGAGGGCTTTGCCGCAGCGCTGCTGGGCGGGGCGCCGACGGCGACGCTGGAGGGCGAGCGCCTGGCGAACGGCCAACTCCTGCTGCGTCGACTGGACCTCACCGGCCGCGGCCTCAAGGTGCGGGCCAGCGGCGGCCGCAGCCTGCTGGGCGCTGTGAACTTCAAGGGTAGGGCGGACATCTCAAACCTGGCCGCGGCCCGGCTGGGCGCCGATGGGGCCGCCTCCGTCGATTTCGAGGCCGCCCAGGCGCGCTCGGCGGCGCCGTGGACGTTCACCCTGGACGCGCGCGGCGACCGCTTCGCCCTGGGCCTGGCTGAGCTGGACCGGTTGCTGGGCGGCAAGCCGCGGCTCCAGGTCCAGGCCAACTGGCAGGCCGGGCGCTTGTCGGTCGCCAAGGCGACGCTGGACGGCGCCTCGCTCGACGCGAGCGCCGCCGGGGTGATGCAGGCGGACCGGACCCTGGCCTTCAAGGCCGACTGGAGCGCGACCGGACCGGTGCGGGCGGGTCCGGTCGAGATCACCGGGCGGATCAAGGGGACCGGGGGCGTCAGCGGCGCGCTGGCCTCGCCGCGCCTGGACCTGCTCGCCGACATCGAGCAGGTCGACCTCCCGCGGCTTCCGCTCACGAACGCGAAACTCGCGATCACCTTCCAGCGGCAGGCGGACGGGTCCAACGGCTCCGTCGCCCTCACGGCGGCCAGCAGCTACGGTCCTGCGAAGGCGCGTTCCGACTTCCGGTTTCCGCGCGGCGGTATCGATCTGACGGGGCTTTCCGTGGACGCCGGCGGGATCCGGGCCGCGGGCTCCCTGTCGCTCCGCCAGCGCAGCCCGTCGGCGGCGAACCTGACGCTCGACATCGGCCGCGGAGCCCTCCTGGACGCCGGGCGGATCGCCGGGACCGCAAGGGTCGTCGACACCGGCGGGGGGCCTCGCGCCACCCTGGACCTGCGCGCCGAAGCCGCGCGTCCGGCCGGCTCGGCGATTACCGTGACGAGCGCCCGGCTCGCGGCGGACGGCCCTCTGGCGCGTCTGCCCTATACGGCCACGGCGCGCGGCGCCTCCGGCCAGGGGGGCTGGACCCTCGAGGGCGGCGGTGTCCTCACCGAGACCCGTCCCGGCTACCTCCTGGCGTTCGACGGGCGCGGCGCGCTCGGCAAGCGCGACCTGCGGACGATCGAGACCGCGCAGTTCCGTTTCGGCGGGCCAGAGCAGACGGCGCGCGTACGGCTCGCCGGGGCTGACGGCGGCCGGCTGAACCTGGACGGCGCTCTGCGCGGCGAGGCGGCCGATGTTCGCGCCCGCGTCGACAACATGGGTCTCGACCTGTTCAACGCCGACTTTGACGGCCGCATCGACGCGACCCTGGCCGTGCAGGGCCAGGGCGACCGCTTGCAGGGAACGTTGGACGCTCAGCTTGCCGACGCACGTGGCAAGGGGACGCCGGCCAACCAGGGGATGGACGGCACGCTCAAGGCCCGGCTTGCGGGCTCCAGCCTGACACTCGACGTGGCCACGCTGAACGAGCAGGGCCTGCGGGCGAACGCCAGCTTCGTCCTGCCCGCCGAGGCTTCGGCGAAGCCGTTCCGTATCGCCATCGCGCGCCAGCGCCCCATGCAGGGGCGGTTCTTCGCCGAGGGCGAGGTGCGGCCGCTGTGGGAACTGGTGATCGGCGGTGAGCGCGCCCTGGCCGGCTTCGTCCGTACGGAAGGGACGGTGTCGGGCACCCTCGCCGATCCCCGCGCCTCGGGCCAGGTGTCGGTGGAGCGTGGCCGATTCGACGACGGTGGCACCGGACTCACGCTGCGCGACGTGACCCTGCGCGCCGCCTTCACCGAGGACGCGGTGAACGTGACCGAGGCGCGCGGCGACGACGGCCGCGGGGGCCAGGTCAGCGGCCAGGGCCGTATCAGCCTGCTGCCGGAGGGCGCGTCCAGCTTCCGGATGGACCTGCAAGGCTTCCGCCTGATCGACAATGAGATCGCCACCGCGTCGGCCAGCGGCCAGGCCAGCGTCAACCGCGGCGCCGACGGCAAGGTGCGGCTCACCGGGGACCTGACCATCGACCGCGCGGACGTCGCCGCGGAGCCGCCGACGCCCTCGGGTGTGGTCGCCATGGACGTGACGGAGATCAATCGCCCCGACGACCTGCGCGCGGGCCTTCCTCCGCGGGCGCGGCGCGGGGACGGCTGGCTGCTGGACGTGAAGCTGCGGGCGCCGCGCCGGGTGTTCCTGCGCGGCCGCGGCCTCGATCTGGAGCTTTCGCTTGATGCCCACGTGGGGGGCACGACGACTCGTCCCGACCTGTCCGGCACGGCGCGGGTGGTGCGCGGCGACTACGACTTCGCCGGCAAGCGGTTCGAGTTCGACGACCGCGGCGTGGTCTACCTGTCCAGCCGGCCGGCCAATATCCGCCTGCAACTGGACGCGACCCGCGAGGACCCGTCGCTGACGGTCACCGTGCGCATTCGCGGCACCGCGGCTCGGCCGGAGATCACCCTGGTTTCCTCGCCCAGCCTGCCGAACGACGAGGTGCTGTCCAAGGTGCTGTTCGAGCGGTCCGCCGCCCAGCTCTCCCCGGTGGAGGCGGCCCAGTTGGCGTCGGCGCTCTCCGCGCTGGCGGGCGGCGGCGGGTTCGACGTGATCGGAAACCTGCGCAACTTCGCCGGCCTCGACCGTCTGGCGTTCGGCGGCGCGGACGAGTCCGGCGTCACGGTCTCGGGCGGCAAGTACCTCACCGACGACGTCTATCTGGAGATCACCGGCGGCGGTCGCGAGGGGCCCTCGGCCCAGGTGGAGTGGCGCATCCGCAAGAACCTGTCGATCCTGTCGCGTCTGGCCGGGCAGAGCGCGGGGACCGGCACCGGGAACCGCATCGCCGTCCGCTGGCGCAAGGACTACTGACGCCGCTAGGCCTTGAAGTAGAAGACCTGGGTGGTCGTCGCGAGCAGCCGGCCCGACGGCGACCACAGCTCACCGGCCTGGTCGCCGTAGCTTTTGTGGAAGGTGCGGGCATCGGCGACGCCCAGGACTTCGGTGGCGCCCTCCGCCGCCAGCTCTGCGGCGCTGACGTGGAAGTGGGTGGTCATCGAGACCGTCCCGAACGGCACGATCGACCGGCGCGCGTGGAAGATGCGGCCGAAGAAGGCGTCGCCCATGGCCGCCAGGGCGGCATGGTCCAGCACGCGGGGCTCGGCGTCGGCGATCCAGACCTCGGAGCGGGTTTCGCCCGTGCCGCCGCCGCTGAAATCCGGCGCGCCGGCGGCGAAGCGGAACCGGTATTGCCCGGGCCAGCGCGCACTGGAGGGGCTGTCGTAGATGGGGGCCGGACCGGGTTGTGGGGGCCTCGCGACCTGGTGCGACCAACTCTCGCGTCGTTCGGCCAGCACCAGGGTGGCTATGGCGGCCGGCTCGCCGCCCCCCTGGCTCAGCTCGACGAGCCAGTGCTGGGACGAGCGGTTGGCGCGGACGGGCCGCACGTCGATCTCGAAACCGCCCTCGGCGATCGGCGCGGCGTAGTTCACGGTCAGGGCTAGCGGGTCGCCGGCGGCCCGGGGATCCTGCGTCACGGCGTTCAGCAGGGTCGCGGCGGTGGTCCCGCCGAAGGGGCCAACGAAGGCCCAGTAATCGGGGCTCGTCTTGCCACGAAGGCGGCCGGAGCCGTCGGGGCGCAGGGCAGTGGCGGCATCGAACGCATGGATCATGCGCTCAGCATGGAGCGGCCGCGCGCCGCGACAACTCCCTCCGAGGTAATGTCAGGCCGCCGTTCGCCCGCCGCGCCGGGCGTAGGCCTGGGTCCCGCGGGTGAAGACCTTGTCGTCCGGGAGCACCGCCTCGATGGGGATGTCCGTCTGGCCCGCCAGGGCGGCGTAGAGCGCGCCGAAGTCGGCCAGGGTAGCGTCCAGCAGGGCCTGCAGCGACGGGATCACGAAATAGACCTGCTGGAAGTCGTCGATGCGGTAGGGGGTGCGCATGGTCCGCGCCAGGTCGAAGCCCAGGCGGTTGGGGGAGGGATCGTCCAGGGCGAAGATCGACTCGGCGTGGCTGGAGACGATCCCCGCGCCGTAGATCCGGAGGCCGGCGGCGGTCTCCAACAGGCCGAACTCCACCGTATACCAATAGAGCCGCGCGAGGTTGTGCAGGCGGCCCAGGTTGAGGGCCCGCAGGCCGCCCTGACCGTAGGCCTGCATGTAGTCGGCGAAGGTGGGGTCCGTCAGCATGGGCACGTGGCCGAACACGTCGTGGAAGACGTCCGGCTCCTGGAGGTAGTCCAGCTGTTCGGGCTTGCGGATGAAGTTGCCGGCGGGGAACCGGCGGTTGGCCAGGTGGTCGAAGAAGACGGCGTCGGGGACCAGCCCTGGGACCGCCACCACCGTCCAGCCGGTCAGCCGCTCCAGCTCCTCGTTGATCCGGCCGAACTCCGGGATCCCGGTACGGTGCAGGTCCAGCGCGTCGAGGCCCTTCAGGAAGGGGTCGCATGCCCGGCCAGGTAGCAGGTCGCGCTGGCGCTCGTAGAGCGTGATCCAGACGTCGTGTTCCGCTTGGGTATAGGTCGCCCAGCCCTGGTCGATGGTCCAATCGGGGCGGGCGCCCGGCGGCGGCGGGAGGTCGGTGGCCATGACGCAGAGAATGGAGCGGCTCAGCCGCAAGTTCCCGCCTTATTGGCCTCCGGAAAGGCCACTTGCCGAAACAATTTTGCGCGTCGCGGGCGGCCGCCGCATAGACTGTGTAGGGCCTGCCTTAGTGGCCGATGCCCGACCGCAGCCGGTAGTGGCCTTCCTTGAAGGTGTCGAAGATCAGCGAGGCCTGCGGGTGGCCGACCGGCTGTCCGGTGTCGTCCAGTTCAAGGTTCTGCTCCGACACATAGGCCACGTAGGCGCTGTCGTCGTTCTCGGCCAGCAGGTGGTAGAACGGCTGGTCCTTGTGCGGCCGGATATGCTCCGGGATCGAGAGCCAGTACTCCTCGGTGTTGGAGAACATGGGATCGACGTCGAAGATTACGCCGCGGAAGGGGTAGACCCGGTGGCGGACGACTTGGCCGATGGTGAATTTGGCGAGTCGCGTGCTCATACCGTCGAATCTAAGCCTTCTCTCCTGACTGGAAGGTGAACGTAGCGTCGGAAAGTCGTCATTCAACCGTCGTCGTCTTCCTGGCGCCTGCCGCACTTGCTACAGTCGCCTCGAAATGAGGCGCTGCGGGGGGCGGGCGTCTGCGTAGGACGGAATTGTGTCCATGGATGAGGCGCCGCGCGCGCCCGGGTCGCCAGTTCGCGGCCGGGATAGGTCTTTGGGCGCCGAGGCGCCCTGCTATGCGGCCCTGGACCTGGGCACCAACAACTGCCGACTCCTGATCGCTGCGCCCGCGCCGACGGGCGGCTTCCGCGTGCTGGAGGCCTATTCGCGCATCGTACGCCTGGGCGAGGGGCTCACCCAGAGCGGCCGGCTCTCGGAAGAGGCCATGGACCGCGCCCTGGCCGCCCTCAAGGTGAGCGGCGAGAAGGTGCGCCGCCGACGCGTCGCCAAGTTCCGCGCCATCGCGACCCAGGCCTGCCGCATCGCCGAGAACGGTCAGGCCTTCGTAAACCGGGTCGCCCACGAGACCGGGGTGAAGCTGCAGATCATCAGCCCGCAGGAGGAGGCGCGACTTTCGGTGACGGGTTGCCTCAACCTGCTGGACGACCGGCATGAGGCCGCCCTGGTGGTGGACGTCGGCGGCGGGTCCACCGAGCTCTCCTGGGTGGATCTGAAGGCGCCGTCGCAGGGCGGGACGCCGCCGGTCCGGGCTTGGCTGTCGGTGCCCATCGGCGTCGTCACCCTGGCCGAGCGGTTCCCGGAGGGCGACGTCGCCACCGAGGCCTGGTTCCGCGAGATGGTCGACCATGTGAAGGCCCAGATCGCCGCCTTCCGCCGCGCCGACCCGCTGAAGCCCATCTTCCAGGCCGACCGCGCGCACCTGGTGGGGACCTCGGGCGCGATCACCAGCCTGGCGGGGATGCACCTGCGGCTGCCCCGCTACGACCGCAACCGGGTGGACGGCATCTGGATGACGCGTTCGGACTGCGAGGCGGCGGCCGACGGCCTGCTGGCGCTCAACGCCGCCGAGCGCGCGGCCCAACCGTGCATCGGTCCCGATCGCGCCGATCTGGTCCTGGCGGGCGCGGCGATCCTGCAGGCCGTGCAGGAGGAATGGCCCTGCAGCCGGGTGCGGGTGGCCGACCGGGGTCTGCGCGAAGGCATCCTCCTTTCGCTGATGGCCGAGCGCGGCCAGCGTCGACGGCGCAGGCGCCGGCGCGGCCGAGGTGGTACGAAGGCGGCCGCATGACCGACGAGCCCCCCCGCAAACGCATGGTGAAGCCGCCGACCGGCGGCGTGGAAGGCGGCCGCGGCAAGCCCGCGCGCCTCAAGACCGCCAAGGAACGCACGCCCAGCCAGCAGGCCTGGCTGGAGCGCCAGATCAACGATCCTTTCGCGGCCAAGGCCCGGGCCCTGGGCTACCGCAGCCGGGCGGCGTTCAAGATCACCGAGATCGACGACCGCTTCCATTTCTTCCGCAAGGGGGCGCGCGTGGTCGACCTGGGCCTGGCCCCTGGCGGCTGGACGCAGGTGGCCATCGAGCGCGGGGTGACCGATATCGTGGGCGTCGACCTGCTGCCGGTCGATCCGCTGCCGCCCGCCCATATCCTGCAGATGGACTTCACCGACCCGGCGTGCGGGCCGAAGCTGATCGAGCTGCTCGGCGGGGCGCCGGACGTGGTGATGTCCGACATGGCGCCGAACACCATCGGTCACCGTGAGACCGACCACCTGCGCATCGTCGGCCTGATCGAGGCGGCCATCGATTTTGCGGTCGAGGTGCTGAAGCCCGGCGGGACCTTCGTGGCCAAGGCCTTCCAGGGCGGCGGCTCCGACCAGCTCATCGCCCTCTTGAAGCGCTACTTCACGGACGTCCGAAACGTGAAGCCCAAGGCTAGCCGCCAGGACAGCTCCGAGGTCTTCTTCGTCGCCACGGGCTTCCGGGGGCGCTGAGGTGAGGGCCTGCAACCTCAGCGCGTGTGCGCGTTTGACGCATACTCAAAATGGGGCGTCGGGATGTGGGCGTAACCCCCTGTTGAATGAGGACCTTTAGCCGCTGAGCTCCCAGTTTCGGAGCCAGTTGCGTCATGTCCAAAGCGAGCCCGTCGGCCGACGAATTCTTCAGCCCCGAGACCGCGCCGGTGGCCGCCCTCGCGGCCCGCCGCTGGCTTGTGCGCGCCTTGGCCAGCACCGCAATCGTCGCGGCCGTCGCGCCAGCGGCCCATGCCCAGAGCCTCGTCCTGCAGGGTGACTATCTGAAGATCGGCCTCAACGACAAAGGCACCCTTGGCACCGGCGGCACGGTGCAGCCGGGCATCCTGTACGACGGCGCGGGCACGGGAACGTTCAACCCCGCCTACGACTACCTCACTCCCGGCTCCCCGATGGAGGGCTTCGTCCTCCAGGGCACGACCTCGGGCGGCGCCTTCACCGCCACCAACAGCAACGCCTCGCTCGGTTCGGCCCAGATCAGCGGCACGCTCACCGACTACAGCGGCGTCGCCCACGGCGGCTCCACCTTCGACCAGCGCGCCGTTTGGACTGGGACCTACGGCAGCACGCTCGGCGTAAGCCACGACTATCGCTTCAACGAGAACGGCCAACAGCTCCAGATCGTCACCACGATCACCGCGATGACCGACATCACCGGCCTGAAGTTCGTGCGCTTCACCGATCCCGACGCCGTCGCGGCGCCCGGCGACAGCAGCGCCACCAACAACTTCCAGGGCAATGGCTCGGTCCCGACGACGGATCTGATCTACGCCGAGGCCACCGTGTCGAAGTACGTGATCGGCCTCTACTCCAACGACTCCGCGCCCCACGTCACCGGCGCACCGGGGTTCACCGCCGCCCCTGCCGGCTACCTGGCCGGTACGTTTCTGGGCAACGGCGACTACACGATCGGCATGGGCTTCACGCTGGGCGATCTTGTGAACGGCGACAGCGTCACCCTGACCTACGCCTACATCTTCGGCACCGACATCGCCGCGGCGATCAGCGCCAACGACGGTGGCGGCGGTGGTGGTGGCGGCGCGCCGCCGCGCAACATCGAGGCGGGCGGCCAGTTCTCCGCCGCCGACCTGGCGGGCGGCAGCGTCAACCCGGTGTTCGACGGCGGCGCGCTCAAGGTCGTCGACGACAGCTCGGTGAACCTCGACTTCCGCGTCACGGAGAAGGGCGGCTCCATCGACACCGGCGGCCATGATCTCGTCCTGTCGGGCGTGATCTCGGGCGAGGGGCGGCTCATCAAGACGGGCGAGGGCGTCCTGGAGCTGAAGGGGGCCAACACCTTCCTCGGCGTGACCGTGAACCAGGGCGTGCTGGCCATCGGCGCCGACACCGCCCTGGGCGCGGAGGGCGCCGACCTCGAGGTCAATGGCGGCACGATCCGCACCACGGGCGACACCAGCATCCTGCGCCGGATCACCCTGGCCACGGGCCCGTCCACCTTCGACACCGACCACGTACTGACCCTCGGTGGACCGATCACCGGCGGCGGCCAGCTCGTGAAGACCGGCTCGGGCGTCCTCACGCTCTCGGGCGAGAACAGCTTCGGGGGCGTGTCGATCCAGTCCGGCGCCCTGGCCATCTCGGACACCAAGGCCCTTGGCGGCCTCACCAGCGTGATCCAGCTCGGCGAGAACACCCGCTTCATCGCCACGAACGACCTGACCGTCTCCAATCCGTTGGAGATCGCCGCCGGCCTCGCCACCATCGACTTCTCGGGCGCCAACCTCACGCTCAGCGGCCCGATGACCGGCGGTGGCGGTCTCATCAAGACCGGAGCCGGCGCTCTGACCCTGGACGGCCCCAGCACCCTGACGTCCATCAACATCGCCGGTGGCTCGGTGATCGCCACCTCGCAGGCCGCCCTGGGCGCCAGCAACGGCGCCATTGTGCTGGGCGGCGGCACGACGCTGACTCTCCAAAATGACCTGGCGATCACCCAGTCGCTCGCCATCCGCGGCCCGAACGCCATCATCGACACCGGCGCCGGCAACGTCGCCCTGACCGGCGTCCTGAGCGGCGACAACTGCCTGATCAAGGCCGGGTCGGGCTCGTTGAACCTGCTGGCGCCCGGCGCCAACGCCATCGGCGCCTGCGTCCAGGAAGGTACGTTGAAGTTCAACAACGTCTTCACCGGCAACGTCACCGTGGACGCCCTGGGCGCGGCCGGCGGCTCAGGCCTGATCAAGGGCAATGTGAACGTCGCCGGCGTCCTGTCCCCCGGCAACTCGCCCGGCCGCCTCGTGGTCGACGGCAGCGTCGCCCTCCAGCGCGACGGCACCTTGTTGATCGACATCGATGGCCCGACCGCCGGCATCGGCGCGGGTCACTTCGACACCCTGGTCCTGACGGGGACGGGGAGCGTCTTCACCGCCGCCGGCGCGATTTCGCCGATCACCCGCGGCATCACCGGCGACGCCACGAACACCTATACGCCCCGCATCGGCGACGCCTTCCAGGTGGTCACGGCCGAGGGCGGCGTCACCGGCCGTTTCGACCGTGTGACGCAGCCGACGCAGGGCCTGTCGGCGAACAGCCGCTTCGAGGTCGTCTATCGCCCCAACGCGGTCATCTTGGCGGTGACGCCCGACCGTTACGCCGCTATTCCCACGGGCGCCGAGAACGCGGAGGCCGCTGGCGGCGCCGTCGACGTCCTGCGCGACGCCGGCTCGACCGGCTTCTCCGACACCCTGATCGGCCTCAACGAGGTTCAGATCGCCGGTGTCCTGCACCTGGCGGCCGGTGAGGTCCACGCCGACACGGTCGAGGCGGTCCTGCGCGGCGCCCGCGCCGCCCGCCGTCTCGCCATCGCCCGCACGGCCTCCGCCACCGCCGATCGCGAGGTCTGGGCGTCGTTCGTGGGCGGCACACGCGAGGTGGGCGCCGACGATATCGCCGGGCGCTATCGCGACGATCGGCTGGGCGTCGTGATCGGCGCTGACCGTCGGATCAGCGACACCGTCCGCCTCGGCGGCGCAGTCAGCTACGGCGAGTCCGAGGTCAAGGCCGGCCAGTTCGGCGCGGGACGCGCCTTCAGCTATCAGGCCATGGCCTATGCCGGCTGGACCTCCGGGCCGCTCTACGCAAGCGGTGTCGTCCAGGCCGGCAAGGACGTCTACAAGACCACTCGCCAACTCGGCGGCGCCACCCTCTACGCCAAGCCGGAAGGCGCCTCCTACGCCGTGGACGTCGAGGCGGGCCGCACCTTCGTCCTCGCGCCCGCGACCGTCACCGTCATCGCTGGCCTCTCCAAGGACCGGATCGACCGCGACAGCGTCACGGAAGCCGGCAGCGCTGCTGTCGGCCTCAGCTTCGACGATGTGAAGCGCGACGCCTTCCAGGCCCGCCTCGGCGTCCGCGCCGAGCGGCAGGTCGTCCTGCGCGACGCCACCTTGAAGCCGTACGTCTCGGCCTTTGCCTTGCAGGAACTGGACGGTGCGCGCACCCGCATCGACACCGCGCTGCAGGGTTCCGGCTTCGACGTAGCGTCCAGCTCGCCCGGCCGCACGTCGCTGGAACTGTCGGCCGGCTTTGAGGCCCGGGTCGGCGCCCGCGGCGTGGTCCGGATGGGCTACCGCTATGAAGGCGCTCGCGAAGCCCAGGCCCACGCCTTCAGCCTGACCGGCGCCGTGGCGTTCTGAGCCATCGCGATGGAGGAGGGGAGACGCCCGCCCGTCAGCGGGTCGTCTCCTTCTCCCGCGGCGCAGAGATCTTCCGCGTCCGGGCCTGGGCCTTGGGTTTCGGCAGCAGCCGGAACCGCGTCTGGCACCACCCCCAGTCGATGCCCACGTCGAGAAGATGGTCGGCCCGCCCGCAGGGGCAGCCGAACTCCATCACGCCCAGGACCCGATAGGTCTCCCCGGCCTGCAGCGGCACGGGTCGCCCCGTCACATGATTGGGGGCGGCGTTCACGCAAAGCACCAGATCGCCAGGGCCGACTGCGTCGCTCATCGCTCTCACCAGATTGCCTTTGATGAACGTAAACTTGGAGCGGCGAGGCGGCCACCCCCCAAACCCCAAGGGTGCGGTAGGACGCCTTCGCACCACGATACTGAAGTCATCGCTTGACAAAAAGGCCGCTGCGATACTGAAGTATGGACTTCAATAAGGAGGCGGCGATGAGCCCTGTGATCCACGACACCTTCGTGATCGAACGCACCTACCCAAAGGCCGTGGCGACGGTGTTTGCGGCATTCTCGGATCCGAGCAAGAAGCAGCGCTGGTTCGGCTACGCCGCCGAGGTGTTCGAGCTCGACTTTCGAGTCGGCGGGCGTGAGGTCAGCCGAGGGCGCCTGGGCGAGGACACCCCACTACCTGGCGTCTCGATCGTCGCCGAGGGCGAGCACCTGGACATCGCGCCCGACGAGCGGATCGTGATCGCCGCGACGATGACGGTCGGCGGCAGCCGCATCTCCGCCGGGCTGTACACCTTCGAATTCCAGGTCGCGGGAGAGGGGACGAAACTGACCTTCACCCACCAGGCCGCATTCTTCGAGAACGCTGACGGGCCGCAGATCAGGAGGAGCGGATGGGAGCAACTGCTGGACCGGCTCGCGCAGAGCTTGGCGAACTGATGCAGAGCCCAGAGTTCGACCGCCTGTTCAAGGCGCTGGGCGATCCCACCCGGCGCGCCATCCTCGGGCGGCTGAGCCTTGGCCCGAGTTCCGTATCGGCGCTCGCGGCCCCCCTCGACATCACCGTCACGGCGGTGGGACAGCACCTGCAGGTGCTGGAGGAAAGCCGGCTTGTGCGCACGGCGAAGGCCGGGCGCGTGCGCACGTGCCGTATAGACCAGGCGGGGTTCTCGGCCCTGGAGCGGTGGGTGGGCTGGCACAGGCGCGCGTGGGAGACGCACCTCGATCGGTTGGGCGACGTGCTGGACGAGGACTAGGGTTCGGGCGGGGCGGGCGTCTTGGCTCCTTCGGCCACCAGCCAGTCGCGGAGCTTCGCCAGCGCCCGGCTCTCCGCCCCTGGCGCGGTGAGGATGGCGAAGGCGCTGCCCGAGCGGTGGAAGCCCAGCGGGGCCACCAGCCGGCCACTGCGCACCTCGTCCACGCACAGCGGCCACGACACGACGGCAGCGCCCAGGCCCGCCAGCGCCGCGTCCATGGCGAAGTGGACGTGCGGGAATGCCCGCTCGCCAGCCGGGGGCAGCTCGATCCCCGCGTGCTCCGCAAAGAGGGGCCAGGCTTCGGGATGGGTCGCCGCCGCCAGTCGGGGCGCGGCCAGAGGGTCCTCGCCCCACCGCGCTACTGCTGCGGGCGACATGACGACCCCCAGGGCGTTGCGGATGAAGGCGGTGCAGTTGGGCTCTGATACCCGCTTCAGGGGCACGATCCGCACCACCGCCTGCGCGCCCCGGTGCGAGGTGGCGTGGGCCGCCAGCTCGGACAGCACCAGGCGGATCTCGGGATGCGCCGCCTGGAACCCGGCGAGCCGCGGGATCAGCCATTTGACGGAGAGGCTGGCGTTGACGGCGATGTGCAGGTCCTCGCCGCCGATCCGCACCCGGCGCACGACCCCCGCGATCTGGTCGAAGGCTTCGGTCAGGGCGGGCAGCAGCTCGCGTCCGGCGGCGGTCAGCTCCAGCCGGTTCTTGGGGCCCGTGAACAGCCGTACGCCCAGCGCGGCCTCCAGCGCCTTGACCTGCCGGCTGACCGCCGAGTGGGTCACGTGGAGTTCCTCGGCCGCCAGGGTAACCCGTCCGGTCCGCGCCATCGCCTCGAACGCCCGCAAGGCGTTCAACGAAGGCAGCGGCCCGGATGTGAGATTTTGGAACATGGAAAATCGAATAAGTCGATTTCCTCGCATCCGCAATCCAGGCACTAGCTCGCCATGGAAGCCCGCAACCCCCTCCAGCGACCCCAGGCGCTCGTCGTCGGCGGGTTCGGCCTGGGGCAGATCGCGGCTTTCGCCTCCAGCTTCTACCTGATGGGCGTGCTCGGCGACGCCGTCGGCCGGGACCTGGGACTCTCGCCGACCTTCGTCTTCAGCATGGTGTCGCTGTCGCTCGCCGTGCCGGCGTTCATCGCCCCGCGCGTGGCCCGGCGCATCGACGAGCGGGGCGGCAAGCAGGTCCTGCTCGCCTCCCACGTGGTCCTGGCGCTGGGGCTGGTGATCGTGGGCGTCGCCAAGGACGGCGTGGGCCTGGCGGCCGGCATGGCGGTGATCGGGTTCGGGCAGGCGCTAGGTCTGTCGCCGACGCCCTTCGCCATTCTGGTCTCGCTGTACGGGGAGGGCGCCCGCCGCCCGATCACCGCGGTGGCGCTGATCGGCGGCCTCGGTTCGGTGGTGGGCTGGCCCCTCACCGCCTGGATGGCCGAACAGCTCGGCTGGCGGGGCGCCCACTTCGCCTGGGCGGCCGTGCAGATCCTCGTGTGCCTGCCGCTGACGGCCTGGGTCTGTCCCCCGACGCCGGGTCACGGCCCGCGCGCGGCGGCGCTGCATGCGGACGTGCGGTGGGACCGGCCGATGATCCAGCTGGCCGTGCTGTTTGCCTGCGCCTGGTTCATCTCCACCTGCATGAGCGCCCACCTGCCGCGGCTGCTGGGCGCTTTCGGCCTGACGCCGCAGGCCGCCGCCGCAGCCGCGGGGCTCATGGGGATCTCCGCGGTCACGGTCCGGTTCCTGGAGTTCACCGTCCTGCGTCGCCTGCCTCCGCTGGCCACCACGCGCCTGGCCACGCTCATGCACCCGAGCGGCGCGGCGGCCCTCCTGACCCTCGGCGCGCCGGCTGGCGCGGCCATGGCGCTGGGGCAGGGGGCCGGCAACGGGATGCTCACCGTGGCCAAGGGCGTCCTGCCGCTGAGCCTCTGGGGCCCTGAAGGCTACGCCTGGCGCTCGGCGCTGATCGGCCGGCCGGCCCTGTTCGCCCAGATCCTCGGCCCGGCGCTGTTCGCCCTGGCGCTGGAGCGCTCCGCGACCCTCGCCGTCATGGCCACGACCGCCCTCTGCCTGGTCATGTTCGCCATGACCTTCGGCCTCGATCGTCGTCCCCGCATCGCCCAGGAGCCCGCAATCGCATGAACGCGCCCTTCACGCCCCTTGCTCCGCTAGCCGTCCAACCCCTATACGCGGACCGCAAAACGGAGAGTCTCATGCAGATCCGCGAAGGTCTGACCTTCGACGATGTTTTGCTCGAACCCGGCCCGTCCGACGTCATGCCGACGCAGGTGGATGTCTCGACCCGGTTCACGCGCGAAATCAGTCTGAATATCCCCCTCGTGTCCGCCGCGATGGACACGGTCACCGAAAGCCGCCTGGCCATCGCCATGGCCCAGTCGGGCGGCATCGGCGTCCTGCACCGCAACCTGACCGTCGAGGAACAGGCGGACCAGGTGCGCGAAGTGAAGCGCTACGAGAGCGGGATGGTCATCAACCCGCTGACGATCGGGCCCGAGACCACGCTGGGCGAGGTCCGGCAGATCAAGGCGCGGCGGCACATCTCCGGCTTTCCGGTCGTGGACCATAACGGCCGACTGTGCGGCATCCTCACCAACCGCGACATGCGGTTCGAGGGGCGCGACGACATTCCCGCCAAGGCGCTGATGACCCACGAGGGCCTGGTCACGGTCCGTGAGGGCGTCAGCCAGGCCGAGGCGCGCGACCTGCTGCGCCGGCACAAGATCGAGCGCCTGATCGTGGTCGACGACGACTATCGCGCCGTCGGCCTGATCACCGTCAAGGACATGGAGAAGTCCCAGGCCCACCCCTTCGCGGCCAAGGACGCCCAGGGGCGGCTGCTGGTGGCCGCCGCCTCGACGGTGGGCGATGCGGGTTACGAGCGTTCCATGGCCCTGGTGGACGCCGGGGTGGACGTGGTGGTGATCGACACCGCGCACGGCCACAACGCCGAGGTCGCCAACGCCGTGCAGCGGGTGAAGCGCGAGACCAACCGCGTCCAGATCGTGGCCGGCAACATCGCCACCTATGACGCCGCACGCGCGCTGATCGACGCCGGGGCGGACGCGGTGAAGGTCGGGATCGGTCCCGGCTCCATCTGCACCACCCGCATCGTGGCGGGCGTGGGCGTGCCCCAACTCACCGCCATCGCCGACGCCGTGCGGGCGGCGGCGGATTCGGACGTGCCGGTCGTGGCCGACGGCGGGATCAAGTATTCGGGCGACCTGGCCAAGGCGCTCGCCATGGGCGCCTCGGTGGCCATGATGGGCTCGGTGTTCGCCGGCGTCGACGAGGCGCCGGGCGAGGTCTTCCTCTACCAGGGCCGCAGCTACAAGTCGTATCGGGGCATGGGCTCGGTGGGCGCCATGGGTCAGGGCTCGGCCGACCGCTACTTCCAGAAGGACGTGAAGGACGCCCTGAAGCTGGTGCCCGAGGGGATCGAAGGCCAGGTGCCGTACAAGGGCCCTATCGCGCCGATCCTGCACCAGATGGTGGGCGGCCTGCGCGCCGCCATGGGCTACGTCGGCGCCCCGACCCTGCCGCTGTTCCGCGAGCGGGCCCGGTTCATCCGCATCACCAGCGCGGGCCTGCGCGAAAGCCACGTCCACGACGTGATGATCACGCGCGAGGCCCCGAACTATCCGAGCGCCGGCTAGACCCGGGCTCGAACGGGGAGGCGAAAGCATGGGCAGTGAACTGGCGGTGGAGCTGAAGCTCCTCGGCGCAGCGGTCGCCGTGGGGCTGGTCCAGCTCCTCTGGGCGGCGGCGGCGGCGCGGGCGCACCAGGGCGACTTGAAGTGGGCCGCGGGTCCGCGCGACACGCCCATGCCGCTGGGCGGCGTGGCCGCGCGCCTGGAGCGGGCCTTCTGGAACTTCGCCGAGACCTTCTCCTTCTTCGCGGCCGCCGTCCTGGCCTGCGCCGTGGCGGGGAAGCTGGGCGGGCCGCTGACGGTCTGGGGCGCGGGCCTCTACGTCGGCGGCCGCGCGCTCTATGCGCCGCTCTATGCGTCCGGGATCCCCACGGTCCGGACGCTGGTGTGGCTCGTTTCCATGGTCGGGCTCGTGATGGTGCTCGTGGCCCTATTCAGGTGACTTGATGCGAGACGGCGGACGCCTGACGGCGGCCATTGAGGTCCTCACCGAGATCGAGACGCGGCACAGGCCCGTCCGCCTCGCCATGAAGTCCTGGGGCGAGGGCGCGCGGTATGCGGGCTCGAAGGATCGCGCCTTCATCTCCGGCCTCGTGCTGGACGTCCTGCGCCGCCGCCGCTCGCTGGCCTGGAGGATGGGGGACGACAGCCTGCGGGCCGCCGTGCTGGGCACGCTGCACCTGCATTGGGGCTGGCCGCTGGACCGGCTGGCCGACGCGGCGGGCGATGAGGTGCATGGCCATGGGCCGCTCACCGACGCCGAACGCCAGGCCCTGGCGACGCCGCGGGACCTCGCGGATGCGCCGCCGGCGGTGCGCGGCGACTACCCCGACTGGCTGGACGCCGCCTTCGCGCGAGCCTTCGGCGAGGATCGGGCGGCGGAGGGCGCAGCGCTGGCCGAACGCGCGCCGGTGGACTTGCGGGTCAACACGATCAAGACCGACCCGGCGCGGGCGCTGAAGGCGCTCACCCCCTTCGACGCCCAGCCTCCAGGGTTGGCGGCCAACGCCTTGCGCATCCCCGCGCCCGCCGCGGCGGACCGGAGCGGGGCCGTCGAGGCCATCCCCCAGTTCTCGAAGGGCTGGTTCGAGGTGCAGGACCTGGGCTCCCAGGTGGCGGCCTCGGCCGCGGGCGAGGTGAAGGGCAAGCAGGTGCTGGACCTCTGCGCCGGCGGCGGCGGCAAGACGCTGGCGCTCGCGGCGGCCATGAACAACACCGGCCAGATCTATGCCTACGACAGCGACGCGCGGCGCCTGACCGACACCATCCGCCGGGGCGACCGGGCTGGCGTCCGCAACCTGCAGGTCCGTACGCCGCTCAACCCCGAGCCGCTGAAGGACCTGGCGGGCAAGATGGACGTGGTGTTCATCGATGCGCCGTGCAGCGGCACGGGCTCGTGGCGGCGGCATCCCGACACCAAGTGGCGGCTGACCCCGGAAACCCTGGCCAAGCGCCAGGCGGACCAGGACCTGGTGCTGAACGACGGAGCGGGCTTCGTGAAGCCGGGCGGCCGAATGATCTACGTCACCTGCTCGGTGCTGCCGGAGGAGGACGAGGATCGCGTCGCCGCCTTCCTCGAGCGCCACCCCGAGTTCGCCCGGCGGCCCGCCACGGCCGACCCCGAGCTGGCCCGTTTCCTCACCGCCGCCGGCGACCTGCGCCTGACCCCCCGATCCTCCGGCACCGACGGCTTCTATGTCGCTGTGCTGGAGAAAGCCCGCTAACGGAGCCCCATGACCACGCCCGCTCACGAAAAGGTCCTGATCGTCGATTTCGGCAGCCAGGTGACCCAGCTCATCGCGCGCCGGCTCCGCGAGAGCGGCGTCTATTGCGAGATTCATCCGTTCGACAAGGTCGAGCCGATGCTGGACGCCTTCGCCCCCAAGGCGGTGATCCTCTCCGGCGGCCCGGCCAGCGCCCACGAGGACGACAGCCCCGCGGCGCCGCAGCGCATCTTCGAACTCGGCGTGCCGGTGCTGGGCATCTGCTACGGCGAGATGACCATGTGCGCCCAGCTGGGCGGGGCGGTGGAGAGCGGCCACGACCGCGAGTTCGGCCGCGCCGAGATCCAGGTGCGGCAGGAAAGCCCGCTGCTGGAGGGCCTGGGCGACCTCGGGCACACCGAGACGGTGTGGATGAGCCATGGCGACAAGATCACCGCGATCCCGCAGGGGTTCGAGGTGGTCGCCACCTCCGACGGCAGTCCCTATGCCGTCATCGCCGATGAGGGCCGGCGCTTCTACGGCATCCAGTTCCACCCCGAGGTGGCCCACACACCCCGAGGCGCCCTGATCCTGCGCAACTTCACCCACCGGATCGCCGGACTGAAGGGGGACTGGACCATGGCCTCCTACCGCCAGGAGCAGGTGGCCAAGATCCGCGAGCAGGTGGGGGACGCCAAGGTGATCTGCGGCCTCTCGGGCGGCGTGGACAGCTCGGTGGCCGCCGTCCTGATCCACGAAGCGATCGGCGAGCAGCTGACCTGCGTGTTCGTCGACACCGGCCTGCTGCGGAAGGACGAGGCGACGCAGGTCGTGACCATGTTCCGGGATCACTACAACATTCCGCTGGTTCACGTGGATGCGGCTGATCTTTTCCTGGGCGAGCTCGCCGGGGTGACCGACCCGGAGACCAAGCGAAAGACCATCGGTCGGCTGTTCATCGAGGTGTTCGACAAGGAGAGCGCCAAGATCGAAGGCGCGACCTTCCTGGCCCAGGGCACCCTCTATCCGGACGTGATCGAGAGCGTCTCCGCGCGCGGCGGGCCGTCGGCGGTGATCAAGAGCCACCACAACGTGGGCGGCTTGCCGGACTACATGAAGCTGAAGCTGGTCGAGCCGCTGCGCGAGCTGTTCAAGGACGAGGTGCGCGCCCTTGGCGTCGAGCTGGGCCTGCCGCCGGCCTTCGTGGGCCGTCATCCGTTCCCAGGGCCGGGCCTGGCCATCCGCATCCCGGGCGAGATTACCCGGGAGAAGGTGGCGGTGCTGCAGCAGGCCGACGCGATCTACCTGGACGAGATCCGCAAGGCCGGGCTGTACGACTCCATCTGGCAGGCCTTCGCCGTGCTCCTGCCGGTGAAGACGGTGGGGGTGATGGGCGACGCGCGCACCTACGAGGACGTCCTGGCCCTGCGCGCCGTCACCTCGACGGACGGGATGACCGCCGACTTCTTCGAGTTCCCCTGGGAGGTGCTGGGCCGCTGCGCCACCCGGATCATCAACGAGGTGCGGGGCGTGAACCGCGTCGTCTATGACGTGACGTCCAAGCCCCCCGGGACGATCGAGTGGGAATGATCCGATAGCCTTCAGAGGCTATCGCAGAAGCCCGGCAAGCCCACGTAAGTCATTGAACAAAAACGTGATTGCTGCCGTCATCTATCGGTACCTATCGGGGAGCAGCAGCTCGTTCTGGCGGTAGTCATGACGGCGTCCCTCCCGCTTGCTCGCGATGAGTCTCGGCGATACCGTCATCTGGAAAGCACCGCGTGACGGTATTTTTGAGAGCGGAAGCCTCGGAAATATAAAGGAAAGCTGGTGTTTGGAGTCGCTCCGAAGGGGGTGACGGTATTCTCTGGAGTCTACCGTGCTTACCGACACCGCGCTCAAGAACCTGAAGCCCAAGGAGAAGGCGTATAAGGTCGCTGACCGCGACGGCATGTACGTCCACGTGACGACCTCGGGGTCGATCACCTTCCGCTACGATTACCGTTTGCATGGGCGCCGCGAGACGCTGACGATCGGCAAGTACGGGCCATCAGGTCTGTCCCTGGCGCGAGCGCGTGAGAAGTGTCTCGATGCCCGTCGGGCGGTGGCCGAGGGGCTTTCGCCCGCCCAGGAGAAGCAACGCGAGAAGCGGCGGGTCCTAGAGGCAAAGAGCTTCGGTGAGTTCGGGGAGCGCTGGTTCAAAGAGGCGCCTATGGCCGACAGCACCAGGGCGATGAGGCGCTCGATCTTCGAACGCGACCTGCTTCCGGCCTTTCGCAATCGCCTGTTGTCGGAGATCACGCCGGACGACCTGCGAGCCCTGTGCGCCAAGATCAAGGGTCGCGGCGCTCCCGCTACCGCAATCCATGTCCGGGACATCCTCAAACAGATCTACGGCTTCGCGATCCTCCATGGTGAAAAGGTCCGGAATCCCGCGGACGAGGTCGGACCCGCGTCGATCGCAACCTTCGTGGCGAAGGATCGCGCCCTATCGCCTACCGAGATCCGGATCATGCTGAAGCAGCTGGAGCATGTGCCGACGCTGCCGACTATCCGGCTCGGTCTGAAGCTGATCCTGCTCACGATGGTCCGGAAGAGCGAGCTGCAGGACGCAACCTGGGATGAGGTCGACTTTGAGAACGCGGTCTGGTCCATCCCGAAGGAGCGGATGAAGCGCTCGAAGGCCCACAATGTTTACCTGTCGGAGCAGTCCCTCGACATCTTGATCGCGCTGAAGACCTGCGCAGGAAACTCTCGGTTCCTGCTGCCGTCGCGCTACGATGCCGACGCACCAATGTCCCGCGCTACCTTCAACCGCATCACGACGGCGGTCGCGGAACGCGCGAAGAAGGAGGGGCTGCCACTCGAACCGTTCACGGTTCACGACCTGCGGCGGACCGGCTCAACCTTGCTGAACGAGCTCGGCTTCAACCGAGACTGGATCGAGAAGGCTCTGGCCCATGAGGACAGCCGCTCGTCTCGGGGCGTCTACAACAAGGCCGAGTACGAGCCGCAGCGACGGCACATGCTCCAGGAATGGGCCGACATGGTCGACGCGTGGGTTGATGGCCGGAAGCGTGCGCCGACGCTCTATCCGCCGAGCATGGAGCTGGGCCCGTTAGACGCTACTGTCTGACCGGTCGCGCACGGCGCTGGCGGACGTCCGGAGAGGGCGACCTGGCAATGAGGGAGGCGTCTGACGCGCGGCGACGCTCATCGATCCAAGCTTCCACCTCCGCCAGATCCCAGACGACGCACCGCGGTGTCAGGTTGAATCGGCGCGGAAATTCGCCACGTTGCTCAAGCTCGTAGATGGTCGTGTCGGCCAACGGAACAATGCGGCGAAGTTCCGCCCGGCGGACTGTGCGCCGGTAGCGCGGCCCCGAGCCGCCTAGCGCACCGGAGACGTCAGTAGGCATCTGCAATTCTCCTGACCTGCTTGCATGGAATCGCACTTGCTGCGTGCAGGGAAGGGGCCTCTCAAGCGCGTAGTACAAACGACGCCGTTCGCGCGGGAATGGGCGAGTTCTGACCCTTAGCTGACGCTCGCAAGGTCCGCTTCTCGGGTGGGCGCAGGGACTGCCGAGTAACAACTTCTGACTTAGCTGCTATCGGGAGCATCTGGCTTGTCGGAAGTAAGGGTAGGGCGCCGAATCCTGAGCCCGGCTCGTGTGGCAAATCCTTGTCTCGAACACTGACCATTGCTTGCGACAGTTTCGAGACTCGCGCCGCGTGACAGCTTTGCTTTAGATGGTGCTGGAGCGGGGCGGAGTGGACATGACCGACAGGAGTCATCTGGACGAGTTCGGGGCTAGCCGACAGGACGAATTGTCGAAGCAGCTGATAGCTACCTTCATCGCCGGCCACCGCAATCCGACGGTCAAAACAGCCGACTTGGTCACGCGCCTCAAGGACGTAATGGAGAAAGCCCTGCAGGAGCCGGCCGATGCGGCTGAAAGCTCTCACCGTCCGTAATTTCCGGGGCTTCGGCAGCGCGGCCGACCCCATCGACCTCGATAAGGATCTCGTCCTGTTCTACGGGCCGAACGGCCATGGCAAGACGAGTTTCGCCGAGGCTATCGAGTGGCTGTTCTACGGCACCACGAAGCGCCGCCAGCGGGGGGAGGATTTCAGCAAGGCTGAGTACGCCAACACCTTCGCCAACGTTCATGGCGGGACGCCGACCGAAGTCTCTCTGAAGGTCCATCTCAATGGCAAAGACGTCGAGCTGAGCCGGCGGCTGGGGCCGAAGGAGTCGTCGGAGACGTTCATCGACGGCGTCTCCGGTGCCTTCTCCAGTCTTGGCATAAACGCGCTCGAGGCCTTCTACCCCGTGGTCGCGCAGCATGGATTGCAGACGTTCGTCCATTCCAAACCTAAGGACCGACGCGACGCCATCTGTGCGGCGTTCGGTCTGGAGGAGCTGACCAACCTCAAATCTGCTTTGGAAAGCGCCCGTGGCTCGTTTCAGCGGACGCCGCCCGCCGCCGTGACGGAGGCGCGTGCGAAGCTCTCGGCCTTGGTTCAGGGCCTCGCCCTAACCCCGGCGACCACCGACGTGGCCCGACGGTGGGGTGAGGCGCCGGTGTCTGTTGACCTGGTGCGAGACGAAGCCGCGCTACTTGCCGGCGCAGCCGAGTTGACCGGTCAGCCTTGCGCCAACCGAGCAGAAGCGATCCAGGCGCTGCGCGCCGCGCGGGCGACTGTCGGCCGCGCCGTTTTCGACACTGCGCCTGTGGCGCTCGCGGAGAACCACGCGGATCTGAAGCGCGACGCCGTCGATCGACTGAGTGCGCTGCAATCCGCGTCCGCGACAGTCGATGATGCGGTGGCCGCGGTTTCCGCCGCGACCGCCGCCAGCTACAGCGCCGCGCTGCTCAGGTTCTGGTCGGAGGGCTTGGCGATCGCCGGCGATCGGGCCGACTGCCCCATGTGCGAAGAGCCGACGCTCGGCGACGCCCATAAGGCCGCGCTGCGTGAGCGGATCGCAGCCTCTGAGGAGCTGGTTACCGCGACCGACATCCTGACGAAAGTCTCGCAGTCCTGGCAGGAAGCTTTTAACCCCGCGGTCAGCGCTGTCACGGCCCTAGGCCTGCGCGGGCTGGACGAGATCGGCCGGAGTGGCCTCGTCACGATCCTCGGTGCGCATGAGCATCTCGATGACTACCTGGCGGCTCATGACACCTTCGCGCTGCGGCAGCGCGAGTTGGGCGACGCCCTGCGACGCAACAAAGAACTTGGGACGGCCACACGTGAGCGCGCCGGAACGGCGGCAGGCCTGCCCGGTTTGGTGGAGGATCGAAAGGCCGCGAGAGCGGCGCTAGAGAGCGCCGCGCGCGCATTCGCTCAAGCACTCGACGCCTACGAGGTGGGTTGGGGGCTGGTGGCCGGATCGGTTGAGGCCGTGATCGCCGGCAACAATGTGGTCGCCCGGATCGACGCGGTCGGAAAGGCGCTTGCCCTCGGGGACGCGGTGGAGACCTTGGCGCGATACGCCGCTATTCTTGAAGAGACTCAGGTGCTGATCCGTGCGGTCGAAGCAAGTGCTCAGCGCAAGCAAGAAGACCTGCTGAAATCGCGGGGAACAGAGGTCGCGCACCTCTACAAGCTGCTGAACCAAGGCGCGCTCGTCGGGTTCGACACGATGGAGCCGGCCAACGACGCCTTGAAGCTGCACGCCACCAGCTTCGGCGTACGGATGCCGGCCGCGGCCAACCTCAGTGAATGTCAGTTGAATTGCCTCGGCTTGGCCGTCTGGCTGATGCGCGCCACCACCAAGACCTCACCGTTTGGTTTCATCCTTCTGGACGATCCGGTTCAGGCAATGGATGACGACCATGCCGAAGCCTTCATCGCCCAAGTCGTCCCCCATCTCATCGACGACCACGGCAAACAGGTGGTGGTGTTGTCCCACGTGCGCAGTGTCACGGACAAGTTGCGCGCCCTGAACCTCCACCGGTCGACACAACTCTTCCACTACGAGAACTACCTTCAGACCGGCCCTGTGATCGTGCTGCAGGCGCGGCTCCAGCAGCAGTTGGCGGAGATCAAGGGCGCGGCCGCCGGCAATGAGGCCAATCGCCAATACGCCGTCGATCGCCTGCGCGTGCTCGTTGAGGAGTTTGTGCGCGAGCTTCACCTCGGGAAAACCGGCCAACAGCCGCCTGCCAACTACGACACTGCGAATTCAGGCCAGTTGCTCGAACTCTTCAGGGTGATCCCCGGCACCGCACCGGAAGACCACGCCGGCATGAAGGACACGGTGCGGTTCTGCGATCCGGCCCACCATAGCCAGGTGGGTTACGCGCCTCCGCAGAAGAGCGCCATTCAGCCTCATATCGACAGGGTCGCAGGCTTGATGAAGAAGTACGGGCTCATGAAGTAGCGTTGCGGAGCCTGTGCTGTGGCGGCAATCACCCTGACGAACGGCAAGGCCTGGGCGTCGCAAAAGGCGGCCAAGGCCCATTTCAAAGAGATTCTCCACACCTATGCCAATGGTGCCCCTGTCGATGATCCGGGTCATCATGACGACCTTGCAGCCCTGGTCGTGCGGCTCGATGCTGTGCTGCCGGCCGAAGAGCGTAAGGGGACGGCAGGCATCGTCCGGTTCGAGCGGCGATTGAACACAGGGGCCGGCTTCGCGACGCCGGGGTTCTGGCTGGTGCGGCCTAACGGTGAGGCGACCGATTTCAGTTACCTCACGGCGATCGAAGGGCGGGCGAAATCCCAGGATCTGGAATTCGCCGACGCCTGTCGCCGAGCGGTCGCCGGTGAGCTCGCCGCCTTCATGCGCGCCGAATTCGCGCGCTCTTCGAACGGTGTCGTTGCATGCGCTCTAACGGGCGCGCGCATTGCGCAGGCCGAGGCCCATGTCGATCATGACGATCCGAGCTTCGCTTCGATCATCCTCAGTTTTCGTCAGGCTCAGGGCTGGGTCGGCTCAGTGCCGGCCGGCGTGCTGACGAGCGGCGCAGATGCTCAAACCACTACGACCTTTGTTCGCCCCGCCGATGAGGCTGCGTTCCGCGCGTTCCACCAAGCTCATGCGAAATTGCGCGTCGTCAGCGTGGCGGCGAACCTCGCCCGGGCGGCCAGCCAGCGCCGACCAGCGCCCATCGCCTAGAGGCGATCCGCCCATCGGCCGATTTCGGCCAGCATTGTGTGTTCTTAATCTCGCAGCGGTCCGGTCGTGAAAAGACGGTTCACATAACCGCTTGCTGAGAGTTCGGCGTCGCTGCCATCCGCAAGCTGAAGCAGGCTTAGCCGGAGCGACGGATGCTTGATGCAGGCCTTCGGCTTGCAATGAGAGTCCGCTCCTGGCGCATGTCGGCCCTGCGCGAGTAGATCGACTTCGCGTGCGATCAGATGCCGAGTTTGTGGAAGAAGATCTTGTTCCGCATCTCAGCGTCTTTGCGGATTTTGTCCCAGCTCAGCACCTCGATGTAGAGGTTCATGTTGCTGTACCACCGGTACCATCCGAGCCCATCCGGCATGGGCGTGAAATCCTTGACGTCGCGCACCCAGTCCCGAACCTTCGTTGTGAGGTCGCACACAACGTAACCGTAGAAGGGCGTAGTCTCGGTCACGATGATCGCGCCCCTCTGGCGTCTGGAACTCGCCCGAGCGGAAACGCCTGACGTAGCGGACGACTTGCTCCACGGGATCGTCATCCGACGAGGCGTTGGCGAAGTCGTGCCGCAGCGGCCGCTTGAACTCGAAGATGATGATCGGGTTGCTGGCTTCGTTTTCTCCGCGGAACGCCACCTTGTGGTTGAAGATGGTCACGTCGCCCCGATCAGATTGGGGCCCGTTCATCGGCAGATCAGATGTCAGGTAGTCCGCGAAGTTCAGGCGCTCGTCCAGGATCCAGAGATTGTGGTCTTCGTAGTCGAGCTCGTCGCTGTCCTTGCGGCGAGGCACGATGATGTCGTGAACCTCACCTTCTGACTTGTACTTGCCGTCCTTGTCGCGCTCGAGCGACTTCCGGAAGAGGTCGAGGACGCACTTCCTCATGGAGACATAGTGCGCGAGGTCGTTCTTGCTGGTCTGCGAGATCTGCGCGAGGACCTTGGTGACCTGCTCGCTTAGGGCCGACATATCTTCCTTAGCCAAGATGGTCGCGACCTCGCTCCGCGTCTTGATCTCTACAGCATGCTTATGGCGCTGAAGGTGGATCTCGATCTCGGTGTCCGAGGGGTTCATTGGCAGGCTCGAGAAGTCTGCCTCCGCGGCTACGCTGGCGTGCCGGGGGGCTTCGTTCGCGACGTAAGCGTCGATCCGCTTCTGCTTCCGTTCCCTCCGAGTGCTGATGTCTTTGCCCATCGCCTCCCGCGTGATGTCTGCGGCAGCGCTTTCGATCTGAGCCTGCGAGACGCCCAAGAGCAGGTCGGTGTCACGGCCGAAGTGGAACGCCCCGCGTTCGAGCGACACGTTCTCGTCGAGATAGGAGCCATAGACGTAGGCTTTGACGATGTAGTTCCGGTCGCGACCCCCATCAGCGGGCAGGGTGGCGTCGTGAAACTCGTCGGCGAACTCCGGAACATAGGTCTGGATGGTGACATCCGTCACTTCGCGCCGATGGGCGACCAGGCTGATTTTGCTCTTCTGGCTGCGCGGCGAGTAGAACTTGAACACCCGCACCAGGAATTCGCGGGGGCCGTCCGTGGCCGGCAACGTGAAGAGCGGCGCAGGGACCGTCATCTCTGAGATATGGCCTTCACCGCCGCTCAGATAGTCGTTGAGCACCACAGCGTTTGCGCCGTCCGCGTCCTGCACGATGATGCGGGGGCAGGGCACCGCAGTGTCGACGAGGTAGGGCAGGAGTTTCTCGACCAGGGAGCGCGCAATGATCTCGACGCTCCGATCCTGCAGCTTTATCGCGCGAATTCCGGAGATGGTGACGCTTGTTCCGCTGTGTTCGGCATCGGAGGGCCTGACGGTCTCCCCAACGATGATGTCGTTCTCCAGCCCCATGTCGAAGGTGCGATGGCGCATGGTCTCGCCCTCGCGGTAGTCGCTCTCGACATGCAGGCGGTCGAAGTATTTGAGGCACGTGAACCGCCCAAACCCTTTGCCGCCCTGCTTAAGCTTGTTTGCGGTATAGAGTTCGTCGAACGCATCGCGGTTCGTCTTATTGAACCCGACACCGTTGTCGCGGACTTCGAAGCCGTCGACAGCTGGAACCTGGTCGAACAGCCCATGCTCTTGCGCGCGCAGCACGGTCACCTCGATACGACCCGTCTCCGCCTGGCCTTCGGGCATCGCTTGGATAGCGTTGACGATCAACTCAATGACCGGCGTGTAAACGGTAGTGCCAGACCGGATGTTGTCGATCACACGCCGGATATTGATGTTGCTCATCGATACGGACGTTTCCTCGTTTCGCATGCATCCGCGCCTCAGTGGGCGCGGCTCAGCAGCATCGGTCGAGCGCCCGTCAGACGCATAGCGGGCAAGCCCGTCAAAGTCGGACGTGGCCGAACCGTTAGGTCAGACTCACCGCTCCAACCTGGACCATACCGCTTCCATTGGGCAACCGCTTGGCCTCTAGGAAGGTACGGTAGTTGCAGCGCTCAGGAGGCGCAGCGAGCCGGGTCGCTGATCAGGCGATCCGCCCACCTCGCCGTCTTCCTTCGTGAAGCTTTGTGGCTTCCGCTTCATAAGATCGCGCATTCGCAGCCTGCTGTGCGACCGGTCTGCTAGTTCGGCTGCCCTGAGCTGCAGTCGACACAGGCGCCGTGCACCTCCATGACCATCCGCGAGGGCCTGAAGCCGCGGGCTGACGCTGCCGGGAATGCAGCCCCATCCATTCCCACGCCAAGCTCCTCGACGCGCCCGCAGCAGTCACAGATCAGGAACTCTGTCGAACGTCCGTGGGGGTTGGACCCGCAAGCGAGAAAGGCGTTCATGCTCTCGATCCGGTGAACTAGTCCCTGCGCTGTGAGGAACTCCAACGCTCGGTAAATGGTGGGTGGCTTCGCCACAGGTTCCCCGTCGTGCGCATACGACGAGATCAGGTCGTACGCCTTCACCGGGGAGCCTGCCTGCAAGAGCAACTCGTAGGTCCGACGTCGCGACGGGGTCCATCGCTCCCCAGCGACCGCGCAGCGGCGCTCGGCCGCTTCCATGGCAGCCGCAACATCCCTTCGAGCCGCCGTGGAACCGTGGACGTGGGGGCAAGCCGGCATGTCAGGCTGTCTCCAGCCGCTTCGGGGCGGTGTGGTCATGGGTGCAGAGGCTGTGATCAGCGAGGGTTTCGATGACCCGGCACTCGCCCGCCACGCCGTGACAGCCGGCGTCGACCATGCGCTTCAACTCGGACCGCAGCGCCTGCAACTGGGAGATCTTGGCCTCGACCGACGTCAGCTGTTCCGCGGCCAGGGCGTTCGCCTGGTCGCATGCCCGATCCGGATGGTCGGCCAGGTCGAGCAGGGTGCGGATGGCATCCACCGAGAAGCCAAGCTGCCGGGCATGCTTGATGAACGCCAGCCGGCGAACCGCTGCATCGTCGTAGACGCGACGGTCGCTTTCGGTGCGGTCGGGCTCCGGAAGGAGACCGATCTGCTCGTAGAAGCGGATTGTCGGCACCTTCACGTCAGTGGCCTTGGCGAGCTTGCCTATTGTGAGCGCGCTCATGCGTCCTCCTCTGGTCCCTGAAATAGGCGCTTGATCCTCTAGCCACTAGAGGGTGCAGGGTGCCGACATGTCCAGTTGCTCGACCTCTGAGAAACCGGCCGCTGCCGGGTGCGGCTGCGGTAGCCCGGTCGCTTTCGATGGCGCATCGCCGGCGTACAAGCGTGCGCTGCGGGCCGTGATCGCACTCAATGTGCTGGGCTTCGCCGTGGTAGCGGTGGGGAGCTGGCTTGCGGCCTCCGCAGCGCTGGCCGCCAACACCCTGGATTTCGCAGCCGACGCCGCGACCTACGCCCTCAGTCTCTGGGTGATTGGGAAGAGCGTCCAGGTTCGCTCGGGGGCGGCGTTCTTCAAGAGCGCCAGCCTTGCCACGATGGCCGTGGGTATCGTCGGACTTGCGATCTGGCGCGCGGCGACTGGCGCGGCGCCCGAGGGCGGTACGATCTCCGGCCTGGGGCTCTTCGGCGCCGCGATCAATCTTGCGGCTGCGCTGCTGCTGGTGCGCTTCCGGGAGGGCGACGCCAACGTGCGCTCCGTGTGGCTCTGCACCCGCAATGACCTGATCCAGTGCCTCGCCGTCGCGGCAACCGGCGTCGCGGTCATGATTACAGGCTCCCGATGGCCGGACCTGATCGTCGGCGTGCTGCTGGCCGCGGTCTTCCTGCGCTCGGCCTGGCAGATCACGGTGCAGGCGCGCCAGGAACTGAAGGTGGCCGGCAAGGCGGATCTTATAACGCATTCCCGTCCGTCATCGGCCTCGGTATAGGTCCGGCGCGATGGCACGAACCTCACCCTGGTGGCGCAAGGTCGGCATGGCGCTCGCCGCGCTGGTGCTGACCGTGCTCACGCTCGGGCCAGGGCTCGACGGCCTTCTCTGTCGCGATGAGGGCAGCCTCAGCGCCGTGGCGGCTGAGATGCCCATCGCCGATGCCGCCGCCGACCACCTTGATCCGCGGCCCCTCGACGAGCGCCCGGGCATCTGCGTCCACGGACACTGCCATCACAGCGCGCCCTATGTGCCGGCGACCCCGCCCGCGAGCGAGCTTTCGGCGCCGCTGCTGGCGGTCGCCCACCCGTTCGTGCGTGACCGGGTGCCGACCTCCGATCCCAAGTTCGGGCTGATCCGACCTCCCAGAGCCTGACGGTTCGCGCGTTCGCGCGCCCCATCCGTCACGTTCAAGAGGGACACCATGAAACTCGACTTCCGCAGCTCGCCTTTGGCGGGACTGCTCTTGCTGGCCAGCCTCGGCGCAGCCGGCGCCGCCATGGCCGAGCCTGCACCGCCGTTCGCCGCACTGCTGGCGCAGGCGCAGGCATCCGCCCCCAGGCTCGCCGAAGCGCGCGCCAACATCGCCCGCGCCGAAGGGCTCGCCCGTCAGGCGGGCGTCCTGCCCAACCCCACTCTCGAACTCGAGGTCGAGAACTTCTCCGGCTCGGGACCCTTCCGCGGAACCAGCCTGTCGGAAACGACGGCGCGGGTCGGCCAGACCCTGGAGCTCGGCGGCAAGCGCTCCGCTCGGGTCGCGGCCGGTCGCGCCGAGGTCGAGGCCGCGCGGGCCCAGGCCCGGCGTGCGGCAGCGGAGTACGCGTTCGACCTCGCTACGGCCTATGCGGAAGCCGAGGCCTCGGAACGACGCCTTCAGCTGGCTCGCGAGAGCCTGACGCTCGCGGAGGAGGACGCCCGCATCGCTTCGGCGCTTGTCGACGCGGGTCGCGAGGCCGAGCTTCGCCGTCTCCAGGCGCAGGCGGCCGTCCAATCGGCCCAGGCGGCTGTTCAGGCAGCCCAGGCGACGCGCGAGACAGCCTTGGGCGCGCTTACGGCCCTGGCCGGCGCGCCGGCTCCCATCACCTCCATTCCAGCGAGCCTGCTGGAGTCCAGCGCCCCCATCTACCCCGGCGCGACCCCAGCGGCCGCGGCGACCACCTCCTACTTGGCGGCCCAGGCGGAGCGTGAGGCGGCCGCCCGCCGCCTGCGCGTCGAGCGTCGGCGGGCCGTGCCGGATGTGACCGTCTCGATCGGGGTTCGCCGCTTCGAGGAGGACGACGCCTCGGCGCTGGTCGCAGGCGTGTCCGTCCCCCTGCCGTTGTTCGATCAGAACCGCGGCAATATCGCCGCAGCGCGCGCCGAGGCCGCCGCCGCCGAGGCGCGGCTCGACGCGGCTCGCCTGGAAGCCGAGTCGGCGGTGCGCACGAGCGCGGCGCGCACCGCGGCGGCGGAGAGCCGTCTCAGCGCCGCGCGCCAGGGCGAGAGCACCGCACTGGAAGCCTACCGTCTCGCCCGCATCGGATACGAAGCCGGTCGCCTGCCACTGACCGAACTTGTCGCCGCACGCCGCGCGCTCGCCGAAGCGCGCGAACAGACCATCGCAGCCGCCGTCGAGCGGATCAGCGCCCAAGCCGCCGTCGCGCGGCTGAGCGGCGTCGCTACCCCTGGAGAACAATGATGAAGACCGACGATAAGCGTCTCTACGGCGCCGTCGCGGCGGCCGTCGTGCTGGCCGGTGTCGGCGGCTTCGCGCTGTCCACCGTGATCAACCGTCCTGAAGCTCCCGTCGAAGAAGAGCACGCGGAGGAGGGGGAGCACGCCGAAGGTGGCGGCTCCGAGGTCAAGCTCACCCCGCAACAGGCGAGCGCCGCTGGCATCGCGGTGGTCACCGTCTCGCGCGGCGGAGCCGGCGACCTGCGCCTCACCGGGCGCGTGGAAGCTTCCCCCAGCGCCCGCGCAGCCGTTGCCGCTCCTGTGTCTGGAGCTGTGCTCCGCGTGCTGGTCGCGCCCGGCTCCAACGTTGGCGCCGGCGCCGGTCTCGCCGTGATCCGGAGCGCCGAAGGCGCCGCGGTCCGGGCCGAGTCCGTGGCAGCCGGCGCAGAGGCCGAAGCCGCTCGGGCGGCGCTCGCGCGGGAAGAGCGTCTGTTCAAGGCGGGCGTCACCGCTCGACAGGACTTCGATGCGGCGCGAGCCGCGTCGGCCCGGGCCAGCGCCGAGGCGGTCTCCGCCAGAGCCAAGGTGGCTGCGGCTGGAGGACCCGGCGTCTCGGGCGAGACCTTCGTCCGCAGCCCCATTGCGGGGATCGTGACGGGTCTGCAGGTCGCGCCCGGCGGCTTCGTCAGCCAGGGTGGGGCGGTCGCCGAGGTGGCCAACCCCGCCCAGGTTGAAGTGGTATTCAACGCCCCGGCGGAAGCCGCCGCCAAGCTGCGCGTGGGCGCGCCGCTCAAGGTCATCGGCTCCGACGGGGCGGAAGCCGACGCGGTCATTGTCGGTGTCGCCCCGCTGGCGCAGGGCGCCACCGGAGCCGCCGTGGTCCGCGCGCGCCCGAGCGGCGGGCGCCTGACGCCCGGCGCGGCCGTGAGCGCCGCCATCTCGACGGAGACCGGCGGCTATCCGACGGTGCCGTCGGAAGCCGTGCAGACCGTGCAGGGCCGCTCCGTCGTGTTCGTGGCTGAGGACGGCGGGTTCCGGGCCCAGTCCGTAACGCCCGGTCGCTCTGGAGCCGGCTTCACCCAGATCGTGCAAGGGCTGAAGGGCGGCGAACGCATCGCCGGCCGCGGCGCCTTCGTCCTCAAGGCCGAGCTCTCCAAGGGCGAAGCCGAGCACGAGGACTGATCGCCATGCTGAGCAAACTCGTGGCGCTCTCCGTGCGCCATCGCATCCTCGTCGTGCTCGTCACCGTGCTGGTGGCCGCTTTCGGCGTCTCCGAACTCTTCCGGCTGCCGATCGACGCGGTGCCGGACATCACCAACAAGCAGGTGCAGGTCACCACCATCGCGCCCGCGCTGTCGCCGGAGGAAATCGAACAGCGCGTCACCTTCCCAGTGGAGACCGCACTCGGCGGCATCCCCGGTCTGCTGGAGACGCGGTCCATCTCGCGGAACGGCTTCAGCCAGATCACCGCCGTCTTCCAGGACAGCACCGACATCTACTTCGCCCGGCAGCAGGTGAACGAACGCATCGAGGCCGTGCGCGAGGATCTCCCGTCCGACGCCCGGCCGGAGATGGCGCCGATCACCACCGGGCTGGGCGAGGTCCTCATGTGGACGGTCGAGTTTCGGCCGACGAAGGGCGCCCGCGCCGGTGTCCCGGGTCCGCAGCCAGACGGGTCGTACCTCACGCCCGAGGGCGAGCGGCTGGTCACGGAGCGGCAGAAGGCGACGTACCTGCGGACTGTGCAGGACTGGATCGTTACGCCCCAGCTGCGCACCACGCCGGGTGTCGCCGGCATCGACACCATCGGCGGCTATGTGAAGGAATACGCCGTCCGTCCCGACCCCGCACGCCTGTCGGCCTACGGCGTCGGCCTCAATGAGCTGGTGGAGGCGGTGGAACACGCCAACACCGTGGCGGGCGCGGGCTATGTCTCCCGCGGCGGCGAAGCCTTTGTGGTGCGCGCCGACGCGCGCGTCACCTCCCTTGCGGACCTCGCCTCAGCGCCGGTGACAAACCGCAACGGCCTGGTCGTGCGGGTGTCCGACGTGGCGCAGGTCGAGCTTGGGCAAGCCGTACGGCTGGGCGCGGCGCAGGAGAATGGCGCCGAGGTCGTTATCGGCACCGCCCTCATGCTCGCCGGCGAGAACAGTCGAACGGTGGCCCAGGCGGTCAGCGAGCGTCTCGAGGCGATCGCGCCCTCGCTGCCGCCGGGCGTGGCGGTCAAGGAGGTGCTGAACCGCACCGACCTCGTGGACCGCACCATCCGCACCGTCCAGACGAACTTGGCCGAGGGCGCGCTTCTGGTTGTGGCTGTGCTCTTCTTCCTGCTCGGGAATGTGCGGGCCGCCATCATCACCGCCCTAGTGATCCCGTTGGCCTTCCTGTTCGGCGTGATCGGGATGAACCGCTTCGGCGTAAGCGGAAACCTGATGAGCCTCGGCGCCCTGGACTTCGGCCTGCTGGTCGACGGCGCTGTGGTGGTGGTCGAGAACACGCTCACCCGCATGGGTCTGCGGCGCGAGACCGAAGGCCGCGACCTCACCTTGCCCGAAAGGCTGGAGGAAGCGGCGGCTGCGGCCAAGCAGATGGTCAGACCCGCGGCCTTTGGCCAGGCGATCATCCTGCTGGTGTTCGCCCCGCTGCTGGCCCTGGAGGGGGTCGAGGGCAAGATGTTCCAGCCGATGGCCGCGACAGTCATGCTGGCGCTCGCCGGCGCCTTCGTGCTGACCTTCACCTTCGTGCCGGCGATGACGGCCTTGCTGGTGAAGGCGCCGGCCACGGCCCACGAAACCAAGGTTGAGAAGCACGCCCGCCGCTGGTTCGAGCCGGCGACGCGCTGGGCCGTGGCCCGGCCGATGTCGGTGGCCGCCGGGGCTGGCGTCGCCGTGGTCATCGGCCTCCTGACCTTCTTCGCCCTCGGGCGGGAGTTCATCCCCACGCTCGATGAGAAGGACGTGTTGGTGCAGGCGTTGCGCGTGCCTAGCGCCTCGCTGGAGCAATCCATCGAAATGCAGGCCCGGCTCGAAAAGACGCTCATGCGCGTCCCTGAGGTCGCGCTGGTCTTCTCCAAGACCGGCACGGCGGAGGTCTCTACCGACCCGATGCCGCCCAGCATCAGCGACACCTTCGTGGTTCTGAAGGACGAGAAGGACTGGCCTGACCGCAGCCTCTCCAAGGCCGAGGTCGTGGAGAAAATCGAGAAGGCGGCCGCCACTCAGATCGGCAACGCCTACGAGATCACCCAGCCGATCCAGATGCGGTTCAACGAACTCGTCTCAGGTGTCCGGTCCGACGTCGCGGTGAAGGTTTACGGCGACGATTTCGCCGAGATGGAGCGCACCGCCAACCAGATCGCCGACGCGCTGCGCAAGACCCGCGGCGCGGCCGACGTTCGGGTGGAGCAGGTCTCCGGCCTGCCAATGATCACCGCCGAGGTCGACCGGGCCGCCGCCGCCCTCTACGGGCTGCACGCGGCGGACGCGGCGGACGCCGTGCAGATCGCGCTCGCCGGCCGCGAGGCAGGCCGCGTCTTCGAAGGCGACCGGCGGTTCGACGTGGTCGTGCGCCTGCCTGACAGCGCCCGCAACGATCTTGCGGCTGTCGCCCAGACCCCGCTCGCCGTGAACGAAGGCGCGAGCTTCGTGCCGCTCGGCTCCGTCGTGCGGTTCCGGGAAGGCGAGGGGCCCAACCAGATCAGCCGGGAGAACGGCAAGCGGCGCATTGTCGTGCAGGCGAACGTGCGCGGCCGTGACCTCGGCGGCTTCGTGGGTGACGCCCAGACCGCCGTCGCCGGTGTCCAGCTGCCGGCCGGAGTCTGGCTGGATTGGGGCGGTCAGTTCGAGAACCTGCAGCGGGCCGAGGCTCGGCTGGGCCTGCTCGTCCCTGTGGTCTTCGTCCTGATCGCGGTGCTGCTGTACTTCGCCCTCGGATCGGCCGCCCAGGCCGCCCTGGTGTTCGCCTGCGTGCCCTTGGCGCTGGTCGGCGGCGCCCTGGCGCTCCTGTTGCGCGGCATGCCCTTCTCCGTCTCGGCCGCGGTGGGCTTCATCGCCGTTTCCGGCGTGGCCACGCTGAACGGCCTTGTGCTCATGCAGGCCATTCGAGAGCGGCTCGGCGCTGGACTGTCGCCAGACGAGGCGGCCGTGGAAGGCGCGATGCAGCGGCTGCGGGCGGTGCTCACCACGGCGCTCGTTGCGATCCTCGGCTTCATGCCCATGGCCATCGCCCACGGCGCCGGCGCCGAGGTGCAGAAGCCGCTGGCGACTGTGGTGATCGGCGGGTTGCTGACGGCGACCCTCCTGACGCTCGTGGTTCTGCCGGCCTTCGCCGGGCGGGCGCTGGCGCGTCGCCGTAAACTCGTGGAGGCGCCCGCATGACCGAGTTCTCCGCTCAGGACCACGCGCAGCGACGCACGCTGCTGGTGGTGCTCATCCTCAACGCGCTCCTGTTCGTGGGCCTGGGCGTCGGCGGTCTCCTCGCCGACTCCAGTGCGCTTCTCGCCAACGCCGCGGACAACGCCTCGGACTCGGTCGTCTACCTGCTGAGTTTCCTGGCTGTCGGCCGGGGTTTCCTCTGGAAGCAGCGGGCCGCGCGGCTCTCCGGCATTCTGCTGCTGGTGTTCGCCGGGGCCGTGATCCTCGACGTCGGGCGACGCTGGCTGTTCGGGGCCGAGCCCTTCGGCGTGACGATGATGGCGATGGCGCTGGTCGCCGCGGCGATCAACCTCCTCTGTCTGGTGCTGATCCGCCGCGCGCAAAGCGACGACGTGAACATGCGCGCCGCCGAGACCTTCAGCTTCAACGACTTCGCGTCGAACGGCGGCATTCTCGTCGCCGGGGGGCTGGTGATGTGGCTGGACCAGGCTTGGCCGGACCTCGTCGTCGGCGTGGTCGTGGCGATCATTGCGGTGAAGGGCGGACTGGAAATCCTCGAGGACGCCAAAGCGGACGAGACCTAGGCGCTAAGGTGAAGCTAACCGCTTGATCCTCTAGTCTCTGGAGGACTTAGCCAGTGAGGCGAGGAGATCTCGCCATGCACATCGCCTTGTTCCTGTTCTACGTCCTGTTCTTCGCCGCCGCGTTCGTCTGGCCCACCTGGCGGCTCTGGCGCAGGGACGGCGTGAACGCGCTCGTCCTTCCGCGCGACGACAGTCCGCACGGCCTGGTCGGAAACTGGTTCCGCGTGGTGCTCCTGGCGCTGTTTGCCGGCTTGGCCGCGGTCGCCCTCGGCCTCCCAGCCGAAGTCCTGGGCCCCCTGGCATGGCTGCAGGCTGACGCCGTGCGAGGCCTTGGCTGGGCCATCCTGCTGCTCTCGCTCGCGTGGATCGTGTTGGCGCAGCGGCAGATGGGCCGCTCCTGGCGCATCGGGATCGACACGCGGGGCCAGCCGCCGCTCGTGAGGACGGGTGTCTTCGCCATCTCGCGCAATCCCATCTTTCTGGGCATGCGGGTCAATCTGCTGGGCCTCTTGCTAGCCTTTCCCAATGCGATGACGCTGTCAGCCTGTCTGCTCGGGGAGGTGCTGATGCAAGTCCAGGTGCGCTTGGAGGAGCAACACCTTGAGCGGGAGCTCGGGGAAGCGTACGGCGCCTATCGCTCGAGTGTTCGGCGCTGGATCTGACGCAGTCTCAGCGCCGGACGGCTAGCTTCGGAAGGGCTCGGTCAGCTGCCGCAGATACGCCTGCGGATAGTCCGGCGCGCCGGCGACGCCGATCTCGCCGTCGCGCGGCGTTGGGCGGCCGGTAACAAAGGTGCCGAGCAGGCGGTCGGTTAGGGTCGTGAAGAGCCCGAAGTTGACGTCGCCGTCCGACTTCGAGGCCAGATGATGATGCCGATGTCCCGGCGCGACCGCCCAAAACTGGACGAGCGACCCGATCCGCATGTCGATGTTCGCGTGCTGGAGCATCACCTGGATCGCCGCCGAAAAGCCGAGCAGGGCGGCTACGTCCATCTGCAGCCCGATCAGCAGCAGCGGAGCTGTGCCGGCCACTGTCTCGACGGCCTGATGAAGCGGGTGTTTCATGAGGCCATTGAAGCCGTACATGCGGGTGACGCTGTGATGCACGGCGTGAAGTCGCCACAGCGGCGCCCCCTTGTGGCTCGCGAAATGCGCCAGCGTAATGCCCACGTCGGCGACAAGGATCGCCATGGCGAGCTGCGCCCATAGAGGCCAGGCTTCGGGCCATATGCCGGCGCCGGGGGAGAGACCCGCCAACAGCGGAACCGCGGCCACCGACAAGGCGGCGCTGCCTTCGTTGACGACTGCATGCAGGCCATCCCGGCCAAAGTCTCCTCGGTCCCGGTTCCAGATCGGCTCGTAAGTACGAGGCGTTCAGCCAGGAAGACGGTCGCAATGGCGCCTAGGAGCAGCGGAAGCAGCAGCCACTTCGATTGACCGTGCGCGACGAGCAGGACAGCCGCGCCGATGAAGCCGAGGAAGAAGGCGGGCGCGAAGCCGTAGCGGACGAGCGTGCGAGCGAGCGACATGGGACACCTCCAGGCTCGCCAGGGTGGCCTGGAGCGGATGCCCGGGTCTTGAAGCGATCGACGGTCAGCCAAGGGCGGCGCGGGCCATCCCAGGCGTGACCCCGAACATCCGGCGCATAGTCCGCGCGCAATGCGCCTGGTCGGCGAAGCCGCCCGCCAGGGCGGCTTCGGCCAGGCTGGCGCCGGCGGCGATCTCCCGCCCGGCCCGCTCCAGCTTCCGCCAGACGAGCCAGGTGGAAAGCGGCAAGCCCAGCTGCTCGCGCGCCAGTTCGCGCAGCCGCGACTCGGAGACCCCGCAGCCACGGGTGGCCTCCGCGATGGAGAGGGCTGGATCACGGGCGAGACGGTGCAGCACCTCGTCTACGCGCGGATCGAGCGTGCGCTCCGCACCGGGGAACGTCGCCTCCAGCGCTTCCAGCCAGGCTTCGGGCGCCCCCGCGGCATCGAGGGGCTGGAGCACCGCAGCCGGCGCCAGTTCGACGGCTTCGGGCCCCATGAGGTCGAGAAGGCTGAAGGCCAGCGGCGCCTGGGGCTCAAGGTAGATCAGCCCGACGGGGGCATGGCTGGCGATGGCGTGCGCGGCGCCGGGCCGGATCAGGAACCCCGGTCCCTCGCAGACCTCGTCCCCCTCCAGCCTGAGCCGGATCGACGCGTCGAGCCCGAAAGCCAGTTGCAAAGCCGCGTGGGCGTGCAGCGTGTTGTCGGCGGAGGGTCCGCGGTAGGCGGCCCATGCCGGACCGAACACGAATCCGCCGTCCCAGCTCATGCGCCGGCCTTCGCCCCCGCATAGACGGAGATGGAGCCGGTCGGCGTCGGCGTGACGCTCAGCTCGGCCACATCGTGGAACCCTGCCGCAGCCATTAGCTTCGGAATCTCCCCGTCCTTGTTCGCGCGCGTGTTCTCGTACCCGTCCAGCGCCCGCACCTGGCGGAACAGCATGCTCATCAGCGGCGTGCGCTGAAGTCCATAGTCGGCGATTAGCAGACGCCCGCCCGGCTTGAGCAGCCGGTAGGCGTTGGCCAGCAGGCCCTCCTTGGCCGCCTGCGAGCACTGGTGCAGCACGAGCGAGGAGATGACCTTGTCTGCGACACCACCGCCCAGGACCGGGGTCTCGCCGGCCCCCTGCAAAAGTTCCACCTCCTGTCCCGCCGCCGCGATCTTCGCCCGCGCGATGGCGAGCACCTCGGGGTCTGGATCGACCCCGATGACGCGGCAGGCCGGGGCGGCTTGCTTGATGAGCAGGGCCATCGAGCCGGTGCCCGCGCCAAGATCGACGATCGTCTCGCCCGCGGCCGGCGCCAATGCCGCCAGGAGCCGGGCGCGCCAGCGACGCTCGCGCGTCATGATGGCGATCACCTGATCGTATTGGGATGTCAGCTCGGGCCGGCCGAGCGCCGGGGTGAACTCGCGGGGCTCTGTCATCCGCCGATCATCCGGCGCTCGCCCGACGTGTCTTGAATGGATCGCCGACGGCAGACGATCTAGATTGCGGCGAACGCGAATGGCCCACGTTCGCCATCTCGCTCGTGCCCGAAGGAGCCACCATGAACACGCTGCTGAAATCCGCGCTCGCTGCTGTCCTGCTCAGCGCGGTCTCCGCGGGTGCGGCCCTCGCCGCTGAGGACTGCTGCTGCAAGGACAAGCAGGGCAAGATGACCTGCTGCGAAAAGAAGGGGGAGGCCGCGCCGACCGCGCCGGCGCCGGCCCCGCAGCACCAGCACTGAGCCTCCAGACGGGGCCGTGCGACCTCTGTCGCGCGGCCCGCGTTAGGCATAGATGTGCAACGACTATCGCTACACCCAGCCGCCTGACACCCTTCGTGAAGAGTTCAGCCAACTGAAGATCCCGCTACGCTTCGCGGGCGACGCGACCCCGAACTACCCGCCTTACGACGACATCCGGCCCAACCAGACCGCGCCGATCATCCGCGGCGGCCCGGAGGAGGTAGAGCTCTCCGTCACGCCGTGGGCTTGGAAGTCGTCCAGCGGCAAGCCGGTGTTCAACTTCCGCTCCGAGGGCCGCAGCTTCGCCAAGAGCGACCGCTGCTTGATTCCATCGGACGGCTTCTACGAGTTCACCAAGCCGGACGACCCCAAGCAGCGGCTGAAGGACAAGCACCTGTTCACCCTGGCCGGAGAGCCCTGGTTCTGGATCGCGGGGCTGGTGAAGGAGGGCGCCTTCGCCATGCTGACCACTTCGCCGGGGCCCGACATTGCGCCGTACCACGACCGGCAGATCGTGGTCCTGCCGCGAGCTGAAGGTCTCGAGTGGCTCGACCTCAGGAAGCCGGAAGCGGAGATTCTTCGCCCGTTGCCGGAGGGCAGCCTCACCCACGAGCAGGTGCGGTAAGCGCCTGGTGAGCACGGCGGAATGACTGGCGACAGCGGGCTGCCGGACCTCAGCTACGGCCGCCGAGATCGAGATGGGGGGGCGCGGCCAGGACGCGCGGCCACTGGATCTTGAGCCTTGAGAATGCGTTCGCGCGTCGCCATGCATCGCCTCGCCGCCCTTGGGACGACGAGGCGACGATCTGAGAGGCAAACCCTGGCAGCTTACGCCGGGAAGATCCAATCCGAGCCGGCGGTGCTGATCCCCGGTACGAAGCCGGGCTCGTCGATGAACATGAAGTCGCTCTGCCGGAGATCGGCCCTGAACACGCCCAGCAGCAGGACGCCGCCTTCCGGATCGGCGTCGCGGTCTGTGTTCCAGGACACGAACGCCCCTTCCGCGCGATCCACGACGGACACCTGATCCGGCCGGATATCGCGCAGCGCGAGGTGGTCGAACGCGCCCTGCGCCTCACCGCGGACTTCCATATCGGTGATCACGTCGAAGCCGCTGTGCGGATCGACGATGAAGGCGTCGGCCCCCGTGCCGCCGGTGATGGTGTCGTTGCCCATGCCGCCTTCGATCATGTCGTGGCCGGCGCCAGCGTCGGTCGAGTCCGCGCCCTCCATGCCCATGATGTCGTCGACCATGGCGCCGCCGGTCAGGGTGTCGGCGCCCATGCCGCCATCGAGGCGATCCATGCCGTCGCCGCCTTCCAGTTGGTCGTCGCCCGCATCACCTTGCAGTACATCGTCACCGCCAGCGCCCAGCAGAGTGTCGGCGCCGTCCCGACCGAAGATGTTGTCGACGCTTTCCCCGCCGGTCAGCTGATCGGCTTCCCGCTCGCCGACGAGCACCTGGTAGGTTTCGTCGCCCGTAAAGGTGAGCGCGACATCACCATCCCGCATCGCGGCGTCGGCGGCTTGGTCGAAACGCTCGCCTGGCAGGTCGCCGTGCCTGGGGTCCGGGCCTTCAACGCTGGGTGTGGGCCGCTCGGGAGTGGGCGCCGTCGCCGGCCGCGAGGCGGGCGGAAGGTCCGGCTCCTCCGCGAACATGAAGTCGTCCTGCGCGAGATCCGCCTGACGCACGCCCTCCAGCAGCACGGAGCCGCCCTGCCAGCTGACCCGCACACCCGCAGGGGTGTCTTCGAAACTCAGGTCTTCCCACCGAAGGTCTCGCAGCGCGAGGTGGTCGAACATGCCGGGACCCGCGGTGAAGTCGCGGATCACATCGTTGCCGCTGGTGGGGTCGACCGCGAAGGCGTCGGGTCCGAGCCCGCCGACCAGCGTGTCGTCGCCCATCCCGCCCTCGAGATCGCCGTGGCCGGCGCCCTCGTCCAGGTAGTCGTTGCCCATGCCGCCCATCAGGGCGTCAGCGTCCCTGCCGCCAAAGAGCCGGTCTCCGTCCATGCCGCCCGTGAGCCGGTCAGCGCCGTCGCCCCCGCTGAGGGTGTCGGCGCCGGAGTCGCCATAGAGCACGTCGTTTTCGCGGTCCCCGTTCAGCAGGTCGTTGCCGCCAAGTCCCCAGAAGTGATCGCGGTCGCCGCGTCCGACGAGGGCGTCGTTCCCCTCATCCCCGATCGAGACCTGATAGTCGTAGCGCTCGCGACCGGCATCGAAATCGAATGTTAGACCGTCTTGGGCGAGATACTGACTGGCCAGCTCCTGGATGGGAACATCCCTCCAGCCATGGGATAGTTTGTGTGACATTGGCCGTTCCTGCGCAAGATTACAGCGATGGGAATGTTTCTCCCCGCAACAACGGGTGAGCGATCCGTCAACTCTGTATTGAAGCTCGCAGTTCCGAGTTTTGTCAGTTCGCCTGTCTCTGCCGCAGCTAAGCTTATCGCGCTCTTGCCTTCACTCGCTCGAGCGGCGTGGTCGGCTCGGCCCCGGCCGTCAGGTCGGCAAGGATGGGGCAGTCCGGACGATCGTCGCCGGCGCAGCAGTGCGACAGGTGCCGCAGGGTGTCGGCCATGGCCTGCATTTCGGCGATCCGGGCGTCGAGATCGGCGACGTGCCGGTCGGCGATCGCCTTGACCTCGCGGCTCGGCCGCTCGCGATCCCGCCACAGCGACAGCAGTTGCGTGATCTCGTCCATCGAGAAGCCGAGACTACGCGCGCGCTTGATGAAGCGAAGCTCGTTGATCTGGCGGGCGTCGTACTCGCGATAGTTGGAGTCGGTCCGGCTCGCGGGGCGCACCAGGCCGATCTCGTCGTAGTAGCGGATCATCTTGGTGGTGACGCCCGAGGCCTTCGAGGCCTGACCGATGTTCATGGCCGTGCTCCTTGCAAGGCGGCGTCGCGGAAGCCTCGCAGGCGAAGCGCGTTCGTCAGGACGCTGACGCTGGACAGCGCCATGGCGCCAGCGGCCACCATCGGGGACAGCAGCAGGCCGAAGGCGGGGTAAAGGGCGCCGGCGGCGACGGGGATCAGCACCACGTTGTACCCGAACGCCCAGGCGAGGTTCTGGCGGATGTTCCGCAGCACCGCACGGCTGAGCGCGATCGCCGTGGTCACGCCGCGCAGGTCGCTGCGCATCAGCACCACGTCGGCGCTCTCGATGGCGATGTCTGTTCCGGCCCCCATGGCGATCCCGACGTCGGCGCTCGCCAGGGCCGGGGCATCGTTCACCCCGTCGCCGACGAAGGCCACGCGACCATAGCGCTGCTGAAGGTTCTTCACGGCGGCGACCTTGCCATCGGGCAGCACCTCGGCAACCACCTCGTCCAAGCCGAGCGCCGCGCCGACTGCCTGCGCGGTGCGCCGATTGTCTCCGGTGATCATCACCACCTTCAGACCCGCTGCGTGCAGCATCGCCAGGGCCTCGGCCGTGGTGTCCTTGATCGGATCGGCCACGGCGAGGATGGCGGCGAGCTCGCCGTCGACCGCCGCGTAGATCGGCGTCTTAGCCTCACCCGAGAGGCGATCCGCGTCGGCGGCGAAAGCGGCGACCGAGACGCCGAGTTTCGCCATGAAGCGGTCCGCGCCGACCTGGATCCGCCGGCCATCGACGAGCGCTTCAGCGCCGAAGCCGGGAAGGGCCTCGAAGCTGGACGTCTCGGGCAGCTGCAGGCCGCGGGCTTGGGCCGCCTCGACGATCGCCTGGGCGATCGGATGTTCCGAGCGGCTTTCGACCGCCGCCACCAGGCGCAGGAGATCGGACTCCGCGAATCCATCCGTGACGCGGACATCCGTCAGGACCGGCCGACCGAGCGTCAGTGTCCCTGTCTTGTCGAAGGCGACCGCCTGGACGTCGCGCAGGCTCTGCAGGGCCTCGCCACGGCGGAAAAGGACGCCCAGCTCCGCGGCGCGGCCGGTGCCGACCATGATCGAAGTGGGGGTCGCCAGGCCCATGGCGCACGGGCAGGCGATGATCAGCACCGCCACGGCGTTGACCAGCGCGAAGCTCAGCGCCGGGCTGGGGCCAAAGACCAGCCAGGCGGCAAAGGTCAGGACAGCGCCGACGATGACAGCCGGCACGAACCAGCTGGTGACCTTGTCGACGAGAGCCTGGATCGGCAGCTTGGCGCCCTGGGCGGCCTCCACCATCCGCACGATCTGGGCGAGCAGGGTGGCTGCGCCCACCTTGGTGGCGCGGAAGCGGAAAGTCCCGGTCTTGTTGACCGTGCCGCCAACCACAGCGGCGCCCGGACCTTTCTCGACCGGGATCGGCTCGCCCGTGATCATGGATTCATCGACGTAAGAGGCCCCGTCCAGGACCTCGCCGTCCACCGACACCCGTTCGCCCGGCCGGACCACGACGATGTCGCCGACCAGGACCTCGGAGACGGGAACCTCGAGGACGACGCCCGCCCGCTCCACGCGCGCGGTCTTCGCCTGCAGCGTCATCAGACGCTTGATCGCCTCGCTCGTGCGGCCCCTCGCCTGGGCCTCGAACAGGCGTCCGACCAGGATCAGGGTGACGATCACGGCGGCGGCTTCGAAATAGATGTGGTTGGCTCCGGCCGGCAGCAGCCCGGGCATGAAGGTGGCGACGGTCGAATAAGCGAACGCGGCCGTCGCGCCGAGCACCACCAGGGAATTCATGTCCGGCGTGCGCCGAACGAGGTTCGGCACGCCCTTGCGATAGAAGCGCAAGCCCGGACCGAACAGCACGAAGGCGGCCAATGCGAAGCTGATCAAGCGCCAGGGCTGCTCGCCGATCGTGCTCGCCAGAAGATGGTGGGCGCCGGGCACGAAGTGGCGGCCCATCTCGACCAGAAACAGCGGGATCGTCGCCAGGGCGGCGAGGCCCACCGCGCGCTTCAAGCCCCGGATCTCCGCCGCGCGCGTCTCGCGTTCGCGATCGGAGAGGTCCGGGCCGGCTTCGACGATCGGGGCGGCGTGGTAGCCGGCCTTCTCGACGGCGGAAACGAGGGCGGCGATATCAGCGCCCTCGAGCACGGCAACTGTGGCGCGCTCCGTAGCCAGGTTGACCTGCGCTCGCAGCACGCCCGGCGCGGCGCGAAGCGCCCGCTCCACCCGCCCGACGCAGCTAGCGCAGGTCATGCCCTCGATCTTCAGCTCGAGGGTTCGTTCAAGCGGCTCGTAGCCGGCCTTGCGGATCGCTTCGACGACGGCCTCGGTTTGACCGTCGGGCGTGAGTTCCACGTGGGCGCGCTCGGCGGCGAGGTTGACCGAGGCGCGAACGACGCCAGGGACGGCTGAGATCGCCTTCTCCACGCGGCCGACGCAGCTCGCACAGGTCATCCCCAGGACGGGAATCTCCAGCGGCTGAAGGATTTGTGCGGGCATTGGCAGCTCCTCAAGGACGATGCCCAACGCAGATGGACCTTCCCATGATAGGAAGGTCAAGCGCGAGAATTCAGGCCGTCGGCTGCGACCGCGCGCCGTCGGAACTTGTTTCTGATACGCGCCAAGAGGGGCCTGCCCCTCGGCGAACGGCAAATGGTAAAGGGGGCGCGAGCAGATCCTCACGCTCACGACATACCGAGGCGTCGGCGGCGTTACAGTTGCGGATCACCGAGATGCTCGGTTGACCAGCCACAAACACCCGCAGGACGCTCGGCTTACAGTTCTGGCCACCCTTTACGAGCGGCGATCTCCTGGCGCAGAACGGGGCAGGGCTCTTCGAAGCGGCGTGGCAGCGCGGCTTGCGTGGAGTGCGTGGTCGACAGCGAGCGTCACGGGCCGATCTGAGCGTCCTTGTTGCGTGTTCACCGCTTGGTCCAAAGACAGCATCTGGATCCGCCAGCGCTCACCGACATCGTCGCGAACGTGGCCTTAGGCCGCTCAGCGGCATCTACCTGGCCGCGTCCTAACCGCCAGCGTGAGCGCTACAGCTCGCCCTGGCGAGACCGTGGCGCTGACCCCGGCGTGCGACATCGCTGCTATCGCGTATACGCGGGTGGTCGTCGAAAGGTTTATCGCCCTCGGCGGCGCCGCCCAGGGATTGAGACGGCGCCGCTCTCCCTAGCGAGGGTCAGTGGACCGTTGCCAAGAGACTATTTGCCTAGCAGCTGGCGGCACTGCGCATGGCTCATGCCCATGGTGTTCACCGCCCCAGTCTTATCCGACGAATGGCTGTGCGTGGCCCCTTCGCCCATTTCTAGCATCTTTTCACAAGCCGCTCGCTGCTCAGGGGTCGATGGCTCATTCGTTGTCGCGCACGCGGAAAGCGCACCCGCTGCGGCGATCAAGCCCCAGATATACACCCTTTTCATCATTCTTCCGTCTCTCCTACTAGGCGCTTGCACCGATAACATCGGTGCGGGTTGAGATGATAGTGATGGTGGTTTCTGACACGTTTAGAGAGCTGGCGTGATGAGGAAGTGGGCAGACAGTGCTCAAGCATGCCTCAGGATTGCGCAGAACGAATATAGATGAGCGGAGACGTAGTTGCCCTGCGTTCGTCGCCAGGCAGGGACGCCTGGACGGAGGGGTCAAGTCAGCGTTTGTTGCTGATGGCCGTGTCCGCAAGGCTGTCTGGTGAGGTCCGTTTCGGTGAAGTCACCAAACAAAGCTTAGGAGCGCCGAACGCCGCTGCGGTGACGGGGAAGCTCGAGGCGAGGTAGACCAGTAGCCGAGCGGATAGGGCATGAAGGTCGCTCGGCGCCTTTGTCGCTAACAATCTTGGGCAGGCAGAAGCGCCCGTCGCATCGTGCCCCTGGGGGCGAGAGGCTACGATTCAACGCCAGACGTTTCAGGAGGGCTGGAAGCGACGAGCTGAGAGGCGCAGCCAAGCGCAACTTTAAGCGGCCCTTTGTGTGACGTTGACCGCGGGTGTTTGCTGATGCCGAGGCCCGTCTTCGCCGAGGCGTAGACGCTTCAGCAGCAGTGCGTTGACCGCGACCAGCACAGAGCTGCCAGACATGGCGATGGCCGCGACTTCGGGGCTGAGCGTGATGGGGTAGAAGACGCCCGCGGCCGCGGGGAAGGCGACAATATTGTAGCCCACGGCCCACCAGAGGTTCTGGTGCATCTTGCGCAAGGTCGCGCGGGAGAGCTCGACAGCCTTGACGACATCGAGGGTGTCGCTGCGCATCAGGACGACCTTGGCGCTTTCGATCGCCACGTCCGTGCCCGCGCCGATGGCGAAGCCGACGTCAGACTGGGTAAGGGCGGGGGCGTCGTTGACCCCGTCCCCCACCATGCCGACCTTGTTGCCCTGCGCCTGCAGCTCTTTGACTTTGGCGGCCTTGTCGCCGGGCAGCACTTCGGCCAGGACGATATCGATCCCGAGCTCGCGACCAATTCTCTGCGCCGTACCCAGGTTGTCGCCGGTGATCATCGCCACCTTGACGCCCAGGGCCTGCAATCGCTCGATGGTCTCGCGTGCAGTCGGTCGCGGGGCATCGGCGATGGCGATGAGGCCGATCACACGACCGTCGCGGGCGATATGGGCCACGGTGCGGCCGGCGCCTTGCAATTCGGCGGACTTCGCGGCGAGCGGACCCAGATCGATACTGTTTTCCTCCATCAACATGCGGTTGCCCGAGTAGACAGTCCGTCCGTCCACGAGGGCGCGAACACCCTTGCCTTCGAACGAAGCGAACTCCGTCAGCGGGGACAATGTGAGGCCCTGCGCTCTTTCAAGCACCGCGACGGCGATGTGGTGCTCCGAACCCTGTTCGATGGCCGCGGCGATCGCGATGATCGTCGCCTCGTCGAACCCTGGCCCAGGGACCACTTGCTCCACCTTCGGTTGGCCCATGGTGAGCGTGCCGGTCTTGTCGAAGATGATGACATCGAGCTTCACGGCGTCCTCCAGCGCCGCGGCATCCTTGATCAGGATGCCATGGGCCGCGCCCAATCCGGTGCCGACCATGATGGCCATAGGGGTGGCGAGGCCGAGCGCGTCGGGGCAGGCGATGACAAAGACAGTGATGGTGAGCGTCAGCGCGAACAGCAGCGTCTGGCCGATCACCCAGAACCAGATTGCGAAGGTCAACAGGCCAATGACGATCGCCGCCAGCACCAGCCACTGCGAGGCCCTGTCCGCCAAGAGCTGGGCTGGAGCCTTGGAATTTTGCGCCTCCTGGACAAGCTTGACGATCTGGGCGAGCGCGGTGTCGGAACCCACCTTGGTGGCGCGGTAGCGGAAGGCGCCGGTCTTGTTGATCGATCCGCCCACGACAGCATCGCGGACCTTCTTGGAAACCGGCAAAGATTCCCCGGTGAGCATCGACTCATCGATCTCCGACGCGCCCTCTTCGATGACGCCGTCGACCGGAATCTTGCCGCCGGGCCTGACCGCCACGAGGTCGCCGACCTCCACCTCGGAGGTTGAGATTTCTACTTCGACCCCGTCGCGGATGACCTTTGCGGTCGGCGGGGCGAGATCCATCAGCCGCCGGATCGCCTCGGACGCACCAGCCCTCGCGCGCATCTCCAACCAGTGTCCGAGCAGGATGAATACGAGCAGCAGGGCCGAGGCCTCGTAGAAGTTCGCGGCCTCGAAGAAGAAGGTCGTGCCAACGCTGAAGAGGTAGCCCGTCCCAACGCTGAGCAGCACGAGCACGGCCATGTTGAACACGCCGCGCCGCAGAGCTCGCGCCGCAGCGATGAAGAAGGGCCAACCGGGCCACAGAATTGCGCCGCTCGCGAGTACAAACAGAACCAGTTCTAGATCCCAGCCAAACGGCGGCTCTACCCGCAGGAAGTCCATGCCCATCGGGGCGAGAAAGAAGATGGGAATGGTGAAGGCGAGCGCCACCACGAAGCGGTTGCGCATATCGCGAGCCATGGACTTCATATCCATGCTCGGCCCGTGGCCCATGCCCGCCATAGCGTCGTGCTCGCCGTGTCCCGCCTTTGGTGCGGCCCTGCCCGCGGCCGGCGGCGGGGGGCCATGCTCGTCGATCGCCTCGGCTCTTAACGCGTCTTGTCCAGGGGCGCAGACGTGGCGCGGCACGACTTGCCCGGCGCAATGAAAACCGCAGTCCCGCACCGCCTGTTCAAGCTCGGCGGGGCTGACCTGCGCCTCGTCGTAGGTCACGGTGGCGCTGGCTGAGGCGAAGTTGGCCGTGACCTGTCTGACGCCCTTCAGACCCGCGAGCTGCTTCTCGACCACCAGCGGATCCAAAGGCGTCCGGAAGCCAGATACGTCGACGGTCGTTGTGCGCATGGCATACCCCTGCGGTGGCGGCGCTGGACGTGCGGATCAAACTGGAGAACGCTGGGCGTCGCCTGACCGGCGCAGGCGCGGGATGAAAGCGGGCGTGGCGCGCTTGTACGCGGCATAGACTTCGCCGAAGCGGGCCGCGGTCTCGCGCTCTTCGCTGACGGCCAAGCGCCAGTACATCACCACCAGGACCGGGAACATCGCGAGCGTGAGCAGTGTCGGCCATTGCAGCAGGAAGCCGAACATCACCAGGACGAAGCCGACGTATTGCGGATGTCGGACCCGGCTGTACGAGCCGGTCGTCGCCAGCTTGCCTTCACGCTGGGCGCGATACAGCACCGGCCAAGCCGCCGAAATCGCCCAGAAACCCCCGCCAATAAAGGCGAAGCTCAGCAAGTGGAACGGACCAAAATGGGGGTTAGCCTTCCAGCCGAACATCATCTCGAGGAGGTGACCGGCGTCGTGCGACCACCAGTCGACGTTCGGGAAACGGCTCTGCAGCCAACCTGACAGGAAGTAGATGGTCAGCGGAAAGCCGTACATCTCAGTGAACAAGGCCACGAGGAAAGCGCTGAACGCGCCAAACGAGCGCCAATCGCGCGCCGTCCGCGGTTTAAAGAAGGTCAATGCGAAGAAGATGAATAGCGCTGAATTCAGGATCACCAAGGACCAGAGGCCGTATGCGGGCGTATCGGACATTGCGGCCTCTTCTATAACCTGTGCTGGTGGGTCTGGACCCCGGTTTTCGGCGCCTGATCTTCACCGTCGCGACTGCCGTCGTGACCGCCATGTCCCCCATGCATGCCCAGATGAAGAAGCGGGCAAAGGAGCAGCAGCAGGAAAGGCAGCCAACCCAGCACGTGCAGACGGTGCTCGCCTACCAAGAGGAAGATCAGGCCAGCGCCGAAGACGGCGATGACCAGCCCTGTGAGGAGCATTCGCAGCCCCTGGGTGGGGCGCGCGCGCCTATCGGGGGTCCCAGGCCCAAAAGGGCCCCCTGAGAGCGATGCAGGGCGACTTGGCGGTGATTGTCGATGTTCCATCTGAAAAGCTCCTCACCCAGGCGCTCGACCGCGCCCTCGCACAACCGACGCGTAGGACGACGCAGATCGGGACACGTCATTACAGCGCGACGAGAAGGACTCTCCGCCGCAACCGCTTGGAGGGTAGCTGGTCATCGGACTCTCCTAGATTACACGGCCCGCGTAACATCGCTGGGGCCGCCACTAGGCCTTGAGCAGCTTTTCGGCCCTCGTCCTGGCCCAGCAATCGGCAAGAGCGCAGCTCTGGCACTTCTCGGCCATGACCTGACGCAGGGCGTTGCGGGCGCGGTGGAGGCGCACGGCGGCGTTGTTGGCGGTGAGCTCCAGATGGTGGGCGACAGCCTTCAGGGGGCGCTCATCGAGATAGGTCTCGGTGAGGATCTGGCGGTACTCCGACTTGAGCTCGCGAAGGGCGGCCTTCAGGCAATCGCTCGGAGCGACGAGGTCCTCGTCCGTGTCGGCCGCGTCCGGCGCAGGCTGGACGGCCAGAGCATCGAGTGTGCGGCGCCGGACGGCGGCCCTGCGGTAGCGGTCGACCACCAGCCGGCGCAGGGTGACGCCCATCCAGGCCTGAGGGCGCTCGGCGGCGCCCAGTGATTCAGCGTGCTGCAGGAACTTGATAGCGGCGTCCTGCCAAGCGTCCTCGGCGTCTTGCTGCGACGGCAGACGGCTGCGCAGGAAGCGTATCTGGCGGGGCCGTTCGGCGGCCAGCTGCAAGGCCAGATCGTCCCTGCTGCCTTGAGGATCAGCAAGGCCCCGCGAAGATTCCAACGGATGGAATGTCGCTCCACTGTCAGCACTCTCAAATATTGCGGCTGTCGCGTGCAGCATTCGAATGTCCCCCGATCTGTTCGCGTGGAGCTTCAGCGGGAATGAAACCGCCTTCTTTGATTGCGATCAAGTTCAACATTTAAGTGGCAAAGCAAAAATTTATTTGAGGGGTTTTGTCACCTCGTGCGTATTGCCGCTTATCTTGGGCGTCGCGTGTGCTGGCAGGGCGATCACGCTCCGGGGAACGTCTTGCACAGCCCACTTCCGGCCATGATGATCGACTTTACCTGCGGCGTTGGGAGCCGGCGCATTCGGGCCTGACGCTGCTGGCTTTGTTCCTGGCCGTGAACCCGGTGGCTTTTGGCGTGACCCTGAGGGCCCGCGACTTTAGTGGCGAGGCACTCTGAGCGAGTTGCCGTTCCAGCGCGCTTGGGAGCGGACCCTTAGGCCCGCTCCCGGCGCATCACCTGACCGGGGACGATCAGGCCAGGGGCGAGCGAGGGGGGCGCTCGCCCTTTCCGCGGCTCAGCGCCGGCCGCGAAAGTAGTTGTAGAGACCGCCGCCGAAAAAGGCCGCGTACCAGCCCGAGGCGAAAGCCGCGACGGCCCCGAACGCGGTGTTCGACGGGTCGCGCCAGTCAAGCGAGGGCATGACGCGGGCGAGCAGATGCTCGGTATCCGCGGGCAGCAGATAGACCAGCGCGGCGCACAACACGAACGTCAGCAGAAAGAAGATCGAGAGGCTCCAACCTAGGGCCATCAACTGCACGCCGGACCTGATGCTCTGCTGATTCATCACTTCCCTGCGGCTCATCGCGTCTCCTCCAATGGCCCGCTCGGGCCGTCCTTGAAACAAGACGCCAGGGTCGGCTGAAGCTTACAGACAAGGGGGTTCTGCGAAGTTTGGAGCCCCCCCTGTAGCGCTAGTCCGGCGCCGAGTTCACTGCAGGGTGCGTGAAAGGGTTGCAGCGCTACAGCAAGGATTTGACCCCGCGCTCAATCTTCTCTTCAGCACCCAGCGTAATCACCCGCTCCAACGGCAGCGTCGCTGTAATGGCGGCGGTGCGAATGCGTCTGGTGGCGGATGAACAGCGGCTCCGGACAACACACAGGTGTCGGCGACGACCCGCGTCGATCTGGTGGATTCCTCTCTGGCCTTGCGAGCCGAGGCGCATCCGCCATGTCGCTAGGCCTGTTCCCGGCTGGCGGCCTGTGGTCGGACCAGACGCCGATCCGCGCCGAACTGTTCAGCATCGAGCGGCTTGAGGCGCACGCCAAGAGCCTCGCCCTGGCTCAGCCCGTCGAACGCTGCCCCAAGGCTGGTCGCAGTCTCACTGGCCGGTTGCTGGCCAACCAGCGCCGGCTCATCGAAGCCTTCAAGGTGCTGCAACGTTCGGGTGGGGGCGACGACGGCGCAACGCCCGCGGCGCAATGGCTACTCGATAACTTCCATGTGGTCGAGGAGCAGATCCGCGAAATCCGTCGGGACTTGCCGCCCGGCTACTACCGGCAGCTTCCGAAGCTGATCTCTGGGCCCTTCGCGGGCTACCCGCGGGTGTTTGGGCTTGTCTGGGCGTTCGTCGCCCACACCGACAGCCGCTTCGACGTGGAGATGCTGCAGCGCTACGTTCATGCGTACCAGAGCGTCCACCCGCTCACCATCGGCGAGCTTTGGGCGGTGGCCATCACCCTGCGCCTCATTCTGGTGGAGAATCTACGGCGCCTCGCCGACCAAATCTTGGACAGTCGCGAGGCCCGCATCACCGCCGACCACCTGGCGGACCGCCTGCTCGGCGCCTACGGACGCGACCCCGAACCCGCTGCCGCCATACTGCAGGGCTGGGAAGGTCGGCAGCGCCCGGACGCCTTCACGATGCAGCTGGTGCATCGGCTGCGCGATCAGGACGCGAGGATCGCACCCGTGTTGGGCTGGCTGGACGAGCAGCTCGCAGAGCACGGCGTTACAGCTGACGCCGTCGTTCGTGGGGAGCACGATCGGCAGGTCGCCGCCGCCGGCACCGTCCGCAACATCGTCACGAGCCTGCGGCGCATCTCGGAAGTGGACTGGCTGGACCTGGTCGAACGGATGAGCCTCATCGATGCGGCGCTTACAGGGGCAGGCGATTTCGGGGAGATGGATTTCGCGACGCGCAATCTTTACCGCACCGCAATCGAGGCCCTTTCGCGAGGCAGCGGTAAGAGCGAGATGGAGGTCACTTGGGCCGCTATCGCACGCGCTGAGGCCTGTGCTGGCGAGGTGGCGAGCTGCCACGTCGGCTGTCACCTGATCGGGTCGGAACGACCCCGCTTCGAAGTGGCGCTGGGATTTAGACCGCGGCCGCGCGAGTTCCTGACCCGGGCTTTCCAGCGCCTCGGAACCGGCGGCTATGCCGCAGCGATCATCTTCGTGGCGACGTTTGCCCTCCTATTGCCGCTCCTGCATGTGCGAGACCTGGGCCTGGGCGGCATCTGGCTGGGCGCTTTGGCGGTGCTCGGAGCGGTGCCGGCCTTGGAGCTCGCCGTCGCCCTCGTCAACGCGGTCGTTACCCATAGCGTTCGAGCAGACGCTCTCCCAGCGCTCGAGCTCGCGGGCGGAGTCCCCGCCGAGCATCGCACTCTCGTGGCGGTGCCGATGATGCTCACCAGCCCGGAGGCGATCCGGGCGCAGGTCGAGGGCTTGGAGATCCACTATCTCGCCAGTGTCGAAGGCGACGTCCACTACGCACTCCTGTCGGACTGGGTAGACGCGGAACGCGAGAGCCAGTCGGTCGATGCCGAACTCCTTGCCCTGGCGGCCGATGGGATCGCGAGCCTGAACCAGAAGTATGGCCCAGCGCCTGGGGGAGACCGTTTCCTGCTGCTGCACCGCCGGCGGGTATGGAACGACAGTGAAGGCCGCTGGATCGGATGGGAGCGCAAACGCGGCAAGCTCCACGAGTTGAACCGCCTGCTGCGCGGGGCGCAGGACACGACGTTCGTCACCGCGCCCGAGGCGCCAATCACCGTCCCGGAGGGTGTGCGGTACGTCATTACACTGGATGCCGACACGCGCCTGCCCCATGACACGGTGCGCCGCCTGATCGGCAAGATGGCCCATCCTCTCAACCGCCCACGCCTCGATGCGGGACAGCAGCGGGTGGTGGAAGGCTACGGAATCCTGCAGCCGCGGGTTTCGCCGGCGCTGCCGGTGGGGCATAGCGGCTCGCTGTTCCACCGGCTGTTTTCGGGAGCGAGCGGGATCGACCCCTATGCCGCCGCGGTAAGCGACGTCTATCAGGACCTGTTCGGCGAAGGCTCCTACGGGGGCAAGGGGATCTACGACGTAGACGCCTTCGAGGCGGCGCTTTGCGGGCGCGTACCGGAATCAACGATGTTGAGCCATGACCTGTTCGAGGGGGTCTATGCGCGTACCGGTCTGGTGTCCGATGTCGAGGTGGTGGACGACGCCCCCACCCGTTACGACGTTGCGGGCCTTCGGCACCATCGCTGGGCTCGCGGCGACTGGCAGTTGTTGCCTTGGATTCTTCGCATACCCGCCGGCAGATGCCTCGCGCCGGGGCCGCTCCCGGTCATCGGGCGGCTGAAGATGCTCGACAACCTGCGACGGACCCTGACCGCGCCAGCGGCCGTAGCGGCGCTGTTCGCGGGGTGGGCCGCCCTCGGCAACCATGCCATCGTCTGGACGCTGTTCGTGCTGGGCTCCGTCGTCGCGCCGGCGCTCATGCCGCTGATCGATGACCTTGCGCCGCGCACTGCAGGGATACGCACGCGAGACCGACTGAGAGGCATGGGCGCGGACCTCCGCGTCGCGACCGCCCGCGCCCTGCTGCTGGTCACGCTTCTGCCCCACCAGGCCTGGCTCATGTCCGACGCCATCGTTCGGACGCTATGGCGCCTGTTTGTCACCCGCCGTCGACTGCTGGAATGGGTGCCCGCAGCCCAGCTCGCGGCAGGCCTGCCGTTGGGCGTCTCAGACTTCTATCGACGGATGTGGGGCGTATTGCCCCTGGCCTGCGCAGGCCTTGCGATCAGTGCGATCGGGTCCGGCGAGGCTTGGCCGCTCGGGGTGAGCATCTCTTTCGCCTGGCTGTTCGCGCCGTTGGTCGCTCAGCGGATCAGCCGAATTCAACCCCTGCCGGAAGCGGGCGAGCTGACCGCGGCCGACACGGCCGCGCTGCGTCTGACGGCGCGCCGGACCTGGCGCTACTTCGAAACCTACGTCACCGCCGCCGACAACCACCTGCCGCCGGACAACGTCCAGGAAGATCCCCCGGCCGTCGCCCACCGCACATCTCCCACCAACATTGGTCTCTACCTGCTCTCGACCGTCTGCGCGCGTGATCTCGGTTGGATCGGCGTCGGCGACGCCCTCGAGCGTATAGAGGCCACGCTGGCCACCTTGCAGCGCATGGACCGCCGCCGCGGCCACTTGCTCAACTGGTATGACACGCGCGATCTCCGCGCGCTGGAGCCGCTTTATGTGTCCACCGTGGACAGCGGCAACTTGGCTGGATGCCTGCTGACGCTCGCGGCGAGCTGCCGCGCGTGGCGGGCCCAGCCGCTCCCGCCGCAGGCGCGATGGGCCGGCGTGTCCGACGCCATCGACCTCGCCAGGGAGGAATTGGCGCCGCTCTGCGCGCCTGCGGTGTCCGCACATCAGACCTGGGAGCGCCTGGAGGGTGCGCTACGGGACCTCTCGGGGACCTTGCGCCGAAGCGAGGAGGGAAAGGACGCCCGAACTTTGGACGATGTCCTGCGCGAATGGGCGGGACTCGCCGAACCGCTGAGGGGTCTGCTGGCGGAACGCGAGGACGCTGCGGAGCTGGCCCATTGGCTATCCGCGGTGGAGGCGGGGCTCCGCAGCCATCTCCGCGACTTGGAATTCTCTGAGCTGGACCGCCGTCTCGCAGCGGCGGAAGCCGCCGCGCGCCAGCTGGCGCTGGAGATGGAGTACGGCTTCCTGCTCGATCAAGACCGCAAGCTCCTGTCGATCGGCTACCGCGTCGCCGATGGGGCGCTGGACGCCAACTGCTACGATTTGTTGGCCTCTGAGGCCCGGCTGGCGAGCTTCCTCGCCATCGCTAAGGGCGACGTGCCGGCGCGTCACTGGTTTAGACTCGGTCACGCTGTGACCCCCACGCCTGAAGGCGCGGCCCTGATTTCCTGGTCGGGGTCCATGTTCGAGTACCTGATGCCGTCGTTGGTGATGCGCTCGCCGGCCGGCAGTCTGCTGGAGCGGTCGCTGCGGGCGGTCGTCCGCCGCCAAATTGCTTACGGGCGGAGCCATGGCCGGCCCTGGGGCGTCTCGGAATCTGGGTTCAATGCGCGGGATCTCGAGTTCACCTACCAATACTCCAACTTCGGGATTCCGGGTCTCGGTCTCAAGCGAGGCCTCGACGAGGAGGCCGTCGTCGCACCCTATGCGACAGCGCTCGCCGCGATGATCGATCCGCGCGAAGCCGTCGCCAACTTCGGCGTCTTGACCGCGGCGGGCGCAAAGGGACGCCACGGCTTCTATGAGGCTTTGGACTACACGCCCGCGCGGGTGCCGGAAGGCGCCCGTGTCGCTATCGTGCGATCGTTCATGGCCCATCACCAGGGGATGACGGTCACCGCCTTGGCGAATACGTTGCTGGGCGGACTGTTACGCGAGCGCTTCCACGCCGATCCGCTGGTTCAGGCCGCCGAGCTCCTCCTGCACGAGCGCATGCCGCGCGACGTCCGGCCGGCGACGGCCGCCGCCGAGCGCGCGGTCCCGCACTTGACCCAGGCGCCGGAACTGGCGCGCGGGCGCCACTACTCCACACCGCACGGCGCGAGGCCCGCCACCCACATTTTGTCGAACGGTCGCTACAGCGTGCTGCTTACCGCTGCGGGAGGCGGTTACAGCCGCTGGCGAAGCCAGTCGCTAACGCGCTGGCGCGAAGACAGCGTGCGCGACGACTGGGGCGCTTTCATCTATCTGCGCGATGTGGCTAGCGGGCGCGTTTGGTCCACTGGCTATCAGCCTACCGCCGCCGAGCCGTCGGAGTATGGCGTGACCTTCTTCGCCGACCGCGCGGAGTACTCGCGCCGCGATGGCGACCTGGTGACTGAACTCGTGGTGCTGGTTTCCGCGGAGGATGACGGGGAGCTCCGACGCGTGACCTTGACCAATGCAGGCGCCATCGAGCGCGAAGTCGAAATCACCTCATATGGTGAGCTGGTCCTTGCGCCCGACGCCGCCGACGCCGCCCACCCGGCGTTCTCCAAGCTGTTCGTGGAGACGGAACACCATCCGGCGCTTGGGGGCGCTTTGCTTGCGACCCGTCGACGCCGGGCGCCGGAGGAGCCTGAGCTCTGGGCCGCCCATCTGGCGATCGTCGAAGGCGAGGCCCTCGGCAAACCGGAATTCGAGACCGATCGCGCGCGCTTCCTGGGCCGGAACCGCGATGTCCGCGCACCGATCGCCGTCTTCGAAGGCCGCCCGCTGAGCGGCCAGGCTGGCGCGGTGCTCGATCCGATCTTCGCGCTTCGGCGACGCGTGCGGATCGCCCCCGGCTCTACAGCCCAGGTCTCCTTCTGGACCTTCGCCGCGGGCTCGCGCGAAGCCATCTTGGAGGTGTTGGATCAGCATCTTCACACCGCAGCCTGCGAACGGGCCGCAGCCTTGGCGTGGACCCGGGCGCAGGTGCAGCTGCGCCATCTCGGCGTCACCCACCGGGACGCCGACAACTTCCAGCGCCTGGCCGGCCACCTGATCTACGCGGCGCCTGCGCTCAGACCCTCGTCGGAGGTGGTAGCGGCAGGCGCGGGGGGGCAGCCGGACCTCTGGGCCCTGGGCATATCAGGCGACCTGCCCCTAATCCTATTGCGGATAGACGACCTCGAACATCTCGCCACCGCCCGCGACCTGCTCCACGCTGCGGAATACTGGAAGCTGCAGCGGCTCCCGGTGGATGTCGTGATCCTGAATGACCACGCGGCCTCCTACATTCAAGACCTGCAAGGCGCGTTAGAGGCCTTGGTGCGCGTGACGCAATCCCGCCGCGCGCCAGACGAGGACCCTGTACCGGGCGCTGTGTACGTGCTGCGCGGAGACCTCGTTTCGCCAGCGCTCCAGGCCCGCCTGTTGTCGGTCTCGCGGGTTGTGTTGTCAGCGCAGCACGGGCGGCTGGAAGACCAGCTTGACCGGCTCCGGGACCGGCAGGAATGGCCGCGGCCGCCGTTGGCGGCGCCGCAGGTTTCCGCTACGCCATTGCGGTCATCGCCTGTCCCAGACCTGGAGGCCTACAACGGGATCGGCGGCTTCGCGCGCGAGGGCCGGGAGTATGTCGTTGTCCTCAGCCCTGGCCAGACCACGCCAGCGCCCTGGATCAACGTCGTCGCCAACCCGAGCTTCGGGTTCCAGATCTCCGCGGAAGGTTCGGGATACACCTGGGCCCTCAATAGCCGCGAGCACCAGCTCACCCCGTGGTCGAACGACCCGGTCGCCGATCGCGGTGGCGAGGCGTTGTACCTGCGCGACATGGAAACCGGCGAGCTCTGGAGCCCGACCGCGTACCCGGTGCGGGATCCAGAGGCGACCTATGTCTGCCGCCACGGCCGCGGCTACAGCCGGTTTGAAGCCACGGTCGGCGACTTCGAGACGGAGCTCCTCGCCTATACGCCGCTGCTAGACCCGGTGAAAATCCTGCGGCTGAAAGTCCGCAATCTGTCCAGCCGGCCGCGCCGGCTGTCGGCCTGCGCCTATGTGGAGTGGGTCCTCGGCAAAAGCCGGGGCGCGATAGCGCCCTTCACGGTCACGCACGTCGATGAAGCGAGCGGGGGCCTGATGGCCCAGAACCGTTGGAATCCCAGCTTTGGGGAGCGGGTGGCGTTTCTGGACGCCTGTGGCCGCCAGACGAGCTGGACGGGCGATCGCCGGGAATTCATCGGCCGCAACGGCAGCCTGCGTCGGCCAGCGGGTCTGGCGGGCGAGGCGCTCTCCGGCCGAACAGGGGCCGCGCTCGACCCCTGTGGGGCCATGGATGCGCCCCTGGCGCTCGCGCCCGGGGAGACGGGCGAGCTGGTCTTCTTCATCGGGGAGGGCGATGACGCCGGCTCCGCCCGCGAGCTGATCGCGCGTTACCGTCAGGCTGATTTGGATGAAGTTCTGGCGGAAGTAGACGCCTATTGGGAGCGTCTCCTAGGGGCCGTACAGGTGCAAACCCCCGACCCCGCCCTGGACCTGATGCTCAATGGCTGGCTGCTCTACCAGACCGTCGCGTCCCGCTTATGGGCGAGGGCCGGGTTCTATCAGGCGAGCGGCGCCTATGGCTTCCGCGATCAGCTGCAGGACGTGATGGCGCTGGTGCATGCGTCACCCGAAACCGCCCGCGAGCACTTGCTCAGGGCGGCGGCGCGCCAGTTCCCCGAAGGCGACGTGCAGCATTGGTGGCTGCCCCACTCTGGCCAGGGGGTCCGCACCCGCTTTTCCGACGACCGGGTGTGGCTCGCCTACGCGGTCGCGCATTATGTCGTCGCGACCGGCGACCGCACGGTGCTCGACGAGCCGATCCCGTTCCTGGAAGGCCACGCCCTTGAGCCGACGGCGGCCGAGGCGTTCTTCCATCCCGGAACCGGCGAGAGCGTCAGCCTCTTCGAACACTGCGCGCGGGCGTTAGACGCCAGCCTGCAGGTGGGGGGCCATGGCGCGCCGTTGATCGGCGGCGGCGACTGGAACGACGGCATGAACCGCGTCGGCCAGCACGGCCGAGGCGAGAGCGTGTGGTTGGGCTGGTTTCTCCATCGCACCTTGACGGATTTCGCGCCGCTCGCGGCGGCTCGCGGGCAGGCGGTGCACGAAGAGCGCTGGGCTGCCCACGCCGAGGGCATAAAGGCTGCGCTCGAGCGGAGCGCGTGGGGCGGCGACTGGTACCTTCGCGGCTGGTACGATGACGGCTCGCCGCTGGGCTCTCCCAACAGCGACGAGTGCCGCATCGACGCCATTGCGCAATCGTGGGCCGTGCTCTCCGGGGCGGCGGAGCCGAAGCGCGCGCGGCAGGCGTTGGCCGCGGTTGAACGTGAGTTGATCGACGCCGACGCCGGCCTAGCTCTGTTGTTCACGCCGCCCTTCGACAAGGGTCCGAAGGACCCCGGTTATATCAAGGGCTACCCGGTCGGCGTGCGAGAGAACGGCGGCCAATACACTCACGCCGCGGTCTGGACGGCGACGGCCTTCGCAGCGGTGGGGGACGGTGACAGGACCGCAAGCCTGCTCGCCATGCTCAACCCGATCAATCATAGCCGCACGCCATCTGAGGCCCAGCGGTACAAGGTTGAGCCCTACGTGGTCGCTGCCGACATCTATTCGCACCCGGCACACCTCGGGCGGGGCGGTTGGACCTGGTACACAGGCGCCGCCGGCTGGATGTACCGCGCGGGACTAGAGTCGCTTCTCGGCCTGCGGCGCCATGGCGACGCCCTGCTGCTCGATCCGTGCATCCCGCGACACTGGCCAGGCTTCAAGCTCGTCTACCGGTTTGGCGCCGCCCGTTACGAGATAGAGGTGGAGAACCCCGACGGCGTCTGCCGGGGCGTCGCCGAAGCCGTGCTGGACGGCGTTCGGCTGCGCGAGCGACCGTTGCGCATACCCCTCAGCTCAGCGGACGGCGTCCGGCGTCTGCGCGTCCGGCTGGGCGCCGTTGACCCGAAGGCTGGTGCGGCTTGACCCGTAGCGTGGATTCCCGGGCAGGACGCCCCGTCGCGAAGGCGGATCTGATCGATGTCTCCAAGCTCATCGACGCCTACACGGCGGTCCGCCCCGACCCGACAGATCCGTCCCAAGGCGTCGCCTTCGGGACCTCCGGCCATCGCGGCTCGGCGCTCGCTGGGACCTTCAATGAGGCGCATGTCGTGGCGATCTGCGCCGCCGTCTGTCGTCACCGCAAAGCCGCGAGCGTCCGTGGACCGCTGTTCCTGGCCGGCGACACCCACGCGCTCTCGAAGCCCGCGCTCAGGACGGCCGTTGAGGTCTTCGTCGCCGCCGGCGTTACGGTGATGCTCGACACCCGGGACGGCTACACGCCGACGCCTGCGGTGTCGCACGCCATCCTGCACTACAATAGGGGGCGCACCTCAGGGCTGGCGGACGGGATCATTCTCACGCCGTCTCACAATCCGCCCCAGGATGGCGGCTTGAAGTACAATCCGCCGCACGGCGGGCCAGCCGAACCCCGGATCACCGAGGCGATCGAGCGGCTCGCCAACGCTGCCCTTCCTACGGCGTTGCGGGACGTTCCGCGCGTTCCTTATGCCCGCGCGGCTCGGTCTTCGCGTGCGGCGCGTTACGACTATCGGACTGCCTTCATCGCCGAGTTGCCTCAGGTGGTGGACCTTGGAGCGATCCGCGCCGCTGGGGTGCGTATTGGGATCGATCCCTTGGGCGGGGCCAGCGCCGAGTACTGGCCTCTGGTCCTGGAGACTTACGGGCTGCAGGGCTCCGTCGTCAGCGAAGTCGTGGATCCGCGGTTCGCCTTCATGACCGCTGACCATGACGGCGAGACTCGTATGGATTGCTCCTCGCCCTATGCGATGGCCCGGCTGGTCGACCTGCGGGCGCGCTTCGACATTGCGTTCGGCAACGACCCGGACGCCGACCGGCACGGTGTGGTGACGCCTTCGGGTGGTCTGATGGAGCCGAACCGTTACTTGGCCGCAGCGGTCGCCTACCTGTTTGAACACCGTCCCACTTGGCCTGGGGGGCTAGCGATCGGCAAGACCATGGTCACAAGCGCCCTCATCGACAGGCTTGCCGCCAGACTCCGGCGGCCGCTGGTTGAGACGCCGGTGGGATTTCGCTGGTTCGTCGATGGACTTTCCGACGGCGCCCTGGGCTTCGCGGGCGAGGAGAGTGCGGGCGCGGTGTTCCGAAGGCTCGACGGGTCGCTTTGGACCACGGAGAAGGACGGTTTCAGCCTCGGGCTTCTGGCCGCTGAAATCCTTGCGCGAACCGGCCAGGACCCCAGCATGGTCTACACGTCGGTGGCCGACGCAATCGGGCCCTCCTACTATGAACGTCTAGATGCCCCAGCCACACCGCAGCAAAAAGCCTGGCTGCGGGGCCTCAGACCGCAGGATCTGCAACTTGCTGAGCTCGGCGGCGAGCCCGTGTTGTCGGTAGAGATCGCCAGCCCCCGCGGCGAGCCGTTCGGCGGCGTGAAGGTTAAGGCCAAGAGCGGGTGGTTCGCCGCCCGCCCGTCAGGGACCGAGCCCCTCAACAAGATTTATGCGGAGAGTTTCGTCGATCCGCATCACCTAGCGGTTATCCAGGGCGACGCCCAGCAGGCCCTGGCTAGCTCGAGCGGTGGGCGCTGAATCCAAGAAACGACCCCCTTAGATTCCTACTGGAGCGGAGAAGATCGTAGCCGCTAGGAAGCCATCTGCTTGGTGAGCGCGCCGCATTGACAGAACATCGTCCCTTATGTCGTGGCCCGTGCCTGCGGCTTAGCCCGCGGCCGCCTGCCGCGCGCGGATCAGACGGATCCGCTCACCCTCATCGCACCGGCAATCGAGGAATCCGTGTTGTGGACAGGTCAGGCAGATCTCCTCGAGCCTCGCCCGCAGCGCCCTACGCCCGCGGTGGAGACGCACGTTGACGTTGTTGAGCGTCAGCCCAAGCGACGCGGCGACCCGGTCGCGGGGCTCGTCGAGTAGATCGACCCGCCAGATCAGTTCGCTGTATTCGGGCTTTAGGGTCGGGAGCAGACGATAGAGACAGAAGCAGACGGCCGCTTCGATTTCAGGGTCCGGCGCGACGGCGAGCGCCTCAAGGTCAGCCGGGTCGCGCGGAGAGTCTTTTCGACGGGCCGCGCGCCGGTAGTGATCGACCAGCGTCGTCGCCAGAACCCGGCTGAGCCAGCCACGAACGGACTGCACGTCCCGGAGGTGCTTGGAGCGATCCAACGCGCGGGCGATGAACTCCTGCAGCACGTCCTCCGCGTCATGTGGGTTCCCCAGCCGGCGACGCAGGAAGGTCAGAAAATCGCGATGACACTCGACGAGCTCGCGCCGGACGGCCGCGTCAGCAGCCGTCACCGCTGACAGGTTCTCATCGGGGTCGGATTCGGCGGCGGGAGAATGATCGGGACGGGAGCTCATGGCAGGTTCCTGATTGCTCCTGTTTTGCCTCGCCTTGACATGGCTCAGGCCTGGCGACGCGAATAGCGACTAGCTGAAGGACGCTAACGCTCCGGACAGTGAGCGACTCCTGCAGCCAGGACGCGCTCTCGAAGACGCTTGATCGCCCTCATTGTTACATCCCGCCAGAGCCGAGATAACGGGCAATCGTGCCGCGCGCTGTAAGGCGCGCCAGGCTCTCGCGTCATAAGAATGCGTCCGCGTCATCACTGGTCGCGAACGCAGCCATTGAGGGAGGCCAGCCATGGCGGAACCTGACACGACGAGCGGCCGGGATCGCGGACCGATTACCTTTGAAGTGGTCAAGGAAGCCTACGGCTGGGCGGTTCGGCGCGATCACCAGATGATGACGCCATGCTGGTGCAAGGCGGTCGCTGTCGATCAGGCCCAAAGGATGGTCGATGTGCTCCGCCAGCATGGCGAGCGCGCGGAGATGCGCGTGAGCGATACCGAGGAATAGATGCTGGAACTCAAGTAAGAGAGGGCTTTCACCGGTCACAATTTGAGTCCGTAGACGGCGCGGTGGCCCTGTGACGGCAGTGGCCGTCTCGATCTCCATCGGGCCGTTGTAGCGGACAGGTTGGCGAACAGTCCGTTGTCCGTCGTTCTGATCGCGCGGTCGCGCCCTCGAGGAGCGGCGACGCCGATAGCCCGTAGGCTTGTAATGTAACGCGCGCCGCCGCGTCTGATCAGCGCCGGGAGCGGCGAGGAGGGGCTATGTTCGGTTCGCGTGAACTCATCAGTCGCCGCGCTGTGCTGGCGGCCGGCGGGGGTCTGGGGCTCTCCGCCGCACTTGCACGTGCGGCGCCGGCCTACGCTCGGACCAGCGTCGTCCAGGCGGCGCTCGCTCCTGTCGCGGGAACGAGGGGCCAGCGCGCTCTAGACCTTGAGATCGGTCACTTCCAGCTGATGGTCGGAGATCGCCCCGGCCGCGCCATGGCCATCAACCAGACGATCCCAGGCCCGCTGCTGCGTTTTCGGGAGGGTGAGGAAGCCGTCCTGCGGGTCACAAACCGACTCGAGGAAATTGCGTCCATCCATTGGCATGGGATCATCCTGCCGCCCGCGATGGATGGCGTCCCCGGTGTGAGTTTCGGTGGCATCGCGCCGGGCGAAACCTTCACCTATCGCTTCCCGCTGCTGCAAAGCGGCACGTACTGGTGCCACAGCCATTCCGGGGGACAGGAATTGCTGGGCGTCTACGCCCCGTTCATCATCGACCCTGCCGCCCCTGAGCCGTTCGCCTACGAGCGCGACTATGTCGTGATGCTGTCGGACTGGAGCTTCGAGCCGCCGGAGCAAATCATCAAGAACCTCAAGAAGCAGGCGGGGTACTACAACTACCAAAAGCGGACGGTCGCGGACCTGTTTCGGGATGCCGCGCGCGATGGTTGGCCAGCGACCCTTAGGGAGAGATTGAGTTGGACCAAGATGCGCATGGACCCGACAGACTTCGCCGATGTCACCGGCTACACCTACACCTATCTCGTCAATGGCCTGACAGCGAACGCGAACTGGACTGGCCTATTCACCCGCGGCGAGCGCGTGCGGCTTCGGTTCATCGCTGCCGGCGCCATGACTTATTTCGACATCCGCATCCCGGGCCTGAAGATGACTGTGGTCCAGGCGGACGGGCAGAATGTCCAGCCCGTCGACGTGGACGAGTTCCGGATAGGGCCGGGCGAGACTTTCGATGTCATCGTCACGCCTGATGACCAGGCCTACACCCTGTTCGCAGAGGCGATGGACCGCAGTGGCTTTGCGCGCGGCACGCTCGCGCCGCGCGCCGGAATGACAGCGCCCATCCCACCCCGTCGCAAGAGGCCGCTGCGCACCATGGCCGACATGGGCATGGACATGTCGGGAATGGAGATGTCCGGCGACATGGCGGGCATGCCCGGCATGTCCAATGCGACGGCGTCCCCCAAGGCTCCCGTCATGGGCATAGCTGGGCACGCGGCGGGCGACATAGCCGCCGTGGAACGTAATCGTGCGGCGGTCGAGTCTCAGGTCACGAGCGCCCACGCCCATGGCGCGGTGGCGGCGAACGGGGCCTCCAGCGCCATGGCGCACATGGGAACGCCGCTCGCCGCCAAGCCAGGCGTGGCGCCCACGTTCATCCATGGGCCCGACACGCATGGCGTCGGGAACTCATCCGTAGCGATGGTGGCGCGCAGCCGCCTCCACGAACCGGGCTCCGGCTTCGACGATCCCGCGGCGCGGGTGCTGGTCTACGCCGACCTGCGAAGCGTGACGCCGCAGGAGGACCAGCGCACGCCCACACGCGAGATCGAGCTGCACATCACAGGCAACATGGAACGCTACATGTGGTCCTTTGATGGAAAGAAGTACTCGGAGGCCCGCGCGCCCATCCCCTTTGCCTACGGCGAGCGCCTGCGCCTGGTGCTGGTCAACGACACCATGATGGAGCACCCCATCCACCTGCACGGCATGTGGATGGAGCTCGAGAACGGTGCGGGCGCCCATCAACCTCGCAAGCACACCGTCAGCGTCAAGCCAGCCGAGCGGCTAACCGTCGCCATCACCGCCGACGCGCCCGGCCAATGGGCCATGCATTGCCACCTCCTGCTGCATATGGAGATGGGGATGTTCCGCGTCATCGAAGTCTCTTCGCCCCCTCAGTAGGAGATCCCGATGCGCTCGGCCGCTCTTGCCATCGCCTTCCTGGCAGCCCCTGCCGTTGTTCACGCGCAGGAGGCGCCCTCTTTGCCCGGCGCCGGCATGCCCTCCGGAATGGCTATGTCGCCTGCCGCCAATCGTGCGGCGCCCGCCGCTTCGGATCGAGGTCCCGAGACGCTGCCCAATCTCGCTGAGCGCGAAGGATGGCCACAGCCCACGGCCGACAGCGCCAACTACGGATACTTCCTCGCCGACCTCGTAGAGTACCGAGAGAGCGACGACCCGGGCGTTATCCGCTGGGACGTCTTCGGCTGGTATGGAGGCGACGTGAAGCGCCTGTGGGTCAAGAGCGAGGGCGCGCAGAGCACGTCCAAACGGGCTGACAGCGAGCAAGAGGCCCAGTTGCTCTACGGTCAGCTCATCGCCCCGTTCTTCGATTTCCAAGCCGGCGTGCGATACGCGCGACGCTCGGGGCCAGGTCCAGACCGGTCCCGCGTCTACGGCGTCATCGGCGTGCAAGGATTGGCGCCCTACCGTTACGAACTGGAGCCGGCGTTGTTCGTCAGCCAGGATGGCAAGGTCTCGGCCCGAGTGACCGCCTCCTATGACGTATTGCTGAGCCAGCGCCTGATCCTTCAGCCCCGCATTGAGGCAAACGCCGCGCTCCAGGCAGATCGGAGCTTCGGCGTCGGCGAGGGCCTCAACGACACAGAGATCGGCGCCCGCCTTCGCTACGAGCTGCGCCGTGAGCTGGCTCCGTATGCCGGCGTCTCCTGGCGACAGACCTACGGCCGCACAAAGAGAATGGCGCGCGCCGAGGGCGAGCCCGCGAGCAACCTGTCCGTCGTCGTGGGGGTCCGGGCGTGGTTTTGAGCCACTCAGCCGCCCGGTCCCCTCGCGGCCGTTCGTCGGGCGCCAGGAAGCGGGTCTTAGCCCTTCCTGCGTTCAGCGGCGTCGATTTCGCGCTGGATGAAAAAGTTCAACGCCGTTCGCAACGTTGCGACTGCCGCGAGTTGGCCGATCTCGGTCCATGTCGGCGCGACCGCGGTTCGCATCACATCCGCCGCCAACAGGAACTCAAGGCCCAAGGCCAAAGAGCGGGCGAGCCGGAGACGGGGCCCCTCGCCAGGGCAATCTGCCTCCGCGTTCCGCTTCCAAGTGCGTTCCAAGGTTCGCCAAAGCGCACCGAGAACCGCTACGGCGATGACAGCTACGGCAATAGCATCCGTGAACAGCGCCATCGTCACCGTAGCGTGCTGCAGCCAGCCAGCCAATGGCTCGACAAACGCCATGCTCATCAGCTCGTCCCCCACTGTTCAAACCCCGAAGGAGAAACAAATGACTACTATATCTAAACTTTGCCGCTCCGCTGCTCTTTTGACCGCGTCGGTCGCCGCTCTCGCGATCACCGGCTGCAACCAGAAGACGGACGAGGCCCCCGCAGCCGCTGTGGACGCGGCAGCTGTGGCCACCGACACCACAACGCCCGCTACGGCGGCGGCGCATGGCGAGACCGAGGCTGAAACGCGCGCCCAGGGCCACAAGGAAGGCATGCAAATGGAGCGAGACGCGCACGCCCAAGGCATGGGTATGCAGAAAGACGCCCAGGGCTCAGGCATGTCGTCTGGCGCCAGCTCGCCGCCGATGAAGGATGACAGCATGCCGATGCCCCCGGCCAAGGCCGACCCGCCGATGAAAGATCATATGTAAGCGCTGCGGTTCGCAGAGGATAACGGGTCGCGCCGACCCAAGGCGGCGCGACCCGTTCACCGTCCGACGCATTCCTCGGGGTCCAGTGCGGGCGTTCAGATGCGCCGACCTGGCGCGCCTGAAGCACCGACTTGAAGGCGATGTAGCCGGGTGGCGAATGAGCATGAGCACGCTCGGGTAGTGATCCACGTCAACTCGGCATCCTCAGCAATTATTAGACGCCGCGCCGGCTCCATGCGCCCGAGCCCGGAGTGAGAGGGCATGCTGGAGCTGAAGCCACAGCCGTGAATGGCGGAGTGTGCCGGCCGACTGGGATAGGTAGGTCCGTGTGGCGGCTCGGAAACAACGGGCAACCGCCCCAGTTGCGGGGGTTACCGTTCCGGTCCGGTGTGGCTTTCAACGAAGCGCCGCTCTGCGGCTGCGCAACCGCTATCAGCGCAACAGGAACCCGCCGACGGAGGCAGCGCCCACCTACATCTCCATGGCCATGTGCCGGCATGCCGCGCCGCACTCCCGGCACGTCGCCGCGCATCGGGTGAGCACCGCGTCGTTCTTGAAGGCGTCGCAAGCCTGAGCGCACGCTTCACAGAGGTCGGCGCAGGCGCGACAGAGAAGGGTGTGCGTCGGCGCACCCCGGAGCATCGAATTGGCCGTGGTCTGGCAGAGCTCCGCGCAGTCCTGCAGCAGCGCCACGAGCTGCGCCGGCGCGCGCAGTTGCGGCTGTCCCATCACATGGCGAGCGCTCGTCAGACAGCTCCGATGCGAGGCGATGCAGAGCGCGACACAATCATCCATCGACATCCCATCACGATTGGGAGGAGGGGCTTGCGCGGCGGCGGGCATGGCGGCTGCGGCCCCGGCGAGGGTAAGGCCGGCCAAGAGTTCTCTGCGGTCGCGCAATTGCATCTCCGTTCTGCTATGTTTGAGGGCTTGATGCCGGGCTGTCCGTCGGACGGGTCTCTCTGGTGTCGATGATAACCTTGAGGGGCGGGGTTTCGACCGCTCGGCGGTAGGTGTCGGAGACGTCCACGCCCCCGATCGCAACAGTCGCGCCGGGAGCCACTTTGCCGTTGGGCACCGCGGTGGCCCGTGCGACCGGAGAGCGAGTTCCGCCGTCCCGCGTAGCGTTCGCTAGGGAGCTTTCAGTTCGACCAGATCGAACTTCCTGGCTTGGCCGTTGACTACGGTCGCCTCGGCAAAGTGCTCGTCTATAACTCGGTCGATGCGGACCGCACCGACATCATCGCGGCGCGGGACAGGCGGAGCACCTTTCGACACCCCCGGCGTTCCGATGAATCGGACGACCGTAAGGACCTGTCCCGGTTTGGCCCCTTCGGCGCGCCCGACGCAAAGGATCACCGCCTGACCCTTCATCTCCACGACCTGACCGCGCATTATGTACCGGTGCCAGACCTCTGCTGTGGCGGAAGAGCCCAGCACAGGCAGGAGCGCAAGAAGGGCCGAAAGGCCGAGGGCCCGTCCGATTGTCCTGTTCACATCGAATCTCCTTGTCCTCTCCACGAGCCCAGACCTGCAGCCGGCCGAGGCCTGGAGGGCTCCCTAAACCCGGCGCGACCGCACTCGGTCCGCACGACGCACGCGGTTGATGTCCTTTTTGACGCAACTCGTCGCGTCAGGATTACATTGTCGCGACTGGAGGGGCGAATCGGCCCTTCTGGTCGTGCCGCAACGGCGGAGCCGGCCCGGACGCCTCACCCGCCCCGCCGCGCTTTAGATGAGTCTAGCGGCTACTCCAGGCTCAAGACTACGCGCCCATCGATCGCACCGCGTTCCATGCGTTCGAAGACTTCGTTGATGTTCTCGAGCCGGTCCCAGGAGAAGTGCGCGGCGACCTTGCCTTCGCCCCCGAACTCGAGCGCCTCTTCCAGATCCTGCCGCGTTCCGACAATCGAGCCCCGGACGGTGATCCGCTTGAGCACCGTGTCGAAGATCGGCATGGCGAACTTGCCGGGCGGCAGGCCGATCATGGCCATGGTCCCATGCGGCCGCAGCGCCCCGAAGGCCTGCTCGAAGGCCGCCGGCGAAACGGCCGTGACAAGCACCCCGTGAACCCCGCCGATCTGCTTCTGGATCTCGGCCACGGGGTCGGTGTCCCGGCCGTGCAGCGTGAGGTCTGCGCCCAGCTGCTTGGCCAACGCCAGCTTTTCGGGATGGATGTCGATCGCCGCGACGTGCATGCCCATGGCCTTCGCGTACTGAACCGCCAAGTGTCCCAGCCCGCCGATCCCCGAGATCGCGACCCACTGCCCGGGCCTCACCTCGGTTTCCTTCAGGCCCTTGTAAACGGTCACGCCGGCGCAAAGCAGCGGCGCTGCGGCGCCCCAATCCAGGCCATCGGGCAAGCGGCCCACATAATTGGGATCCGCCACCGCGTATTCGGCGAAGCTGCCGTTCACGGAATAGCCGGTGTTCTTCTGAGAGCCGCAGAGGGTCTCCCAGCCGGTGCGGCAGTGGGGGCAGTAGCCGCACGCGGTATGCAGCCAGGGCACGCCGACGCGGTCGCCCTCCCGCACCCTCTGCACGTTCGCGCCGACCCCGACCACCACACCCACGCCCTCGTGGCCGGGGATGAACGGTGGGTTCGGCTTCACCGGCCAGTCGCCCTTGGCGGCGTGCAGGTCGGTGTGACAGACGCCGGTGGCAGCCAGGCGCACGAGAACCTGATCGGGTCCCGGCGTCGGAATGGGGACCTCCTCGATCGCTAGAGGCCTGCCGAACTCCCGCACGACTGCGGCTTTCATCATCGTCGCCATGGGTCTGCTTTCCTCTCCTGGCCGTGCATCCCTCGTAGTGATCTGGCCGAAAGTTGCCTTTGATCCCTGTCAAGGCGACGCGCCTCCCGTGCAGAAAGAGTATCCAGTGGGTCCGCTACGGGCTCATCTCTGAACTGGCGACATTCCGCCAGGGCAGGGCGGTTGCGAGCACGTCAGCTCGCGTGCGAATACATGGAGAGCCCCTTGTTCCAGAGCGCCATTCAGTCCGTGCGGACCCTGGGCAAGGTCCCCGGCCGCTACGGCAACTTCATCGGGGGGCACTGGTCGCCGCCTCTGAGGGGGCAGTATTTCGCCGACCACAGCCCGATCAACGGCGCGCGGATCGCGGAGTTCGCGCAGTCGACGGTTGAGGACGTTGAGGCGGCGCTGGACGCGGCGCACGCGGCCAAGGCGGGCTGGGCGCGGCTGTCGCCCAGCGAGCGGTCGCGGATGCTCAACAAGATCGCTGACCGGCTGGAGGAGAACCTCGAACTCTTCGCGCTCGCCGAGACGATCGATAACGGCAAGCCGATCCGCGAGACGCGCGGCGCCGACGTGCCCCTTGCGGTCGATCACTTCCGCTACTTCGCAGGCTGTATCCGCAGCGAAGAAGGCTCGATCTCGACAATCGACGAACAAACGATCGCCTACCACTTCAAGGAACCCCTTGGCGTGGTCGGCCAGATCATCCCCTGGAACTTCCCGCTACTCATGGCCGCCTGGAAGCTCGCCCCGGCGCTGGCAGCGGGCAACTGCACTGTGATCAAGCCCGCTTCCCAGACGCCGCTCACGCTGATGCTGTTCGCCGAGCTGACCGCCGACATCCTGCCGCCCGGCGTGCTGAATGTGGTGACCGGGCCGGGCGGCACCGTCGGCCGGGCGATCGCCGCCAACCCGCGGATCGCCAAGGTCGCCTTCACCGGCGAGACCACGACGGGACGGCAGATCATGCAGGCGGCTGCCGAACACCTGATCCCGCAAACCCTGGAGCTTGGCGGCAAGTCTCCGAACATCTTCATGCCCGACGTCATGGCCGCCGACGACAGCTTCCTCGACAAGGCCGTGGAGGGCCTAGCCCTCTTCGCCTTCAACAAGGGTGAGGTCTGCACCTGCCCGTCGCGCGCCCTGGTGCACGAATCTATCTTCGACGCCTTCATGGAACGCGCGATCAGCCGCGTCGCCAGCATCAAGGTCGGCGACCCCCTGGTGCCGACCACCCAGATGGGCGCCCAGGCCTCGGAAGCTCAGCTCACCAAGATTCTGGACTACATCGAGATCGGCAAGCAGGAGGGCGCGCAGTGCCTCACCGGAGGTGAGCGTGCGCTGCCGGGCGGCGAGCTCGACGCGGGTTACTTTGTGCAGCCGACCGTGTTCGTGGGCGAGAACCACATGCGGATCTTCCAGGAGGAAATCTTCGGCCCGGTTCTGGCGGTGGCCCGCTTCAGCTCGCCGGAAGAGGCGGTGCGGCTCGCCAACGACACCCCTTACGGCCTGGGCGCCGGCGTCTGGTCCCGCGACGGCGGGACCGCATACCGGATGGGACGGGCGATCGAAGCCGGTCGGGTGTGGACAAACTGCTACCATGTCTACCCGGCGCATGCCGCCTTTGGCGGTTACAAGGCCTCAGGCTTCGGGCGGGAGAACCACAAGATGATGCTGGCCCACTACCAGCAGACCAAGAACCTGCTCGTCAGCTACGACGATCAACCCCGCGGGCTGTTCTAGGGAGCAGAAAACACTGCAAGAGCGCCTCCCGCCGCCGGTGCGCGTAATGATAGGGCGTCGCGAGCGTCCTTACCAGCAAGCCTGATCTGGAGCCAAACCATGAAGTCTCTCATCATTACGATCACCGCCGCTTCGGCCCTGTTCGCAGCCAGCTACGCCCTGGCGGACGGGCCGCCCGCGAAGACCCCGCCTCCCACCGCCACAGCGGCGCAGCATGAAATGTGCGGCAGGATGAAGGGCGGCCAGATGCCTGCCGGCAAAGGTCAGATGGGCGCCATGAAGGGGGCGGACGGCAAGCCTATGGCCAAGGCGGACATGGACAAGATGCACAAGATGTGCGGCGAGATGATGGGCCACGGCGGAATGGCCCAGCCGAAGTCCGGATCCCATCCGCCGGCGCCGAAGAGCGACGCACCGAAAGCTCACGAACACTAGTTCCCTCAGGCGGCGTAGGGTCCGCTGGCGCCGGCCAGCCGAGGCATTGGCGACTAAGCGATGATTAGCGTCATGAGCACGCGGCTCCAACGCTTGTCGCGGGCTCGGCCTTGGCTGTTCCCTGTGACCGCCCTCTACGACAGAAGGCAGGAGGTGCGCGTGGCTGCGGCTGACCCCGACCACCATTGTCTGTGCCGACCTTCGGTAGCCCACATTGCGGCGCCAAGCTGTCGAAACATGCCTCACCCGGCCCCCTCACCGGTCATGCTCAGAAAGGCTGGCCGGTTCCTCGCGTCTGGCGCGCAGTCGGGCAGGGCTGGAGAAGGTGGCCGATGATCGACCAGGCGCCTGGGTCCGCCGCTTCGCCAAGGGCGGGAACGCCCGAGAGGCTCGCGATCGACACGATCCGCACGCTGGCGATGGATGCTGTGCAGAAGGCGAATTCGGGCCATCCGGGCACGCCGATGGCGCTGGCCCCGGTGGCCTACACCCTGTGGCGAGACTTCCTGCGCTACGATCCGGACACGCCCGATTGGCCGAACCGCGATCGCTTCGTTCTGTCGGTCGGTCATGCCTCGATGCTCCTCTATGCGGTCTTGCACCTGGCCGGGGTCAAGGAGGTCAACGCCGACGGGAAGCGAACTGGAAAGCCCGCCGTCAGCTTGGAGGATATCAAGCAGTTCCGGCAGTTCGGCTCGAAGACGCCCGGCCATCCCGAGTACCGGATCACCACGGGCGTCGAGACGACCACTGGTCCCCTGGGCCAAGGCTGCGGAAACTCCGTCGGCATGGCGATTGCGGAGCGTGCGCTGGCCTCGCGTTTCAACCGCGACGGCTTCGTCCTGTTCGACCACGACGTCTATGTGCTGTGTGGCGACGGCGACATGATGGAGGGCGTCTCTAGCGAGGCGGCGTCGCTCGCCGGACACCTGGCGCTCTCGAACCTGTGCTGGATCTACGACAGCAATCGTATCTCGATCGAAGGATCGACCGACCTCGCCTTCACCGAGGATGTCGGCAAACGCTTCGAGGGCTATGGCTGGAACGTCGTCCATGTGGGGGACGCCAACGACACCGCCGCACTCGCAAGCGCGTTTGACGCCTTCAGGGCGACCGACGATAGGCCCACACTGATCGTGGTGCAGTCCGTGATTGGATGGGGGAGCCCAAAGGCCGGCAGCGAGAAAGCGCACGGCGAGCCGCTTGGCGAGGACAACGTCCGCGCGACCAAGACGGTCTATGGATGGCCTGCGGACAGCGAGTTCCTCGTGCCGGAGGGCGTGGCGGAGGCGTTCCAGGCGGCCATTGCGGTCCGCGGCAGGCCGGCGCGGGAGGCCTGGGAGGCGACCCTCGTCCGGTACCGCAATACCTTTCCGAGGGAAGCCGCACAGATCGACCTGCTCCGTGAAGGCAAGCTGCCCGGTGGCTGGCAGGCCGCACTTCCGAGCTTTCCGACAGACGCCATAGGCCTTGCCTCGCGCGACAGTGGCGGCAAGGTGCTTAACGCCATCGCGCCCCACGTCCCGCTGCTCATGGGCGGTTCTGCGGACCTATCGCCCTCGACGAAGACAAAAATGACCTTCGAGGGGGCGGGCTCGTTCGAGCGCGGTGATCCTACGGGCCGCAACCTGCATTTCGGCGTGCGTGAGCATGCGATGGGCTCGATCGCCAACGGCATGGCGCTGTCCTATCTGCGCCCTTGCTGCTCCACCTTCTTGGTTTTCGCCGACTATATGCGCGCACCGATCCGGCTGGCGGCGATCATGGAATTGCCGGTCACCTTCGTGTTCACACACGACAGCATCGGTGTCGGCGAAGACGGTCCAACCCACCAACCGGTTGAACATCTCGCAACACTGCGCGCCATTCCGGGGCTGAACACGATCCGCCCCGGCGACGCCAACGAGGTGGCGGTCGCCTGGAACGTCGCGCTGGAGCAGAGCAACGTGCCGACTGCGCTGGTATTGTCCCGCCAAGCGATCCCCACGCTGGACCGTGCCAGGTATGCGTCGGCCGACGGATTGCAGCGGGGCGGTTACATCCTTGCAGATTGCGAGGGCGGCGATCCCGAGGTCATCCTGATAGGCACTGGTAGCGAACTGCCGCTGGTCGTGGCGGCCCACGAGAAGCTAAGCGCAGAAGGCGTGCGGTCGCGCGTGGTATCCCTGCCAAGTTGGTATCTGTTCGAGCTGCAGGACGATGCCTATCGCAAGCACGTTTTTCCCAACGAGGTACGCGCACGGCTTGCCGTTGAGCAGGCTGGCTCGATCGGCTGGGATCGCTATGTCGGAAGCGACGGCTGCACGATCACGATGAAGACATTCGGAGCCTCGGCCCCGTTGGCCATGCTTCAGGAGCATTACGGCTTCACCATCGAAAATGTCTGCGCCGTCGCGCGTGGCATCATCGGGAAGCACTCATGACCAGTCGTCTGAAGACACTTGGCGAGGCCGGACAAGCGGTCTGGCTCGACTTCATCGATCGCCGGTTCCTGTCCGACGGCGGCCTGCGCAAGCTGGTCGAGGAAGACGGCCTCACCGGCGTCACCTCCAATCCTTCCATCTTCGAGAAGGCGATGGGTCACGGCGATGCCTATGATGCGGGCTTCCAGGCGGCCGCCGGCAGGGCCGACGCGAGCGCGCAGGACCTCTACGAGAGCCAGGCCATCGGCGACGTCAAGGCCGCGGCAGCGGACCTGCGGCGTGTCTACGACAGGCTCTGCGGCAAGGACGGCTATGTCAGCCTTGAGGTTTCGCCGCGCCTCGCCAACGACGCCGCGGCGACCGTCGAGGAGGCGCGGCGGCTGTGGGCGGCCGTCGACGAGCCCAACCTGATGGTCAAGGTCCCGGGGACAAAGGCCGGCGTAACCGCCCTGCGGGTGCTGGTCGAGGCAGGGGTCAACGTCAACATCACCTTGCTGTTTTCGCTCGGCGCCTACCAGGCGGTCGCGGACACCTACATGGCCGGGCTCGAGGCGCGCGCGGCGCGGGGCGAGCCGATCGACCGGATCGCCAGCGTGGCCAGCTTCTTCGTCAGCCGGATCGACGCGCAGATCGACCAGGCCATCGATGCACGGCTTGCGGCAAACGATCCGCAGAGCGCCGACCTCGCGGCGATCCGCGGCAAGGTGGCCATCGCCAACGCCAAGCTCGCCTATGCCTGGTTCCGGACGTTGCTCGCAAGCGAGCGCTGGCAGGCGCTGGCCGCGAAGGGCGCGAGGCCCCAGCGGCTGCTGTGGGCGTCCACGGGCGTCAGGGACCCGGCCTATCCGGACACCCTCTATGTTGACGCTCTCGTCGGGCCGAACACTGTGACCACCCTGCCGCCCAAGACCCTGGATGCGTTCCGCGATCACGGCGCGGTCGGCCCCACGCTCACCGAGGACATCGAGGGCGCGCGACGCGTGCTCTCGGAGGCGGCCCGCCTAGGCCTCGACCTGGACGCCGTCACCCGTGGCCTCGTTGAAGAGGGCATAACGCTGTTCGCGGAGGCCACGGATGCCCTGCTCGGCGCAGTCGACGCCAAGCGCGCGACGCTTCTCGGCGATCGCCAGAGGGCGACGGACGCGCCCCCAGCGAACAGCCCGCAGACGGCCCCTGCCACACCTACCCAATGAGGAAAACAGCGCCATGCGTCTAGCGGTCATCGGTCTGGGGCGGATGGGCGCCAATATCGCGCGCCGGCTGATGCGCGGGGGACACAGCGTCGTCGGCTTCGATCGCAACCCACCGCTCATCGAGGCGATCGCCGCAGAGGGCGCGATCGCGGCGTCGTCGCTGAAGGACGTCGCCGCCAAGCTGGTGTCCCCGCGCATTTTCTGGGTGATGCTGCCCGCGGGCCTGCCCACTGAGGACACCATCCAAGCACTCACCGAACTGGCCGAGCCGGGCGACATCATCATCGACGGCGGCAACAGCTTCTACAAGGACGACATTCGACGCGCGCGCGCGCTGGGTGAGAAGAACCTTTGCTATGTGGACGTCGGCACCTCCGGCGGAGTCTGGGGTCTGGAGCGCGGCTACTGCATGATGATTGGCGGCGACAAGGCGACCGTCGCTCTGCTCGACCCGATCTTCTCAGCCTTGGCGCCAGGGCTCGGCGCCATTCCGCGCACGCCGGACCGCATGGAGCAGGAGGGTGAGGATCCGCGCGCCGAGCAGGGCTACATTCACGCCGGTCCCGCCGGCGCCGGCCACTTCGTCAAGATGGTCCACAACGGGATCGAATACGGGTTGATGCAGGCCTACGCTGAAGGATTTGACATCCTCAAGGGCAGGAACTCGGCCAAGCTGCCGGCCGAGGAACGGTTCGATCTGAATCTGACCGATATCGCCGAAGTCTGGCGGCGCGGCAGCGTCATCTCCTCCTGGCTGCTCGACCTCACCGCTGCGGCCTTGGCCAAGGACCAGATGCTGAGTCAGTTCTCAGGCCGGGTCTCCGACTCAGGCGAAGGGCGGTGGACGATCGACGCGGCGATGGAGGAGGCGGTTCCGGTCAACGTCCTCTCCGCGGCGTTGTTCGCGCGCTATCGCAGCCGCGTGGAGCACACATTCGCCGATCAGGTCTTGTCAGCGATGCGCTTCGGGTTCGGCGGGCACGTGGAGATGCCGCAATGAGCGAGGCCCGGCTGTGCCGACGGCGGCGCTCATCTTCGGAACGCCGACGATCGGCGGCGCCTGCACCAGCGATGCGCGGCCTTGACCTTGCCATCGTGGGAAGCCCCATCTGGTCAGGCGAGGCCGGCAAACTAGGAGATTTCAGTGCTTCGCTATCACGTCAACGACCTTAGCTGCGGACACTGTGTCCAAGCTGTAACCGCCGCCATCAACGCGCTGGATCCAGCCGCAGAGGTCGCCATTGACCTGCCGAGCAAGCGGGTCGATGTGCGGTCTGACCGCGAGCCGTCTGCGGTGGCGGGGGCGATCAGCAAGGCCGGCTATACACCGGCCTTGTACCCACAGGACGCGGCGGCCCCGACAAGCAGCGGCTCCTGCTGCTGCGGCCCGCGCCGCTAAGTCTCAAGGAAATGACAGAGATGCTGACTCGTCGATACCTGCTGGCCGCCAGCGCGGCGCTTGTGTCCGGAGCACCCGCCCTCGCGGCGAGCCCGCCGCCTGTGACGGTCTACAAGACCGCCAGCTGCGGCTGTTGCAAGGGCTGGATCACCCACATGCGCCGGTCGGGCTACCTTATGAAGGAAGTGGTCGTGGAGGACGTCAGTCCGATCGGACGCAAGCATGGCGTGCCATTCGAGCTGTCGTCATGCCATCTCGCGACGGTCGGTGGCTATGTCGTGGTCGGCCACATACCGCCGGCCGACATCGCACGCTTGCTGCGCGAGAGGCCGAAAGCCCTAGGCATCGCCGTTCCGGGCATGCCTTTCGGGTCTCCCGGCATGGAGTCCCAAAGGGGTGAGGTCGAGGCCTACCAGACGCTGCTGCTCATGCCGGGAGGCAAGACGCGGGTCTTCGCGCGCCATGGCTGATCTAATTGTGAGCGGCGGCGCCGCCGCCGCTAGTGATGCGAACGCTAGCCCGGAGCAGGGCTGAAGGGATCGCGCCAGATCTGCAAGGCCTCGTCGGTCGCGCGTATCGATGCGGCCCCAGAGGGCTCGCGGCCGGCGAGCGCCCGGATGGCGTCGATCGTCTCAGGCACAACAATAGCCTGGTTGTCGACCATGTAGGTATAGAACACCTCATCGCCCTCCACGCGCAGCATGTCGGACCAAAGCGCAACCTCGTAGAGATCGCCCCGGGAGCGGCCGAGGTCCGCCATCAGCTCCTTGACCGCATTGATCGCGGCTAGGCCATAGCTGTCGGGCATGAGGAAAATGCGGGGTGACGCGCGGAAGGCGTCCAGCACCTCCTCCTTCGGGGCGCTTCGGGAAAGCTGAACCGACCAGTAGTGGAGGTGGGCGATCGTCTCGGGGACCTTGACGGCCATGGTCAGCACATCGAGGTCCGGGTCGACCGTCTGAGCATCAGGACCTTGGTGGCTCGGGATCTCCGGTTCCGGGACGAGGGTGTTGATGATACCGCCAAGGTGACTCTCCCACGGGTCGGTGGCGCGCCGCATGAGCGTGCCGCGAGCGCGCCGGAGCAACCCAGCCCGCTTCAGGGCGGTCAAGGTCCGCACCGTCGCCGTCGTATTGCAGGAGACGACGCGGGTCGCGTCGAGGCCGACTGCGCTTTGATAGTTGGACTCCGCGACGAAGGAGTGACCGGTGACGCCGTGCTTTTCGCCGCCCTGCACGATGAACTTCCGGCCGAGTTGGCGATAGACCGGCACATTCTCCGCAGCGACCCGCTTGGGCGTGCAGTCTACGACGACATCCACGGTTCCAAGCAGATCCTGCAGACGCCCTTCCACGGGAATCCGATTTGCCGCGAGGTGCTCATGTGCTTCGGACGTGGCGGCGAACAGTGGGATATCCCTGCGGTGCAGGGCCCGCGTCCGCCAGTCTGCTGCGACGTCGGAGACGCCCACCAGGCGCATATCAGCCTGAGCACGCACAGCATCGGCAACACGTTTGCCGATCACCCCGTAGCCGTTGACGCCGACGCGAATCTCCCCTGCCATCTGGCACCTCCTCTTTCGCTGGTCCCCCAGCAGCGCCTGATGGGCGCTATGGCGGAGCCTTCTGTTGCTGTGGCGCTGTAAGGGACGCTCCATCGCAGCGTCTCTTACGTCTTGCCTTCAAAGCGGCCGAGCCTTTCGGCTAGAAGCGTTGCTATGGATAAGGGATCTGACCTGCATATGCACGGCACCCAGTCGGCGCCTCTCGTCACAGCCCTAAGAGCCGCCACCGTCGCGGCTGTGGCTCTAACCGCCGCAACACCATCCACCTTCGCCTGGGCGCAGGCCCCCGCCGAGGACCACGCCGCTCATCATCCGCCGCCAGCTGGCGCGAACCCCGATGCGGCCTCAGGGATGAGCGGAATGAAGGCCCCCAACCCCACAATGGGCGCCGGTCCCCCAGCGGCGCCTGCGGCGGCCAGCGGTATGGGCGGCATGATGGGAGATATGATGGCGCCCTCTGGCATGGGCGGGGGCGCAGGCGAAGGCGCAGCGGGTTGCTGCGGCCCCATGGGGCCCAAGCCGTTCTACGCGTCTATGATGGACTTTCCGAAGCTCACCGACGAAGCCCGCGCGCGGATCCGGCCTGAGGCGCTGACGCGACTGGGATCAGGTTCGCAGGCGGTCACGGATGGGCAGGCGGCCCTGCATCGCGCCCAGGCCGCCAATGACGCCGCTGCCGCGCTCACCGCGCTGCGCGACGTCAGAGACGGTCTTTCGTTGGCGCAAAGCGGGGCCGGCGCGCTTCGGGCGCTCGAGGCGGGCCAGTCGCCTGAACAGACCGCTCTGGCCTGGTTCCGACACGAGATGACGCTGCCCCCGGCGGACCGCTCAGAGATGGCTGGCGGCTTTCGCGGTCTCTCCTGGCTGCACGTTCTGCTCATGATCCTTCTGGGCGCCGCTCTTACGGGGGCGCTCTGGCTGCAATGGATCCGCGCGCGCCGTGTGGGGGCGCTGGCCGAGCGGCTGACACCCGGCGCTCCAGCTGAGCCATCGACCGCTGAACCCGCAGCTTTGCCGGGTTCAGCCCCTGCTGTCATGTCCAAGGCGGCAGAAGCCGGAGCGCCCGCGCGGCGTCCCTGGATCGGCGTCCTGCGGATCAAGGCGATTTTCGACGAAACGCCCGGCGTGAAGACGTTCCGGCTGATGGAGCCAAACCTCGGCCTGTTCCCGTTCACTTTCCTTCCGGGACAGTACGCGACGGTCACCTCCGAGATCGATGGCAAGAAGGTCCGCCGATCCTACACCATCTCCTCTTCGCCCACGCAACGGGACTACATCGAGCTGACCGTGAAACGTGAGCAATACGGCTTGGAGTCTCGCCACCTCCACGACCGCGTCGACGCCGGCGATCTCATCGAGGTGGCCGCCCCCGCCGGGAGCTTCTTCTTCACCGGTCAGGAGGCGGAAGGCATCGTTCTGATCGCTGGCGGGGTTGGCATTACGCCTATGATGAGCGTGCTGCGCTATCTCACGGACCGCGCCTATCCCCACGACATCTACCTTCTCTACGGGGTGCGCACGCCCGCCGACATCATCTTCCGCGAGGAACTGGCGCATCTCGCGCGCCGGCACCCGAACGTCCACGTCACGACTGTCGTCTCTCAGCCCGAAGGGACCGAATGGGCTGGTTCCGTGGGGTTTATGACGCCCGAGTTTATCACCGCGGCCGTTCCGGAGATCGTCCGCCGCCGGGTCCATCTCTGTGGCCCGCCCGCGATGATGGAAGCGGTCAAGGGCGTCCTTCGCGGAATGGGCGTGCCGGACGATCAGGTGAAGACGGAGAACTTCGCGCCCCCGAAGGGTGGTCCAGTCCTGGAAACCCAGCCCCCCGCAGCCGCGGTCACGGCCGTCGTCGATGTCGCAGTCGCCTCTCCCTCGGCCCCGCCGTCGGCGCAGGCGACGGTGACCTTTTCCAAGTCCAACAAGTCCGGGCGCTTAGCGCCGGACCAATCGGTGCTGGAGGCCGCCGAGGCCATCGGCGTCGCCATCGACTACGAGTGCCGGGTCGGGATCTGCGGCCGCTGCAAGGTGCCACTGCGGCAGGGATCTGTGAGCATGGAGGTCCAGGATTCTCTGACGGAGGGGGAAAAGCGCGACGGGGTCATTCTCGCCTGCCAGGCGAAGTCCGTCGGCGACCTCGTCGTGGACGCGTGACATGACGCGAAGTGAGAAGGTCATTGTGGAAGGCCTGCTGAGCGCACTTGCGCTCACCGCGCCCGCCTTCCTGTTGCATTCAGCGCCCCGGTTTCCCGGGAGCTTGGCCGGCGGGGCCCTGGGCATAGCCGCAGCTGTGCTCTTTGTCGCCCTACTGGCGTACGCCCTCGTGAAGCGGCAGGGGCGGGTGAAGGCGCTGCTCAGCGCGCGGCAGGTCTCCCTTGGCGCGATTCTGACTTTCCACGTCTATGCCGGGGCGATCGGCGCGGTGCTGGGCGTCCTGCACTCAGGCCATAAGCTAGAGAGTCCCCTGGGGGTGGGGCTCATGGTCTCAATGCTTCTGGTCGTCGCCACCGGCTTTGTCGGACGCTACTTCCTCGTCGAGCTTGGCCAGGATTTGCGGGATCAACAACGCCAGCTCTCCGTGCTGAGGGATCGCTATGACAGCCTCGCGCTGTCCGCCGTCGGCCTGAAGGATGAGGTTGTGGTCGATCCCTCCGGCCTCAAGGTCAATCACCTGCTAGGCGCCATTTCCGACCTGGAGTTCGCCATCGGCGCCCGCGAGACTTTGAAGCGCGCGCTGAACCGGTGGGTGGTCACCCACATCCTCGCCGCCATCGTCATGTACACGCTGCTCGCGCTGCACATCTGGTCCGGCGTCTACTATGGACTGAGGTGGCTCCCATGAAGCTGCCGGGCCAGATCTACGCGGCGCTGAGCGTATTCGGCGTGGTCTTCGTCGTTGGGGTCGTGTGGACGCTTTGGCAAGGTGGCAGCCACGCCTTGCCTGGATGGACGGGCGCGGTGCGGCCGGGGGCCCTTTCCGAGGCCCACGCCTTTCTGGGTGACAAGTGTGAAAGCTGCCATGCGCCGGTCGCGGGTGTGACGGCGGAGAAGTGCGTCACCTGCCATGCGCCGGCGCAGGAGTTGCTGATGAAACCCGCGACCGCGTTTCACCAGAACATCGGGGACTGCAAAGGCTGTCACGTCGAGCACCAGGGTCGCGCCGTCCGGCCCACCAAAATGGATCACGCTGTGCTCGAGGCGGTCGCACAGCGGCGCGATGGCGGCTCGGGGAGCCTGCAGTGCGCCACCTGCCATGCGGTTCAAGATCCTCACGGCGGCTTCTTCGGCAAGCAGTGCGCCAGCTGTCACCAGACCGAGAGCTGGGAGATCAAGACCTTCCTCCATCCGAGTCCCAAGTCCACTGACTGCGCGCAGTGCCACAAGGCGCCGCCCAGCCACTACATGATGCACTTCGAAATGATGGACCGTCCCATCTCAGGCCAGAAGGGGGCTCGGGTCGAACAGTGTTACCTCTGTCACCAGACCGACTCGTTCAACAACATCAAGGGCGTTGGCATGGTAAAGGTACATTGACCCGGACGTATCACGACGTTGCGACCGCCCTAGATTCCCGGCGCTGCTCATGAACCGCAGCCATCTCTGCGCCTCCGCCCGAGGGACTTGTCGAGCCCGCCTGGGTCGCCGGCCATTCCATCGCCGCAATCAAGATCGCGATCAATGCGGGCCACGCGCCCGCCGAGCGGGTAGCGAAGATGCCGGTTCTCGTCAGGCTGATGTCGACTGGCTTAGAGGAGAAGGGCATGACCCACGACGCTCGAGGTGTTGAAAACCGCGACGCCGTGCTCAACCGTGAGTGCTTCTGCATCACGCTGGATCGTGCCAGCCTCGTTGCGGCGATCCAGGCCGAAGCGCTGGACGCCGACCTCGCAGCGGCTCTGCTGGACGGCCGGCCGCACCTTTTCGCCGAAATGCCGGTGTTCCTCGCGCGCGCGGATCTGGACGCCATGCTTGCGGTCGTCGATGCGATCGAGGCGGCGGCCAGCGACCCCACTTATCAGACGGCGGTGATGGCCTGGGCGCCCGAAATCGCGCGGCATGACTTCGGGCCCCGCGGCGTCTTCACGGGGTACGACTTCCATCTCGGCGCGAGCGGGCCGAAGCTGATCGAAGTCAACACCAACGCCGGCGGCGCCTTTCTGAACGCCTTCCTCGCCCGCGCCCAGGGTGCGTGCTGCCGCGAGGCGCGAGACGCGATCGAAGCGACGCCGGCCGCGAATTTCGAAGCGGCCGTGTGGCGGATGTTCGAGCAAGAGTGGCGGTCTCAGGGTCGCGCCAGTCAGCCGCGCACCCTCGCCATCATCGACGATCGCCCGACCGAGCAGTACCTCTTCCCTGAGTTCCTGCTCGCCCAGCGCGCGTTCAAGCGGCGCGGCCTGAAGGTCAGGATCGTCGATCCTGCAGAGTTGTCTTTCGCCCAGGGCCAGCTTCGGCACGGCGAGGAAGTGATCGATCTGGTTTACAACCGGCTGGTCGACTTCGCGCTGGATGGCGAGAGCCACGGGGCGCTGCGTGACGCCTATCTGGCGGGCGCTGTCGTTCTCACGCCTAATCCGCGCAACCACGCCCTCCTCGCGGACAAGCGGAACCTGACGGTGCTGTCCGACCCCGCCGCGCCGGCCGGTTGGGGACTGTCGCCCGCCCAGCGGCGCAGTCTCTCGGCGGTGCCTCGAACGATCCTGGTGACCCCGGAGTCCGCGGAGGCCCTGTGGTCGGCGCGCAAACGGTACTTCTTCAAGCCGGCGGGCGGCCACGGCGGCAAGGCGGTCTATCGCGGCGATAAGATGACCCGCGGGGTCTGGGAGGAGGTGCAGCGCGGGGGCTATATCGCCCAGGAACTGGCCGTCCCGACCGAGCGGCGCATTAGAATCGACGGCGAGGTCCTGGCGCTCAAGCTTGACGTACGTCTCTACACCTACGTCGGCTTGCCGCTCCTCGCGGCGGCGCGAGTCTATCGGGGTCAGACAACGAACTTCCGCACGCCGGGCGGCGGCTTTGCGCCCGTCTTCGTGACGTGACGGGCGGAAGCGGCGCAGCTTTGATCTGCGGCAAGGGCGCGGCCGGCCGCGCGCGTAGTATTTGGCAGGGATCGGAGGGCGCATGGCCAAATTGACGCTGACGTCGCTAGGCGGCGCAGGAACGGTGACGGGCTCGAAGCACCTGCTTGAGCTTGGGGGGCGAAGCCTGCTCGTGGACTGCGGGCTGTTCCAGGGTCTGAAGGCCCTGCGCCTCAAGAACTGGGAGCCGCTGTCCCGCGAGGCGGCCTCCATCGACGCCGTGGTGTTGACCCATGCGCACCTCGATCACTCCGGCTACCTGCCACGGCTGGTGCGAGAAGGCTTCCGAGGCCCAATCTACTGCTCGGCGGCAACGGCCGATCTGGCGGAACTCCTGCTGCTGGACAGCGCCAAGATCCAGGAAAGCGACGCCGAGTTCGCCAATCGGCACGGCTTTTCCAAGCACAAGCCCGCGCTCCCGCTGTACGGCAAGCATGACGCCGAACGCGCCATTGGCCAGCTCCGGCCCGTCGCCTTCGGCAAAGCGGTGGACCTTGGACATGGCGCCACGGCCACGTTCCGCTACGCGGGCCACATCCTGGGCGCCGCAACCGTCGAGATTCGGTGGGGCGGGAAGACTGTCGTCTTCTCGGGGGACCTCGGCCGCTACGACGATCCGATCACGCCCGATCCCGAGCCCGTGCCGCACGCCGACTACCTGATCGTGGAGTCCACCTATGGAGACCGTCGCCACGATCCGGTGGCGCCAGCGCAAGCGCTGCTGCAGGTGATCGAGCGCACGACCGCGCGGGGCGGCACTGTCGTGATTCCGGCGTTCGCCGTCGGGCGCGCCCAGGAGCTGCTCTACCTGCTGTCGAAACTCAAGCAGGATGGGGCGCTGCCTTTGACGCCCATCTATCTCGACAGTCCCATGGCGACTGATGCGACCGACCTTCTGTGTCGCCATGGGGCCGATCACAAGCTGGCCGAGGATGTCTGCCGGGCATCTTGCGAGGTCGCGACCTATACGCGCGACGTCGACGAGTCGAAGGCTCTAAGCCACAACAGCATGCCCAAGGTGATCATATCGGCCAGCGGAATGGCGACCGGCGGGCGCGTGCTGCACCATCTGAAGGCGTACGGCCCCGACGCCCGCAACACCGTGCTCTTCTCAGGCTATCAAGCGGCCGGAACCCGCGGACAGGCCCTGCTCGGGGGCGCCCGTGAAGTGAAGATCCACGGGCAGTGGATCCCCATTCGAGCCGAGGTGGCGAACCTCCCGATGCTCTCGGCCCACGCGGACGTGGACGAGATCATGCGGTGGCTGGCCGGCTTCGAGCGCCCGCCGGCCCGGACGTTCATCGTCCACGGGGAGGATGACGGCCCAGTCGGACTGAAGGCGCGCATCGAGGCGGACCTGGGGTGGGATTGCACGATCTCCGCTCAGGACGAAGCCTACGGCCTGTCGTGACTGTGGAGGCGCAACCCCGTTCTCCCACACCGACCCTGAAGGCTCGGCGGCTGGGACTGTTCAGCCAGGACGACGCCGTCGTTCTCATGCGTTCGGACTGCCACGTCTGCCGCTCCGAGGGTCTCGGCCCGCGCTCGCAGGTGTTGCTAGTGGCGAATGGGCGCGAGGTGCTCGCGCTTCTGTACCAGGTGTCCGACGGCCTTCTTGGCCATGGGGAAGCGGGCCTGTCGGAAGCCGCCTGGGCGCGGCTGGGCATTGCCGAGGGGGCGGAGCTCACCGTCCGCCATCCGCCGCCTCTTGGCTCCCTCTCGGCGGTCCGGCGTCGGATCTACGGGCAGCGGCTCGATCTGGCGGCGCTCCAGTCGATCGTCAGGGATGTCGCCGCCGCACGCTACACGGACGTTCACCTTTCCGCTTTCCTCACCGCCTGCTCGGCGCTCCCTCTGGACCTCGAGGAGACGGTCGGCCTCACGCGCGCGATGATCGAGGTCGGCGAGCGGCTGACCTGGCCATCGCCGATTGTCATCGACAAGCACTCGGTCGGCGGGCTTCCCGGCAATCGCACCACCCCGATCGTCGTGGCCATCGTCGCGTCGCACGGTCTGCTGATGCCGAAGACATCGTCGCGCGCGATCACCAGTCCCGCCGGAACGGCTGACACCATGGAGACGCTCGCCCCCGTCGACCTGGACGTCGCCGCCATGCGGCGCGTGGTGGAGCGGGAGGGCGCCTGCCTGGTATGGGGCGGCTCGGTCCGCCTCAGCCCCGCCGACGACATCCTCATCCGGGTGGAGCGGGTGCTGGACATCGACACGCGAGGCCAACTGATCGCCTCGGTGCTGTCGAAGAAGATCGCCGCCGGGTCGACCCACATCGTGATCGATATACCGGTCGGGGCGACGGCCAAGGTCAGGACCGACGAGGCGGCCGCTGAGCTTGCCGCGGAGCTGACCGAGGTCGGGCGCGTCTTCGGCGTGGAACTGCGGTGTGTCATGACCGACGGCGTGCAGCCGGTCGGGCGCGGGATCGGTCCCGCGCTGGAAGCGCACGACGTTCTGGCCGTGCTGAAGAACGACGCGCAGGCTCCGCAGGACCTGCGGCGGCGCGCCTGCATGCTGGCCGGCGCCGCGCTCGAACTGGCCGGCCGAACCGCCGCCGGGACAGGCTTTGCGCTTGCCGAGACCACGCTCGCGGACGGACGGGCGTGGGCGAAGTTTCAGGCCATTTGCGAGGCTCAAGGCGGGCTGCGGCAGCCGCCGAAGGCCGCCCTGACGCACCCGGTTTTGGCATCCCGCGCAGGGCGGCTGACAAGCATCAACAACCGGACCCTAGCCAGGCTGGCCAAGCTCGCGGGCGCCCCGGACGCCAAGTCGGCAGGGGTCATGCTGCACGCGCGACTGGGCGACGACGTCGCCCAGGGACAACCGCTCATGACCGTGCACGCCGAAGCGGAAGGCGAATTGGCCTACGCGCTCGAATTCGCCGCGGCGAACCCCGACATCGTGCAACTGGAGGCCTGACATGCGTCTCATGCTGGCTCTGCCGGGCCATGAAGCCTTCGCCGCCAAGCTCGCTGAGGCCGCCGGCGCCGAGCTCGGGCGGCTCGAGACGCGCCAGTTCCCCGATGGCGAGCACTACGTTCGCATCTTGGACGACCCGGCCGGCCGCCAGGTCGACATCGTCTGCAGCCTGGTGCGCATCGACAGCGTCATCCTGACGCTCCTGTTCGTCGCTGCAGCCGCGCGTGAGCAGGGCGCCAAACGGGTGACGCTGGTCGCGCCGTACCTCGGCTATATGCGCCAGGACAAGGCGTTCAAGGCGGGGGAGGCGGTGACGTCACGCGCGTTCGCGCGCCTGCTCTCGGGCGCGTTCGACCGGCTGATCACCGTCGATCCTCATCTACATCGCTTCAAGACCCTCAGCGACCTCTACACCATCCCCTGTGTGACCCTCCATGCCGCGGATCTGCTCGGCGCCTGGATCGGTTCCGAAGTCCCAAATGCGCTGGTGATCGGACCGGACAGCGAGAGTGAGCAATGGGCTTCGGACGTGGCCGCGGCCGCTGACGCCCCGGTGGTCGTGTTGCGCAAAGAGC
>Ga0155080_128_pt1 | contig 175568 bp, 185 predicted proteins | sample RifCSPhighO2_01_FD_106048 | JGI IMG/M metagenome (GOLD analysis project Ga0155080, IMG submission 106048) | Phenylobacterium sp. RIFCSPHIGHO2_01_FULL_69_31 | reverse complement strand
GCGGGTCAGGCGCCCGCGGGCGCAGGCGGGGGCGCTTCCGAAGCCGGCGCCGGTGGGGCGACGTCGCACCCCTTGCCCGAGTAGAGCCCGGCGAGAAGCGCCTTTCGGGTGGTGGCGGTCTGGATGGTCTCCTGCGCCTGGGCCTGCACCTGGGCGGCGCGCTGCTTGGCGGCGTTGGCCATGTTGTTGGCGAACATCCCGGCCCCGGGCATCCGGCCGAGCATGCCGGTCCGCAGCATGCCCTCGACCGCGACCGTGGAGGCGAGACCTGCGCCCTGCGCCGTACCGTTGGCCTTGGAGACCTGGGCGTTGGCGTCGGCCGTCAGCTGGTCCATGCGGCCCGCCTCGGCGGCGAGCGCCTGGCAGTCCATGGCGGCATCGCCCGGATAGTTCACCTGCAGCGCCTGGGCCGACGCGGGACCGGCCACGAGCGCCGCGGCCGCGGCCGCCAGGATCAGTGTCTTTCGCATGTTCGCCCCCTTGAAACCCCTCAGGTCTCGCAAGCTAGGGCGGAACCGACACCTGCCCCTCCCCCGATTGGGGGTCCGGCGTCAGGCGTCGGCGACGAGGTCGGCTAGGGCCTCGGCGTGGGTGAACTGGGGCAGGACGCCCGCCCCGGTGAGGCGCACCGTGCGCAGGCCCGGCGCGCCAAGCCAGGCGGGATCGAGCTGGCCCGGCATCTCGCCGGAGAGGATCACCGTCCAGCCGTGGTCGCCCAGGCCGGCCGGCGGGCGCCAGCCGTTGGCGTAGACGGCGTGCTCCGAGGCGAAGCCGCGGCCCGAGCGCGCGCAGAGCGCCTGGATGTCACGGATCAGGAACTCGCGGATCGCGGGATCGGCCAGCGCGTCGGCGTCGAGCGGCAGGTCGCTGAAGACCTTGTCCAGCACCTGTTCCAGGAGGCGCGTGGTGACCTGGCGGCGGAGCAGTTCGGCCGAGGCCGCGACCAGTTCGGGATTGCGCAGCAGGTGGCGCTGGATCGCGGCGCCCAGGCCCGCATGCTCCTGGACGAGATGCACGGGTGCATGCGGGTTCAGCAGGACGGCCCGGCCGAGCAGTCCCGGGAAGTCGGCGGCGAACCGCAGGGCGATCGGAATGCCGGTGTCCCGCGCCAGCATCCGCACCTGGCGCAGGCGCAGGCGTTCGATCACCGCGGCGATGTCGGCGGCGCCGGTGGCGGCGTAGTCGTCGGTCGCGGGGTCCGAGAGGCCGAACCCCGGCCGCTGGACGATGATCGGCCGCAGCCCCCGGTCGATCAGCCGCTGCCGGAAACCGTCGGGGATGCGGCGGCCGGCGGCCGCGCCGTGGAACACCAGCACCGGCTCGGCGTCGTAGGGGCCGTAGTCGATCAGCGCCACGCGCCGGACGCCGTCGAGGGCCGCCACGACCCGCAGCCGGCCGCCCCCCTCCTCCTGGCCCAGGACGGGTTCGGCGGCCGAGGCCACGGCCACCAGCTCGCGCGCCTCCACCAGCAGGCGGGCCAGGTCCTTCGCCCCGCGCGCGCCGGTCTTCTGCAGCACGGCCTTCATGTGCGTCTTGACCGTCTCCGGGCTGAGCCCCAGCGCCTGGGCGGTCTCCGGGGCCGTCGCCCCACGGGCCACGAGCGCGGCGACGCGCGCCTCGCCGGGCGTTAGTCCGAAGGCGGTCTCGGCCAAGGCGTCGTCGCCGCCGGGTTGGTCGACGCCGGGGTCGCCCACCACGCACATGATGGCGATGAGGCGGGCGACCAGTTCGGGCGTACGCCGCACCCCCGCCTTGGCGTTGATCCGCCGCAGCGCGTCGCGGGCGGTCTCGCGGCCCACGCCGGCGTCGGCCGCGGCCACCTCCAGATTGGGCGCGAAGAGCAGGGCCTCGGCGAGGCGGGCCTCCAGCGCGGATAGGTCGAGAGCGCGGGCCGCGCGCCGCGCCAGCTCGGACGAGCGCGAGGGGGCGCTGACCACCACCGCGAGCCGGTCCTGGCCCGCATGCAGGGCCTGCGCGGCCTCCGGCCCGAGCGGCCAGCGCCCGGCGGCGCACGCATCGCCGATCCAGGCCGTGAAGGCGGCGCCTGCCGCGCCCTCCACCAGGCTCACCACCGGCCCCTCCCGCAGGGCGCGTCTCAGAAGGGGACGCAGGTCGGCCGAATCCGGGAACAGGGCCAGGTAGTCGGCGTCGGCGAAGCAGACGTCGCCGCGCGGCGTCAGGACCGCGGCGGCCAGGGCCCGCCGGTCGGCGATGGCGCCGGCGATCGGCGGCAGGGCGCTCGCGGCGTCCGCCAGGTCCTGGCGCGCATTGCCGCTATGGGCGAGGACGACATCCTCCACGGCCGGCCAGGAATCCAGCAGCAGCTCGACGGGCGCGGCCGAGGGCGACCGCGCGCGAAGCAGGTCGGAAAGGCGGATGGGGCTGGTCATGGTTCGTGCCGGCCGATTACGCGCCGCCCGGGCGAGGCGTTGCAAGGTTCATCGAACCCGATCTTCTGCAATCCGCGCGCCAGCGTGGCCACAGCGTCGGGATCCCGACAAACCTGCTACGCATTACGGGAGTTGATGCATGTATGAGTTGCATCTTCCGTCGCCCTTCCCCACGCTGAGCCAAGTGTGAGGCGGGCAGAGTTCGGGGCGCATGCCACACCACCATCATCCGTTGTTCGTCATCCTGTCCCTGGTGGTGGCGGTGCTGGGCTCGTGGACGGCGCTGGACCTGTTCCGGCGTGTCCGCTGGCATATCGGCCGGACGCGGCAGGTCTGGCTCGGGACCGCCGCCGTGGCCATGGGCGCCAGCATCTGGTCGATGCACTTCATCGCCATGCTGGGCTTCGATCCGGGATCGGCGGTGAGCTACGACCCCGCCCTGACGCTGGTGTCCTTCGCCCTGGCGGTCGGCGCGACCTGGGGAGCGTTCTTCTCGGCGGCGCGGGAGCGTTCCGGCGGGGCGCTGGTGATGCTGGCGGGCGCGTTCATGGGGGCGGGCATCTGCCTCATGCACTACGTCGGGATGGCCGCCCTGCGCACCGCGGTCTCGCTGGGCTACGACCCCGTGCTGGTGGCGCTGTCGCTGCTGATCGCGGTGGCCGCGGCGACGGCGGCCCTGTTCGCGGCGCGGCGCGAGCGGGCGCTGGCGTGGCGGGCCGCCGCGGCGACGATCCTGGGCGCCGCCATCGCCGGCATGCACTACACGGCCATGGCGGCGCTGGAGCTGACGCCCGGCCCCGGCGCGGGCCCGCCCGGCGCCCCACCCTATGTGCTGGCCGCGGGGGTCGCGGCGGGCACGCTTCTGGTCCTGTTCCTGGCGCTGCTGGCGTCGCTTTACGATCAGCGGCTGAACGTGATGGCCGCCCTGGAGGCGGGCGGCGTCGGCTATTGGGAGCTGGCGCTGCCGCAGATGGCGCTGCACGTCTCGCCGCGCGGCAAGGTGCTGTTCGGCCGCGATCCGCAGGCGCCCTTCGGCCTGGCGGACCTGACGGCGCTGTCTCCGCCGGGCGATCCCTCGCGCCGCGCCCAGCTCCAGGCCGCGGCCGAGGCCGGGCACGAGTACGACGTGGAACTGCGCGTGCCCGGCCGCCAGGGCGAAACCCGCTGGGTGAATATGCGCGGCCGGGCGGTGGACGAGGCCGGCGCCCGGGCCCGCCGGATGGTGGGGGTGGTGTTCGACATCACCGAGCGCCAGGAGGCGTTCGCCCAGGTGGCCGAGAGCGATCGCCGCCAGCGGCTGCTGATCGACGAGCTGAACCACCGGGTGAAGAACACGCTGGCCGCCGTGCAGTCGATCTCGCGCCAGTCGGCCATGCGGGCGGGATCGCTGGACGACTTCCGCGAGCTGTTCGAGGCGCGGCTGATCGCCCTGTCGCAGACGCACAACACCCTGACCCGCCGGTCCTGGGAACGGGCGCACCTGGAAGAACTGCTGGAGCAGCAGCTCAGCCCGCATCCGCAGGATCGCGTGCAGCTTGAAGGCCCGCACGTGGACCTGGCGCCGCGGGAGGCCCTGGCGCTGGGCATGGTGTTCCACGAACTGGCGACCAACGCGGCCCGCTATGGCGCATTGTCCGCGCCGGACGGGCGGGTGCGGGTCGACTGGGAGTCGATCCTCGGCGGCGGCGGGGCGCAGCTCATCCTCGAATGGGTCGAGCGGGGCGGCCCTCCGGTGACGCCCCCCGCCCGCCGCGGGTTCGGCACGCGGATGGTGAAGGGGGCGGTGACGGGCGAGCTTGGCGGATCGGCCGAACTGACCTTCGCGCCGGAGGGCTTCCGGGCCCGGCTGTCGATGCCGCTCGACCTAACTCAGGACGGCGTGCCGGATGAACCTAAGCTGAAGCTGGGGGTTCAGGACGGGTTCAGCCCAGGAGGCGTTTCCTCCAGGCGCTGGACCACGTAACCGAGGAATCCGTCATGAAGCACCTGTTGTACGCCGCGGTGGCCCTGGCGACCGCCGCCGCGCCGATCGCCGCCTCCGCCCAGCCGGGGCCGGAGCGCCGCGAGGACCGACGCGAACTGCGCGAGGATCGCCGCGAGCTGAAAGAAGATCGCCGCGACGCCCGCCGGGACGGCGTGATCACCCCGCGCGAGCAGCGCGAACTGGCCCGCGACCGGGCCGAGGTGCGCCGCAGCCAGGCCGAGGTCCGCTATAACCGCGCCCGGGCCGAGACCTGGCGCAACCGGTCCGAATGGCGCGGCTACCGCGGCGCGCGGCCCGGCTACTGGTATGCGCCGGGCTATGGCTATCACCCCGTCGTGCGCGGCTACACCTGGCGGCGCGGCGCCTATGTGCCGCGGGTCTACCGGACCTACTACGTGCAGGATCCCTACTATTACGGCCTGCGCCCCGCCCCGCGCGGCTATCGCTGGGTCTATGCCGACGGCAACTTCGTCCTGATGGCGCTGGCCACCGGGCTGATCGCCGACGTGCTGCTGAACGCCTACTAGGAAGCGGCGGGGGAAGGGCGACCTTCCCCCGGCCCGTGCCGGCTCAGTGCAGGGTCGAAGGCTGGACGGCCGTCTCGGCCGCCCTCGGCCGCGGCATCGAAAGCACCAGCGCCGAGCCGCCGGCGTCGGCGCGCAGGGCCACCGCCGCGCCCAGTTGCTCGGTCATGGCGCGCAGCAGATAGCCGCTGGTGACCGACACAAGAGCTCCATCCACACCCTGCCCGGTTTCCGTGATCGCGACTTCCGCGCGGCGGCCCTGGACGTCGAAGCGGATCTTGAGCGGTTCCTTGACGCCCGTGTCGAACAGGGCGCCCAGGCATTCGGCCAGGGCCACGCCCAGGGACGTCGCTTCCTCCACGCCAAGCTCGAGGCCTGAAGCCTCGACGATGACGCGCTCGGGCGGCGCGTTGTGCGCGATGCAGATGGCCCGGGCCAGGGCGGCGGCGAAGGCGTCGAAGTCCACCGGCCCCTCCACGCGCCCACCGAGCTCGCGATGGACGCGGGAGATCAGCAGTGTGCGCTCCATGGCGCGGCGCAGACCGTCGGCCACCTGGGGCTCGGGCTCGCCCTTGGCCTGCAGCGCCAGGACGCCGGCGACCAGCCGCATGTGATGGCTCATGCGTTCGTTCAGCTCGCGGAACAGGCCGGCGTGACCATCGGCCACCGCACGGGCGCGGCCCAGCTGGTGCGAGACGTCCTTGAGCGCGCCGGTCAGGCCGGTGATCACCACGATGGCGACCGCGCAGGTGGCGGTGAAGAAGCCGAAGGCGGCGAAGATCGTGGGCGTGGCCTTCCACGCATAGACGGGCTCGACGAAGCACCAGAAGGCCAGGGACGCCGAAACCAGCGCCGCCGCGATGGCGGGCGCGCGGCCGAACGCGTAGGCCGAGAGGATCACGGCGGGGTAGAAGGCCGAATAGGCCAGGCCGCCGCCGAGGACGGGCTGCAAGGGCAGGCGGATGAAGAACGCCAGGGCCACGAGCCCGGCGGTCAGGAGCCACGGCATAAGGACGTGATCGCGCGGAAGCAGGCGCTGGAAGAGGCCGAACATGGGCCGGGGCTCTAGCACAACCCCGCCCGGCATGCTTGACCGGACAGACACAAAGGTGGGCCATGAACGACCGCGACGTCTATCTGAAGCTGGCGGCGATGGCCGAGGAGCTGTTCGCGCTCTCGCAACAGGCGGAGACCCTGGTAGGGCAGACCGCCCTGCACACGGCGGCCGGCACGATCGCGGGCACCGCCAAGGCGATCTATGATCACGCCCTGGGCGGAGAGGAGCATTAGCGGCCGGGGCGCGGGTCCCGGCTGGCTCTGGCGGAGATCGGCCGCTAGCTTCGCCGCATGAAGCTCGCCCTCGCCTGCGCCGCCGCCGTCGCGGCCACCCCCGTCGCCGCCCAGAACCTCTGGATCTCGGGCGGGCCGATCTACACCGGGGTCGCCGAGCGCCCGACCGCCGAGGTGGTCGTGGTCCAGGACGGCCGGATCGCCTTCGTCGGCTCGCCGGATACCGTGCGGCTGAAGCTCAATCCGGGCACCGAGAGCATCGACCTGAAGGGCGCGGCGCTGTTTCCCGGCTTCACCGACGCCCATGCCCACCTGCGCGGTATCGGCGAGCGGGAGCTGTCGCTGAACCTGGAAGGGGCAAAGTCCGCGGCCGAGGCCGTGGGTCGGGTCAAGGCCTACCTGGCCGAGCGCCGACCCTCCGGGCCGGTGTGGGGGCGCGGCTGGATCGAGACCGGCTGGCCCGAGGGGCGGTTCCTGAACCGGGGCGACCTCGACCCCATCGCGCCGGACCGCCCGGTGCTGCTGGTCCGCGCCGACGGCCACGCCCTGGTGGCCAATACCGCCGCGCTGAAGGCGGCCGGCATCGACGAGACGACGGCGGTCCCTGCGGGCGGCGAGATCCTGAAGGGGCCGGACGGCAAGCTCACCGGCATGCTGGTGGACAACGCCATGGCCCTTGTCCGCAAGCTGCAGGCGCCGCCAACCGAGGCCGACCGGCGGGCCGCATTCGATGCGGCGTTTCAGGTCGAGGCCGCCTATGGCTGGACCGGCATCCACGCCATGAGCGTGGACTGGGACGACGTAGGCCTGCTGGAGGCCATGAACGCCGAGGGCCGCACGCCGCTGCGGGTCTACAACGCCGTCGACGCCGAGCAGGCGGGGCCGCTGTTCGCCGGCGGGCCGCGGGCGACGCCGGACGGGCGGATCGTGACGCGGGCCATCAAGCTCTACGAGGACGGCGCCCTGGGCTCGCGCGGGGCCGCCCTGTTCGAGCCCTATGCCGACGCCCCCGGCACGACCGGCCTGGTGCGCACGCCGCCGGAGACGATGCGCAAGGCCATGGCCCAGGCGAAGGCCGCCGGGATCCAGGTCGCGGCGCACGCCATCGGCGACCGCGGCAACGCCAACGTCCTGGACCTGATGGCCGAACAGGCGGCGTCGGACCGGCGCTGGCGGATCGAGCATTCGCAGATCGTGCGGCCGGCCGACATCCCGCGGTTCGCGAAGCTGAAGGTGATCGCCTCCATGCAGCCCAGCCACGCCATCGGCGACCTGCACTTCGCGCCGGCTCGGCTGGGTCCGGACCGGCTGGCGGGCGCCTATGCGTGGGAGAGCCTCATGAAGGCGGGGGCCGTGGTGGTGGGCGGATCGGACGCGCCCGTCGAGCGGGGCGACCCGCTGATCGAGTTCTATGCCGCCGTGGCGCGCAAGGACCTCTCCGGGTTCTCCGGGCCGGACTGGCGGCCGCAGGAGGCGCTGAGCCGGGCCGAGGCGCTGAAGCTGTTCACCTCGGCCGCGGCGTACGCCCGGTTCGCGGAGGCCGAACTGGGGACCATCGAGGTGGGCAAGCGCGCCGACCTGACCGCCTTTTCCGTCGACCTGATGACCGCGCCGGAGGCGGAGATTCCAAAAGGCCACGCCGTGCTGACCGTCGTGGACGGCAAGATCGTCCACCGGAAGCCCTGACCGTCGGGCGGCCGACGGAACGGGGCCGCCCTCCGGGGGTTTGGGGTGCGCCCCTTAGACATCCCCGGAGAGCGCCATGACCCTCAGCAACACCGAAGTCCGCGACCGCCTGTGGAAGGCCGTCGACGACGAGCACACCGGCATGCTCGGCCTGACCCACGACAACCATCACTTCCAGCCGATGACCGCCTTCGTGGAGAAGGACACCAACACCCTGTGGTTCTTCACGCGCAACGACACCGACCTGGCCCAGAGCCTGGCCGGCGGCGCGGGGGCGGAGGCCGCTTTCATCTTCCTCGACCGCAAGCTGCAGGCCTGCATCGACGGGCGCCTGACGCTGGCGCACGACCGCGAGCGTATCGACCGCTACTGGAACGCCCACGTGGCGGCCTGGTACCCCGAGGGCAAGGACGACCCGGCCCTGACCCTGCTGCGCCTGGACGTCACCGAGGCCGCGGTCTGGATCACCGATGGCGGCCTGCTGAAGTACGCCTTCGAGGTGGCCAAGGCCAACACCACCGGCAGCACGCCCGACGTGGGCGAGCGCCGCGACCTGAACTTCCACTAAGACGGCGAGACGCGCGGCCAGGAGTTGCGGCCGCGCGTCTTCGCAACGGACTGATTCGAGGCTTCGGCGGCCAGCCGTTGCCAAAACGCCGCCTTACGTCGGCTATCCGACGCCAGAAGTGGGCGAAATTCTCGAATGTTAAGAATGCTCGACACGATTTTGCCTGAATTCAGGCTTGGTCAAGCTTGAGTGTCGCGTACTCGACAGTGCGGCGTCTCGCGCACCGGTAACTTGAAACCCAAGCCGTGGAACGGCGTTTCGAGTCCCCGATGCAGAGGCCCGTCCCCCTGGCACAGAACAGCCTGCTCGACGCACTTCCGACTGGCGACCACGCGTTCTTGGCCCCCCACCTGATCCAGGTCGAATTGGAGCGCGGCCGGCTGCTCTACGACCCCGGCGACGCGATCGACCACGTCTACTTCCCGCACGACGGGGTCATCTCGCTGATGACCCTGATGGAGAACGGGGCGGCCATCGAGAGCTCGACCATCGGGCCCGAGGGCGCACTGGGCCTGATGGCCGCCGTGGCGCCCCGCCAGTCGCTGAGCCGCGCGATCGTCCAGACCCCGCTGCGCGCCGCCCGCATCGGCGCCGAGCGCCTGCACGAAGCCTGGGAGAGGAGCCCCGCTTTACGGGACCTGGTCGACCGGCACGGAGAGGCGCTGTACGGCCACGCGATCCAGTCGGTGGCGTGCAATGCGCTGCATTCGGTCGAGGCGAGGTTCTGCCGGTGGCTGCTCACCTGCCACGACAGGATCTCCACCGACACCATCGCCCTGACGCAGGAGTTCCTGGCGGACATGCTGGGCGTGCAGCGCACGACCGTGACGGCCGTCGCCCGCTCGCTGCAGGACAAGGGCCTGATCCGCTACCGCCGCGGCGTGGTGGACATCATGGACCGCGCCGGCCTGCAGGCCCTGGCGTGCGAGTGCTACGGGGTGATCCGCAACCACTACCACCGGCTGCTCGGGACCTGAGGGCCGCGTTCCTCGCCGCAGCGGCTGGCCTCGTCGCGCGGGCCATTGCGCGGGAGCGGTTTTCCCCCTTTTCTCGGCGTCGCCGACGGTTCCGACCTGGAAGCGCGGCCTGGCTGATCGAGAAGAGACCGATGATTTCCGAACTGCGCAAGATTCTGCTGTCGGCCGGCGCGGCCGCGGCGCTGGCGTTCGCCGCCGCGCCGGCGTGGAGCGCCGACGCGCCCGAGCCCCCCTCGCTGGCCTCGCCGAGGTACGGAACCTGGGGCTTCGACCTTTCCGGCATGGACCGCAGCGTCAAGCCGGGCGACGACTTCTTCAAGTTCGCGAACGGCAAGTGGGCCGAGCGCACCGAGATCCCCGCGGACCGGGTCCGCTACGGCAATTTCAACAAGCTGCGCGAGCTCTCGGAAAACCGGATGCACGCGATCCTCGAGGACGCCGCGGCGGGCCGGCTGGCCGATCCCGACGCGGCCAAGATCGCCGCCGGCTATCGCGCCTTCATGGACGAGGCGGCTGTCGAGGCGCTGGACGCCAAGCCCCTGGCCCCGGAACTGGCCGAGATCCGCAAGGTCCAGACCAAGGACGACTTCACCGCCCTGATGGGCAAGTCCAACCTCAGCGGCTTCACCTCGATCCTGCCCGTCTTCATCTCTATCGATGCGAAGGCCCCGACCCGCTACGCGGTTCTGACGGGGACCGGCGGCCTGGGCCTGCCCGACCGGGACTACTATCTGCAGCCCAGCTTCGCGGAGAAGAAGGCCAAGTACGAGGCCTATGTCGCCCAGCTCCTGACCATGATCGGCTGGGACAAGCCGGCCGAGAACGCCAAGGCGATCGTGGCCTTCGAAACCCAGCTGGCCGAGGCGAGCTGGACGCGGGTGGAGCGGCGCGACCGCGACAAGACCTACAACCCCATGACCCCGGCCGAGCTGGCGGCGTACACGCCGGGCTTCGACTGGAACCGCTACCTGGCCGGGAGCGGCCTGCCCGCGGTGGAACGGATCGTGGTGACCACCAACACCGCCTTCCCCAAGTTCGCCAGGGTGTATGCCGACACGCCGCTGGAGACGCTGAAGGCCTGGCAGGCCTTCCACCTGGCCGACAACGCCGCGCCGTACCTGTCCAAGCGCTTCGTGGACGCCAACTACGCCTTCCGGCTGAAGGAGCTGGCCGGCCAGCCCGAGCAGCAGGCGCGCTGGAAACGGGCGGCGAGCTTCATGGACGGCGCCATCGGCGAGTCGGTCGGCCGGGTCTATGTGGCCCGCTATTTCCCGCCGGAATCTAAGGCGAAGATGGACGCCCTCGTGGGCGATGTCCGCACGGCCCTGCGTGCGCGGATCGAGAAACTGGACTGGATGGGTCCGGAGACCAAGCAGCGGGCGCTGGAGAAGCTGGCGAAGTTCACGGTCAAGATCGCCTACCCGGCCACCTGGCGCGACTACGCCAAGCTGGAGCTGAAGCCTGATGACCTCTACGGCAACGTCGAGCGGGCCGGCGCTTTCGCGTGGCGCCGCCAGGTCGCGCGGCTGAACGGGCCGGTGGACAAGGCCGAGTGGGGCATGACTCCGCAGACGGTGAACGCCTACTACAACTTCGCCAACAACGAGATCGTGTTCCCGGCCGCGATCCTGCAGCCGCCGTTCTTCGATCCAGATGCGGACCCGGCTATCAACTATGGCGGCATCGGCGGGGTGATCGGCCACGAGATCAGCCACGGCTTCGACGACCAGGGCCGCAAGTCCGACGGCGACGGCGTGCTGCGCGACTGGTGGACTGCCGAGGACAACGCCAAGTTCAAGGTGCAGGCGGAGCGGCTGGGCGCCCAGTACTCGGCCTTCGAGCCCCTGCCTGGGGTCAGGCTGCAGGGCGGGCTGACCATGGGCGAGAACATCGGCGATCTGGGCGGACTCTCCCTAGCCCTGGACGCCTACCGCGCCTCGCTGAAGGGCAAGCCCGCGCCGGTGATCGACGGCCTGACCGGCGACCAGCGGGTCTTCCTCGGCTGGGCCCAGGTCTGGCGGGAGAAGTTCCGCGACGAGGCGCTGCGCCAGCAGGTGGTCACCGGCCCGCACTCCCCGGCTTATTATCGCGTCAACGGCACGATCCGGAACATCCCCGGCTGGTACGACGCCTGGAACGTCCAGCCGGGCGACCAGCTGTACGTGCCGCCCGAGCAGCGCGTGAAGATCTGGTAGCGGCTCAGCCGACCAGCTGCGCCGCCCCGAAAGCCAGGCCGCACAGAAGCGCGGTCTGGACGCCGAGGGCGGCCAGCGGGCGCCAGCCCATCTCGCGCAGGCCGGCGATGGAAGTCTTGGCCCCCACGGCCACGACGCCTGCGCCGATCAGCATGTTGGAGGCGAAGGACGCCGCCGGCAGCACCTGGGCCGGCACCGCGCCCGCGCTGCGCAGCGCCGCCAGGCCGAAGAAGGCGATCACGAAGCCGGGCAGCAGGGCGGCGTGGCCCAGCGCCCGGCGGTCGCCGCCCGCCTCGCGTGCGGCGCGGGCGATGGCGAAGGCCACCGCCGCCACCACCAGGGCCAGCAGCGACACCCGCACCAGCTTCACGGTGACGGCCATGTCGCCCACCGCCGGCGACACGGAGTAGCCGGCCCCCGCCACCTGGGCCACGTCGTGGATCGAGGCGCCCAGGAAGACGGCCGCGGCCTCGGGCGGCAGGCCGGCCAGGTGGGCCAGGGCCGGATAGGCCAGCATGGCCAGGGTCGAGAGCGTGGCGACGACCGCGACCACATAGCCGGTCTGGCGCTCGGTCTCGGCGCCCTTGGGCAGGACGCTGGCGACGGCCATGGCCGCAGAGGCGCCGCAGATGGCGGTCGCGCTGGCCGACAGCATGGAAAAGCCGCGGGGCAGGCCGAACAGGCGGCCGATGACCGAGCCCAGAGCCAGGGTGAGAGCCACGCAGCCGAGGACCAGCAGCAGGGTCTGGACGCCCAGGTGGGCGAAGTCGCCCAACACGATGCGCAGGCCCAGGAGGGCGATGCCCGCCCGCAGCAGCGGTCGCTCGGCGAGCTGAAGGCCCGGGGTCAGGTCCAGACGACCGGCCAGAGGCGCGGCGATCAGGAATCCCGCCGCCAGGGCGAACGGCGCCACCGGCTGATGCAGGGCGCTCGCCGCCCAGCTCGCGAGCGCCGTCAGCAGCGCGGCCACCGCCAGCCCCGGCAGCCAGGCCGGCGCTTTCAAGGGCGGCTTCGGCGCGGTCCGGTGGGTGACCATGCGTTCGTGCAGCTCACGGATGCGGCGGCTGCCCGAGGTCTTGAACGCAAAGGGGAACAGGCCGTGCAGCAGGCAGGCCATGGCGCCCACGGCCATCGTGGCCGCGAAACCCCAGGCCGACACGAGGTGCTCGAAATAGCTCTCCCCGACCGTGGCGGGGTGCTGGGTGAAAGCCTTGAGCATCGTCCGGTCCCGGCTCGCGGAAATGAGCCTCGAAGGATGCCGGAACGGGCGGGAAAATCATCGCCGATCACAGCCCCGGAATCGCTGGAGCAGAGAATTATGCTCTCGCACAGTGCTCGGCGGGAGATTTTTGAACTCTATCTGTGGTCAAACAAGCGTATGGCGTCCTCGGGTCGCCCCCTTGAGTCGCCGGAGCCGCTAGTCGCGGCGGGGGACGCCGAACGCGCGCAGCTTGGCCGGCAGGCGGGTGGCGTGCCGGGTGGCCTCGCGCATCGAACTGAACGGCGTGGCGTCGCGCTGGGCGGCCACCCATTCCATGGCGCCGTCCGCAGCGAGGCGGAGGTAGGCGGGACCATCGGCGGCATAGTCGGCGATCCGGGCGACGAACGCCGGGATCATCGGAATTTCCTGTTGCACGGTGGTGGCGGTCATCTGGTTTCTCCCTGTCGTTTGCAGGCGAAACCTAGGACGGGCGGCCGGCCGGTAACCATTTCGGTCCATTACCTAGGGCCCGCCCCCTACGGAGAACTACGCTGGGGCGGCTTGTCGCAGACTCAGCCGTGGACGCGGACACCACCGATCAGGGTGGCGCGCACATGGGCGGCGGACGGGGCGCGCAGCACATCCGCCAGCGGCGCGTCCAGCAGGCACAGGTCGGCCAGGGCGCCCGGAACCACGCGGCGGGCCACGCGCCCCGGCGCCGATGGCGCGTCGAGGTAGAGCGACAGGGCGCGCGCGGCGTCCACGCGCTCGGCCAGCCCGAGGTCCACCCCGCCCCGGCTGCGACGCGCGACGGCGGCGGCGATCCCGGCCCAGGGGTCGGGCGTGGCGTAGGGCGCGTCCGAGCTGGCCGCGACCGGCACGCCCGCGTCCAGCAGGCTCTTGAGGCGATAGAGATCCGGCCGGTCCTGCGGCGCGACCTCGGCGGCATAGCGGTCGCCGCGTTCGTGGATGAAGGCGGGCTGGGTGACGACGGCGAGCTCCAGGCGCCTCAGCACCGCGATGGCATCGGCCGGGATGACGCCGCCGTGCTCGATCCGGTCGCCGACGCGGCTTCCGGCGGTCTCGAAAGCGGCCAGGGTCAGGGCCAGCTCGCCCGCCGTGACGCAGTGGACGGCGACCGGCCGCCGCTGGACGCGGGCGGCGGCGATGCGGGCCACGAAGTCGTCCAGATCGGGCAGGCTGTGGTCGTCCAGCAGCACCTTCACGGGCCCGACCGCAAAGGCCCCGTCGGCCGGCGCGTCCAGCGCCCCGCCGCCCATCAGGGTCAGGCGCTGGGGCAGATGACCGGCGCGGTGGGCCTCGGCCAGCCGCTCCGCGCTCTCGGCGTCCATGGTGACGCTGGCGTCGGTGAGCGCAGTGATCCCGCAAGCGGCCAGGCGACTTCCGATCGGCGCGAGCGGCGGCGGGGACTCGCGGACGCGGCTCCGCAGCCAAGCGTCAGCGCGCCAGAGGCGCCCGGTCTCCCGGTCCAGGCCCGGCGGGTCCTCGCCCTCGCCCAGGGCCGCGAGCGCGAGGCTGTTGAGAATCCAGAGCGCGCCGGTCTGGTGCTGGATGCGCAGGGGGTGGCGCGGGGCAAGGCGATCAAGGTCGGCGCGGGTCAGATCGCCCGCCAGGGTTTCATGGTAGCCGGTGGCGCGGATCCAGGCTCCCGGCGGGCGCGCGGCGGCGGCCTGGGCGATGCGCGCAGCGAAGGCGGCTGTCGTTGCGGCGTCTTCGACCGGGACCGAGGCGGCCTGGGCGGCCAGACCGAAGAGGTGGATGTGATGGTCGCAGAGGCCGGGGATCAGCGCCCCGCCGCGCCCGTCCAGCACGTCCCCGACGCGTGGCAGCCGCGGGCCGATTTCCTCGATGCGGCCGTCCGCGATGCGCACGTCCAGGCCGGGCCGGCCGGCCACCTCCACGTCGCGGAGGGTCAGCGTCACGCGGCCCGCCGCAGGTGGCAGAGGTTTGCGGCCCGGGCGGCCGAACCCGCGAGGGAGACATCGACCAGCACGCCGCCGCCGGCTTCCAGGCCGTGCAGCGCCCCGGCCGCCGCGGCCAGGCCTGTGACGGGATCGGCCAGGGCGTCGCCCAGGAATCGGGGCCCGTCGCCCGTCCAATCGACCAGGCCGCCCGCCGCCGCCGCATCGTCGCCGAACGCCACCCGCTGGGCCGCGGGATCGGTCCAGCCGTGGCCGGTGACCGCCACCCAGACCAGGCCGGGATTGGCGGCGAACAGGGCGGCGGGGTCTAGGCCCAGCGACGGCAGGGCGCGGGGCCGGGCGCTGGTGACCAGGATGTCCGCGGCGGCGATGGCCCGGACCAGCCGGGCCTGGCCCTTCGGGGCCGAGAGGTCGAGCGGCAGGTCGGCCTTGGCGCCGTTGAGGGCGGCGAAAAAGGCGGGCGTGGACAGGCGCGTCAGGTCGGGGCGGCGGACGCTCTCGACCTTGAGCACCTCGGCGCCCATGGCCGCCAGGATCGCGCCGCACATCGGCCCGGCCCAGAGGGCGGAGAGGTCGACGACCCGGAGGGCGCCGCGCCGGGGCGCGCCGGAAGCCATGCGGATCAGGGCTGGGCCGGCGCCTTCGGCCGCGCGTTCGCCCACGGCCGCGGCGGGCAGGCCCAGCAGGGCGGCGCCTGCGACCAGCTCGCCGCAGGTCCGGTCCGCCGCGTGCGCCTCCACGAGGTCCCAGGGGTCGGCGCCGACGTCGCAGCCCAGCCAGGCCGGGATCAGGTCGCGGTCCTCCCCGCGGGCGAGGTTCAAGGCCATCCAGCCGTCGGCGGCGCGGAGGAGGCGGCAGGATCTGTTCGGGGAGACGAGCCCCGGCGGGGCGAGCGGCAGGTGGCCGGCGCGGTCCAGCACCCCCAGGGCCTGCGGCTCCACCCGGCGGCCGAACCGGGCCGTGAGCTCCGCAACCTCGGCGCCCAAAGCGTACAGGGCCGGCTGGATCGGGCTCACACCGCCACCTCGTCCACCAGGCCCCACGCGAGGGCCGTCGCCAGGTCCACCTCGGCGCCCGAAATGGCCATCCAGCAGGCGCGGCGGCGGCCGATGCGTCGGGGAATGGTCGCCGTGCCGCCCGCGCCGGGGATCAGGCCCATGGACACCTCGGGCAGCCGGAAATGCGCGCCCGGCCGCGCGGCGATGCGGGCCGCTGCGGCAGGTACCTCGATCCCCGCGCCGATGCAGGCGCCGTGGACCTCGACCGTCAGCCGATCGCCCAGGGCCTGCGCCAGGCGCGCGCTCGAGCGCAGGATGCGGACCAGGTGCGCCTGCCCCGGGTCCGGCGCGCGGCCGAACTCGTCCAGGTCGCCGCCGGCGCTGAACGCGGGGCCGGCGCCGGACAGGCGGACCGGAGGGGCGTCCGGGTGCTCCAGGGCGAAGGCCAGGGCCTCGCACAGCTCGTCGCGCATCCGGGCGTCGAAGGCGTTGCGGGCCGCGGGGCGGTCGAGCCGGATCGACAGGGTCCGGCCGGCGTCGATCCGCACGCGTGGGCCGGGTTCATCGTGGCGCTCGCGAGCCGGGTTGGCCGCCCGCCAGGCTCGGAAGCCCTCGGACGCCAGCAGCATGGAATAGGCCAGGGACTCGTTGACCACGGCCTGCTCGAAGGAGACCTCCAGGGACGTCCGAAAGACCTGGGCGGCGACGGCGGCGGCCACGGGCTGGCGAGCCACGGCTGCCTGCAGCTGCGCCAACGCCGCGTCCAGCCGCGCGGGCGGCACGCCCACCCAGGGGCCAGGGGCCGCAGGGTCGGCGCAGAGCAGGATGTCGAAGGGGTCCAGCGCCCCGCCCGGGACCGGCCCGCCGCGATGCACGCCCACCTGCACCACGCCGGGCGTGTGCGCGAGCGGCGGCGGGTCGACGCCGATCTCGGTGACCACCAGGCCGGCACCGGAGAGTTGCGTCAGGTCGGCGACGAGGCCGGTTCCCATCACGTCACGCCGCAGCGGGCTTGGCGGTCATCTCGGCCTTGAGCTGGCGGCGCAGCAGCTTGCCCGTGTCGTTGTAGGGCAGCGCCTCGCGGAAGGCCCAGACCTCGGGCGTCTTGGTGGAGCGCAGCCGCGCCCGGACCCAGGCGGCCAGGTCCTCGGGGCTCGGCGCCGGATCGCGCGCCACCACCACCGCGGCGACCTTCTCGCCCCAGTGGTCGTCGGGCACGCCCAGGACGGCGACATCGGCCACCCCCGGATGGGCGCGGAGCACGTCCTCGATCTCGCCGGGGCTCATGTTCTCGCCGCCGCGCACGATCACGTCGTCCAGACGGCCCTCCACGAAGAGGTAGCCCTCCTCGTCCAGCCAGCCGCCGTCGTTGGTGGCGAACCAGCCGTCGTCGCAGAGCATTTTCTTGTGCGCGTATTCGCCCGAGACCTGCTCGCCGCGCACGTAGATCTCGCCGGGCTGGTTGGGGCCCAGGACCCGGCCCTCCGGGTCGCGGATCTCGAGTTCGAGCGAGGGCAGGGGGCGGCCAACCGACCCCAACCGGCGCTGGGCCGCCTCGTCGTCGGAATAGATCGCCATGCGGTGGTCGTCCGGCCCCAGCACCGCGATGGTCGAGGAGGTCTCAGTCAGGCCATAGGCGTTGACGAAGTCCACGTGCGGCAGCATCGCCAGGGCCCGCTCGATCACCGGCAGCGGCATGCGGCCGCCGCCGTAGCTCAGCGCCTTCAGGGCCGGCAGGCTCTCACCTCGGGCCTCCAGGATGTCGAGGATCGCCCCCAGCATGGTGGGCACGACCATGGCGTGGCTGATCTCTTCGCGGGCCGCCGCCTCCACCCAGTCCTCGGCGGTGAACGCCTCGAGGTAGACGATCCGCCGACCGCCGTAGACGCCGGTCAGGACGGCCGAGATCCCGGCGATGTGGTAGGGCGGCACGGAGACCAGGGCCGCCTCGCCCTCCTCCGCACCGAGGAATTCGACGGTGGAAATCACATAGCTGGTGAGATTGGCGTGGCGCAGGATGGCGGCCTTGGGCTCGCCCGTGGTGCCGCTGGTGAAGAGAAGGACCGCGATGTCGGGCTGGGCGTCGGGCAGGTCGTCCGACCCAGGGCTGGCGCAGGCCGCCTCGAAGGCCGAGCGGGCGACCACGGTCACCCCGGCGTGCGGCTCCAGCCGCCCCAGCATGTCGTCGTCGACGATGGCCACCGAGGGCGCCGTGCGGGCCAGTAGCCGGTTCAGGTCGGCGTTCGGCAGGCGGTAGTTCAGCGGCGCGAACGGCCTGCCCAACAGGCCGGCGGCGAACACGGCGATGGGCAGGGCCGGCCCGTTAAGGCCGAGGAAGGCGACCGTCCCGTCGCCCTGCCCCGCCAGCCAGGCGGCGCCGGCCCGGGCCCGGCGGCGCGTCTCGTCGAAGGTGAGGCCATCGGCGCGGCCTCCCAGAGCCAGCCGGTCCGGCGCGGCGTCGGCCGCCATGTCGAGGAGGAGGGCGGTGTGCATCGCCTCAGTCCGACGACGGCAGCTTCTTGGCCTCCTGCGCGCCGATGGCGCGGCCGTCGACGCTGAGCGAGCCCTGACCGGCCTTGGAGCACAGCACCTCGAGGCCGCTCTCCGGATCGCTGTACCGCTTGCCGGCGGCGCTGCCGGCGGCGTGGGCGTCGGAGAGGGTCAGGTCGCCGCTCCGGGCTTCGGCGTGGGGGATCACCGGATGGCCGCCGCATTCCAGGCTGACCGGGGACTTGGGCGCCCGCACCACCACCAGCTCCGCGTCGCACACCGCGCTCTTCCAGCGCGACCCCGGTTTCAGGTCCATCGTCTGTTTGCTCCCTTTATGCCGGGAAGCTTAGCGCCCGCCCCCGCCCGCGTCGACGCGGACGCAAGGGGAGGGTCAGGCTTCGACAGGCGCGCGGGTGGGTGGGAGCACCGCGAAGAACGGCTCGCCGCAGCGAGAGGGATCGCCGCCGCAGCAGTCGTGGACGAGGAAGCCCAGCAGGTCGTTGATGTGGCGATAGTCGGCGCTGTAGATGATCGACCGCCCCTCGCGCCGCGACCGGACGACGCCTGCGTGCGCCATCACCGCCAGGCTGCTGGAGAGGGTGTTCTGCAGCATGTCGAGGCGCCTGGCGATCTCGCCGGCGGCGATCCCCTCGGGGCCGGCCTCGACCAGCATCCTGAAGATCGTCAGCCGGCGCTCGTTCCCCAGGGCGGACAGGGCGATGGCGGCGCGCGACACTTCCATGGTTCGAAATAACTCAGAGTTGCGAGACGATCCATCGCCGACCTCATCGCGTATTTGCGATTGAGAGCGACTATTAACGACGACCTTACCGCCGGTCAGCGGACCGCGTCGAGTGTCAGGCGGCCGAAAGTTCGCCGAAAGCCGTTGGCGACAGCCCTACTCGCGCGGTGAGCGAACCGCGTTGTTCCGCTAACCTTTCCGAGATAGGTGGCGTCTACGCTTCAGCGTGATGTGATCGAGGCAAGGGCCGAAGTTATGAAAATGCGTTCCGCCAGCAAGTTCGCGCTGGCCCTCTCCGCGGTCGCCGTGATGGCCGCCACTCCGGCTCTCGCCAAGAACGATAAGGACAAGGGTCCGCCTCCGCCCTCCGGCGGCACGACCTTCCTGCCGGTCTCCTGCGCGGCGGCGGGCGTGCAGCTGAACGCCCTGGACTGCAGCGGCTGGCTTCAGGACAACCTGAATATCGACAGCCTTGGCAACGGCACGCTGGACAAGCGGACCGCGCGGGCGGACGCCCTGAACGAGCTGGGCGCCGGCACGTTCGATGCAGCCACCCTGGTTCCGCTGGCGAAGTACAACACCAGCGGCCCGACCATCGACTTCGGCCAGACGCTGTACGGGATCACCATCGTGGGCTTCCACGTGGGTGGCGCGAACGGCGCGGGCGGCATCGGCTACAGTGGCACCGCCTTCTTCAAGTTCGACGCCGGCGCGGGCATGGACAGCTTCACGTTCGATATGCCGGGCCTGTCGAACGCGGCCCTCTACAGCACGGGCGTCGCTGTGCCGGAGCCGGCCACCTGGGCGATGATGATCATGGGCTTCGGCGCCGCCGGCGCGCTGCTCCGCCGTCGCCGCAGCAGCGCCTTCGCCTGAGAAATTCATCGCGTTTTGATCAAAGCCCCGGTTCGCCGGGGCTTTTTTCTTGCCTGCTTTGCTGGTCGGACACGGTAAATTTCGGACGCAATTTCAGATAGTTAAATACTCGTTACCCCCTGCAGGCGAAGCCCGGCCGCCCCCGGACACCCCTCGGTTGTTTGACGTATCATAGTTATTCGATGCAACGTTCAAGGGCACGGGGACGGTTGGTTCTAATGGCGTCCGTACGGACGACGGGAGTGGGGTACAGAAGATGCGAATGAAATCGGTTCTAGCCGCGGGCGCCGCGGCGATGGTCCTGGGTGCGGCCGGCACGGCCTCCGCCGCGGTCATCATCACGGACGGCAACCTCCCGGGCAACCTCGACACCATCCTCATCGATGGCGCGGACGACGGGACGGACAACGAGATCCTCGGGCTGAGCAACGACGGCTGGACCGTCAAGATCCTCGGCAACGAAGATATCTCGCCCAGCAACCAGGGCGGTGGCCAAGTCTGGGTCGTGGGCAGCGATGGCGGGCTGACCTTCCTCGACATCTACACGCCCGGCGGCACCTTCACCGAGGCCGAACTCAACATCAACGCGCCGCGGCAGACCGTCTGGTCGATCACCCTGCGGGGCTATGACGCCGCCGGCGTTGAGTTCACCCAGTACGTCGACAAGAACCTCGACCCGTACGACCCGGGTCCGGTGACCTTCGACGACATGACCAACAACAGCTTCTTCAACTTCAAGGCGACGGACGGCGATGTGTTCACGCACATCAGCTTCACGACCTCCGGCGACGTGGCGCTCGGCCAGCTTCGCCTCGGCGATGTCACGGCCGTCGTTCCCGAGCCCTCGACCTGGGCGATGATGATCATCGGTTTCGGCGGCGTCGGCGCTCTCATGCGCCGGCGGCGGACCGCGCTCGCCTGAGGGATCCCCGTACCCTGAGCGAGAAAAGCCCCAGCTCCTCAAGGCTGGGGCTTCGTCGTTCCTGAGCCGCCCCCGTTTCAGCGGCGCGCGCGGGGGCTGTCACGCTGCCCAGGCGGAACCTGGGCGCGTAGGGACGGTTTCCTCTGCCTAGAGGAACAAGGAAACGTCCCATGCGCATTCCGCTCTATGCGGCCAGCCTCAGTCTGGCGCTCGCTTGCGCCGCCCAGGCCCAGACGGCCGCCGGCCAGCCTGGCGCCGTGAACCCCACGCCCCCGACCTCCGCCGCGCCGACGGCGCCGGCGTCCCCGCCCGCCGTCGACACCAGCGCCACGACCTCGCCCTACAAGACTGGCATGCCGATCAAGGACGCCCAGGGCGCGACCATCGGGACCATCGCCCGGGTGATCCGCACGCCCGACGGCGCGACGACGATCTCGGCCAGCGTCGATGGCCGCAACGTGAACCTGCCGGCCTCGGCCCTGACCCCCAGCGCCGACGGCGGCGCCGTCAGCTCGATGAGCAAGGCCGACATCACCGCCTCGACCGTGCCGCCGACCTGAGCCGGCGGCGCGGCCGGAGCCCGGCGCCCTAGAACAGGTCGCCGTACTGGTATTCGGCCCCGCCGCCATAGCCGGCGTACTCGCGGGCCTGGACCAGGCCGCCGGTCGGGGCGGAGTCGAAGTCCGTGCTGTCGCCGTCGAGGTCGTAGTAGAATTCGCCGCCGCTTCCCGACTTGCCGCTGCCAAACTTGATGGCCGCGCCGACCAGTTCGCCGTCGGCCAGTTCCGGATTGCGCGCCAGGATCTCGGCCAGGGCGTCCTCGTACCAGGCGTCGAGGTCGTCGCTCACCGCGTCGGGCGTCTCGACCTTGACGAACGAGAACTCGTCGTCCTCCAGGTCGTCCGGCGTCAGGTCGAAGTAGAAGGTCACGTGCGAGATGTCCTTGGGCATCGTCGCGAAGCTGCCCCCATCCTTCTCGTCGTCGACGGGCGCATCGGTGATGATGTTCTTGGGCATGGCGTGTCTCCCTGCGAAACTTGAGGCCGCCACAAAGCCGCGAGCGCGGTGAAGAACGCTGGAACGATCAGGCTTAAATTGGGAGCAAGGTTACCGGCGCCGGTCTCGCCGACGCCGGGCGCGGCTCAACACAGGCGAGGTCATGGCCACGGCGCACGCGCGCGGCCGACACCCTTCATCGCGACAACTGTTGGAGATTTGGAGCGGGTGAGGGGAATCGAACCCCTGACATTCAGCTTGGGAAGCTGACGTTCTACCTCTGAACTACACCCGCACGCGGCGGCCTTCATAGCGGCGACGGGCGCGCGGGCCAAGGCTTTGAATTGACCTCGCTGTCGCAGGGCCGCACCATTTGGCGGAACACGATAGGCGGAGGATCATCATGGCCGACGGCACTACGCACGACCGGGCGACGTTCACGGCGATGACCGAGGGGACCGAGGCCGACTGGCAGGCCATCGTACGGGCGGGCCAAGCCCACCGGGGCGAGCATGTCGACAGGATCCTGGCGCACCTAAAGCTGCTGGACAACGACTATGGCGGCTTCAACGTCGACCGGCTGGAGCACAGCCTCCAGACCGCCACGCGGGCGTTCCGGGCCGGGCAGGACGAGGAATACGTCGTCTGCGCCCTGCTGCACGACATCGGCGACATCCTGCTCCCAGCCAGCCACGCCGAACTGGGGGCGGCGATCCTGAAGCCGTACATCTCGGAGCAGAACCACTGGATGCTGGAGAAGCACGGCATCTTCCAGGGCTACTACTTCTTCCACCACCTGGGCCTGGATCGCGACATGCGCGAGGAATGGCGTGGGCATCCGTGGTTCGAGTACACGGCCCAGTTCTGTCACCTGTACGACCAGAACTCGTTCGATCCGGCCTACGACAGCATGCCGCTGGAGGCGTTCGCGCCGATGATGCGGCGGGTCATGGAAACCCCGAAGTCGTCGATCTATCGCAAGCCGCAGGCGGCCTGAGCGCCGGGCGGCCGTTGGGGCTCAGCGCCGCAGCAGCGGGCGGGCCACGGCGGCCAGGATGACCAGGGGCGAGAGCGCCCAGGCCGCGGCCTTCTGGCCCGGGCTCTCGGCGCGCTTGCGGAAGTAGCGGGCGAGGCCGACGCCCTTGTGGAACTCGACCTTCAGAGGGCTGGTCTGGCTGGTGCCGCCGATATGGACCACCTCAGCCTTGGGGTGGAACAGCACCTCGCCGCCGGCCTGGCGCACCCGCCAGCACAGGTCGACATCCTCCACGTGAAGGAAGTAGCCCTCGTCGAAGCCGCCGACCTGGTCGAAGTCCTCGCGGCGCATGCAGAAGCAGGCGCCGGAAATGGTCGGCGCGGCGACGGCCGCGTCCGGCAGGCTCTCGCCTTCCCAGTGCACCTCGTAGCGGGCCCAGGCGGGCGCCAGGCGGGCTAGCCCGCTCATGGACATCACGGCGCTGAGCGGGGTGATCTCACCCCGCCGGGCGCCGCGCTGCTCGGTCCCGTCCGCGTTCAGCACCCGCCCGCCCACGAGGCAGGGCGACGCCCGCCCCTCGATCTCGCGCGCCAGGGCGGCGACGCATCCCGGCTGCAGGAAGGCGTCGGGGTTCAGGAAGACCAGCAGCTCGCCGCTCGCACTGGCCGCGCCCAGGTTGGCCCCGCGGGCGAACCCGATGTTGCCATGGCCGGTCTTCAGCACCACGCGGCGGTCGCCGGCGGCCAGGGCGCGCAAGCGTTCCGCCTCGACCGGCGTCGAACCGTTGTCGACCACCACGAGCTGGTCCACCAAGGGATCGGCCAGGACGCAGGCGAGGCTCCGCTCCAGAGCCTCGCCGGTCATGTAAACCACCATGACGACGGAGACGGTGCGCCGCGCCGACAGGAACTCGGGGGCGGCCACGGCTTCGGCGGCGAGGACCGGCGCGGCGATGCTGTTCATCCAGCCTCCAACCCGCCAGCCCCCTGGCTGGCGTTCGCGACGCTCCCCGAGCGGGCAAGATCGGGCGGAGTCGCCTCGCTGGCAAGAAGCTTCGCGGCCTCGGCCAGCGTCAGGATCTGCTGGCCGTCCGAGCCGAGGCGCCGGAGAGCGACCTTGCCCTCTTCCGCCTCACGCCGCCCGACCACGGCGATCACCGGCGTCTTGGCCAGGCTGTGCTCGCGGACCTTGTAGTTGATCTTCTCGTTCCGCAGGTCGGTCTCGACGCGCAGGCCCGCGGCGCGAAGCTGCGCGGCCGCCTTCAGCGCGAAATCGTCGGCGTCGGACGTGATCGTGGCCACCACGACCTGGGTCGGGGCCAGCCACAGGGGGAAGGCGCCGGCGTAGTTCTCGATCATCACGCCGATGAACCGCTCCATCGAGCCGCAGATCGCCCGGTGCAGCATCACCGGCCGCTGCTTGGAGCCGTCCTCGGCCACGTATTCGGCGTCGAGGCGCTGGGGCAGCACATAGTCCAGCTGCAGCGTGCCGCACTGCCAGGTGCGGCCGATGGCGTCCTTCAGGTGGAATTCCAGCTTGGGGCCATAGAAGGCGCCCTCGCCCGGCAGCATCTCGACCTGGGCGATCCCGGCGTTCAGCGCGGCCCGCTCCAGCTTCTTCTCGGCGGCGTCCCAGACCTCGTCCGTACCGAACCGCTCGTCGGGCCGCAGGGCCAGCTTCACCGCATGCAGTTCCAGGCCGCAGTCGCGGTAGACGCTCTCCAGCAGGTGGATGAACTTCGTGGATTCCGCCTCGATCTGGTCCTCGCGGCAGAAGATGTGGGCGTCGTCCTGGGTGAACGCCCGCACCCGGAAGATGCCGTGCAGGGCGCCCGACGGCTCGTAACGGTGGCAGGCGCCGAACTCGGCCATGCGCAGCGGCAGGTCGCGGTAGCTCTTCTGGCCGTGGTTGAAGATCTGCACGTGGCCGGGGCAATTCATCGGCTTCACGGCCAGGGACTCGCCCTCCTCCGTCTCGCAGGTGAACATGTTCTTCCCGAACTTCTGCCAGTGGCCGGAGCGCTCCCACAGCTCGCGGTCCATGATCTGGGGCGCCTTGACCTCCAGATAGCCGTCGTCGTCCAGCCGGCGGCGCATGTAGGCCTCGACCGAGCGGTAGAGCTGCCAGCCCTTGGGGTGCCAGAAGATCATGCCCTTGGCCTCTTCCTGCATGTGGAAGAGGTCCATGGCCTTGCCGATCTTGCGGTGGTCGCGCTTCTCGGCCTCCTCAAGGCGGTGGAGGTGCTCCTCAAGGTCCTTCTCGCTGGCCCAGGCCGTCCCGTAGATGCGCTGGAGCATCGGGTTGCGGTGGTCGCCGCGCCAGTAGGCGCCGGCCAGCTTCGTCAGCTTGAACGCCTTGCCCGCCGCCTTGGTGGACGGCAGGTGCGGGCCGCGGCACAGGTCCTTCCAGTTCCCCTGGCGATAGACGCTCACCTGCTCGCCGGCGGGGATGCCCTCGATGATCTGGGCCTTGTACTCCTCGCCGATCGAGCGGAAGTGGGCGATGGCCTCGTCCCGGTCCCAGACCTCGCGCTTGATGGGCTCGTCGCGGTCGACGATCTCCTTCATGCGCTGCTCGATCTTGGCGAGGTCGTCCAGGCTGAACGGCTCGTCGCGGGCGAAGTCGTAGTAGAAGCCGTCCTCGATCGCCGGGCCGATGGTCACCTGCGTGCCGGGGAACAGCTCCTGCACCGCCTCGGCCAGGATGTGGCTGACGTCGTGGCGGATCGTTTCGAGGGCCTCGGGGCTCTCCCGGGACAAGATCTCGAACTTGCCGCCCGCCTCGAGCGGCCGGTCCACGTCCAGCAGTTCGCCGTCGAGTTTGATCAGGATGGCCTTCTTGGCCAGCGACGGGGCGATGGAGGCCGCAACCTCCTTGCCCGTGACGCCGGGCTCGTACTGGCGTTTCGAGCCGTCGGGGAAAATCAGATCGATCATGTTTCACACTTCCAGTCGCGCGCCCGGCGCTCGGCCTTTGGACGCGGGGGCGGCGGCGGGTCGTATCCCGCGCCACCCCAGGGATGACATCGACACAGCCTGCGCACCGCGAGGGCTGAGCCGCGCACAGGGCCGTGGCCGATCAGGGCTTCGGCGGCGTACTCCGAACAGGTCGGGGCAAACCGGCACTGCCGCCCGATCAGCGGCGAAAGCGTCAGCTTGTAGGCGCGTAAGAGCCCCCTGACGCATCTCTCGTAGAAGCTCATGCCGGCTGCGGTTTGCGATTTGCAGGCCCCTGGTGGGACCCCGAGAGGTTCAAGCCGCGCCGGCGGGAGTAGTTCGCGCAGACGCGGTCGTCACCGGCCGCGGGACCGGGGCGAAGGGATCGGCGATGTCCGTCGGGCGAACCATGGCGAACCAGCGTGGAAACGAGGCGCGCCCTGTATCACAGGCGACCCGCGAACGGAACCTTGTCGAGGGCTCGAGCGCCCTAACCCAGGGGCAGTTCGCGGATCTCGACGGTTCCACCGGCTTCGAAGACGGGATTGCCGGACAGGAGGCCGCAGGCCTCGTCGAGGTCCTTGGCGGTGACGCGGACGAAGCTCGAAATGTGGGCGGTGGGTTCGGGCGCGGCGCCCGACTTCTTCACGCAATGACCCTGGCCGATGGCGCTGCCGCCCTGGAACACACCCGCCTCGCGCAGCCGGGTCAGGTAGGGGTCCCAGTCCAGCCCGCCGTCGCCCGAGGCGTCGTCGTGATGGAGGAAGATGAAGTCCGGCATCAGGTTCTCCGCTCGACCGCGTTGCGCACCGCCTCCGCCGCCGCCTCGAAGGCGAGCAGGGTGGAGGTGTGGCGAGCGGGATAATCCTTCACCGGCGCCAGCAACGCCAGATCGCCGAAGCGCCCCTCCGGCGCCGGGCCGCCCGCCTTCAGCATGGAGCGGAACGCATCACGGGTGGCTTCGAGTTCCTCCAGGCTGGCGCCGATCACGTGCGCGCCCAGCACGGACGCCGCCGCCTGGCCCAGGGCGCAGGCCTTCACGTCCTGGGCGAAGTCGGCCACGCGGCCGTCCTCGACCTTCACGTCGACGACAATACGGCTGCCGCAGAGCTTGGAGACCTTCTCCGACGTGGCGTCCGGCGCAGCCAGCCGGCCAGCGCGCGGCATCTCCGCCGCCAGCCGCAGAAGCTTCGCCGAATAGAGGTCGTCGATCATGCCTCCTAGGTCGGCATGGCAGGGGGTCTTGTCAAACGCTGCGCATCGACCATTTTCGATACATACATGCATTGTAATTCGCGAGGCGAGGAGATGAGAGAGCGTGTGGAGTTCGGCTCCGCCGCCGAGCGATGCGTCGGATACCTCTACCGGCCCTCCAACGCGGCCGATTGCTGCGTGGTCATGGCCCACGGGTTCGGCGGCACCCAGGAAGGCTCCATCGCCCGCAACGCCGCCGACATGGCGGCCGCCGGACTGCCGGTTCTCACCTTCGACTATCGATCCTTCGGCGAGAGCGGCGGCGAGCCGCGCCAGGTGATCGACATCGGAATGCAGCACCAGGACTGGCGCGCCGCCATAGCCTTCGCCCGCGCGCTGCCTGGCGTACGCGCCAATCGGGTGGCGCTGTGGGGCAGTTCCTTGGGCGGCGGCCATGTGCTGGCGCTCGCCGCCCAGGATTCCGCCATCGCCGCGGTGGTGGCGCAGGTCCCCTTCAACGGCTTTCCGAGGAAGGTGGAGGGTCGAAGCCGCCGCGACGGGCTGCGCCTGCTGCGCATCGCCTTGGCGGACTGGATAGCCGGCAAGCGCGGACGCCCGCCCGTCTACATCAAGGCAGTCGGCGAGCCCGGCGAGCTTGCGGTCATGGCCACGGCTGAAGCGGCTCGCACGATCGCGGCGATGGACAACCCCACCTGGCGCAACGAGGTGGCGCCACGAGCGCTGATCGACATGGCGTTCTGGTACCGTCCAGGCCGGCGCGCCCGCCGACTGGCCATGCCGGTGCTATTGTCGCTGGCCGAGCGCGACAAGGAGACGCCTGCGTCGCTGACGCGTCCCATCGCGCTGCGGGCGCCCCGAGGCGAGCTGCGCTGCTATCCGTGTTCCCATTTCCAGTTCTACGACGACGCCGTGCGGCCGACCGTGATCGCCGACCAGATCAGCTTCCTGCGCAGCCATCTGATCGGCTTCGGCCTGCCGGACAGCGCGACCCGGTGAGCGGCCGGGGCCGCCGCCGGAGCCCTGTCGCGGACAAGGCGATCATCGCCGCCGCGCTGGAGCTCTTCGCCGAGCGCGGGCTGGAGGGGTCGAGCATCGAGGAGATCGCCCGACGCGCCGGGGTGACGCGCGCCACCGTCTATCGCCGCTGGACGGACAAGGCGGCGCTGATCGCCCATGCCCTGTGCAAGGCGCGGGAGGGCGACGCCCCGGAGGTCCACGACTGGGGTCACGTCGGGGCCGACGCCTTCGTCCGCATCATGCTTGAGGATGTTCCCGAGACCCTGGCCAAGCCGGAGCTGGCGCCCCTCACCGCGCGCCTGCTGGGGTCGGCCCAGGCCCATCCCGAGTTGGTCCGCGCCTATTGGGACGGGTATCTGGTTCCGCGCCGGGCCGCATTCTCGCGCGCCATTGTCGCCATGCAAGCTGACGGTCGCCTCGCCGCAGATGTGGACCCGGAGGTCCTCCAGGACATGATTTCGGGCGCGCTCGTCTACCGGCTGCTGCTGTCTTCCGAACCGCGCTCCGTCGATGACTGGCGCGCCTACTGTCGGGCCCTGCTGCGAACCCTAGGCCTCACGGCCTAGGTCCGAACCGGCAGCCGCTCCATGCCGCGGAAGAACGGGAGGGTGCGCCAGGCGGGGGTCTCGTCCGGGTCGGCGAGCTGGAGGTCGGGGAACCGTTCAAACAGCTTCACCAGGGCGACCTGGGCCTCCAGGCGGGCCAGGGGTGCGCCGATGCAGATGTGGGCGCCGCCGCCGAAAGCCACGTGGGGCTTGTGCTTGCGGCTGACGTCGAACCGGTGCGGGTCCTCGTAGGCTTCGGGATCGCGGTTGGCGGCGCGCAGCGACACGGTCATCGCCTGGCCGGCGTGCAGCGGGCAGCCGCCCACCTCCATGTCGCCCGAGGCGATCCGGCCGGTGATGTCCACGGGCGGCTCGAAGCGCAGCACCTCCTCGACCACCGCATTGATGATCGACGGGTCGGCCTTCAGCTTGGCCAGCTCCGACGGGTTGATCAGCAGCAGACGCACGGCATTGCCGATCAGGTCCGTGGTGGTGAGGTTGCCGCCCACCAGCAGGGCCGTCAGGTTGATGCGGAGTTCGTCGTCCGACAGGTCGGCGCCGCTCATCTGGAGCTGGACCATGTCGCTGATCAGGTCGTCGCCAGCCGCCGCCCGCCTCGCCTCGATGGCCTCGCTGAAATAGGCGTTCAGCGCCACGCTGGCGGTCTCCATGGCGGCGGTCTGTTCGGGCGTGCGGAAGGGGTTCAGCCCCTGGATGATGCCTTCCGACCATTCGCGGAATTCGCGCAGCCGGTCGTGGTCGACGCCGAGGATCGAGGCGATCACGTCGATGGGGATCGGGACGCAGAAGCGGTCCATCAGGTCGAACGCCCGCTCGCCTTCCAGCCGGTCCAGGGTTTCGTCGACGATCCGCTCCACCCCGGGCCGGAACTTCGCGACGCGGGCATAGAGAGCCTGGGCCAGGGGCTGGCGCACGCGGGCATGGTCGGGGTCGTCGAGCATGAGGATGCTGGTGGTCGAGGTCCGCGGCAGGCTGGGATCGGTTTCGGCCAGCAGGCGGCGCTGCAGATGGGCGCCCTCCTCGGCCCGGGCGGGATCGCGCCAGAGCTCACGGTTGTTCACCACGGCGCGCACGTCGGCGTAGCGGCTGAGCACCAGGCTGCCCGAGACCGCGTCGCGGTGCGCAGGGCAGCGGCTGCGCAGGTCGTCCAGCATGGCGTGCGGATCGACGCGGTAGGTCTCGTTGAGCGGGGTCAGCTCGAAGATCGACGGGATGGGACGTTCGGTCATGGCCTGTTTCCTCGCGCCGGAGCGGTTCGCCCGCCTCTCGAAAATGACGCCTCCGTCACCTTCCGCCCGAACGCCGGGCGGCGCAACCCTTCCGCCCTCAGACCCTGGAGATCTCCCGCAGGGCGGCGGCCAGGGCATCCATCTGGGCGGGCGTGTTCACGAAGGACGGCGAGATGCGGATACAGGCGCCCTTGGCGACGCCGACCCGCTCCACGGTGAAGATGCGGTGGCGGTCGAACAGGAGCTTCTTGAGGGCCAGGTTGTCCTCGCGGCTGGTGCGGCCGGCGATGCGGAAGGACGTGATGCCGGCGTGCAGCGCCGGATCGTTGGGCGTCAGCACCTGGATGCGCGGCTCGTCCCGCAACGCCTCGGCCCAGCGGTCCCGCAGGTAGCGCAGGCGCCGCGCCTTGGCCGGCAGGCCCACCGCCTCGTGGGCGTGGATGGCGTCGGGCACGGACAGCACGGCGGCGAAGTTCAGCGTGCCCGTATGCACCCGCGGATCGATCCGGGGGCTGGGCCCCTCCAGGATCGAGACGTCGATGTCCGGGATCCGGTCCTTGCGGATGTAGACCAGGCCCACGCCCACGGGCGCGCCGATCCACTTGTGCAGGCCGAACCCTGCGAACTCCACGCCAAGGTCGCGCAGAGTGAATTCCGTCTGGCCCAGGGCATGGCCGCTGTCGAGCAGCACGTCCACGCCGCGAGCGCGGGCCAGAGTCACGATCTCCTTCACCGGCGGGATCAGGCCCGTGCGGTTGCTGAGGTGGGTGAGCAGCATCATCCGCACGTCGGGATTGGCCTTCAGCGCCGCCTCGTAGGCGTCGATGACGTTCTGGCGGTCCGCCGGCTCCGGCAGGTCGATCCGCACGACGCGGACCCCGCGCAGCTTGCCCAGGGCCGCCATGCTGGTCTTCATGCTGTCGTAGTCGAGGTCGGCGTAGAGCACCGCATCGCCCGGCTTCAGGCGGTTGTACCCCCCGATCAGGGTGACCATGGATTCGGTGCCGCCCCGGGTGAAGGCGATCTCGTCGGGGTCCACCTGCAGCAGCTTCGCGCACCGCGCCCGCACGGCGGCCATGTCGGCGTTGAAGGCGTCGCGGGCATAGATCGAGGTCTCGCGGTTCACCCGCGCGGTGTGGCGCTCGTAGGCCGCGCGGGTCGAGCGGGCCATGGCGCCGAAATAGCCGTTCTCCAGCTGGATCATGCCGGTCGGGGGGGCGTCGTACAGGGCTGCGACCTTGCTCCAGTGCGCCTCGTCGTCGGCGCGGACCTCGGCGGCCAGGGCGCCGCCGGCGGGCGCGGCGGCCCCGGCGGCAAGGATGGCGCGGCGCGACAGATCCATGGGCGAACTCCGGCTACTGGCGCGCCATCTCGGCCTCTCCGACGGCGTCGCCGTCAAGCGTCTGATCGGCGTCCATGACAACCGTTACCTTGCGCAGCGTCCCGGTGAACGAAAACGGGGCGGCGTAGTTCGCCACGGGGCTCCCGCGGTCGAGGCCGATGTCCAGGCCGGACCAGGAGATCAGGGTCAGGAAACCGGTGGTGGCCAGCCCTTCGCCCGCCGGCTCGCCGTCGATGGTGAGGGTGAAGGTGCGGTTCAGCCCCTCGCCCGTGGCGCGCGAGACGACGCCCAGGCGAGTGGCCGTGGCAGGAATGGGCCGGTCCGAGGTCACCGTGGTCTTCTGGCCGCCGATGTTGAGCGTGTGATGCAGCCGCCCGTCTTGGACGTAGAGGCTGTAGCCGCTGGTGGCGTCGCCGTGGGCCAGCAGCACCCCCTCCTCGCCGCCCTGGAGCCGCACGTCGGCCTCGATGCGATAGGTCCGGGCGCGGACGTCCGGCGCCACGTCGGTGGGCAGGTGCCCCATGCCGGCGTGGAACACGAACTTCCGCCGCGCCCCATGGAAGCGGGCCGAGTTCTCGGCGAAACGGGGGCCGAACCGGTCGTCCAGCGGCAGCACCTTGTTCGCCTCGGCCTGGGCCCACCATTCGTCGACGAGCGCCTTCAGCGTCTCCGGCTCCGTCTCGGCCAGGTCGTCGGTCTCGGAGAAGTCGCGGTCCAGGTGGAACAGCTCCCAGCGGTCGTCGTCGAACGGGGCGCCCGGCGGGTGAAACGCCACCGCCTTCCAGCCGTCCTTCCAGAGGCCGCGGTGGCCGAACATCTCGAAATACTGGGCGTTCTTGCGCGGCGGGGCGGCCGGATCGGTCAGGCTGGCGGCGAAGCTCTCTCCTTCTAGCGGCATCTGCGGCACGCCGTTTACGCTCGGCGGCGGCTCGATCCCGATCAGGTCCAGCAGGGTCGGGACCAGATCGCACGCGTGGGCGAAGTGCGGCCGCACCTCGCCGCGGGCCGGAAGCCGGTTCGGCCAGGAGATCACCAGGGGGTCGCGGATGCCGCCGCCGTGGGTGTTCTGCTTGTAGCGCCGCAACGGCGTGTTCGACGCCATCGCCCAGCCGTGCGGGAAGTTGGAGTGGGTGTCCGGCCCGCCGATGTCGTCGATCCGGGCCAGCTTCTCCGCCATCGGCTCGCCGCGGAAGTTGAAGGGTCCCATGGCGTTGACGAAGCCCAGCGGGCCGCCCTCCTGCGAGGCGCCGTTGTCCGACATCACGATGATCAGGGTGTCGTCGCGCACGCCGGCGCGCTCCAGGAAATCCACCAGCCGGCCGATGTTCTGGTCGGTGTGGTCCAGCATGGCGGCGAAGGCGCTCTGCAGGCGGGTGAAGACCCGGCGGTCGTCGTCGGAATAGCTGTCCCAGGCGCGCACGCCGTCGTTGCGGGGCGGCAGCTTCGTGTCGGGCGGCACGATCCCTAGGGCCTTCTGGCGCGCCAGCCGCTGCTCGCGCTCCACATCCCAGCCGTGCGCGAAGATCGGATCGTAGCTGCGGATCAAGTCGGCGGGCGCCTGGTGCGGCGCATGGCAGGCGCCGGGCGCGAACCACAGCAGCCAGGGCGTGTCCGGCGCGTCGGCGGTGTGGTCGGCGATATAGCGGATCGCCTGGTCGGTCAGGTCCTCGGTGAGGTGGTAGCCGGTCTGGAACGTACCCGGAGGCGTGATCGGCGTGTTGTCGCGGACCAGCTCGGGGGCGTACTGGTCCGTCTCGGCGTCCATGAAGCCATAGAAGCGGTCGAACCCGCGGCCCAGCGGCCAGCCGTCGAACGGCCCCGACGGGCCGGTCTCGGTCAGGTTGGTGACGTGCCACTTGCCCAGCATGTAGTTCCGGTAGCCGTGCGGCCGCAGCATCTCGGGCAGGGTCCCGGCCTCCTTGGCGATCTTGCCGCGATAGCCGGGGTAGCCGCTGTCGAAGTTGGCGAGGCAGCCCACGCCCACCGAGTGGTGGTTGCGGCCGGTCAGCAGGGCTGCCCGGGTGGTCGAGCACATGGCCGTGGTGTGGAAGCCGGCGTAGCGCACGCCCTCGGCGGCCAGCCGGTCGATGTTGGGGGTGCGGATCGGCGAGCCGTAGCAGCCGAAATCTGAGAAGCCGACGTCGTCGAACAGGATGACGAGGATGTTCGGCGCGCCCTTCGGCGGCCTCGGCGGATCGGGCCACTCTGGGATCGAGTCCGCCACGGTCCGCCCGATCCTGCCTGCCATCCGCCTCGCTCCCCGCTTGTGACAGGCGGCACCATGGCGAGGTGGGCGCGGCGCGCCAAGCCGCCGATCACTCAGTTTGCGTTGTGACGGGCGGAAGCGCTCAGCCTTTCCGCCTGGCCCACTCGGCCTCGGCGCGGGCCTTGAGCGCCTCGTTCATGGCCAGGAAGCCGCGGCGGACCGGGCCGCGCATGCGCTTGCCCAGGGACGGGCCCATGAGCCCCCCGAAGATCTCGCCGTTGTCGACTACGCAGCCGCTTTCGGCCAGCGGGGTGATCTCGATGTAGCGCAGGGTCTTGATCAGCCCGCCCAGGAACCTGAGCTCCCAGTGGAGCTGCTCGTTCGGCACCCAGTCGAGAATCCGGGGTTTGATCTCCTGGCGGTCTTGGCCGGGCAGCACCAGGTCCATGTTGAGGACGTTGCCGATCCGGATCTCGCCCTCGGCGCGCGGATAGGTCGGGTTCCACTCCGACCATCGAGGCAGGTCCTGGACGATCTCCCAGATCAGCTCGGCGGGAGCCTGGACGCCGATGCGGTCCTCGATCCGGTAGCCGCTGGGTCCCTTGGGCGGCGGCGGCTTGCCCTCGGTCTTGAGGTTCAGGGTCTTGGGTCCCAGCGCGCCGCCCTTGCGCTGGAAGGGGGCCGCCTTGAGCTCGGGGCCGGGCTTGAAAGGCATCAGGCCTGCTCCTTGATCCGCCAGGTGGCCCCGCTGGGGCCGTCCATCACCTCGACGTTCAACGCCGCGAGCTCGCCGCGGATGCGGTCGGCCTCGGGCCAGTTCTTCGCCGCCCGCGCGGCCTGGCGCTCGGCCAGCAGGCCCTCGACCCGGGTCTTCAGGTCGTCATCCGCTCCGCTCTGGAACCAGCTCTGCGGGTCGACCGTGAGGAAGCCCATGAGCTGACCCGCTTCGAGCAGCAGGCCGCGTGCGCTGGCGACGGCGCGCGCGTCCTTGGCCGTCACCGCCGCCCGAACCTTGTCGGCCAGCTGGAACATGGCGGCGAAGGCGCTGGGCGTGTTGAGGTCGTCGTGCAGGGCGTGGCGCACGTTGGCGTGCTCGGCCGCGGCCGCCGCGTTCTGCCAGCCGTCGGCCGCCGGCTCGCCCGCCAGGAACCGGCCGGCGTCGTCCAGCACGCGGTACAGCCGGTCGAGCGCGCTCTTGGCGCTTTCGATCAGGCCGTCGTTCCACTCCAGCGGCTGGCGGTAGTGGCCGCTGAGAAGGGCCCAGCGGATCGCCTCGCCGGGGTAGAGCTTCAGGAGGTCGTGGGCCAGGGCGACGTTGCCGACGCTCTTGCTCATCTTCTCCTCGCCCATGTTCAGGAAGCCATTGTGCATCCAGACGTGGGCGTACTCGCGGCCGTGGCCGGCGCAGACGCCCTGGGCCAGCTCGTTCTCGTGGTGCGGGAAGACCAGGTCGATGCCGCCGCCGTGGATGTCGATCGGCAGGCCCAGCGCCTGCTCGATCATCGCCGAGCATTCGATGTGCCAGCCGGGCCGGCCGGGGCCCCAGGGGCTCTGCCACTCGGGCTCGCCGGGCTTGGAGGGCTTCCAGAGCACGAAGTCGGCGGGGTGGTGCTTGTAGGGCGCCACGTCCACGCGGGCGCCGGCGATCATCTCGTCCATCGGCCGCCCGGAGAGCTTGCCGTAGTCGCTGAACGCCTGCGTGTCGAAGAGCACGTGGCCCTCGGCGGCATAGGCGCTGTTCTGATGGATCAGGTCGCCGATCATCTTCACGATGGCGTCCATGGTCTCGGTGACCCGGGGCTGGAACGTCGGCCGAAGGGCGCCCAGCGCCGCGGCGTCGGCGTTGTAGGCGTCGAGGTAGCGGTCGGTGATGACGGAGATCGGCACGCCCTCCTCGACGGCCTTCCTGTTGATCTTGTCGTCCACGTCCGTGACGTTGGCGGCATAGAGCACCGCGTCCTCGCCGTAGACGTCGCGCAGCACCCGGAACAGCAGGTCGAAGACCACCACGGGCCGGAAATTGCCGATGTGGGCGAAGTTGTAGACCGTCGGCCCGCACACATACATCGTCACCCGGCCGGGATCCTGGGGTGCGAAGGGCCGCTTCGAACGGCTCATGGTGTCGTAAAGGCTAAGGGTCATTGCTCACGGTGACGCTGCGGAACGGTTGCCCAGGCGGGCCTTGCGCCCATATACAGATCGCCCGGACGTGAGGCCACTCAAGCCCCGTCCGAAGTGAAAGGGTGGCACGCGTAATCTCCGGAACCCTCGTTCCGGCGCAACTCAGCCCTGGAAAGAAACGCTCTCTCATGGACGCTCCTGCCCGCGACCGAACCCTGATCGGGTCCGACGATGGTAACCTTGAGCCCTTCAAGCGCCCGACCCGCGAAGAAGCGATGGAAGCGGTGCGCACCCTGATCGCATGGGCCGGCGACGATCCGCGCCGCGAAGGCGTGATCGACACGCCCAAGCGCGTGGTCGACGCCTATGGCGAATGGTTCGAGGGCTACAACCTCGACCCGGCCAAGGAGCTGTCGCGCACCTTCGAGGACGTCCAGGGCTATGACGATATCGTCATGCTCCGCGACATCGAGGTCGAGAGCCACTGCGAGCACCACATGGCCCCGTTCCTGGGCAAGGCGTACGTCGCCTACATGCCGACGAACCGGGTGGTGGGGATCTCCAAGCTGGCCAAGGTGGTCGAGATCTTCGCGCGCCGTCTCCAGACCCAGGAGACCATGACCCAGCAGATCGCCGACGCCATCACCGACAGCCTGCGTCCCGCCGGCGTCGCCGTCCTCATCGACGCGGCGCACCAGTGCATGACCACCCGCGGCGTGCACCACCGCCACGTCTCCACGATCACCACCCAGTTCACCGGCGTCTTCAAGACCGACCCGACGCTGCGCCAGCGCTTCCTGGACTTCGTGAACCGGTAAATTCCGATCCCGCCACCCCCGTTGCGCCCGCGACGGGGGCAGGCGAGGTGACGCCGGCGGCTAGCGGCGCCATATGGTGTGCCATGACAGTGCCGCCAGCTTCCCCCGCCAACAATCCCCTCGAGACCGGCACGCGGCTGACGCCCCGCTATGACGCCGCCGGGCTGATCGCGGCCGTGGCGACCCACGCCGGCACGGGCGAGGTGCTGATGCTGGCCTGGATGAACGCCGAGGCGCTGGACAAGACCATGTCCACCGGCGAGGCACACTATTTCAGCCGCTCGCGCCAGGAGCTCTGGCACAAGGGCGCCACGAGCGGCCAGGTCCAGGTGATCGAGGAACTACGCATCGACTGCGACCAGGACGCGGTCTGGCTCAAGGTCTGGCCCCAGGGCGACGGCGGCGCCTGCCACACGGGCGCGCGTTCGTGCTTCTACCGCGCCATCGAAAACGGCAAGCTGGTGAAACGCCCATGACCATCGTCCAGGCCCTGTTGGCCTTCGGCGTCGCCGCGGCCCTCCTGACCATCACGCCCGGGCTCGACACCGCCTTGGTCCTGCGCACCGCGGCCGTCGAGGGCGCCCGCCGCGCCGCGCTGGCCGCCGTCGGCATCGTCAGCGGCTGCCTGGCCTGGGGCGCGGCGGTGGCGCTGGGCCTGGGGGCCCTGCTGGACGCCTCGACCCTAGCGTTCAACCTGCTGAAATGGGCGGGCGCGGCCTACCTCGTCTGGTTGGGCATCGGCCTGATCCTGAAACCGCGCGAGCGCTTCGATCTTTCCGCGCCGGCCGTCACCCACGCCGGTACCGATTCCGCCTGGATGCGGCGCGGCTTCCTGACCAACCTGCTGAACCCAAAGGTCGGGGTCTTCTACGTCTCGTTCCTGCCGCAGTTCCTGCCGCAGGGCGCGCCGGCCGGGCCGTTCATCTTCCTGCTCGCGGCCCTGCACGGGGTGATGGGCCTTGTCTGGTTTGCGGCCCTCATCGCGGCCACCCGGCCCCTGGCCGGCGTGCTGCAACGCGCGCCCGTCGTCCGCTGGCTGGACCGGCTGACCGGCGGCGTGTTCCTGGCGTTCGGCCTCAAGCTGGCCCTCGAGCGCCGCTGATCGCGAAAACACCTGTGGATCAACCCTCCTCGGAAAGACACCGCTAACCGCACCTGGGGTCAAATGCCGCCAGCACCGGCGAGAGAGGCGCCGGCAACGGCAGGGATCAGTATGCTTTTCCTACTCAACGCGGTGGTCGTCAGGGTCCCCCTGAAACTGGAGTTGCCCCGGGGCCTGGAGCCGCTCGTCTCGGCGCCGCCCGGCAGCGTCCTGACCGCCGGGGTCGAGCTCTACGCCAAGCATCCGCGCCTGGAGTACGATCGGCTGGATATCGCGCGCTGGTACTGCTGCCTGCTTCAGCTTCGCTTCCCCGACGCAGGCGCCGCGCGCTTTCGGCCCACGCCGCGAGGCTACGTGGGCGAATTGGCCAACGTGGCCCTGCCCGATCTCGTGCAACTGCTGAGCCTGCAGGACCGCGGAGTCTCGATCGCGCCCCAGGTCGACGAGATCTGGGCTCGCGTCAGCCAGCCCGCCTGAGCCGTCCTAGACTTCCTTCAGCGCCGACACGCCGGCGCCGTCCGGCACGGCGACAAAGGTCTTCACCACCTTGGTCGTGAAATCGCGGGCCACGATCGTGGAGACCGCCACCATCTCGCCCTTGGCCTGCTCGCGGGTCAGGGTGAGCAGGACGAAGCCCTTCGACACCTGGTCGTTGAACACGACTTCGGGATTGGCGTCGGCGATCAGGTCGCCGGCGTTGATGCCTGGGCTGATCTCACCCGCCCCGGGGCTGGTGATCCCGGTCGTGCCGAACTCGCAGGCCACCCGCTTGCCGGTCGCGTCATGCAGTTCGTTGGCCCAGAAGGAATGGCTGTCGCCGCTGAGGACGATCGGCCGGGCCTTGGCGGCCTTGAACCGGTCGTACAGCCGCTCGCGATCGGCGGGGTAGCCGTCCCACATGTCGAGGCCGACCGGCAACCCCAGGCCGGCGGCGGCCTCGTAGCGGGCGACGCGGCGCTTCGACGCTTCCGGGATCGCGGCGTACTGCGCGGGGGTCAGCTGCTTGCTGGGGACCGCCGGCATGACGCGGGCCATCACCACTTCGTTGCCGATCACCTGCCAGGCGTGGCCCGCCTGCACCGAGCGGGCGAGCTCGGCGCCGATCCAGGCCTCCTGCTTCGGCCCCATCATGCGGCGCTGCGGGTCGGTCAGCTTGGCCTTCAGCTTGGTCAGGTCGCGCTGGCCGTCGACTTCCGGCGCGTCGGCGTCGAGGCTGACCTGCTGGTCGCGGGCCGTCAGCCGGGTCTCGATCATGATCAGGCTGGCCAGGTCGCCGAAGTGGAAGCTGCGCATGGCCGCATCGGCCAGGGCGCCGCCCGAGGCGGGCTCGCGGATCGGCATCCATTCGAAGTAGGCCTTCAGAGCGGCGGCCTTGCGCACCGTCCAGTCGCCCTCGGCGCCGGGCGTGTGGTTCTGGGCGCCGTGCAGGAAGCTGTCGTTGGCCGTCTCGTGATCGTCCCACACCACCACCCAGGGGGCCTTGGCATGGGCGGCCTGCAGGCCCGGGTCCGACTTGTACTGCGCGTGGCGACGCCGGTAGTCGTCGAGGCTGACGATCTCGCGCGGCGGGTCGTGCGGCCGCTCGCCGGCCACGGTCGAGTCCATCCCGTAGCTGCCCGGCCCGCCGTACTCGTAGATGTAGTCGCCCAGGTGCAGCACCGCGTCCACGCGCGGCAGGTCGGCGATCGCCTGGTAGGCGTTGAAATAGCCGTTCGGGTAGAGCGAGCAGGAGGCCACAGCCAGAACTACGTCGTCGACCTTGCCCGCGGGCAGGGTGCGCGTGCGGCCCATGGGCGACTTCACACCCAGCACCTCGAACTCGAAGGTGTAGGCGCGGCCGGCGTCCAGGCCGGTCGCGTCGACCTTGATCGTGTAGTCGCGCGCGGGCCCGGTCACGCCCTGACCGCTTTTGGCGCCGCCGGCGCGGCGGTCGACGGGGTTGAGGGTCCAGGTGAACGGAACGTCCGCGCCGGGCTTGGACGGCGTCACCCGCGTCCACAGCACCACGCGGTCCTGGGTCGGATCGCCCGACGCCACGCCGTGGTTGAACGCCACGGTGAAGGCCATGGCGGAGCCTTGGGCCGCCGCAGGCGTTGCCGCTCCGAGGCCAAGCAGGGCCAGGGCCTTGCGCCGGTCGATCTTCATGGTCGTTGCTCCCCGCTTCCCGGCCCCGATATGACTGAGCCATACCACAGGAGCATGACAACCGATGTCCAGCGAAGTCCTCCACGTCGCCCGCGAGAAGCTGAGCCGCAAGACTATCGAGATGCACTATGCGATCACCTCGCTGATGGAGGAGTTCGAAGCCGTCGACTGGTATCGCCAGCGGGCCGACGACACCGAGGACCCGGAGCTGAAGGCCATCCTGCTGCACAACGCCCGCGAGGAACTGGAGCACGCCGCCATGGTGCTGGAATGGATGCGCCGAAACGACGCCGAGGTGGGCGAGCAGCTCAAGGAATACCTGTTCAAGGAAGGTTCGATCACCGGGCACGAGGAAGGCGCCAGCGAGAAGCATGGCCTCTGAGCCCGACGACCTCGAACTGGACGGCGAGGCGGACCAGGCGGCCGATGTCCGCCTGGTGACGCTGGAGGCCGGCGGGCGCTTCGACAAGGCGCTGGCCGCCGCCCTGCCCGAGTTCAGCCGCGCGCGGCTGCAGGCGCTGATCGCGGGCGGTCGCGTCAGCCGCGACGGGGCCGCCGTGACCGATGGCTCCGCCAAGGCCCAGGCCGGCGACTACCGGCTGGAGATACCGCCGCCGGTGGCCGCCGAGCCGCAGCCCGAGGACATCCCGCTCAGAGTGCTGTTCGAGGATGCGCACCTGATCGTGGTCGACAAGCCCCCGGGCATGGCCATGCACCCGGCGCCCGGCAGCGAGACCGGCACCCTGGTCAACGCCCTGCTGCACCACTGCGGCGCCAGCCTGTCCGGCATCGGCGGGGTGGCGCGGCTAGGGATCGTCCACCGTATCGACAAGGAGACCTCGGGCGTTGTGGTGGCCGCCAAGACGGATGCGGCGCACCAGGGGCTGTCCGCTCTGTTCGCCGCCCACGATATCGACCGCATGTACGTGGCGCTGACCCGCGGCGCGCCATCGCCGATCAAGGGGACCATCGAGGGCGCCATCGCCCGCTCCACCGCCGACCGCAAGAAGATGGCGCTGGTGAAGACCGGCGGCCGCCACGCGATCACTCACTACACCGTCGCCCGGGTGTTCGGCCCGTCGGAGAAGCCGCTGGCCGCGCGCGTCGCCTGCCGCCTGGAGACGGGGCGCACGCACCAGATCCGTGTCCACCTGGCCAGCAAGGGCGCCCCCTGCCTGGGCGACCCGGTCTATGGCTCCGGCAGCCCGTCCCAGCCCGTGAAGGAGGCCATCGCCGCAGCGGGTCTGAAGCGCCAGGCGCTGCACGCGGCCGTCCTGGGCTTCGCGCATCCGATCACGGGCGAGACCGTGCGCTTCGAAAGTCCCCTGCCCGCCGACATGGCGCGGCTGGAGGCGTTGCTGGAAAAGCTATGACGCGGGGCGGCGAACCGCGACGGCGAGCCACAGGGCCACCGCGACGACGATGACGGCCACGGCCGTGAACCGCGGATCGTAGGTCCCGCCGTACATGGGCAGGCCGAAGAACCCGACGTTGCAGAAGGCGTGGAATAGGGCCGTGGCGAAGACGCTGCGGCCGGCGCCGAAGTAGAGCCGGACCGTCACGACGCGCAGGGCGATTGTCATCGCCATGTGCCAGGCGATCCAGTCGGCCGCCCGGCCGGCCTGCAGGAACGGCACCAGGTGCCACATCGCCCAGACGACGCCGATCACCAGCGCCGCGGCCAGCTCGCCCCAGCGACGCGCCAACGGCTCCAGCAGGTACCCGCACCAGCCCAATTCCTCCCCGACGCCTGCGGCGAAGAAGGCCAGCAGCATGACTGCGAGTATCCAGAGCGCGGCGCCCGGCGAGGCGGGATCGTGGCCCTGGATCGCCCACGAAGCCGCCGCCGCGGCCGGGATGAGCAGCAGGAGCGGCGTCCAAAGCGCGTGTCCGCGCATCCGACCCCAGTCGAACGCGCGGGCGAGGAAGGCGCGCAAGCCGGCTCGCCCCTGGGCCCGCGCCACCAGGATGGCGGCCGCCACGGCGGGCATGAACGCCATGAGCCCGCTGAGCGGGAGGCCCGGCAGGGGTTCAACCTGGACCAGCTCCGCGAGCGCCCAGAACGGCAGCGTCAGGACCAGCAGGAGCAGGACGAAGCGCATGGCGCCTACGGTGACGCTCCGGCGGACGGCGCGCCAGAGGTTTATCCCTTCGCCGCAGCCTCCAGTTGGGCGATGTCCAGCTTGACCATCTGCATCATCGCGGCGGCCACGCGGTTCGCCGCATTCCGATCGGGGCTGGTCATCAGCTTGGCGAGTTGCGTCGGCACGACCTGCCACGACAGGCCGAAGCGGTCCTTAAGCCAGCCGCACTGGCTCTCCTGGCCGCCGTCGGCGAGGAGGGCGTTCCAATAGCGGTCCAGCTCGGCTTGGTTATCCACCTCAATCTGGAACGAGACCGCCTCGCTGAGGGTGAATTGCGGCCCGCCGTTGAGCCCGGTGAAGGACTTACCGTCCAGTTCGAACGCCACGGTCAGCACCTCGCCGGCGCGGTCGCCCGGCAGGTTCTCAGGATAGCGGGAGACGTCCGTGATCTTCGAGTTCGGGAAGATGGCGCAATAGAACTTGGCGGCGTCTTCGGCCTGGCGGTCGAACCAGAGGCAAGGGGTGATGCTCGGCATGGAACAATCCTTTTCGGATGCAGGTTTCCTGGGCCAAGGACGCGCCAGCCCCCTCGGCCCCGACACGTCCGGACGAACTTTCGTATGCAGCTCCGCTATCGAACGTATGAGAAACGGCGCCTTGTTGGCGCCACGCTCGGGGCGTAGAAAGCCCCACTAGAGAAGTCGGACATTCGAGCCGTCCTCCCAGCGTCTTTCGCAAGCGCCACCGCATACCTATCTAGGTCATAAGGGGGCGACGAAAGTCGAAGCGCGGAGCCGCGCGGCAGCTCGAAGTCCCGGAGAGTAAAGGGGATTTTTCATGGCCGTGAACGCGCTCGCCGTGATGTCGCCGGAAGGCGGCCTCAGCCGGTACCTCAGTGAAATTCGCAAGTTCCCCATGCTGCCGAAGGACGAGGAGTTCATGCTGGCCAAGCGCTGGCAGGAGCACCAGGACGCCGAGGCGGCCCACAAGATGGTCACCAGCCACCTGCGCCTCGTGGCGAAGATCGCCATGGGCTATCGCGGCTACGGCCTGCCGATCGGCGAGGTGATCTCCGAGGGCAACGTGGGCCTGATGCAGGCGGTGAAGAAGTTCGACCCGGACAAGGGCTTCCGCCTGGCGACCTATGCCATGTGGTGGATCCGCGCCTCGATCCAGGAATACATCCTGCGGTCCTGGTCGCTGGTGAAGATGGGCACGACCGCCGCGCAGAAGAAGCTGTTCTTCAACCTGCGCAAGGCCAAGTCCGAGATCGAGGCCTTGCAGGAAGGCGACCTCCGCCCCGACCAAGTGAGCCAGATCGCCACCAAGCTGGGCGTGCTGGACGAGGAAGTCATCTCGATGAACCGGCGGCTGGCGGGCGGCGACGCCTCGCTGAACTCGCCGATGCGCGCCGACAGCGAGAGCGAGTGGCAGGACTGGCTGGTCGACACCGACACGCCCTCCCAGGAATCGGTCGTGGCCGACACCCAGGAGATGAACGTCCGCATGAGCCTGCTCGAGGCGGCGATGACGGAGCTCTCGGACCGGGAGCGCCACATCCTGACCGAGCGCCGGCTGAAGGACGAGCCGACGACCCTGGAAGAGCTCGCCTCGGAATACGGCGTCAGCCGCGAGCGGGTGCGCCAGATCGAGGTCCGCGCCTTCGAGAAGCTGCAGAAGTCCATGCGGGCGGCGGCGATGGAAAAGAACTTGGTCGACGCCTGAGGCGCCTGGCCCTTCCTTAAGAATGCGGCGGCCGGGGCGACCCGGCCGCCCTTTTTCGTGGGCGAAACCGCGCCTTGACACCGGTGTCAGAGCCGGAAATGTTAGCGGTAGCAGGGGCCGAAGAGCCCTTCCGGGGAGGAGGACCGGGCGCGGGCGCGACGTGCGATTCCGGCCCGCCCGACATGCGCCGCGGAAGGCTTCACGCTCAGCAACAATGTCCGCCGCGCGCCGGCCCTTGAGACAGGTTCTGAAACCATGCAGGTCCCCACCCGCCGATGGACGCTCGGCGCAATGGCGGCAGCGGCGGGATCGCCCGCGCTCGCCGCGCCGCTGTCCTGGAAGCCCGGCGTGGAAGGCCAGCGGCAGGCCGACCTGGGCGACGGGACGTTCCTGAATCCCATCGTCGCCGGCGACCGGCCGGACCCGACCATCCTGAAGGACGGGGCCGACTATTACATGACCTTCTCGTCGTTCGAGGCCTATCCCGGCGTGGTGATCTGGCATTCCCGGGACCTGGTGAACTGGACGCCGATCACGGCCGCGCTGAAGACCCCCATCGGCTCGGTCTGGGCCTGCGAGCTGATCAAGCACAAGGGCCGCTACTACATCTACATCCCGGCCCGCTATCCGGACCGCCGCTCCACCTACGTGATCTGGGCCGACGACATCCGCGGCCCCTGGAGCGAGCCGGTCGACCTGAACCTGCCCGACCACATCGACCCCGGCCACGCGGTGGGCGAGGACGGCAAGCGCTACCTGTTTCTCTCCGGCGGCGATCGGGTGCGGCTCACCGACGATGGGATGGCCACCGACGGGCCGGTGGAGCACGTATACGATCCCTGGCGCTATCCGGTGGAGTGGGACGTGGAGGGCTTCGCGCCCGAGGGGCCCAAGATCACGCGGCGGGGCGACTGGTTCTATCTGATCACCGCCGTCGGCGGCACGGCGGGGCCGCCCACCGGCCACATGGTCATCGCCGCCCGCTCGAAGTCGATCCATGGGCCGTGGGAGCACTGCCCCCACAACCCCATCGTGCGCACCACGTCGAAGGACGAGAAATGGTGGTCGCGCGGCCACGCAACGCTCGTGGAGGGGCCGGCCGGCGACTGGTGGATGGTCTACCACGGCTATGAGAACGGCTACTGGACCCTGGGCCGCCAGTGCTTGCTGGACCCGATCACCTGGACGTCCGACGGATGGTTCAAGGCGAATGGCGGCGACCTTTCCAAGCCGCTCCGCAAGCCTCGGGGCGGCCAAGCCGGCCCCAACGGCCTGGCGCTGTCCGACGACTTTTCGACCTCGAAGCTGGGCGTCCAATGGGCCTTCGCCGATCCTGCGCCGGGGGAACTCGATCGGGTGCGGTACGACCGCGGCCTGGTCCTGACGGCGCGCGGGACCGCGCCCAAGGACTCGCCGCCGCTGACGTTCGTGGCGGGCGACCAAGCCTACGAGATCGAGGTGGACGTGGAGATCCCGGCCGACGGCACGGCGGGGATCCTGCTGTTCTACGACAAGCAGCTCTACTGCGGCCTGTCGTTCGACGCCCGCACCTTCATCACCCACCAGTACGGCCTGGAGCGCGGCCGGCCCGCCAACCCGAACGGGCGGCGGATGCGGATTCGGATACGCAACGACCGCCACATCGTCACCTTCCACACCAGTCCCGACAGGCGGACCTGGACCAAGTTCGACCGCCAGATGGAGGTCTCCGGCTACCACCATAACGTCCGCGGCGGCTTCATGGCCCTGCGGCCCGGGCTGTTCGCGGCCGGGCGTGGCGAGGCGCGGTTCAACAACCTCACCTACCGCGCGTTGCCCTGAGCCGGACGCGGTGGGCCTAAGCCTTCTGGCGGGCGATCCAGCGGTCCGTCCGCGCCTCCAGCACCGGCAGCGGCAGGGCGCCTGCGCCGACGAGCATGTCGTTGAAGGCGCGGATGTCGAACTTCGGCCCCAGCGCCTCCCGAGCCCGGGCCCTGAGCGCCAGGATCTTCACCACCCCGACCTTGTAGGACGTCGCCTGACCGGGATTGACGAAGTAGCGGCGGATCTCGGAGCGGATCTTGCCCGGCGGCTGGGGCGAGTTGGCGGTGTAGAACGCCACCGCCTGCGCCTCGCTCCAGCCCTTGGCGTGAATGCCGGTGTCGACCACCAGCCGGATCGCGCGCCAGATCTCGCGGCCCAGCCGGCCGAAGTCGCTGTAGGGGTCGACGTAGAAGCCCATCTCCTTGGCGAGCAGCTCCGAATAGAGTCCCCAGCCCTCGACGTAGGCGCCGTAGTTGTACTGGCCGCGGAACACCGGCAGGCCGGTCATCTCCTGAGCCAGCATGATCTGCATGTGATGTCCGGGCCACCCCTCGTGATACGCCGTGCCCTCCAGTTCGAAGGTCGGCGTCGCCGCCGTGTCGGCCAGGTGGACATAGAACACGCCGGGCCGTGAGCCATCGGGCGCGCCCGAGGAATAGTGCGCCGCGCCGCCAGGCTCCTCGCGGAAGCTCTCCACCCGCTTCACCACCAGGTCCGACTTGGGCAGCCGCCCGAAGACGGTCGGCAGCTTGGCCTTCATGCCGGCCAGGTAGCCCTCGGCCAGCTTGAGGTACTGCGCGCGGCCCGCGTCGTCGTTGGGCAGGAAGAACCGCTTGTCGGTGCGCATGAAGACGAAGAAGTCCTCCAGCGATCCCGCAAAGCCGATCTTCGCCTTCAGGGTCTCCATCTCGGCGCGGATGCGCTTCACCTCATCGAGGCCGAGTTGGTGGATCTGATCCGCGGTCATGTCGGTGGTGGTCTGGTCGCGCAGCATGGCGGCGTAGAAGGCCGCGCCGTCCGGCAGGGCGCCTGCGCCCTTGGGATCGGCCGCCGCATTGGCGCGGTCGGCCGCCAGCCAAGCCGCGAGACGGTCGTATGCGGGCTTCATCTCGCCCGTCATGGCGGCCGTCACAGCGCCCAGCATGCGGCCCTGGGTCGCCGCGTCGATCTTGCCCGCGGTCCGCAGCCCGGCGAGCTTGGCCGTCGCATCGGCGAACAGCGCCGAGTCGCCGTCGGTGGTGAGGGGCGCTCCGGTGGTTATGCGGCGCACCTCGTCCAGCGACTGGTCGTAGGAGAAGCGTGGCATCCGAACGCCGGCCGCAGCCGAGGCCTTGGCCCGCTCCAGCGACTGGTCCAGCGCCCGGCCGATGGCCGCGACACGGGCGATGTAGGCCTCCATGTCGGCGGGCGTCTCCACCCGGTGCTGATTGATCATGAAGTTGGGCAGGCTGGTGTGCGGACCGCTGCGGTCGAACACATAGCGGTGTCCGCGCCATCGATGCGCCGCCTCGGCGCGGTCCAGCTCAAGCGCCCAGATGTCGTAGGAAGTGCGGGCGTCCTCCGAGAGGCGGGCCGGGTCGAACTTCGCCTTCATCTGCGCCACGCTGGCGCGCCGCCAGCCAATGGCCCGCTCGGCGGCGGCGTCGCTGCGATCGGTAAGCTGGTCGTAGGCAGCCTTGCGACCCAGCCGCGTCAGGCGCTCAGGGCTCATCGCCAGCTCCTGCTCGAACTGGGCGTCCAGGTAGGCGGTCAGCTCGGCGCTGGCGTCGGCCGCGGTGGCGCTCGACGCAACAGCGGCGCCAGCCAGGCCCAGTCCGAAATCGCGGCGGGAAAGGCGCATGGGGTACTCCAACGGTTGCCGTCGAAGGCCTATCCGGGTTCGAGCCGTCTCGCCAGCGGCCCGCGCTTTACGTCACCGGCGACAGCCCGTAGGCAGGACGCTCAGACACAGGGACGTTCATCCATGGCTTCGGGCCTAGTCGCGCTGCTCGACGACGTCGCGGCGATCGCCAAGATCGCGGCCACCTCGCTGGACGACGTCGCCGGCGCCGCCAGCAAGGCCGGCACCAAGGCCGTGGGCGTGGTGATCGACGACGCGGCCGTGACCCCGGGATACGCGGTGGGCTTCACGCCGGACCGCGAGCTGCCCATCGTCTGGAAGATCGCGCTGGGCTCCCTGCGCAACAAGTTCGTCTTCCTGCTGCCCGGCGCCCTGCTTCTGAGCGCCTTCGCCCCCTGGGCCGTGACGCCGATCCTGATGGTCGGCGCGGCCTTCCTCTGCTTCGAGGCGACCGAGAAGATCATCGAGGCGGTCACGCATCACGAGGGGGCCAACAAGGTTGAAGAGCTGGCGCTCAGTTCCGCCGAGCTCGAGAAGGAGAAGGTCTCCGGCGCCATCCGCACCGATCTGATCCTGTCGGCCGAGATCATGGCCATCGCGCTGAACGACGTCACGGAGCGGCCGCTGATGATCCAGGCCGCGGCCCTGGCCCTGGTGGGCCTGGGGATCACGATCGGGGTCTATGGCGTCGTCGCCCTGATCGTGAAGATGGATGACATCGGCCTGCACATGAGCCAGCGCCGCCGCCCGTCGAGCCAGGCGCTGGGCCGCGGACTGGTGAAGGCGATGCCGGTGATCCTGGACGTCCTGACCAAGGTGGGCACCGCCGCGATGCTGTGGGTCGGCGGCGGCATCGTCATCCACGGGCTGGAGCACTTCCACCTGCCGCAGATCCCGCACCTGGCCCACGCGGCGTCCGAATGGGCGGCGCAGGTTCCGGGCGTCGGCGCGGTCACGGGCTGGCTCGCCTATGCCCTGGCCTCGGCGGTGGTGGGCCTGATCGTGGGCGCGATCATCGTCGGCGTCGTCCACCTGATCCCGAAGCGCAAGAAGGCCGCCTGAGGCCTTCAGCGCCCGACGAGACGCCCCGCCTTCACGACCCCTTGGACCTGCGTCAGGGTGGAGACGTCCGCCAACGGGTCGCCCGAAACCGCGATGAGGTCGCCCGCGAAACCCGGCGCGGCCTGGCCGAGCTCGCGCTCCAACCCCAGCGCGGCGGCCGCCTCGGTGGTGGCGGACCGGATCGCCTGGGCCGAGCTCATGCCGTAGCGGACCATGTAGGCAAATTGCCTTGCACCCAGGCCATAGGGATAGACGGCCGCATCGGTGCCGAACGTCAGCTTCACCCCGGCGCTGACCGCCCTGCGGAAGCCTTCGCGCTGTGCGTCCGTCGTTTCGCGGTTCTTGCGCAGGTACTCGGCCGGCCACCCCTCGCGGGTCCCGACCTCCTCGATCCAGTCACCGTTGTAGATGTCCATGTCCAACCAGACGCCTCGCGCCCTCGCCAGGGCGATCCCCTCGTCGTCGACCAGGCTGGCGTGCTCGATGGTGCGGGCGCCGGCTCGGATCGCAGCCTTTATCCCTTCCGCCCCGTGGGCGTGGGCGATGCAATAGCGGCCAAGCGCTCGAGCCTCGTCGCAGACCGCGGCGATTTCCACCTCGCTCAGTTCCAGGGCGCCCGGCTCGCTGCCGACGGCCAGCACGGCGCCGGTGGCGATCACCTTGATGAAGTCGGCGCCCTGGCCGATCAGGTATCGCGCCCGCCGGCGCGCTTCGTCCGGCCCCCGCGCCTCGCCGAGGCGAAAGGCCACGGGGATCTCGACGCCGGCCGGCGCGCCCGTCACCGCCCCGCCACCTCCGGGCTTGGTGATGTAAGCGCCCGCCACGATCATCCGCGGCCCTTCCACCTGGCCCGCCGCGATCGCATCGCGAAGGGCGACATCGGTCAGGCCACGATAAGCGCCTACGTCCCGCACGGTGGTGAACCCGGCCCGCAGCATGATGCGGGCGGCCTCGGCGCCCTTGAGGATCGTTTCAGCCTCGGAATGCTTCAGCGCCTCGGCCGGATCGTCCGTCTGACCGAACCCGTCCGCCACGTGGGTGTGCATGTCGATCAGGCCGGGCAACACCGTGTAGCGCGACCAGTCGAGAACCCGTCCGTCCCTGGGTGGGTGCGTCCAGGGCGTGACGGATGTGATCCGGCCGTCCACGATCGTGATCAGCCGCTCGCCCACGGCCTCGCCGCGCACGGGGTCGATGAGCCGGCCGGCGCGGACATGCAGTGTCTCGGCGGAAGCGGCCGGCACGATGACGGCCAGGGCCAGCGCCGCCGCGGCGTGCGCGACAAGCCGAACCGCTGCAAGAAAACCCACGCGCCACCCCGCCGCCAGACCTCAGGCGGCGATCATGCCCCCGCGTCGTCGCCGCCGACAACCTCGGCCAGGGCGGCGCGCAGATTGGCGTCCAGCATCTCGTTCGCCAGCGGATGGTCGTCCGGCACGGCGCGCGACAGCATCAGGGCGCCGACCATCCGGGCGACCAGGGCCACCGCGAGTGCACGCCGGGCAGGGCCTTCGCCCTCGAGGCCCGCCTCGACCGACGCGATCATTCCCTCCAGGCCCTCGGCGAACACGCCCCTCAAGGCGTCCGGCTGGCGGCCGATATCGCCGGCCAGGGCGGCCGCGGGACAGCTCTTGCCCGGCGCGTTGCGCGCCGCCCGGGAAAGGTAGTGCGGCAGGAGGCCTGCGACGCCGTCCGCCCGCGCCCGTTCCGCCGCCATCTGCGCCCAGGCGTTCTCCAGCGCCTCGGCGGCCAGGTCCTGCTTCGAGGCGAAGTGGTTGTAGAAGCCGCCGTGCGTGAACCCGGCGGCCTTCATCAGGTCCCCGACCGGAACCTCGTCGAAGCCGCGCGCGCGGAAGAGCTCCGACGCCACCTCCACCACCCGCTGCCGGTTCTCCTGGGCCTGGGCCTTGCTGATCTTCATCCCGATCCTGCCGCTTGACGCGCTTCGATCCAGCAACAATGATGATCATCATCATTGATGTCAACGGCGCAGGGAGCCGATCGATGCCGCTCTGGAAAATCTATCACCCGGTGGGAGCCTTCTCGGCCGACGACAAGCGCGAGCTGTCCCAGCGCATCACGGCGCTCTACAGCCGCCTGCCGAAATTCTACGTCGGCGTCGTGTTCCAGGAGGTCGCCCCGGACTCGTTCTTCGTCGGCGGCGAGCCGGCCACGAAGTTCGTCCGCATCTGGGTCGACCACATCGCCCGCACCCTACCCTCGGCCGAGGCGCGGACATGGTGGATCGGCGAGTGCGACGAGGCGCTGGCGCCGTACATCCGGGATCGCGGTTTCGACTGGGAGTTCCACATCGACGAGACGTCGTTCGAACTGTGGTCCATCCAGGGCATCCGTCCGCCCTTGCCCAACAGCGAGGACGAGAAGCGCTGGATCCGCGAGAACAAGCCAAGCCCGCTCGTCGGCGAGACCCAGCCCGCCTGACGCGGGGCGCGGAGGCGGGGCTGCGGCCCCGCCGTCAGCCTAGAGCTGGTTGAATTCCCCGCAGCGGCACTTGACCACCACGTCGTTGAAGAACGAGCGGTCGACACGGGCCAGCTCCTGGCGGCAGGCACCGCAGGCATAGGCGGAACCCTGCTGGTCGCGGGGAGCCTCGTCGGCCTGCACAAGGGTGCGACGGCCCACGAAGAGGCCCGGGAAGGTACGCAACTCAATCATCACTCTGCTCCAAGATGAGCCAGGGGGAGCTGGCCGCTCTTCGCAATGCAAAATCCATTCTACGAAATCATGTTGCAGCGCAATGACGGAACGGCGCCGGTGCACACGGATTTCACCGATATGCGCTTTCTTTGCGACGAGATGCTCGTTCGGTTGGCGCGCCTGCTGCGCGCGGCGGGCTACGACACCTATCTGGCCTCGGACGGGGAACCCGATTCCGATCTCATCAAGACGGCGCGCCGAGAGGGCCGGATCCTGCTGACGCGGGACAAGCGGCTGGCCGCCGCGGCCCACGAGTCGGTGCTGATCCGCGGCTTCGGGGTCGACGCCGAGGCGCACCATCTTTCGCGCGAGGTGGTGCTCGACTGGGAGTTCGCGCCGTTCACCCGCTGCGTCATGGACAATGCGCACCTCCGCGACGCCGGGGACGAGGAGGTCGCCGCGATGCCCGGCGCAGCGCCGGAAAGAGGCCGCCCGTTTCGCATCTGCCCGGCCTGCGGCCGCAGCTACTGGCCCGGCAGTCACGTGCGGCGGATGGAGGCCCGGCTCGGCCGCCTGGCCCGCGACGCCGCAATCCCGCCGCAAGCTTGACTAGATAGGCGGCGCAAGAGACCTAAGGCTCATCTTCGAGAGGGGTTCTTCCCATGCGCAAGCTGATCGTTCTGACCGCCGCCGCCGCCGCCCTCCTGGTATCGGCCTGCAACACCGTCTCCGGGATCGGCAAGGACGCCTCCGCCGCCGGCCGTGCGGTGACCGGCGCGGCCGAGGACGCCAAGAAGTAGAACGGGTGCGACGGAAGGCCCCCGGGCCTTCCCCCTCGGTCGGCGGAGGCGCATATGGGGCGCCATGGCCGAATTCCATCACCCGCTGTTCCGCTCGATCGGTCGGGGCCTGTCGCAGCACTGCCCGTGCTGCGGCAAGGGCCGCCTATTCGGTCGCTACCTGAAGGTCCAGCCGGCTTGCGAGGCCTGCGGCCATGATCTCGCCCGCTACCCGGCCGACGACGGCCCGGCCTATCTGACGATCCTGCTGGTGGGCCACTTGATCGTCGCCCCGATGCTGTTCTTCCCCGTCGTCTGGGAATCCTCGCCGCTCTACTCCCTGCCGATCATCCTGGGCGCCCTGACCGTGCTGACGCTCCTGGCGCTGCCCCGTGTGAAGGGCGGGTGGATCGGGATGATGTACGCCTTGCAGTCCACCGACCGCGAGCATCGCCTGCACACGGCCGACGCGGCGGACTAGCGGTCCGCCCTCCGGGGAACCCGACCTTCACCATTCGCGTTCGGTGCGGTCGAGGTCGGGGGACCGGAGGAGAGCGCCATGTCCCTAGGGACCATTCTGATCATCATACTGATCCTGCTCCTGCTGGGCGCGCTGCCCTCGTGGGGCTATTCGCGCAGCTGGGGCTACTTCCCGAGCGGCGGCCTGGGCCTGGTCCTCGTGATCGTCATCATCCTCGTGGTGATGGGACGGATCTGACGTTGGCGTAGTCCGCGGCTACCCCTAGCATCGGCCTCAAAAGTCGAGCTGGGGGAGACTGCATGACCGCGACGGAGACCGGGGCCGAAGCCCAGATTCCGCCCGGGATCACGGTCCCAGGCCTTACGGCCGCCCAGCGCTTCAGGGCCATCCTCGGCGGCTCTGCCGGCAACCTGGTCGAGTGGTACGACTGGTTCGTCTATTCGGCGTTCGCGGTCTATTTTTCCAACCACTTCTTCCCGGGCGACGACGACCTCGCCGGTCTTCTGAAGACCATGGCCGTGTTTGCCGTGGGCTTTTTCGCCCGTCCGCTGGGCGCCTGGCTGATGGGCCTCTATGCCGACCACGCCGGCCGCAAGACCGCCCTGACGGCCGCGGTCAGCCTGATGTGCGGCGGCTCGCTCATTATCGCGGTCCTGCCCAGCTACGAGACCATCGGGGTGGCCGCCCCGATCCTGCTGGTGGTGGCGCGCATCCTTCAGGGCCTGTCGGTGGGGGGCGAGTACGGCGCCAGCGCCACCTACCTGTCCGAGATGGCCGGCCGCCGCCGACGCGGCTTCTGGTCCAGCTTCCAGTTCGTGACCATGGTCATGGGCCAGCTCATCGCCCTGGGCATCCTCAGCCTGCTGCAGACGACGATGGCCCCGGAGGACCTGGAAAGCTGGGGCTGGCGCATTCCGTTCTTCATCGGCGCGGCCATGGCGGTGGTGGTGTTCTGGATCCGCAGCCGGATGGACGAGAGCCAGTCCTACGAGGTCTCCAAGGCCTCCGGCGCCGAGCGGGCGCGGACGATGATGCTGTTCATGCGCTATCCAAAGCAGACCCTGACCATCTTCGGCTTTACCGCCGGCGGCTCGCTCGCCTTCTACGCCTTCACCACCTACATGCCGAAGTTCCTGACCGGCACCGCAGGCTTCGCCGGTCCCACCGCGACGGGCATCACCGCCGCGGCCCTGGTGGTGTATCTCTTCGCCCTGCCGTTCTTCGGCTGGCTCAGCGACCACTGGGGGCGCAAGGCCACCCTGTTCATCGCGTTCGGCGGCGGCGCCCTCGCGGCCTATCCGGCCCTGTCGACCATCGCCGGAACCCAGTCCCCGTTCGTCGCCTTCGCGCTTGTCGCCACCCTCGTGTTCCTGATGTCGGGCTACAACGCCGTCAGCGCGGTGGTGAAGGCCGAGCTGTTCCCCGCCAACGTCCGCGCCCTGGGCGTCGCCCTGCCCTATGGCATGGGCACCGCCATTTTCGGCGGCACGGCCGAGCCGATCGCGCTCGCCTTCAAGCGGGCAGGGGTCGAAAGCGGGTTCTACGTCTATGTCGCCTTGGGGATGGCGGTGGCGTTCCTCATGATCTTCCTGCTGCCCGACAACCGGAAGCACAGTCTGATCCTCGAGGACTGACATGGACCTTCTGGACATCATCGCCCTCGGCGTGTTCGCCCTGGCCTGGTTCTTCTACGAGCCCCTGCTGACGATGTTCGGCAAGCGGCGGGGCGGCGTCCTCAACACCGACATGACCGTCATCCGCACGGCCTGGATGACCCAGATGACCGGGCGCGAGGTGCGCCTGATGGACGGCCAGCTGCTGGGCCACGCCCTCAACTCGGCGTCGTTCTTCGCCTCGTCCAACCTGCTGCTGATCGCCGCCGCGGCGGGCGCGCTGTTCGGAGGCGATTCCACCTTTCGCTCGGTCTCGGCGCTGGAAGTGGTGAAGACCTCGACGCGGCTGCTCTTCGAGGTGCAGTTGGCCCTGGTGGTAGTCGCCCTGGCCCGCGGGCTGCTGGACTTCATCTGGTCGATCCGCCAGCTCAACTACTGCCTCGCCGCAGTGGGCGCGACGCCGGAGCCGCTGGCCGAGGACCAGCGCTCCACCTACGGCGTGCTCCTGGCGCGGCTGCTGAATCCGGCGCTGGGCTCGTTCAACTCAGGCGTCCGAGGCTACTACTTCGCCCTGGCGGCCGCGGCCTGGCTATTCGGTCCCTGGTCGTTCATGGCCGCCACCCTGGGCGCAGTGGCCCTGCTATTCTGGCGCCAGCGCAGTTCGCCCGCAGCCGTCGCCATCCACGAATTCCGCCAGCTGCTGGAAACTAAAGCCCCAGCTCCGCCCGCGTCGCCTTCGTGAGCTTTGCCGCGATCAGGCTGTGGGCGGTCTCGATCCAGCCGATCGCGTCGGACGGCTCCAGATCCTCCAGATCCACGATCACCCAATGCCCCTTGGCCAGGTAGGGCGCCTGGCGCGCCGGCCCGCCGCGGGTGAGCACCTCGAACCCGATCGGCGAGACCTTGAACGACAGCCCGCCGCGGAGGCCGCAGATGGCAAAGACCTTGCCGCCTACCTTGTAGACGTCGGACCCGCCCCACTGGACCACATGCGTCGCCGCCGGCAGGGCCATCGCACAGGCCTGGACCTCCTCCCGCGTCATCGTCGCCGGCTCTAGGCGCCGACGCCGACACCGACTGGGCACGAGACCCCGGTGCCGCCGATGCCGCAGTAGCCGTTCGGGTTCTTGGCCAAGTACTGCTGGTGGTAGTCCTCGGCGAAATAGAACGGCCCCGCCGGCGCGATCTCGGACGTGATCCGGCCGAGCCCGCCGCTCGACAGGGCCGCCTGGTAGGCCTCGCGCGAGGCTTCGGCCTCAGCCGCCTGGGCGTCGTTGGTGACGTAGATGCCGGAGCGATACTGCGTGCCCACGTCGTTCCCCTGGCGCATGCCCTGGGTCGGGTCGTGGTTTTCCCAGAAAACCTTCAGCAGGGCCGCATAGCTCACGGCCCGCGGGTCGTAGACAACCAGCACCGACTCCGCGTGGCCGGTGCGGCCCGAGCAGACTTCCTCGTAGGTGGGATTGGGCGTTATCCCCTGCTGGTAGCCCACCGCGGTCACGTGAACGCCAGGGATTTGCCAGAAGACCCGCTCCACGCCCCAGAAGCAGCCCATGGCGAAGTAGGCGCTCTCCAGGCCCTCGGGATACGGTCCCTTCAGGTCCCGGCCGTTCACGAAGTGCGTGCCGGCCGTGGGAATCGCGTGGGCGCGTCCCGGCAGGGCGGTCTCGGCCGTCGGCAGATCCATGGGCTTCTTGAAGAGCATGCGCGTCTCCGCAGGGTCGGTGGGCGACCAGATAGGGCGCCGAACGCCGTTTTGCACCTTGCCAAGCTCGCCTGAACGGCGGCGACATAGCCCGGCATACACGCAAACCAGACCTGGGAGGAGGACGCGCGATGCGGTCGCTCAGGATCATGCTGCTCGCCGGCGCGCTCGCCGGCCTGACCACCGCCGGAGCGCTCGCGGCCGGCAGCGGCGGCGGGACCGGAATGGCCATGCCCTCGGCCTCGGCCCCCGCCTACGACCCGGCAGAGGAGTACGCCAAGGCCGTCGCCTCGATCCAGGCCAAGGACTACAAGGCCGCCGCCCGCGCCGCCCAGCGGGTGACCGACGCCGCGCCCACCAATGTCGACGGCTGGCGGCTGCTCGGCGTGGCCCAGGCGGGCGCCCAGAACTGGAAGGGGGCGCGCAAAGCCTACGAACGGGCGGTCAAGCTGTCGCCCGACGACCTGCCCAGCCGCGCCGGCCTCGGCATGGCGCTGGCCAACCTCAAGGATCCCAAGGCGCAGGAGCAACTCGCCTGGCTGAGGGCCAAGGCCGCCGATTGCGGCGCCGGCTGCGATGCGGCGGCGCTTCAATCGCTCACCGCGGAGGTCGAGAAGGCGTTGGCGGGCGGAACCGCCGCGGGCCAGCCCAGCGCGGCGCTGGAGGGCGGCTCCCTGCTGTTCGCCGCCGCCGGGGACCGGGCCTACGTCCAGGCTGTCGGCCTGATCAACGAGAAGCGCTACGACGAGGCCCTGGCCTCGCTGGACGCGGCCCGGGCCGCCTTCGGCCCGCACCCCGACATCCTGACATACCAGGGCTATGCCTGGCGCAAGAAGGGCCGGTTCGACCGGGCCGAGGGCTACTACCGGCAGGCGCTCGCCATCGCCCCGGCTCATCGCGGCGCCACCGAATACTATGGCGAGCTGAAGGTGGAGCGGGGCGATGTCGCCGGCGCGCGCCTGATGCTGGCGGCCCTGGACCGCATCTGCGCGTATGGCTGCGCCGAGGCCGAGGAGTTGCGCCGTTGGATCGACGCCGGCGGCGAGCCCGGGCTCTAGGGCTCGCGATCGCATTCACCGGCGCGGCGACGGCGCTGGCCGCCGATTCCCGCCCACCGCTGCAGGCCCTGTCGTGGGTTCCGCCGACGACCGACCCTGTGCGTGTCTTCGCCACCCAGCCGACCGAATGCCTGAAGGTCCCGACCGACCCGGCCTCGGCGCGGTCGGTGGAAATCGGCCGCGCGGCGTTCCGTACGCCGCTGCTGCTGGGCGGTCAGGCGGCGCGCGCCGGCCTGTCGTGCGAGAGCTGCCACCGCGCCGGCCGCGACAATCCCGACTTCCAGTTCCCCGGCGCCTCGGGCGAGCCCGGCACCGCCGATGTGACCCTTTCCCTGTTCTCCAGCCGCCGCGGGAACGGCGTCCACGACCCCAGGCCCATCCCTGACCTTTCGGGCCCACGCTCGGCGCTGAAGATCACAGCCGGCGACCTGCCGGCCTTCATCCGGGGGCTCGTGGTCGAGGAGTTCGACGGCCGCGAGCCGCCCGGCGCTGTGCTGCAGGGCTTAGCCGACTATGTCCAGGCGCTGGATCCGGCGGCCTGCCCGGCCACGCCCAGCGAGCCCATGTCCCCCGGCCGGCTGCTGGACGACGCCCGCCGCGCGGTGGCCAGCGCCGAAGCCGCGCTTGCCGCGGGCGACCGACCGACCGCCGTGCTGATGATCGCCGCCGCGCGCGCCCGGCTGTTCCTGATCGACGAGCGCTATGTCGGCCAGCCCGCCGAGATCGCCCGTTTGCGCGGGGCCGACCGGACGCTCCGGGACCTCCAGGCGGCAGTCCGCGGGGGCCGCCCTGACGCTGCCCGCGGCCTCGCCCGCTGGCGCGCCGACTCCCGGCGGCTCGAAGCCCGCCTGGTCGTGGCCCAGGGCCTGTCGCTGTTCGATCCGGCCCGCCTGCGACAGGCGATGAACCGCCGCTTGCCCCGGAAGACCTCCTGACGGTATATGCCCGCCTTCCGCCGGGGCCCCACTCCCCCGCGCGGCGTGTGGTGAGGTGGCCGAGTGGTTGAAGGCGCACGCCTGGAACGCGTGTATAGGGGAAACTCTATCGAGGGTTCGAATCCCTCTCTCACCGCCATCTCGTTCCTTGTGAACCGAGGTCTTCCGTCGCTGTCGCACTGACGCGCGAGATTGGCGCACGCGCATCCGGACGCCAGAGAGATCCTTCAGCGGAGCGCCTGTGACCTACACAACTGGGCTCATCGCATCGGCAGGGGCGTCATTCTGCCGATCGTCGGAAGGGGCGTGAGCCGCTCGACGTCACCCTTGGGAGCAGAAACAAGAAGCCCCGACCGAGGTGTGACGTCCTCAGGCCGGGGCGGTGGTCTCGTGCGCGAAACCGGACTGGAGAACCAGCACGCGCCTTTGCGCGCGGCCCGAGCCGGCCGCGACAACAAGGACACGTTAACATCCTTGGCTGTTCCGGCCAAATCCACATTGTGACGCATGGAGAGGCGCGGCCCTGGACGCTCTCCCGCCAGGGCCGCGCTCAGTCTTACCCGGCGCGACCGTGGGCTCGGAACGCGCGCCGCATCTGACTGTTGCGCCGGGTCACGGCGCGATTTTCCGACCTTGCTTCTCCAGAAAGCCGTAGGTCGCGGGGGAGACGTCACGCCGCGCCACCATCCCTAGGTCGACCCTAAAAAAATTCTCATCGCGGGTGAAAGCATGGGCTCGGCGACGCTCAGCGTCCCCTTGAGCCCCTGACCTTACTTGCGAAGAAGCAGCAGGCCCCGCTGGGACGGCACCGATCTTATGGGCAGCATCAAGGTCAGGCGCGCCATGACCGCCGCCTGATCGTCGACGACGATGACCCCGGTGATGGGCATCTTGCCCAGCTCGGGGTCCGAGATCTCGATCTGGTGCTCGAACTGGCGGTTTAGGTCGGCGACGACGTTCGCCAGGGGTTCGCCCCGATAGACGAGACGGCCGATGCGCCAGCCCAGGGTTTCCTCGGGATCGACGGCCTTCAGCTGTTCCACGCCGGCGCGGTCCACCTCGAGCCGCTGCCCCGGTGTGAGCAGGAAGGCGCGACCCGGCGCCGTCGAGGTCGCCGGAGCCACCCGGACCTTGCCACCCGCCACGGTGACGGCCAGCTCGCCCTGCCGGCTGCGGACGTCGAACCGGGTGCCGACGACGCGGACGATACGGCCCGCAGCCGCCACGGTGAACGGCCGTGCGGGATCGTGGGTCACGTCGAAGATGGCTTGGCCGTCCGCGAGGGTCACCTCGCGCGCCGATCGGGTCAGCCGCACGCTGAGGCTCGTCTCGGCGTTGAGATCGATCATCGAACCGTCGGCGAGCGTGATCTTGCGCCGTTCGCCCTTGCCGGTGGCGAAGGTCTGGGCGGCGGGTTCGGTCACGAGGCCCGGCACGACAGCCACGGCGAGAGCCGCGGCTAGGGCCGCGCCGCCGGCCCCAACCATCCATCCGCGCCGGGTCGGCGTCCGCCGGAGCGTTTCGTGACGCGCCTGGGTCGTCAGTTCGGTCAGGACCTCGTCGGTGCAGCTCTCGAACTCGTGCCACATCGCCAGCGTCCGCCGGTAGGCCGTCTTGTGGGCTGGCGCGGCGGCGAGCCAGGCCTCGAACTCGAGGCCGTCGCGCTCGCTGACGTCGGCGCGTTGCAGGCGCGCGAGCCAAGCGGCGGCATCGGCCATCGCCCGTTCCTCCTGCGTCGCCATGCTGCTCATCGGCCCGTCCATCAAATCCACGCGAACGGCGCTGGACAGCCGATGAGACGGCGCCGCTCGGCCGCGCCCCTAGGCGTGCCGGAAAATTCTCTGCCGGTCATGTCCGCAGCCTTTGCGAGAGGTTGCGGATCGCCGCCTGGATATGCTGCTCGATCATCTTGACCGAAACGCCCATCGCCTGGGCGGTCTCAGCCTGGCTCATCCCCTCGAGCTTATGGAGCCGGAACGCCCGACCCATCTGCGGCGGCAGGGCGGCCACGGCCTCGGCCAGCTGGCGGACCCGTTCCTTGGCGACCACGACCTCGTCCGCGGCAGGTTCGTCCACGATGTCCTCGCCCGAGAGCAGGGCGCGCGTCTCCATCCGCCATTGGCCGGCGCGCCGCGACGAGCGCTGGGTGCTACGCACATGGTCGATCATGAGGTTGGCGGCCATGCGATAGAGCAGGGCCGAGGGGGCGCGAACGTCGGTCCCGGCGTCCATGGCGGCGAGCTTCAGGTAGAGATCCTGGATCAGGTCTTCGGCGGTGGCCATGCAGCGCGTTCGCGAGGCGAGGAACAGCAGAAGGCTCTCGCGCTTCTCGAAGAAGGCCTGGACCAGCGCGCCGTCGTCCGCAGCTTTCCTGGACGGCCCGGAAGGCGCCAAGGGATCTCCTCCTCAATTATCGCGGGCTGAACGCGCGTCTCTCTTCCCGCGGCATGGCGAAAGATGGGGGATTAGCCAAGCTGTTTCACCTGAAATCGAAGGCACGGCGCGCGATCGCGGGCGGGGCCGACGCCCGCGCAGCGCTTTTCCGCACAGCTTTGAAAGTGCGCGCGTTGCGTGGAAGCGACCCAGCCCCGGCGGCCCCAACTCCTTCCCGTCAATCCCGGGCGAACCGGGGAAGGAGAAAACCACATGAAGTCTCTCACTCTGGCGGCTGTGGCCGTCGCGACCACCTTCGCCGCCGGCGCCGCTTCGGCGCAGGACGCCAACTGGTATGTCCAGGGTAACGCCGGCGCGACCTTCGAGAGCCGTCTCGACGCCACGCCTGACCGCAAGGGCGACACCGGCTGGGCCGTGAGCGGCGCCGTCGGGCGCGAATTCGCCAACAACCTGCGGGCCGAGGCCGAGATCGCCTATCTCAGCGCCGACAACAAGGGCTCCGTTCCCGGCAAGACCTCCACCGTCGGCGGCTTCGTCAACGGCTACTACGATTTCAACCGCGGCGGCGCGTGGCAGCCGTTCGTCGGCGCCGGCATCGGCCTGGCGCAGGTCAAGTCGCGCGGCGAGGACGACACCGGTTTCGCTTATCAGTTGAAGGCCGGCGTGGCCCATCCGTTCAGCGACCGCCTCACCGGCGAGATCGCCTACCGCTACCTGGCGGTGACGGACGTGAAGGCCGGCGCTGGCCCGACCCGTTTCGACGGCGACTATCACACCAACGCGGTGACCGTGGGTTTCCGCTACAAGCTCGGCCTCTAGCGCTCCCCCAGCCTGAGGCCCGCTCCGGCGCCTCGCCCTTCCCCCACCCGGGCGGGGCGTCGGAGCCTTCATCGGATTCAGCACGCCAGCGTCCGGAGCACGCTCCGGGCGCGTCGGCGTTTCAGGAGGCGGGCAGCGCCCGGGGTCTGCTGGCTGCCAGGCCGCGCCGATAGCTGGACGGCGTCGCGCCATAGGCGGCGCGGAAGGCCGACGACATGTGCGCGTGGCTGGAGAAGCCGTAGCGGACGGCGAGGGGCGACAGATCGTCCGCGGTCGCCTCCAGCGCCGATCGAACCTCCTCCAGGCGGCGGGAGAGCACGAAGCGATGGGGCGTCTGGCCGACCGCGCTCTGGAACGCGCGCGTGAAATGGGCGCGGCTGAGACCGACCACCGCCGCAAGTTCCGCCACCTGCAGCGGTCGATCCAGGTTGGCGTCGATGAAGGCGGTCAGGCGCCGCAGCTTGTGCGGCGTCAGCGCGCGGGTGGCGGCGGCGGACTGGGGCGAGGCCGCGACGGCGGCCGCTCGCACTAGCAGACTCTCGGCAAGGGTCTCTACATAGCGGGGGTCCGAAGCGTCCTCTTCGCGCAGGACCCGGCGGATCTCCTGGGCCAGCAGGCGGACGCCGGGGTCGCTCGCGCCGGGTGGAGCATCCTCCAGGTCCCCCAGTACGAGGTCCCGATCGCCATCGTAGGCGACGGCCAGCACCTCCATAGGCTCGGGATGATGGATCTCCAGCGACGTGCCGGGCTTCAGCAGGGCGAAGGCGCCCGGCCGGCACCCCTGTTCCGCCGCCGACCTCGGCGCCTGGAAGACGTAGAGCAGCATCGGCCGGTCGCCCGCGTAGGACAGGTCGAACGACATTGCGGCCTGGTGTCGAACCCTGACGGCGCCGGCGCGGACGGTGAGGATGGGATGGGCGCCCTGGGCGTCGCGCCCGGCGCGTGGCGCACGGGCGAAGGGAACGATCTCGGCGACTGACACTGAAGCTCTCCGGCGCCCCTAGATGGGCGCCCGGCGCGACCTCCGCTAGAACGCCCGCCAAGCCAACCGAACGAGGAGCCGGGCCCTGGCCATCTCCACCTCCGCCGACGTCATCGTAGTGGGCGCCGGTTCCGCCGGCTGCGTGCTGGCCGACCGGCTGTCGGCAGACCCCACGCGCCGGGTCCTGGTGCTGGAGGCCGGGGGCAAGGACGACTGGATCTGGTTCCACATCCCCGTCGGCTATCTCTTTTCGATCGGCAATCCGCGCGCGGACTGGATGTTCGAGACCGATCCGATCCCGGGCCTGGACGGGCGCAGCCTGCGCTATCCGCGTGGCAAGGTGATCGGCGGCTGCTCGGCCATCAACGCCATGATCTACATGCGCGGCCAGGCCGCGGACTACGACGGCTGGCGGCAGCGAGGACTGTTGGGTTGGGGCTGGGACGACGTCCTGCCGCTGTTCCTCGACCAGGAAGACCACATCGCGCCGCCCAACGAGCACCACCGCCAGGGCGGCGCCTGGCGGGTGGAGCATCCGCGGATGCGCTGGCGGGTGCTGGACGCCTTCGCCGAGGCGGCCGAGATGGCTGGGGTGGCGCGGGTGGTCGACTTCAACACCGGCGACAACGCCGGCAGCGGCTATTTCCAGGTGAACCAGCGCGCAGGCCGGCGGTGGAGCGCGGCGGCCGGCTTCCTGAAGCCTGCCCTTCGGCGTCCGAACCTGCGGTTGGAGACCGCTGCCCATGTCGAGAAGGTCCTGATCGAGGGCGGTCGGGCGGTCGGCGTGCGCTGGCGGCGGGGCGGCGAGACGTTCGAGACCCGGGCGCGCGACGGGGTCGTGCTGGCGGGCGGCGCGGTCGGAACCCCGCACCTGCTGGAACTGTCGGGCATCGGCGATGGCTCACGGCTGGCCGGCCTGGGGATCGAAACCCTCCGCCATCTGCCCGGCGTCGGCGAGAACCTCCAGGACCACCTGCAAATCCGGCCGATCTTCGAGGTGTCGGGCGTGCCCACCATGAACGCGCTCTACAGGTCCTGGTGGCGGCGGCCGCTCATGGCGCTGGAGTACGCGGCCTTCCGCAAGGGGCCGATGTCCATGGCGCCGTCCCAGATGGGCGCCTTCGCCCGGTCCTCGCCGGAGCACGCGACGCCGAACCTGCAGTTCCACGTCCAGCCGCTGTCGCTGGAGAAGTTCGGCGATCCGCTGCACGCCTTCCCGGCCATCACCATCAGCGTCTGCAACTTGCGGCCCACCAGCCGGGGCGGCATCCATGCCCGCAATCCCGACCCGGCGGCAGCCCCGGCGATCCAGCCCAACTACCTCGCCACGCTCGAGGACCAACGCGTCGCGGTGGAATCGCTGCGGCTCGTGCGGACGATCGCCGGCCAGCAGCCGCTGCGGCGCTATGGGGCCCGGGAGCGGGGACAGAGTTCGGCGGCCACAAGCGACGAAGAGATCCTGGCGGCGGCGCGGCAGCTCGGCACGACGATCTTCCATCCGGCGGGAACCGCGAGGATGGGCTTGGCCACCGACCCGCTCGCGGTCGTCGACGCCCGCCTGAAAGCGCACGGGATTGGGGGGCTGCGGATTGCCGATGCTTCCGTGATGCCCGCGATCACCTCCGGAAACACCAACTCGCCAACGATGATGATCGCGGAGAAGGGGGCCAGGATGATCGTCGAGGACGGCGCCGTATAAGCCGCCCGCGGCTACCGTAGAATCCCGTAGGTGACCGCCCGGGATTTCGGCGACCGGCGTTTGGCGTCACGATCCCGGTCCCTCGCCTGAACGGCGTTCACCCAGCCAGGAAAGCCGATCGCGACGCCATGGCGCCCCCGGCTGTGCATGTCATCGACGACGATGAGGCGGTGCGCGACTCGCTCGCCATCATGCTGGAGACGCGCGGCTTCGACGTCACCACCTACGCCACGGCGCAGGCGTTCCTGTCCCAGGCCGAGCGCGGCTTGGCGGGATGCGTGATCACCGACATCCAGATGCCCGAGATGAACGGGCTGCAGCTGCTGCGGGCGTTCAACGCCCGGAACATGCATATCCCCGTGCTGGTGGTCACCGCCCGCGCCAGCCGCACCCTGGCCCAGGAGGCCCTGGCCCAAGGGGCCCGGGCGGTGATCGAGAAGCCGTTTGCGCCGGAGTTCCTGGTCGAGGCGGTGCAGGCGGCCCTGGACGCCGCGGCCTAGCGACCCGCGCTCGCCTCGATCGCCATCCGGACCAGGTCGGACAGGCTGTCGGCGCCCATCTTCATCATCAGGTTGGCGCGGTAGGCCTCGACGGTGCGGGGGCTGATGCCGAGCTCGCGGGCGATCTCCTTGTTCGACAGGCCCCGGACGACGCCGTCCAAGACCTCGCGCTCGCGCGCCGACAGCGCCGCCAGCCGCTCCGCCGCTTCATTGCGGCGGCTGTCCAAGTCGCTGCGAACTTCGAGCTGGGTCAGCGCCTGACGCACGGCCGCCACGATGGTTTCGGCCGAATACGGCTTTTCAATCAGGTCCAACGCCCCGTTCTTGAGCGCCTCCACCGCCGTCGGCACGTCCGCCTCCCCGGTCAGCACGATCACCGGGAACTGCGGCAGGCGGTCGCTCAGCCGCCGGAGCAGTTCGAGACCGCTGATCTCGGGCATGCACACATCGGTGACGACGCAGCCGCTGACCGCCGTCTCGATGCCGTCGAGGAAGGCGGCGGCCGACGCATAAGCGCTGACCGCAAACCCCGACGCATCCAGCAAGGTGGCGAGCGAGTCCCGCACCGCATCGTCGTCGTCGATGATGTGGACCGTCCCCCCCAGCGTCATGTCAGGCCTCCCGCCCCGCACGCTTCAACGTGAAATGGAAGGTCGCGCCACCGTCGGCATTGCCTTCGACCCACATCCGTCCCCCGTGACTTTCGACGATGTTCCGCGAGATCGACAAGCCCACGCCCATACCGTCCGGCTTGCCGGTCACGAACGGTTGGAACAGGCGGTCGGCCACCTCGGGTGAAATGCCGGGGCCCGTGTCGGCGACGCTGAGCTGGACGAGGCCCGGCTCCGCGGCGCGAGCGGCGATCTTCAGTTCCCGCCGGGTGCGTTCGGCCATCGCCTCCACGGCGTTGCGCACCAGGTTCAGGATCACCTGCTGGACCTGAAGCCGGTCCGCCAGCACGCGATCGGCGGCCCGGTCGAACTCGTAGCGGATGACCACGCTGTCGCGGGCGATCCCAGCCCGCGCGACCTCGACGGCCTCCTGCACCAGGTCGGGGACCGATTCTTCCACGGCGACGATCTCGCCGCGGTCCAGGCTGGCCCGCGCCCGCGCCACGATCCGCCCCGCCCGGACGGCCTGGTCGCCCGCCTTGCGGACCAACTCGCTCACGCGCGGCGCCGGCACATCCTCGCGGCCCAGCAGTTGCTCGGCGGCATTGAGGTAGTTGGCGATCGCGGTCAGCGGCTGGTTCAGCTCGTGGGCGAGGGAGCCGGCCATCTCACCCATGGCGTTCAGCCGCGAGACCCGCACCATCTGCCGCTGCAGTTCCGCCATGCGCTGCGCCTGGGCCTGCGCGCGCCTCAGCCCCCGCTGGCGGGCGCCGCCTGCGATGGCGAACACGAGCGCGAAGGCCCCGTAGACGATGATGGCGCCGGGGCCCATGGGGCGTGCCTCCGCGGTCTCCAGGACCCACTGCCCCACCAGGAAGCCGACGCCCGCGACGAAGATCGTCGGCCAGAAGCCGCCGATGAAGGCCGCCAGCATCATGCCGGGCCAGGCGAGGAGGAAAGGTGCGTTGGGGCCGAAGGCCGTCTGGAGGGAAATCCGAGTGAGCGCGATCAGGCTGCCGAGACCCGCGGCAAGTGCGAACGTCCGTATTCGCGTCCACCCGAAGACGGACGAGATCGCCGTCGAAACTCGCACCGGCGTGCGTCCCCCATCAACTCCAGCCGGACAACCTTACCTTTCCAGAGACGACTGACAATCCAAGATTGATCCAACATTCACTTCCCGCGGGGCGGGCAGAGAACCTCAGTAGACGACCACGGTTCGAATACTTTCGCCCGCATGCATGAGATCGAAGGCCTCGTTGATCCGATCCAGCGGCAGCTTGTGGGTGATCATGGGATCGATCTCGATCTTCCCGTCCATGTACCAGTCGACGATCTTCGGCGTATCGGTTCGCCCGCGGGCGCCCCCGAACGCCGTGCCCTTCCACACCCGACCGGTGACCAGCTGGAACGGCCGCGTGGCGATCTCCTTGCCGGCCTCGGCGACGCCGATGATCACGCTTTCGCCCCAGCCGCGGTGGCAGGCCTCCAGCGCCTGGCGCATGACCGTCGTATTGCCCGTAGCGTCGAAGGTGTAGTCCGCGCCGCCGTCGGTGAGCGCGACCAGGTGCGCCACGAGATCGCCCTCGACGTCCTTCGGATTGACGAAATGGGTCATGCCGAAGCGGCGGCCCCATTCCTCGCGCGCGGGGTTGAGGTCGACGCCCACGATCATGCCGGCGCCCACCAGCCGAAGCCCCTGAATCACGTTGAGGCCGATGCCCCCCAGGCCGAACACGATGCAGTTGGCGCCGGCTTCCACGTCCGCGGTGTTGACCACCGCCCCCACCCCGGTCGTGACGCCGCAGCCCACGTAGCAGGCGGTCTCGAACGGCGCGTCCTTGCGGATCTTGGCCACCGCGATCTCGGGCAGGACCGTGTAGTTCGAGAAGGTCGAGCAGCCCATGTAGTGGAAGACCGTTTGGCCCTTGTACGAAAACCGGCTGGTCCCGTCGGGCATCAGCCCCTTGCCCTGGGTCGCGCGGATCGCCGTGCAGAGGTTGGTCTTGCGCGAAAGGCAGCTTTTGCACTGCCGGCATTCGGGCGTGTAGAGCGGGATCACGTGATCGCCGACGGCCACCGAGGTCACCCCGGGGCCCACCTCGACCACGACACCGGCGCCCTCATGGCCCAGGATCGATGGGAAGATGCCCTCGGAATCCAGTCCGTCGAGGGTGTAGGCGTCGGTGTGGCAGACGCCGGTGGCCTTGATCTCCACCAGCACCTCGCCGGCCCGCGGACCTTCCAGGTCCAGTTCCACGATCTCCAGCGGCTTCTTGGCCTCGAAGGCGACGGCGGCCCGGGTCTTCATCGCTTTTCCCTCGACTCGTTAAGCGGCCGGCAGCATCCCGGAAGCCCGGCAGGAAGGGAAGCGATTGCGCGTACTGCCGCGTCTCAGGCGTGGATGCGCACCGGCAGCGTCTCGTAACCCTTCACGAAGCTCGAGCGCACGCGCTTGGGCTCGCCGACGACCTCGATGTGGCGGAAGCGCTTGAGGATCTCTTCCCAGACGATCTTGAGCTGCAGCTCGGCCAGGCGGTTGCCGACGCAGCGATGGATGCCGAAGCCGAACGACAGGTGCTGGCGCGGGCGTTCCCGGTCGATGATGAAGGCCTCCGGATTCTCGATGGCCGTCTCGTCGCGATTGCCGCTGACGTACCACATGATCACCTTGTCGCCCTTGCGGATCGGCTGCCCGGCGATCTCGGTGTCCTGCAGCGCCGTGCGGCGCATGTGCGCGAGCGGGGTCTGGTAGCGGATGATCTCGGGCACCATGCTGGCGATCAGCTCGGGATTGGCGCGCAGCTTGTCGTATTCTTCGGGGAACTGGTTCAGGGCAAAGAGACCGCCGCTGATCGAGTTCCGGGTGGTGTCGTTGCCGCCGACGATCAGCAGGATGATGTTCCCCAGGTACTCGTCCGGGGTCATGTTCCGCGTCGCCTCGCCGTGGGCCATCATCGACACCAGGTCGCCCCTGGGCGGCGCGTTCACCCGCTCGTTCCAGAGGCGGGTGAAGTAGGCCAGGCAGTCCATCAGCTCGGCCTGGCGCTGGTCCTCGGTCTCGACGATCCCGCCCGGCACGGGCAAGGCCGTGGCCACGTCGGACCAGCGCGTCAGCTTGCGCCGCTCCTCGAATGGGAAGTCGAACAGCGTCGCCAACATCTGAGTGGTCAGCTCGATCGAGACGCGGTCAACCCAGTCGAATGTCTCGCCCACCGGCAATTCGTCCAGGATCTTCGCCGCCCGCTCGCGAATGATCGGCTCCATCAGCGCCAGGTTCTGCGGCGCCACGATGGGGCTCACGGTCTTGCGCTGCACGTCGTGGCGCGGCGGATCCATGGCGATGAAGCTGGGCCGGCGCAGGTCGGGCCGGGCATCGCGGATGGTGATGCCCCCCAGCGCCGCCTCCGACGAGAAGACCGCGTGGTTGGTGTCCACGGCCATGATGTCCTGGTAGCGCGTCACCGACCAGTAGGGCCCGAACTCGCTGTCCTTGCACCAGTGCACCGGCTGTTCCCGCCGCAGCCGCTCGAAGTAGGGCCAGAAGGCGTCGTGCAGGAAGAGGTCCGGATCGCCCGGATTGAGATCCTCGAGCGGCGTGGAATACGCCAGGTCACGCAGGTTGGCCGCGCCGTCCGCCATGATGGTTCCTCCTCCGGGGCCTCGCGTCTTTGCGCAGATCCTCCGTCCGGCCGAAGCATGACTCCAATCGCGCCCGAACGCCAAACGTCATAGGCTCGGCCATCGGAAGGGCCCACGATGCTGAAAGTCCTGCTGGCCGGCCTGGCGCTCCTGGCGACCGCCGCCGCCCCGGCTCGCGCGGTCCAAGTCTGCGCCTGGATCGACGAGACCGTCGGCGAGGACGACTATCACGAGCTGGCCCTCTGGCTGGAAGCCGACGGCGACGCCGATTTCTTCTACCGGATCAAGGGCGAGGGCCTGAGCGGCGAGGGCATGAAGGCCCACTCGCCCAGCAGCGGCACCTACGTCCTGCATGCCCGGGAGCCGGGAAGGCCGTGGAACTTCGGCGCGACCCTTACGCCGCCGGGCGCCATCGACGTGGTGATCGCACTGCGCGCCATGCCCAAGGACATCTTCTCGGACGAGGAGACCCCGCTGCTCGCCGCCTTCACGTTCAAGCGCAATGTCCCCGCGGGCGAGACCGCGCCGCCGAAGGATCTGTCGGCCCGGCAGTGCGCGACGTTGAAAGCCCCGTAGGACTGGCCCTGACGCTAGGGCGCCGCGCTACAGTCACCGCATGCACGCGCTGCGCACCCGGATCGAGGGCCACCTGGCGGGGTTCGAGCGGATCGCCATCGAAGCCGAGGGCCGCCGTCGCGCGGCCGTGGCGATCGTGTTGTCTCCGACGCCGGCCGGACCAGCCTTTCTGCTGACCCGACGCGCGCTCCACATGCGCCGCGGGGCCGGCAACTATGCCCTGCCAGGCGGCAACGTCGACCCGGGCGAGGACGCCGTCGACACGGCCCGGCGCGAGACGGACGAGGAGCTCGGCGTCAAACTGTCCCGCGAGGCGGCCCTGGGCCTGCTGGACGACTTCGTCACCTTGGGCGGCCACGTGGTGACGCCTGTCGTCTTCTGGACGCCTGAGCCCGTCAGCATCGTCCCCAATCCTGAGGAGGTGCACGCCGCCTGGCATATCCCCCTCGCCGACCTGGACCATCCCCGGGCGCCGCGCCGGGTGCGCAATCCCGCGGGCGGGCCGGCGATCCTGCGCATGTTCGCCCAGGGCTCTTGGGTGAACCCGCCGACCGCGGCCTGGCTCTACCAGTTCCGCGAGGTCTGCCTCCACGGTCGTCCCTGCCGCACCGACGGCATCGGCCAGCCCAGCTGGACGGCCAGATAGCTCGGCCGGCGCTGGTCATCGCCTGCACCATCCCGCCCCGGAACCTCCATTGGCGTTAGGCCCGATTCGGGCGCGACACTCCCCGACATGGCCCACCCCTACGTCGAGCTGCTGCGGGACCGGCGGATCCGCGTCCTGTGGGTCGGCCTGGCGTTGTCGGCCATCGGCGGGCAGCTCTACGGGGTCGGCGCCCTCTGGCTCGCGGCGGAGATGGCGGGGCCGAACGCCTCGCTGATGGTGACGGCGCAGTCGGCGGCCATCCTGGCGGTCAGCATCCTGGGCGGACCGGTGGTGGAGGCATTGCCCCGGCGCGGGTTCCTGGTCGGCGTCGACCTGCTTTCGGCCGCCGCTTGCCTGGTCGTCGTGGCCGCCGCAGCGACGTCAGGCCTGGGCTTTCCCCTGCTGGTCGCCGTGAGCGTGGTGCTGGGGGCGATGGGGGCGACCCACCGACCCGTCTTCCTGTCGAGCCTGCCCGCGCTCGCCCCGGCCAGCAGCCTGCGCGCCGCAAACGGCCTGTTCGACGGTACGGTCCGCGCCGCGCAGGCCAGCGGGCCGTTCCTGGCGGCGGCGATCTTGGCCGTGCTGCCGGCCATCCACCTGCTGACCGTCAACGCGGCGAGCTTCCTGGCCTCGGCGGGCGCCGTCGCTGCCGTGGGGCGGGGGCTGGATCGGCCGCGCGCCGTGGCGGCCGACGCCGCGCCGGCCAGCTTCTTCCGGCGCCTGGCGCGGGGCGTACACGCGGCGAACGCCTGTCCCGGCGTCTGGAGCGCGCTCGTCACGACGGCGGTGCGGGGCGGATCGTACGCGCTCGGCTTTACGGTCGCGGTGCCGCTGATCTTCTCTGGCCGCGATGGCGCCAGCGGGCTGGCGGGCGTGGCCGTCGTGTTCGGCGCGGCCGCAGCCTCCGAGCTTCTGGCCGGCCCGTTCGTGGTCCTGACCCAGCCCCAGCGGCCGCTCAGGCGCCAGTTCGAGGGCTATGTGGCGATCGGGCTGACCCAGGCCTTGGTCGGAGCAGCGGCCATGCTTTCGGGGCCGGCTCGCCTTCCCGCCATGGCGACGGCCGCGCTGGCGATGGGCGTCGGCCACTCCATCGCCGGCCTGCAGATGCTGAACTTCTTCAGCAGCCGCCTCGACGCCGACGACTACGCGGCCGTGCTGAGGCTGCGGCTGGTGCTGGTGATCTCGGCGATGATGGCGTCCACGGCGGCGGGGCCCTTCGTGCTGGCGGCGCTGGGTCCAGCGGTGACGGCCGTGGTCTGTGGGCTGATCGCCGCCGCCACGGCCCTGACCGGTCTGTTTGGGCGGCCCGCCCGGACGCTGGGTCCGGACTTCCGCCCGCTGGGCGCGGGGGACTAGCAGGCGGGCTGCGAAGCTGGCTTCATGCCAGCCCGACCCGGAGCCGCCCATGGCCTACGACCGCGACAATCGCCCGGACCTTTCGGCCTACTGGATGCCGTTCACCGCGAACCGCCAGTTCAAGGCCGCCCCGCGCCTACTCGTCTCCGCGAACGGGATGCACTACCGCGCCGACGACGGCCGCGAAGTCCTGGATGGCACGTCGGGCCTGTGGTGCGTGAACGCCGGTCACGCCCGGCCCGAGATCGCGGCGGCCGTCAACCAGCAGCTGATGACCCTGGACTACGCTCCGTCGTTCCAGATGGGCCACCCCATCGCCTTCGACTTCGCCACCGCCCTGACCAAGGTGGCGCCCGAGGGCCTGGACCGGGTGTTCTTCACCAACTCCGGGTCGGAGTCGGTCGACACCGCACTGAAGATCGCCATCGCCTATCACCGGGCCCGCGGCCAGGGGCAGAGGACAAAGATCGTTGGCCGCGAGAAGGGCTATCACGGGGTCGGCTTCGGCGGCATTTCCGCCGGGGGGCTCGTCAACAACCGCCGCCTCTACCCGCTACTCCCGTCCGACCATCTGCGGCACACCCTCGATGTGGGCCGCAACGCCTTCTCGCGCGGCGCGCCGCCCCACGGCGCCGAACTGGCCGACGACCTCGAGGGGCTGATCGCCTTGCATGGCGCCGAGACCCTGGCCGCCGTCATCGTCGAGCCGGTGGCCGGGTCGGCCGGCGTGATACCGCCGCCGGTGGGTTACCTGGAGCGGCTGCGGGCCATCTGCGACGCCCACGGCATCCTGCTGATCTTCGACGAGGTGATCACCGGCTTCGGTCGCCTGGGCCAGCCGTTCGCCGCCCAGTACTTTGGCGTGACGCCCGATCTGATGACCACGGCCAAGGGCATCACCAATGGCGTCCTGCCGATGGGCGCGGTCTTCGCGCGGCGCGAGGTGCACGATGCGGTGGTGGAGGGGTCCGAGACGGCCATGGAGTTCTTCCATGGCTACACCTACTCCGGACACCCGGTGGCCTGCGCCGCGGGCCTGGCCACGCTCGAAATCTACCGCCACGAAGGCTTGTTCACGCGGGCCGGCGCGCTGGCCGAGGCCTGGGCCGATGCGCTGCATGGCCTGAAAGATCTGCCGCTGGTGACCGACATCCGCAACCTGGGCCTCATGGCAGGCATCGACCTGGCGCCGAAGGGGGGCGAGCGCGGCTATGCAGCGATGGTGGCGGCGTTCGAGGCGGGCATCCTGATCCGCTGCACCGGCGACACCCTGGCCATGTCGCCGCCGCTGATCGTCAGCGAGGCGCAGATCGATCAGCTAGTCTCGACGCTGCGCGCGGTCATCTCGACGCTCGACTGACCGCCTTGGCGATGGCCGCGATCAGCGGCGAGTTCGGTAGGTCGCGCCCGTCCAGGCTGGCCACGGGCCGGACGCCCATCAGGCTGTTGGTGAGGAACATCGGAGTCCACCCGATGCGGCCGGGGTTGGCGTAGACCTCCTGCAGCGGGACGCCCAGGCCATGGCAGGCGGCGATGACCTGGCGCCGCATGATCCCATCCAGGACGCCGCAGGCGAGGTCCGGCGTGAACACCTCGTCGTGCCGCACCCAGAACACGTTGGCCGCCGCCGCGCAGGCCACTTCGCCCGCGGTGTTCAGCATCAGCGCCTCGTCGGCGCCGGCCTCGCGCGCCTCGGCACGGGCGATGACGTTGTCGAGGTACGAGAGCGTCTTCAGCCGCGAGGCCGGCGAGCGGTCATTGCGCCGCACCTGGGCGGTGATCAGCCGGGCGGGGCCGGGCGCGGCGCCCAGCGCCGCGGCCCTGGCGGTCAGGCGCGGGCTGGGCTCTGCCGGCGGATCCAGGCCGCGGTCGCCGGAGCCGGCGCTCCAGTTCAGACGCACGGCCGCGCGGATCGGGCTGCCCGCGGCGTCCAAGGCGACCAGGGCAGCCTTGCGAAGCTGTTCACGGTCCGGCGTCGGCAGGCGTAGCGCCCGACAGCCGCGCTCCAGACGCTCCACGTGATCGTCCCAGTGCGCCAGCGTCTCGTCCGCCCACAGCACCGTCTCGAACAGGCCGTGGCCGAGGGTGAAACCGCGGTCGTCGATCGGGATCTCGGTCATGGCGCGTCCATCAGGGCCTTGAGGATGGCGCCGATCTTGGCCGTCGTCTCAGCCACTTCGGCCGCCGGATCGCTGTCGGCGACGATGCCGCCCCCCGCGCGCGCTTCGAAGGCCCAGCCCGCCGCATTTTCGACCAGCGCGAGCGTGCGGATGAGCACGCTGGCGTCCAGGGCGCCGTCGACGCCGGCCCAGAACAGGCTGCCGCAATAGGGGCCGCGCGGCGCCTCGTAGTCCGCGATGACGCGCATGGCCTGCAGCTTCGGCGCCCCGGTGACCGACCCTGGCGGGAAGGCGGCCAGGAAGGCGTCCCAGGCGTCGCGGCCGGGCTGCAGCCGGCTGCGCACGCGGGAGACCAGGTGATGGACGTTGGCGTAGCTCTCCAGGCCGAACAGTTCCGGGACCTGCACCGACCCGGGCACCGACACGCGCGCCAGGTCGTTGCGCATCAGGTCGACGATCATCAGGTTCTCGGCCCGGTCCTTTTCGCTGGCCTGCAGTTCGGCGGCGAGCGCCGCGTCGGTCGCCGCATCGGCGCCGCGCGGGCGGGTGCCCTTGATCGGGTGCGTCTCGGCCCAGAGGCCGTCGGGGCCGGGGCGGACAGACAGAAACCGCTCCGGCGAGTTCGACACCAGGGCGCGGCCCGGCAGGTTCAGGAACGCGGCATAGCCGGCCACGCTCTGGCGGGCGAGGCGGGCGAAGACGTCGAAGGGTCTGACGTCCGGGCCGAGACGGCCGCGCCACGGCCGGGCGAGGTTGGCCTGGAAGATCTCCCCGGCGGCGATCCGCGCCACTGTCTCAGCCACCGCCGCGGCATGGCGCTCGTCGGGGACGGACAGCGCGACGTCTTCGGCGAGGATGCCAGCGCGGGGCTTGGCGCCCGCCTGATCCAGCCAGCCCAGCGCACCATCGGCTGCGGCGCCGGCGGCGGCGCGGTCACGCCCCCGCCCAACAGCCAGGGCTTGGCGCCGGCCCGCATGGAACGCCAGGAGCGCGGGGTAGCGCAGCAGGGTCAGATCCGGCCAGGCGCCTCGGACCTGGGGCGCCGTCGGCTCGAGCTGGGCCGAGAGTTCGTAGCCCGCAAGCCCCACCACGCCGCCCTGGAACGGTGGCCCGTCCGGAGACATCTCGCCCCGGCCCAGCAGGGCCCACAGGTCGCGGCCGACGTCCGCCATCGCATCGGGACGGCGCAGGACGTAGGACCATCCCCCGTCCCCCGAGAGCAGCACGCAGGCGTGCGTCTCCTCCGCAAAGGCGGAGGCCACGACCACCGGATCGGCCCAGGCGATGGCGCGCAAGGCGACGCAGGCGAGATCGCTTCCAGGCATGGAGACAGGGTCGGCGGCGGGGCTCCTCACGGCCGCGCCTATAGCCCATCCGCGGCCTGTTGACCTGCCCCCTCGTCAAGCGCGCCGAATGCCGAAAACGGCAAGGGAGGCCGCATGTCCTACGAGACGATCCTGTACGAGGTCGACGGGCCGATCCTGACGGTCACGCTGAACCGGCCCGACAAGCTGAACGCCTACACCGCCGTCATGGGCGCCGAACTGGCCGACGCCTTCCAGCGGGCGGACCAGGACGACGAGGTGCGGGTGGTGATCGTCACCGGGGCCGGTCGCGGCTTTTGCGCCGGAGCCGACATCTCCGGCGGCGCGGGCGCCTTCGACGCCAAGGCCGAGGGCTCGGTCGCCTTCCAGGCCCCGGGCCAGCCCCGGCAGGCGGGCGGCGGGTTCGTCGAGGCGATCTTCAACTGCCGCAAGCCGTCGATCGCCGCGATCAATGGCGCGGCGGTGGGGGTGGGGGCGACCCTGACCCTGCCGATGGACATCCGCATCGCCTCGTCGGCCGCGAAGATCGGCTTCATCTTCGCACGGCGGGGGCTGGTGCCCGAGGCCGGCAGCGCCTGGTTCCTGCCCCGGCTGGTAGGCCTCCCGCAAGCCCTGCGCTGGTGCCTGACCGGCACGCTCATCACCGCGGAGGAGGCGAAGGCCGGCGGGTTGCTGGCCGAAGTCGTGGGGCCCGAGGCCGTGCTGGCGCGGGCGCGCGAGATCGCCCTGGAGATCGCGGAGAACACCGCGCCGGTCTCCATCGCCCTGGCCCGCCAGATGCTGTGGCGGTTCGCGGGCGCGCCCGATCCGTTCGACCTGCTGAAGGTGGACGGGCCGCTGTCCATGCAGCTGGGCGCCGGTCCGGACGTGCGCGAAGGCGTCGGCGCGTTCCTGGAGAAGCGCCCGCCCCGATTCCCGGGGCGGGTCTCCTCGGACATGCCGCCGGCCTATCCCTGGTGGGACGAGACCTAGAAGGACTGGCCGAACTTCACCCCGATGGTCCGGGGCCGGATCGGGATCGTATAGACCCGCGTGCAGACGGCGGTGGCGCACTGCACGAACCGGTCGTTCTGCCCGTCGTCGTCGAACAGGTTCTTGGCGAACGCCTCGATCCGCCAGCTATCCTTGTTCACGCCGAACGAGAAGTCGAAGGTGGTCGAGCTGGGCAGCTTGCCGGTGACCGCCCGATCCACGATGCGCAAGTCCGGGTATGCGGAGCCCGTGTAGACCACCGAACTCTGGAGGTGGGCCTCCATATCGCCGATCATCCACTCGTAGCGCGCCGTCAGGTTACCTTTGAACTTGGCGGTAACCGGAAGCGACGTGCCCTTGAGCGCCTCCGGCGGCGCGGAGGGATCGGGAATATAGTCCTGACTTAGTTCGGCGTCCGTGTAGGCCGCGGCCCCCTGCAGCGTTAACCCGTCGGCCACCAGCCAGTTAATGTCGGACTCCACACCCTTCATCTTGGCCTTACCGCCGTTGCGGATCTCGGTGAGGCCGTTGGCGCCCAGGAACGAGAATTGATAGTCGTTCCACTTCTCGTAGAAAATCGCGCCGTTCCACCGGAGGCGATTACCCATCCAGCTCGTCTTCCATCCGATCTCATGGTTTTTCAGGAAGTCCGCGTCATAGGGCGGCTGGCCACCGCGCCGATTCACGCCGCCTGGCCGGAACCCGGTGGACAAGGTGGCGTAGACCATCTTGTCGTCATCGAACTTGTAAGTGGCGTTGATCCGGTAGGTGTGCCCGTCACCCTCGGTCGTGGTGTCGATATTTGTACACGGCCCGCCTTCCACGACCGCGGTCGGAGCGAAACAGGCGCCGACACCCGTGCGGGATGAATAGCCGAGACCGAAGCCGAAGAAGCCTTCGAGCGAGTTCTTGTACTTGAAGAAGCGGATGCCGCCGGTGATCGACAGCTGATCCGTCAGGTCGAAAGTGCCGTCGGCAAAGGCGGCGTAGTCGCGGTCGGTCCGGAGCTGCTTGGTCAACCACAAGGTGTCGGGCCAGCCGGGCACCTCGGTGGCGGTGGCCAGGTTGTCGATCCGGTAGCGCTGCTCGATGTTGTGGGTCTGCTTCTGGTAGAACAGGCCGGCCACCACCTTGAACCGGTTCTCGGTCGGGCTGGCGACCCGGAGCTCGTGGCTGGTCTTCTTGAAGTAGTCGCGCCCCTGAATGTACTGCGACGTGTTGATGAAGTTGCCGGCGTCGTCGGTGGTGTAGGCGCCATAGCCGAACAGCGTGTCATAGAAGTAGCTGTAGTCGGAATAATCAGAGTCGGTGTCGACCCAGCGGCGCATGTGCGCGCCGGCGTACAGCACGTCGAGGTTGGCGACCTGGCCCTCGATGGTCATGGCCGCCTGGACCCACTTGTCGTCCACGCCTTCGGGGTAATACCGCTGGACCTTGAGGTCCCCCAGCCTGGGGTCGGCCGCGAAGCCGCCATCCGCCTGGGTCCGCTGCCCCATCAGGGTGGGCGTGACGGACCAGTTCTCGGTCAGGTCGATCTTCAGCGCGGCGCGGGCGCCCACGATGTCGACCTCGTTGTAGTCGTTCTCCACCTCGCCAGCGTTGTTCACCGGGATGCTGCCGGTCGGGTAGACGAACGAGCCGGGGATGTTGTCGATGTAGCCGGCGTCATGTTCGGCCCAGGCCACCAGGCGCACCGCCGCCTTCTCATGCAGCGGGATGTTGACGAAGCCCTCGGCGCTGTAGCCGACGTCGCCGTGCGCGACCGAATTCGCCTCGAGGTCGTAGCCGGCCTTGAAGCCCGATGCGTCGGGCTTGTTGGTGATGATCCGGATCGTGCCGGCCTGGGAGCTGGCGCCGTAGAGCGTGCCCTGCGGCCCGGCCAGAACCTCCACGCGGGCGATGTCGTAGATGTGGACGTCCAGCGGCCCGGTGATGGTCGTCACCGGCTGCTCGTCGAGATAGACGCCGACGCTGGGCAGCGGGCCCGAGTGGTTGTTGTTCTCGCCGGAAGCGACGCCGCGCATGTAGAAGTTCGAGAAGCCCGGCGCGCCCGTGGGCGCCGTGACGCTCGGCATGAACTTCACATAGTCGACGGTGTCGTTGACCTGCAGCGACTCCAGCCGCTCGCTGCCCAACGCCTGGATGCTGATCGGCACGTCCTGCAGGTTCTCGGACCGCTTCTGGGCGGTGACCACGATCTCCTCCAGCTCCGCGCTCGACGTCTGGGCCAGGGCCGATCCGGCCGCGCCGGTCAACATGGTCGTGGCGAGAAGCCCCGCCGACCAGCGCGTCGCGCGCCTGAAATTCCGCTGATCGTTCATCATGTCGTCCCCCTCAGGATCTGAAGCGCCTCAACTTCCGGGCGCTTGCGGGTATGCGTCGAGCACGGGTCCCAGCGCGGCCTTGAGCGGGCCGAGCCAGGGGTCGTAGTTCCGCCAGTGGTCGGCGGCGTCGGTGAAGATCGGTCGGCGCACCTGCTCCGAGCTGGCCGTCCGAACCGCCCGGTCGTTCTCGTAGAACCGCAGGCAGGCCTCCTCGAAGGGAAGACCGCAGTGGGCGAGCAGGGCGCGCGTTTCCGCCTCGGGATCGGACACCATGCGCTCATAGATCACGCGATGGACCCGTCCGGGCAGGATTGCGTCGAAGTGGGCGAGATAGTCGACATACGCGCGGTAGTACCGGCCGATGTCGGAGAGATCGTAGGTGAAGCCCTGCCCGCGGGCGAAGTGCTGCTTGAAGCCCGAGAAGCCGCAGCCCAGCGGATGGCGGCGTGCGTCGATGATCTTGGCGTTCGGCAAGGCCAGGTGGATCAGGCCCAGATGCGCCCAATTGTTGGGCATCTTGTCGATGAAGAAGGGCCGGCCCAGCTTCCGGTGCACCTCGGCGCGGGCCATGTACTCCTCGCCGAGCGCCGTCAGCTCGCGCGGACCCATCTCGGCCAGCGCCTCGGGATAGCGGCTCTCGGACGCCTTCATCGCCCTGCCGCCGATGCGTCGCGCCAGGGCGATGATGTCGGGCAGTTCCTGGGTGCCCTCGACCTGGCTGTGGCTGGCGAGGATCTGTTCCACCAGCGTTGAGCCCGCCCGCGGCAGGCCGACGATGAAGATCGGGTCCGGCGCGGACGAGCCCTGCCCCGCGCGGGCGGCGAAGAACGCCGTCGTGAAGAGCGCCTTGGCCCGCCGCACCTGATCGTCCGTTTCGTCCGCCTCGTAGTCGAGAGCCTGCCGCCGCAGAGCGTTGCCGCGCTGGTAGTGGCCGAACGAGGCCTCGTAGTCCCCGGCGTCCTCGCGCGCCTTGCCGAGGGCGAACTCCAGGTGGAAGCGGTCCTCGTCGGAGAGGTCGGCCCGCTTCAGCTGCCCCTCCATGGCGGCCACGTCCGCCGCATCGAAGGTGACCGTCTTGAGGTTGGCCAGGCTCCACCACGCCTCGCCGAACTGGGGCGCCAGCGCCACGCAGCGGCGGTAGGCCTCGATGCACTCCGCCTGCCGCCCCACCGTCTTCAGCGAATGGCCATAGCTCATCCAGACCTTGGGCTGGCGCGGCTGGTCCTTGAGCACCGCGCCGTAGAGAGCGATGGCCTGCTCGTACTCACCGATCCGGGCGAGCGCAGCGGCCTTCAGGTTGCGGTAGCCGGGATTGGCCGGGTCGTCCGCCAGCAGCCGGTTCACCTGGGAAATGGCGGCCTGGGACTTGTTCTGCCGGTAGAGGACGGTCGCGTAGTTGTGCCGGGCCGCCGTGAAGCCGGGCGCCAGTTCGACGCAGCGCGCCAGCAGGTTCTCGGCGTCGTCGTAGCGGCCCAGGCGCATGCCGGTTTCGGCCAGCATACGGATCGCCGCCACGTCGGTGGGCCGCGCCATGAGGATCGCGCGCAAGGCCTGCTCCGCGGCGGCCAGGCGGTTCTCCATCAGGGCGGTAGCTGCCCGGACTAGGGCGGGATCCTTCACCGAGCCCTTCACCGAGCGCAGATAGGCCGCCTCGGCCGCCTCGATGTCGCCCTGGCGGCGTAGGGCGGCGCCGAGCAACCGCAGCGCCTGCGGTTGGTCGGGAACGGCCTTGAGGATCTCGCGGGCCTGGGCCTCGGCGGCCGAGGCGTCGACGGGCAGCAGGCGCGCCGCATGTTCCAGCGCGACCTCGAGGGTTCCGACCGTCTCCGCCGCCGCGCCGGGCACAGGGCCTCCGCCGAATATTGCAGTTGGATGAAATCGATGATGCGCGAACGCTGTCAACCGAACGTCGAGCGCGGCTATCCCCAGAAGCCAGGCTGTGGCGGATAGAGCACGCCCGCCTCGATCCGACAGCCGCCGGGGCGGTCCTCGACCAGCCACCAGGGCCCGTCCAGGTCCACCGCCTCGGCGACCGCGCCAATCCACATGGCCGGGGCTATGGCGAGGGAACTGGACACCATGCAGCCGGCCAGCACGCCCAGGCCCAGGTCCCGCGCCTGGGCGGCCATCGCCAACGCCTCCGTCAAGCCGCCGGCCTTGTCGAGCTTCACATTGACCATCTGATATCGGTCCGCCGCCCGGGCCACGTCGGCCGCCGTGTGGACCGACTCATCGGCGCAGATCGGCGCCGGATACTCCAGGCCCGCCAGCCCAGCGTCATCGCCGGCGGGCAGCGGCTGCTCCACCATCATGACCGACAGCCGCGAGATCGGCTCGGCCATGGCCTTGAGGATCGGCAGGGTCCAGCCCTCGTTCGGATCGACGATCAGGCGGGCGCGGGGCGCGGCTTGGGCCACCGCCATCAGCCGCGCGGCCGGATCCTCGGGGCCAAGCTTGACCTTCAGCAGCGGCGCATCGGCCGCCGCCAGCGCCGCAGCGTGCATCGCCTCCGGCGTGTCCAGGCTGACCGTCACCGCGGTGGGCATCGCGCCCGGCGGGGTCCTTCCCAGCCGCGCGGCGACGGAACGGCCGCGGCGCGCCTCCAGGTCCCAGGAGGCGCAGTCCAGAGCGCTGCGCGCCGCCCCGGCCGGCATGGCGCGCACCGCGGCCACGAGGTCGGCGCCCGACGCCAGTCGCCGCCCCGCCTCGGCCAACTGCGCCGTCACCGACGCCGTCGTCTCGCCGTATCGTCCATAGGGCACGCACTCGCCGCGGCCATGCGAGGAACCATCGTCCAGCTCGGCCACCACGACCTCGGCATGGGTCTTCACGCCGCGCGAGATGCGAAAGGGGGCCTTCAGGGCGAGGCGCTCGACGCGGGTGTGCAGGGCAAGGCTCACGCCGAGGGTTGTCCCGCATCCCGGCCGGCGCGTCGACAGCTGTCGCAACCCGTGGTTAGCATCGCGACGGGAGCCTTCAGGGGGATGCTGGAATGACGGATATCGCCGCCACCGAGTCGAGCAAGCTCGACATCGCACGGGTGATCAGCGGCACGTTCGCCGTCCTGGGTCGCAACATCGTGCCGTTCGGCCTGCTGGCGCTGGTGCTGTCGGGCATCCCGACGGCCGTGATCGCCTATTTCCAGGCGACCAACATCGACCCGGACGCCGCCTTCTCCCTCCGTCCCGGCTATTTCCAGGCCGTGGGATTCAGCGGTCTGGCGGCGCTGATCACCAGCGCGATCCTGCAGGGCGCCCTTGTCTACGGCACGGTGCAGGACATGAACGGTCAGCGGCCCGGGATCGCCGATTGCCTCGCCACCGGGCTGCGGGCCTTCCTGCCGCTGATTGGGCTCACCATCCTGCTCGCGATTGCGATCGTGTTCGGGATGATCCTCCTGATCGTGCCTGGGATCATGATGGCGTGCGCCTGGTGCGTGGCCGTGCCCTCGCTCGTCGCCGACCGCACCGGCGTCTTCGGCGCCTTCAGCCGGAGCGCCGAGCTGACGCGGGGCAACCGCTGGCGCATCTTCGCCCTCTTCGTGGTGGTCTGGGTGATCGCCCTGGTGATCGGCGCCGTGGTCGGGGCGATCGCGGTGGCGCTTAGCTTCGGCGGCGGGCTGGATCCCCTGGCCCTGGCCCGCAGTCCCGCCCAGGTGGTGGGCAACGTGGTGAGCAACACGCTGAGCGCCCTGATCGGCTCGACCGGCGTGGCGGTGCTCTATGTCGAGCTGCGGCGTCTGCGCGAGGGCGCCGGTCCGCAATGGCTGGCCGAGATCTTCAGCTAGCTGCGGTCGAACTTGTCCTTGCGGCGGTGGCCGAAGAGCAGACGGCTCTCCAGCCGCCCGCGCAGGGCCGCATAGTAGGCGTTGAGGAACGTCCGGTCGGCCACGTCGGACGGGCCTTCCCAGCCGATCTTGGCGCGGATCCGGGCCGCCACCTCGGCCATCGACTTGCGGTCGCCGGCGCGGATCACGTCCTCCAGCACGTGCAGCTCCTTGATCCCGTAGGCGTCGAGCTGGGCGTGGGTGAAGGCGAAGCCCCGCGCCGCCGTGCGCTCGGTGTCGGCTAGGTCCGGCTGCAGCACCTTCTTCGGCGCCTTCACCACCATCGTGCCGGCGACGAGGTCGCCCATGCGGCGACGGTCGCGGTTGAACAGCGGGAAGACCACGAACACCAGGCTCCAAAGCGCGCCGAGGCTGACCAGGGCGCCATCGACCCCCTCCCCGCGGGCGGCGAAGAAGGTCAGGGGCAGGAAGACCTCGACCTCACGCATGGCGTTGCGGGCGAACACCATGTCAGCGGTCAGGCGCCCGCCATCGGCGGCGGCCACGCGCAGACCCATGGCCCGCTTGCCGGGCGTGGCGGCGCGAGGTCCCACCTCGAAGATCAGGAAGTAGAAGTTGCGGCCGACGAAGACGCCCAGCAGCCAGACCACGCCCAGGAACTCCGCCGACCAAGTGGCGCGCGTGGCCCAGAAGACGCCCAGCGCCGCAAGGCTGAAGAGCGCCAGGCCGCCGAACAGGATCGCGAAGTCGATGAGCAGGGCCGAGAAGCGTTCGGCATAGGCTCCGACCTTGAGCTTCAGGTCGACACCCTCCGGCGTCACGAGTTCGCGCCAGCCGTCGTAGGGGACGCGCGGCGCGCGGGGCCGGCGGAAGCGGCCGAGGACACCCTGCTGGCTCATGGCGCCGCTGTCCGCCGCGGCCAGTAGAAGTAGGCGAGCCAGGCCGCAAGCGTCGTCCCGGCGATGGCGTATCGCGCAAGGTCGACCTGGATCAGCTGGCGGCCGAAGCCCTCCAGCAGGCCCGCGACGAACAGCATCACCACGACGCCGGCCATAGCCGTCGCCGCGCGTCGGCCCGCCTCGGCGGCTGCGTCGACCCGGCTGCGCTCGCCCGGGAAGCAGACCGCCCAGCCGATCGAGAAGCCCGCCGCGCCGGCCAGGACGATGGCGTAGAGCTCGGTCGCCCCGTGGATCATCAGCCAGCCGCCGGCCTCGAAGCCCAGGTTCCGTGACACGAACAGCGCCAGGAAGGCGCCGAACATCCCGCCGTTCAAGACCAGGAGCGCCGCCGTGGGCAGGCACAGCAGGAAGCCCAGCGCAAAGGCGAACAGGGCGATCTGCGCATTGTGGGTGAAGAGGAAGGTGGCAAAGAACGACAGCCCCTCGCCCGCCGTGCCCTGGTGGTAGAGCGTTTCGCGCAGGGAGGCCGTGGTGGCGGTCGGGTCGCGCCCCGACGCCAGGCCCGGCTCGACGAAGCTGTGGAACCAGTCGGCGTCGCGCTGGACCAGGACGAAGGCCACGAGCGCGGCGGCGGCCGACAGGACGAACGAGACCAGGGTCTCGCGCCAGAGCGCCCGTACTGCCGCCGGCCAGTCGTGGATGAAGAAGCGCGCGATCCGCTCCGGAAGGCGGGTGCGGGCGCCGTAGACGATGAAGTAGGCTCGGGTGCAGAGGCTTTCGAGATAGGCGACCAGGCTCTGATCCAGTGAGATGGAGCGGGCTACCGACAGCGACGAGAGCGCCTGGCGGTAGAGCAGCGGCATCTCCAGCAGCTCCTCGCGCTTCAGCTTCGCCGCGCCGCCGGCCTCGGCCTTCGCCAGCAGGGTCTCGAGGCGGCGCCAGTCGGCCTCGCGCTCGGCCCGGAACCTCCAGCTCTTGAGGTGCAGCTCGGCCATCAGACGAGCCCCCGCCGCTTCACGTCGAGGTAGCTGTTGATCAGGTTGGTCGCCAGGCCGTCCGCTGGCGCATCGACGATCTGCGCGCCCAGCCGCCGGAGACGCGCGGCCACCCCCTCGCGCTGCCTCAGCATCCGCTCGGCGATCACGGCGCGGGAGACGTCGTCGGGCGTCTGCGGCTCGCGGCCCACCAGGCTCTCCAGCTCCTCGTCGCGGAACACCACGAACAGAACGAGGTGCGTGCGCATCAGCCGCGCCACGTTCTCGACCATCAGTTCGGCGGATGTGGCGTCGGCGAAATCGGTGAAGACCACCACCACAGCGCGCCGGTCCAGCCGGGCGGCGAGCGCGGTCAGGCCGAGGGTGAAGTTGGTCTCCTCGGTGGAATAGTCGATCGAGGCGCACAGCTTCTGCAGCAGCGGGAAGGCGGCCGGGCCCGAGGCCAGCCCGCTGGCCAGCCGCGGCTTGGAGTCGAAGGCGAAGACGCCCACGCGATCGCCCATCCGCAGCGAGACGAAGGCCAGCAGCAGGGCGGCGTTGATGGCGCGGTCGATCCGCGGCAGGCCGGCGGCCGGCGCGCTCATCAGGCGGCCGGTGTCCAGCGCCAAGAGGATGTGGTGGTTGCGCTCGGTGCGGTACTCGCGGCCGATCAGCTTGGCGTGGCGGGCCGATTGCTTCCAGTCGATGTCGCCCAGGTCCATGCCGGTCTGGAATTCCTTCAGGGCGTGGAAGTCCGAACCTTCGCCCGCGTCGGTCAGCGGCTTGGCGCCCAGGGGCGCGTCGCGGGCGAAGAGGCGCAGGGCCTGCTCCTTCACGCCCGCCACGTCCGGCGTGACGGCCAGCGGCGGGCCGGGCGGCTCGTGGCGCTGCAGCCAGACCAGACCCAGCGGCCCGCGCCAGCGCGCCCACAGCCCCTCGACCCGGCCCTCGCCGCGCCGCGTGGGCGACAGCCGCACCTCCGCCTCCGCCCGGCCGTCCTGCAGCGTCACCGACTGTCGGTCGGGCTCCGCGACCAGGCGCCCGTTGACGCCGACCGCCAGTTCCAGCCGCTGGGGCGGGCGGCCTTCGAAGGCGGCGGTCAGGCGGGCGATCTCAGGACGGCCGACGCCCATGAAGCGCGGCGCGGCCAGCTCCAGAGTGAGCCTGCGCGGCGGCGCCGCCAGCATGACGTCGGCCAGCATCAGGCCGGCGGCCAGCACGATCCAGGCCGCCGCCGCGGTCCACAGCCCCGGCGCGAGTATGGCCACGGCCAGGGCCGGCGCGGCGCCCACGGCCATCAGTCCGATCGCGCGGCGGGTGGGATAGAGGCGCAACGGGCGGCTACCTCGGCGCCGCGGCGAGGTCGACGAGGGCCTGGAGGATTTGGTCGGGCCGGCGGCCGTCGATCTCGGCGGCGGGCGACAGGATCACCCGGTGGCGCAGCGCCGGCAGCGCCAGAGCCTTCACGTCGTCGGGGATGACGTAGTCGCGTCCGTCCAGCGCCGCGCGGGATCGCGCCGACAGGGCCAACTGGGCCGCGGCGCGGGGCGAGGCGCCGCTGGAGAGGTCGGGCGTCTCGCGGGTGGAGCGGACGAGGTCCAGCACATAGCCCACGATCTCATCGGTCAGCCGCACGCCAGCCACCGCCTTGTGCGCCTCGCCCAGCTGCTTGGCCGTGACCACGCGGGCGACGCCGCGGGCCGCGGGATCGGAGTGGCCGCTCTGCATGCCGTATTCGGCCACGATCCGGCGCTCCTCCTCGCGACTGGGGTAGCCGAGGGTCTGCTTGAACAGGAAGCGGTCGAGCTGAGCCTCGGGCAGCGGGTAAGTGCCCTGCTGCTCCAGCGGGTTCTGGGTGGCCACCACCATGAAGCTGGCGCTGAGCTCGCGCGCCTTGCCGTCGATCGTCACCCGGCGTTCCTGCATGGCCTCCAGCAGGGCGGCCTGGGTCTTGGGCGGCGTGCGGTTGATCTCGTCGGCCAGCAGCAGCTCGCAGAACAGCGGGCCTTCGGTCAGCGAGAAGGTCGAGGTCTGGAAGTTGAAGACGTTGGAGCCGATGATGTCGGCGGGCATCAGGTCGGGCGTGAACTGGATGCGGCCGAAGTCCAGCCCGAGCGTGCGGGCGAAGCACTGCGCCAGATAGGTCTTGGCGACGCCCGGCGGCCCTTCCAGCAGCACATGGCCGCGGGCGAACAGCGCCGTCAGCAGCAGGTCGATGGTGTCCTGCTGGCCCACGATGGCCTTGCCGATCTCGGCGCGGACCTTTTCGGCCAGCCCTCTCACCTCAGCGACGTTCACGCGTCATCTCTCCTCGCCAGTCGTACAGCTTTCGGGCGACGGCCAGCAGGTCGTCGCGGGTCTTGATGGTCTCGGCCTCGGCGGCCAGGTCGGCGGGGGCGGCGACGCCGCGCCGGCGCGCCAGGTCGTCCAGCCAGTGCTCCTGGCCCGCATGGCCGCCGGCGGCGCGGGCCACCAGGTTGCGGGTCAGGTCGGCGTAGGCGGGCGCCAGCTCGTGCTCCTTGCGGGCCATCCGCACCAGGTCGGCCGAATTGTCCACCAGCGCCCGGGCGCCGAGAGCGAACGCCCGGCCCTTGGCGCGAGGCTGGCCGAAGCGGGCCAGGGCGTGGAGGCCCATGAGCACGCCTGCCGCCACCGCGATCAGGGTGGCCGCCAGCAGCGGCGGTTCCAGCATCAGCCGGCCGAGGCCGCGGCCGCGCTCCAGGCCGTTCAGCGTCACGTCGAAGAGGATCGGCCGCTCGCCGCCGCGGGCGACCTCCAGGATCGTCGCGCCGGCCCGTGCGGTGTCGAGGCTGGCGAGGCCCTGGTTGTTGAGCAGATCGGGATCGGCCAGCACCCAGATGCTCGGGATCTTCCGCGACTGGACCAGGACGGCCTGGCCACGCTCGTCCACCAGCAGCGGCGCCCAGCCCTCGCCCGACAGCGTGCGCAGGCTGTCGATCTGGCCCGTCCGCAGCGTCATTCCGGCGAAGGCGCTGCCGGGGGCGCCCTGGAGCGTAGGCCGGGCCTGACCCTTCAGAGCGGCAAGCCTGGTCTGCGGCGCATAGGACTTCAGCATGTCCTGGAAGGCCGCCTCGCCGGGCGCGACGCCGACCTTGCGGACGAAGGTCTTGCGGAGCGGATCGGGCATGGCCGCCCACTTCGGCAGGACGATCAGCGTCAGGACGCCCTTGGGGTAGCTCTGCAGCTCCTCCGGGCTCAGGCCGCGGTCGGGGGTCAGGACCACCACCGACGCCGACGGACGCGTGGGCCGGGTGCGGCTGACCAGGACCGAGGCGCCCAGGCCCTTCATCAGGATGGGCGCGCCGGCATAGCCGATGGCCGACCTGGACAGCGCGTGGGCCCGGCCGTCCTGGCCCGAGCGAAGATCCGGCGCGTAGGCCGAGAGCACCGCCATGGCCGCCGCGGCGACGACGCCGGCCAGCACCAGGCCCACGATGGCGCCGGCGGCGAAGGTGGGCGGCCGGGCGGCCGCGGCCTCGCTCACCGCCAGCCCTCGGCGAAGGCGAAGGCCTCGTAGTCGGCGCGGGCCGAGCCGAACTCGGCGGCGCCGGCCGGGCGGCCGCCGAAGAAGGTCAGCTCGACGGCGCGGGCCAGGTTGGCGAAGGCGGCGCGCGGCCGCTCGGGCAGGGCCTCCAGGCCGGCGATGTCGCGGCTGGTCAGGGCCGGCTTCACCGCGCCGGGGCGGCGGGCGCGCAGGTCGTCGATGGAGCGGAACAGGAGGAGGTGGATCGCCTCCTCGAACCGGCCGGCGGCGGCGAGGCCGTCGGCGTCGTCCAGGAGGGCGCGGGCCTTCTCCGGCTCGGGCCGCCAGTCGGCGGAAGGCGCCTCGGCCCGCCTGCGGCGGAACCACCGCTCGGGGACCAGCTCGCGGGCGATGAAGTAGAGGATCAGGGCGCCGCCCAGGATCACGCCGCCCCAGAAGATGTAGGGCAGCACCGGCAGGATGACCTTCAGCACCGCCAAGAGCGGCTCCAGCCAGGGGGGCGGTTCGGGCGGCGCGGGCGGGCCGGCGAAGTCGAACTGGATGCCCGGGGTCTTGCGCAACGCCTCGTGGGCCGCCGCGAGCTTGCGCTCCGCCGCACCGTCCGCCGCCGCCAACGCCCCCGAACCCTGCACGCACACTCCCGAGTTGCGGCGGCGAGCCTAGACGACCGACCGCGCGCCGCAAGCCTTGACCCGGCCAGGGTTTCGCGGTGACGACTTTCCCATGACCGACGCCGATTTCATCCGCGGCCTGCCCAAGGCCGAACTGCACCTGCACATCGAGGGCAGCCTGGAGCCCGAGCTGATGTTCGAGCTGGGCCGCCGCAACGGGATCGCCCTGCCGTTCAAGTCGGTGGAGGAGGTGCGCGCCGCCTACGCCTTCTCCAACCTCCAGGACTTCCTGGACATCTACTACCAGGGCGCCGGGGTGCTGCTCACGAAGGCCGACTTCCACGACCTGGCCATGGCCTACTTCCGCCGGGTGGCAGCCGACGGCTGCCGGCACGTGGAGCTGTTCTTCGACCCTCAGACCCACACCGACCGGGGCGTGCCGTTCGCCACGGTGATCGAGGGCCTGACCGCCGGGATGGCCGAGGCGGAACGGGACCTCGGCGTCACCTCCAGCCTGATCCTCTGCTTCCTGCGGCATCTCAGCGAGGAGGCGGCCTTCGAGACCCTGAAGGCGGCCGAGCCCTGGCTGGACAAGATCGCGGGCGTCGGCCTCGACAGCTCGGAGGTGGGCCACCCGCCGTCGAAGTTCGCCCGGGTGTTCGCCGCGGCGAAGGCCAAGGGGCTGAAAGTGGTCGCCCATGCCGGCGAGGAGGGGCCGCCCGACTATGTGTGGGAGGCGCTGGACGTGCTGCACGTCGACCGGATCGACCACGGCAACCGGGCGCTGGAGGACGAGGCCCTGGTGAAGCGGCTGGTCGCCGAGCAGATGGCGCTGACCGTCTGCCCGCTGTCGAACCTGAAGCTCTGCGTGGTGGACGACCTGAAGGCCCACCCCTTGAAGCGGATGCTGGGGCTGGGGCTGAAGGCGACCCTGAACTCGGACGATCCGGCCTATTTCGGCGGCTATCTCGGCGAGAACTGGACCCAGACGGCTGAGGCGCTGGGGCTGACGCGCGAGGAGCTGGTGACCCTGGCGAAGAACAGCTTCACCGGCTCGTTCCTGCCGGCGGCGGCGGTGAAGCAGCGGCTGGCCGAGATCGACGCCTATGTGGCGGGGGCGGCGTAGGGGCTGGCCGCAGAAAACGCGGAAGACGCAGAAGGGCGCCGAGGGTTCGGCGTCCGAGCCCCCTTCCGCGACCTTCCGCGTCGTTCAGAGTCTGCGTTGGGTCGCGGGCCTCAGCCCGAGCCCTGCCAGGGCGGCCGGGCATAGCCTTTCAGGTCCTTGAGCCAGCGCCGGACCATGTCGATGTCGGGGTCGGGCAGCTCGCGCCAGCGGGCCGCATTGTCGGGATCGAGATTCATCTCCGCGCAGAGCTCGGCGACGTAGTCGTCCAGCGGGCGGGTGGCGAAGTCCTCGTTGCAGCGCTCGTCGAGCAGCCAGTCCTCGAGCTGGCGATAGCACTGGCCGGCGAACTCGCGCTCGAGCTCCAGCTCGCTGCGGTCGAAGCCCTCGGACCAGATCACCCGGCGCACGGCGACGCGCAGCTCCTGCGCGCGGGCGTCGGCGGCCTCGATATCGACGGGGAACCGGCGGCGCGGGGGTTCCGGCTCCGGGCGGGCGCGGCTCAGGATCGCGTCCTGCCGGGCCTCCCGCGCCGCCTCGCGCGCCTCCTGGGCGGCCAGGCGGTCGAAGCGCTCATGCAGGGCCAGGGACTGGCGCAGCGAGCGGGCCATGCGCTGGTAGGTGCGCCCCTTCTCCGCCTCCTCAGGCGTGTCGATGGCGCGCAGATAGCTGGCGTGCGCGGCCTCGCAGGCGGCGAGATCCAGCTCGGCCACCTTGGCCAGCATCTGCTGGCGCCGCTCGGCGATGTCGGGGTTGAACGACATGAACATAACAGGAACACATGCGGCGCCCGGATGTCAAAGTTGTGGGTTTTTTGTGGGAAGCGGGCGAGTGAACTCGGTCTTCACCTCCCCCGCGAAGCGGCGGGAGGGGGACCGCCCGCCGAGGCCGGCGCCAGCCGTCCGAAGAGCGGGGGGTGGAGGGGGCGAGCCGATGGCAAGGCGTTGCAGCCGCGGGAATAGGTATCGTCTTTGCGAGATCAAGATCGGTCCCAGGACGCCGGTCACATCGGCTTTCAAGCGGCCTTGCTCCCCTAAGGTAGATGCGCGACGTTGAATGTAGTTTTAGTTGAATTTTCACGCTACGGGCGCGCGCTGGGGGGTGAATGGCGTCAGTCGACAGAAAGATAGAGATCGCCCCGATTGACGGGACACCCGTAAAGCGGATGTTCTGGTCCATCATCAGCGACTACGGGCTGCTCACGGGAGTCTGTGAGCTGGTCGACAACGCAATCGATCTCTGGAACCGCGGCAAGCGGAGACGCCCACTTTCCATCGTTGTGGACCTCAATGTCCAACAGCAGACCATCTCGGTTCGCGACAACGCGGGCGGTCTGCCGCGTGACGGCCTGCACCTGCTAGTGACGCCCGGCGGCAGTGCCAACGACCCGGACGCGGAGGTGATCGGCATTTTCGGAGTCGGCAGCAAACGCGCCGGAGTTGCGCTAGGCGAGAACGTCGAGATCAAGACCCGCCATAGCAGAGGGGACAGCTTCGAGATCGACATCACCAAGGCCTGGCTCGAAGACGACGTCTGGGAAATGCCGGCCTATCAAATCCCAGACTTTGAACCGAACACCACACAAGTGGTCATCTCCCACCTTCGCAAGCCGATCGGCCCGGCTGGCGTGGAAGCGGTCCGACAACATCTCGCCGAAACCTATAGCGGCTTCCTCGGCCCCGAATGCACGATTGACGTCAATGGCGAGCCCTTGACGCCCGTTGGGTTCGACAACTGGGCTTACCCGCCAGGCTTCGAGCCGGTGCGCGTCGCGTTGATCTGTGACCTCGGCCAATCGAAGCCGATTCAGGCGAAGATCACCGCCGGCCTGATCCGCGATCGCGAGGCGGCGGAGGGAAACTATGGCGTCTACTTCTACCTAAACGGGCGGCTCGTTGCGAAGGAGCTGAAGACCCGCGATGTTGGTTATTTCGTTTCCACCGAGGCCGGCGTGCCGCACCCCGACGCCTCGCTCTGCCGTGTCATCGTCGAGCTGAATGGCCCGGCCCGGCTAATGCCGTGGAACAGCAGCAAAAGCCAAGTAGACTTCGGACACGAGGCTTACCTATGCATCAGACCGAGCCTGATTCAGCTCGCCAGCCGGTTCAGTAAGATTTCGCGCCACCTGAAGAACGACCGCGAGGATGGGGTCTTCAAGTACGACGCAGGCATCATCCAAGACGTCGACCCTGAAGAGGTAACAAGCGCCGGACGGATTATCCTTCCGCCCCTTCCCAAGCTGAACAAGTCCCAGCTTGAGAAGCTGAAGGCGCGGAACAAGGCTGTGCTGCAGGGGAAGCCTTGGACACTAGGAATGGTCGAGGTGTTCGGTGCCGTGGATGCGATCGGCCGACAGAAGCTGGAGACGGGTAACAGAATCGCCTTGATCCTCCTGGACAGCACGTTCGAGATTGCCCTGAAGGAGTACATCGTCCACGAGGACACGCTCTTCCCGCCTAAAGTGTACAATGAGGCGAAGCTTAGCCAAATTTTTGCGCGCCGATACCTCGTCCTAAACGAAATCAAGGCGAAGGTAGCGATCCCCGAAGACGTCCTTCGGCTCTGCCAGCACTATTACGGCATCCGCAATAAGCTCGTTCACGAGCGGGCGACTGTCGACGTCACCGCCAGCGACGTGGCCAACTATCGTCAGGTCGTCGGCCGCTTACTAAAGACGCTGTTCGGCCTACAAATCTGAGCGACCGCAACGCCGGATTGATGCGCCGCAGCGCTCAAGGCGCTGACAGTTCATCGCGAGGTGACGAACCGACGTTCAAGTGTTGGAGCGGCGCTACCTGTGCAACAGGTGTCTCGTCTCGATCGACACCCTCAGCGTCGCGAGCGCACCTTCAAAAACGTCTACATTGAATCGTGTCTTCGCCTTGGCCGCGTTCGCAATTCGCGGTTTCCGCATTGCCTTCGCCGCCCCCACCCCCCTACTTCTGCACCGGCCGCATCAACGGCGACTTCGGCGGCGGCGCCGCATCAACCGCCCCCTCCGCCAGCAGATCCTCCACAAACCCGGGCAGCCACGGGTTGCGCCCCGGCTTCATCCGCTCCGCCCGGTAGATGTGCCCCAAATCCGCATACGCCCGGTCGAAGTTCTTGTTCACGATGACGTAGTCGTAGTTCGTCCAGTGCAGGATCTCCTCGCGGCCCAGCTCCAGGCGCGCGCGGATCGTCTCCTCGGTGTCCTGGGCCCGGGCGCGCAGGCGCCGTTCCAGGTCGTCCCAGGCGGGGGGCAGGATGAACAGGCGCACGCTGTCGTCCGGCGCCTTCTCGGCGATCTGGGCCGCGCCCTGCCAGTCGATGTCGAACAGCACGTCGTGGCCGCCCTCCAGGGCCTCCATCACCGGCGCCTTGGGCGTGCCGTAGTAGTTGCCGTTGACGGTCGCCCACTCCAGGAAGGCGCCCTCGGCGATCATCGCCTCGAACTCCTCGCGGGTCTTGAAATAGTACTCCCGCCCCTCCTCCTCGCCCGGCCGCGCAGGCCGGGTGGTGGCCGAGATCGACAGAGTCAGGTCCGAGTGGTCGGCCACCAGCCGCCGGGTCAGCGAGGTCTTCCCCGCCCCCGCCGGGCTCGACACCAGGAGCAGCAGCCCCCGCCGCACCGTCTCCCAAGGCTTGTGATGATCGTCCGGCGTCACGCGAACCCCTCCCAGCGCGAAGCGCGATCAGACTCAATCGCGGAAAACGCAGAAAACGCAGAAGACCTCATCGGCGCGGCGCCTTCTGCGTCGTCTGCGCTTTCTGCGGTTAAACAGACCGCCTGCGGCGCGATGCGGCTATTCCACATTCTGCACCTGTTCGCGGAACTGCTCGATGGTCGCCTTCAGGTCCAGGCCCACCGCCGTCAGGGCGCCGGCCTGCGACTTCGAGCACAGGGTGTTGGCCTCGCGCATGAACTCCTGGGTCAGGAAGTCCAGCCGCCGCCCCACCGCCCCGTCCGAGGCCAGGAGGCCCCGGGCCGCCTCCACATGGGTGCGCAGGCGGTCCAGCTCCTCCTGCACATCGGCCTTCACCGCCATGGCGGCCGCCTCCTGCACGATCCGCTCCTCGGTGGCCGCCTCGCCGGCCAGTTCCTTCAGCCGCGCCTCGAAGCGGGCCTTGATCGCCGCCGGCTGGCCGGCCGCCAGGTCCCGCGCCTGGCCGGCCAGGTCGCCGATCCGGTCCACCTGGGCGTGCAGCACGCCGAGCAGGGCCGTCCCCTCCTCCCGGCGCGCGGCGGCCAGGCCGTCCAGGGCCACGGCGATGCTGGCGGCCATGGCGGCTTCCACCTCGGCCTGGACCTCGGGGTCCAGCCCCGCATCGTCGGCCTCGATCACGCCCCGCAGCGAGAGCAGCCCGTCCAGGCTGGGCGGCATGATTCGGCCGTCCTGCATGAACGGCGCGCCCAGGGCCAGGTAGCGCTCCAGCTGCTCCACGTTCACCCGCACCGACGCTGCGCCTTCGCTGCGCTTGGCGGTGACGCCCACGGTCAGGTTGCCGCGCTGGAAGCGGGCCTGGGCGCCCTCGCGCGCGGCCCGGTCCAGGGTCTCGAACCCCGGCGGCCCGCGGAACCGCACCTCCAGGTTCCGGCCATTGACGCTCCGCGCCTCCACCGCCCAGGTCCACCCGGCGTGCGCCCCCTCGGCCCGCCCAAACCCCGTCATCCCCGAGATCGGCATCAGCGTCGTCCCCGCGCCGCAGGCGCTGTCAAATCAAACCACGGACCATCACGGACCATCACGGACCAAGGTTCAAACGCCGCGTCCGTCCGTGATGGTCGGTGATGGTCCGTGGTTGAATCATATTGGCGCTGACGCGCCTGGGCGGCAGCCATCAACGCCCGCCCGTCGCCGCGCGGTCGCGCTCGATCTGGCGCCAGCGCTGGACGTTCTTCTCGTGCTGTTCGTAGGTGGTGGCGAAGGCGTGGCCGCCCGTCCCGTCCGCCACGAAGTAGAACTCGTCCGTCTTCGGCGGGTTGAGCACCGCCGCCAGGGACTCGCGGCCCGGGTTGGCGATCGGCCCCGGCGGCAGGCCGGCGACCTTGTACGAATTCCAGGGGCTGTCGGCGGCCAGTTCCGAGGCGCGGATGCCCCGGCCCAGCGGCCGGCCCTTGGTCAGGCCGTAGATGATCGTCGGGTCGCTCTGCAGCAGCATGCCGGCCCGCAGCCGGTTGATGAAGATCGCCGCCACCCGCGGCCGCTCCGCCGCGACGCCCGTCTCCTTCTCGACGATGGAGGCCAGGATCACCGCCTCCTGCGGCGAGGCCAGCGGCAGGCCCGGCTGGCGGGCGGCCCACAGCTTGGCCAGCACCTCGTCGTGCGCCTCGCGCATCCGCTGGATCACCGCCTCGCGGCTCTCGCCGCGCTGGATGTCGTAGGTGTCGGGCAGGACCGAGCCCTCGGGCGGCTCGGCGGCGGTTCCCGTCAGCACGGGCGAGGCGTTCACCGCGTCCAGCACCATGCCGCTGGTCCAGCCCTCGGGGATGGTGATCGACCGGCGCACCACCTTGCCGGACCGGATATCCCCCAGCACCTGGGCCATCGAGGCGCCGGTGCGGAATTCGTACTCGCCGGCCTTCAGATCGCCCGCGGCGCCGGTCATCCGGGCGGCCAGGGCGAACAGGCTCGCCGAGGAGATCACCCCGGCCGCCTGCAGCGTCTGGCCGATCCGCGCGACGCCCGAGCCGCGCTCCAGCACCACCACGGTGGCCGCGCCCTCCCGGGCCTTGGGGCCGGGCCCGGCGTAGGTCCAGACCCCTGCCAGGGCGATCAGCAGACTGAGGCCCAGGGCGATCAGCGCGCCCCCGCCCGCGGCCCGCTTGCTGATCCGGCGTCGGCTCACGCGTATTTCTTGAAGATCACCGAGGCGTTGGTCCCGCCGAAGCCGAAGCTGTTCGACAGCACCACATTGATCTCCATCGGCTTGGCCTTGTTGGCCACCAGGTCGATGGGCGTCTCGACGGAGGGGTTGTCCAGGTTGATGGTCGGCGGGGCCACCTGGTCGCGGATCGCCAGGCAGCTGAACGCCGCCTCGATGGCGCCGGCCGCGCCCAGCAGGTGGCCGGTGGCCGACTTGGTGGAGCTCATGGTGGCCTTGGCCGCCGCATTGCCCAGGAGGCGCTCGACCGCGCCCAGCTCGATCTCGTCGCCGAGCGGCGTCGAGGTGCCGTGGGCGTTGATGTAGTCGATGTCGGAGGGGTCGATGCCGGCGTCCTTGATGGCCGCCTTCATGGCCCGGAAGCCGCCGTCGCCGTCCTCGGCCGGGGCCGTGATGTGGTAGGCGTCGCCCGCCAGGCCGTAGCCGATGACCTCGGCGTAGATCTTGGCCCCGCGCGCCTTGGCGTGCTCCAGCTCCTCCAGCACCAGGATGCCGGCGCCCTCGCCCATGACGAAGCCGTCGCGGTCCTTGTCGTAGGGGCGGCTGGCCTTCTCGGGGGCGTCGTTGAAGTTGGTGGACATGGCGCGGCAGGCGATGAAGCCGGCGATGCCCACCGGCACCACGCTGGCCTCCGCGCCGCCCGCGAGCATCACGTCGGCGTCGCCGTACTTGATCAGCCGGGCCGCATCGCCGATGGCGTGGGCGCCCGTGGCGCAGGCCGTGACCACGGCGTGGTTGGGGCCCTTGAAGCCGTAGCGGATCGAGACCTGGCCCGAGACCAGGTTGATCAGGGCCGAGGGGATGAAGAACGGGCTGACCCGGCGGGGGCCCTTCTCGTGCAGCTCGATGGCCGTCTCGGCGATGGTGCCGAGGCCGCCGATGCCGGAGCCGATCATCACCCCGGTCCGCTCGCGGTCCTCGTCGGTCTGGGGCTCCCAGCCGGAATCCTTCACCGCCTCGTCGGCGGCGGCGATGCCGTAGAGGATGAAGTCGTCGACGCGGCGGCGGTCCTTCGGGGACAGGGTCTGGTCGGGGTCGAACGAGCCCGGAACGTCCGGCCCGCCCCCGCCGCGGCCGTCCACGCGGGGGACCTCGCACGCCACTTTACAGGCGTAATCGGACACGTCGAAGGCCGTGATGTTCCCGGCCCCGGACTTGCCCTCCAGGATCTTCTTCCAGCTGAGTTCGGTCCCCTGCCCCAGCGGGGTGAGGAGCCCGATGCCGGTGACGACGACTCGACGCATGGCCATGACCTCAGAAACGGAACCGCCGCGCCATCGGGTCTTCCCCAGCGACGCGGCGGCTCTTTGATTCCAGGAACTTAGTCCGGACGGCTTAGCCGCCCAGCCGCTCTTGAATGAACTTCACGGCGTCGCCGACGGTCTGGATATGCTCCGCCGCGTCGTCCGGAATCTCGATGTCGAACTCCTCCTCGAAGGCCATCACCAGCTCGACGTTGTCGAGGCTGTCGGCGCCGAGGTCGTCGATGAAGGAAGCCTTCTCGGTGACCTTCTCGGGGTCGGCATCAAGGTGTTCGATCACAATCTTACGGACGCGTTCAAGAACGTCGGACATTTGGTAGGTCCCTCAGGGCTTAGTCAGTGCTTGCATCGACGACGGGGACCGTGAAGTCAACTGTCGCCTTGGTGATCGAATTCGGGCGCCGGGTAGCATGTTCCGGACGCCCCGCGATAGTCAGATCATGGCCATGCCGCCGTTGACGTGCAGGGTCTGGCCGGTCACGTACCCGGCTTCGTCGGACGCCAGATAGGCGCAAGCGGCCGCCACGTCACCCCCCGTGCCCAGCCGGGCTGCCGGGATGGTGGCGAGGATGCCGGCCCGCTGCTGCTCGTTGAGCGAGTCGGTCATCGGGCTCGCAATGAAGCCGGGCGCCACGCAGTTAACGGTGATCCCGCGGGTCGCCACCTCCTGGGCCAACGCCTTGGAGAACCCGATCATGCCGGCCTTCGACGCCGCGTAGTTCGCCTGCCCCGGATTGCCGGTGACGCCGACGACGGAGGTGATGCCGATGATGCGGCCGAAGCGGCGCTTCATCATCCCGCGCATGGCCGCGCGGCTGAGGCGAAAGTAGCTCTCCAGGTTGACCCTGAGCACCGTCTCCCAGTCCTCGTCCTTCATCCGCATCAGGAGGCCGTCCTTGGTGATGCCCGCGTTGGCGACCAGGATGTCGAGCGGACGGCCCGCGGCCGCCTCGGCCGCCTCGATCAAGCCGTCGACCGCAGCCGAATCGGCCAGGTTGGCCGCGGCGACGGACGCGCGCTCGCCGAGCCGGGCTGCGAGGTCCTGCAAGACAGGCTCCCGGGTGCCCGAAAGGACCACGTGAGCGCCCTGGGCGTGGAGGGTCGTGGCGATCTCGATGCCGATGCCGCCGGTAGCGCCGGTGACGAGAGCGGTCTTGCCGGTGAGTTCGAACATGGGCGTCTCTCAGAGCGACTTGGCGAAGGCTTCGAGGTCGGCGGGGCTGTTCAGGGGAACAGCCTCCGCGTCGGGAGCGATCCGCTTGGCCATGCCGGACAGGACCTTGCCGGCGCCGGCCTCCGCAAAGCGGGTCACGCCGCCGGTCTCCGCCATCCAGAGCATACTTTCGCGCCAGCGGACGCGACCGGTGACCTGCTCCACCAGCATCCGGCGGATCGCCTCCGGGTCGTTGGTCGGCGTTGCGATGACGTTGGCCACCAGCGGCGCACGCGGGGCGATGATCGTGGCGCTGGCCAGCGCCTCGGCCATCTCATCGGCGGCCGGCTGCATCAGCGGGCAATGGAAGGGCGCCGAGACGTTCAGCGGGATCGCGCGCGCGCCGAGTTCCTTGGCCTTCTCGATGGCCTTGTCGACGGCCGCCTTGGCGCCCGAGATGACGACGTTGCCGTTGTTGTTGTCGTTGGCTACGACACAGACGCCCACTTCAGCGCCGGCTTTTGCGGCCTCTTCGGCCAGGGCGAGGTCGGTCTTCGGTCCGATCAGGGACGCCATGGCGCCCTGTCCCACCGGGACTGCGCGTTGCATGGCCTGGCCGCGGAGCTTCAGGAGACGGGCCGTATCCGAGAGGCTGATGGCGCCGGCGGCGGCCAAGGCGGAGTATTCCCCCAGGCTGTGGCCCGCCACGAAGGCCGCCTTTTCGACGCCCACGCCAAATTCCTTCTCCAGGGTCCGCATCACCGCCATGCTGACCGCCATCAAGGCAGGCTGGGCGTTCTCGGTGAGCGTCAGCTGATCCTCGGGACCGTCCTTCATCAGCGCGAACAGCTTCTGCTTCAGCGCCTCATCGACCTCTTGGAAGACCTCGCGCGCCGACGCGAAGGCCTCGGCCAGGTCCTGGCCCATGCCGACGGCCTGGCTGCCCTGTCCGGGAAAGAGAAAGGCGAGGGTCATGGCGACGCCGCTCCTGGTGATTCCGAGGCGCGAGGGTTAGGGGATACAACTGCCAAGAACAAGAATGACGAGTTGGGGGAGTAACGCATGAAGGCCGTGATCCGACGCGACAGGCGCCTCGTCTGCGACGAGATCGCCGACCTGAAGCCCGCCGAGGGCCAGGTGCTGGTGAAGACCCTGGCGTGCGGGATCTGCGGCTCCGACCTGCACGCCCTGCACCACATGGAGCACATGATTGACCTGTCGCGTCGGGCCGGGGCGCCCGACAACGGCTTCGACCCGGCCGCCGACACCGTGTTCGGCCACGAGTTCTGCGCCGAGATCCTGGATCACGGCCCAGGCTCGCCGAAGGCGCTCAAGGCCGGAACGCGGGTGGTCGGCGTGCCGGTGACCATGCACGGCGGCGGGATCGAGGCCCTGGGCTTCTCCAACCGGCTGCCGGGTGGCTTCGCCCAACAGATGCTGCTGACCGAGGCCATGATCCTGGAGGTCCCGAACGGTCTGCCAACGGACAAGGCGGCCCTGACCGAGCCCTTTGCGGTCGGCGCCCATGCCGTGGCCAAGGCCAAGCTGGAGCCCAAGTCGGTTTCGCTCGTGGTCGGTTGCGGCCCGGTCGGCCTGGCCGTTATCGCGGCGCTCAAGGCCCAAGGACACGGCCCGGTCATCGCCGCCGATTTCTCGCCGCGCCGTCGCGCTGCGGCCGAGAAGCTGGGGGCCGACATCGTGGTCGATCCTGCGGTCGAGAACCCCCACGAGCGCTGGGAGACGCTGGGCGTCCCGCGCAGCCGGGCGGCTCAGACCATGATGCGGATGATGGGCAATACAATCGCCCAGCCGGTGGTTTTCGAATGCGTAGGCTCGCCGGGGGTCCTGCAGGCCCTGATCGAGGCCGCGCCCGCCGGCGCCCAGATTGTCGTCGCCGGCGTCTGCATGGAAACCGACAAGATCGAGCCGTCGATCGCCATCACCAAGGAGATCGAGCTCACCTTCGTGTTCGGCTACACGCCCGAGGAGTTCGCTCTCACCCTGCGCCAACTGGCCGAAGGCGTGATCGACGTCTCGGGGCTCGTGACCGGCGCTGTGGCGCTCGATGGCGTCGCGGAGGCGTTCACGGCGCTCGGCGACCCCGAGGCGCACGTCAAGCTCCTCGTCCGTCCGAACGGCTAAAGCCCCGGCGCCCGACCCGGGTGGTCTCGCATGTAGGCCTGGGCGGCGGCGGTCAGCGCCGGCGACGCGACGCCGTCGATCGGACCGATGTAGTATCCCTGCTGGGCGAGATAGGTCTGGGTGTCGACCAGGGAGACCTGCTCTGTCGATGCGACCTGGGACATCGTCTCCGGTCGAGCCGTGCGCACCTCCAGATCAGCGAGCCTTGCGGCGGCTGCGGCGTCCCCGGCCTTGGCGGCGGCGGCATACCAGCGGCGCGCTTCTGCAGCGTCTCGCTCCAGCCCGCGGCCAGCCTCGTACATCAGGCCCAGATTGTACTGCGCGTCCACAACGCCGCGTTCGGCCGCACGACGGAACCAGACACTGGCTTCCCGCATGCCTTGCGGTCCGCCATCACCTTCCATCAGGAACACAGCGGCGTTGTACATGGCCGTAGGGTCGCCGCTCCGGGCGGCCCGCAACGTCCATCGGCGCGCGGCGCGGAGGTCGCGCGACACGCCGGCCCCGCCCGCTTCGTACAGCCCGGCGAGCTTCACCTGGGCCTTGGCGTCGCCCACCTGGGCCAGCGTGATAAGGCGTGGAACTGCCGCCGGGTCCCCGCGCTCCAGCGCAGCTGAGACCTCGGCGTAGTTCTCCCGGGTCCCGAACGTCGCGGCGCTCGCGAGGGGCCGCTTCACCTCGGGCGCGGTGGGTTGGGCGGCCGGAACGGTGGCCATTGCCGCCTCTGGCTCCGCGATCCTCCCTACGGCATCAGGCGGGGTGTCAGCGATGGTTACCGCCGGCACGGCCCGTTCGATAGCCGGCGGGCGTGTGAGCGCCACCGCACCGAGGCCCGCGCCGCATAGAGCCGCACACAGCGCCACCGCGCTCAGGATGAGACGAACCGCCCCGGCGCCGAACAGCGGGCGCTTCGTCGCGCGGACGGTCTCAAGCTCGGCGAGGGTCTGGTTCAGGTGGACCGTCAGCTGCGCCTCGCGCGCCGCCGCAGCGGCAGCCTCGCTCCGCAGACGGGCGTTCAGCGCGTCGAGCGCCGCCTCAAGGTTCGCGACCCGAACGCTGAGGGCGTCCTCGTCGGCGGCCATGCGCCGCGCCAACAGTTCCATCTGCTGGACCAGCGCCACCGCCGTCTCGCGGCGCATGGGTTCCGGCGACGCCAAGCGGCGGGTAAACTCCGCCAGCACCTCGTCGAAGCGGACCCGGGCTGGGCGCGCGTCCTCGCGACCGGCCAATCCCAAGCCAGAACCCGTTGACCAGCCGCTGCCGTCCGCCATCTCGCCTCCGGAACGCGGTCCTGGGGCCGCGCCCGTCACAGCTACACGCGCGGGGACTGCCATACGGTAAACAAGCCGGTAATCATGTCGCGCCGCTCGACGCCTCGGGCCGCGTTTCGGGCGGGAGATATTCCGATGGCTTGCAAGCGCTAGAACGCAGGTATTCAACTGGCCCGCCATTCCGCGCCCTAAGGGAAACGACCCACATGCGCCTCCTCATCGCCGTCGCCGCACTCGCCGCGCTGGGCGCCACGCCCGCCCTCGCCGCCCTGAAGAAGGGCGACAAGGCCCCTGACTTCACCGCCGAAGGCTACCAGGCCGGCAAGCCGCTCCACTTCTCGATGGCCGAAGCCCGCAAGAAGGGGCCGGTCGTACTGTATTTCTTCCCGGCGGCCGACACCCAGGGGTGCAACATCGAGGCGAAGATGTTCGCCGACGCATCGGACCAGTTCAAAGCGGCCGGGGCGACGCTCATCGGCGTCACTGCTGGCAATCTCAACAAGCTCGCCAGCTTCTCAGCCGACACCGAAAAGTGCTCGGGCAAGTTCCCCGTGGCCGCCGATCCGGGCGCCAAGATCGCCAAGCAGTACGACAGCGTCCTGGCCATGAAGCCGAACTGGTCGGACCGGACGTCGTATGTCATCGCCAAGGACGGCACCGTGGTCCACGCCTACACCAAGATGGACCCCACCGAGCACGTCTCCCAGACGCTCGGCGCGGTGAAGGCCCTGAAAGCAAAATAACGCCGTCCTGCGCGTGAGGCGCCAACTCGAAAACCCTTGCCCGCGCTCGGGTTTTCCACTAATTGCGCGCCTCTTCACGGAAGGCGGTCTCTTCGCGGAACGCAAATGGGTCGGGAAACTCCCGGCCGCCGCGCCAGGGATCCATCGTGACCAGCGGACTTCCGCCGCCGGCCGCGCCGCCCTCCACAACGGAAGAAGGAAAGCATGGCGCTCTACGAGCACGTCGTCATCTCGCGGCAGGATATCTCGCCGCAACAGGCCGAAGCCCTCAACGATCAGCTGAAAACCCTCATCGAGGAAGGCGGCGGCAACGTCGCGAAGATCGAGTACTGGGGCCTTCGCAACCTCACCTACCGGATCAAGAAGAACCGCAAGGGTCACTATTCCCTGCTGGCGATCGACGCCCCGGCCGACATCGTCAAGGAAATGGAACGCCAGCTGTCGATCAACGAAGACGTGCTGCGCTACATGACCGTGCGCGTCGACGAGCTCGACCTGGAGCTCTCGCCGATCCTCGCCCGCCGCGATCGCGACCGCGAACGCCGCGACGACGTTCCTCAGTTCTAAGAAAGGGAGGCTGTCACTATGAGCGACGAAACCTCCGCCGCCCCGGCTCCGGCCGCCGGCGCCTCCGCGGGTGGCGCGCGCCGCCCGTTCTTCCGCCGCCGCAAGGTCTGCCCGTTCTCCGGCGCCAACGCCCCGAAGATCGACTACAAGGACGTGAAGCTGCTCCAGCGCTACGTGTCCGAGCGCGGCAAGATCGTGCCGAGCCGCATCACCGCGGTCTCCGCCAAGAAGCAGCGTGAGCTGGCCAAGGCCATCAAGCGCGCCCGCTTCCTGGCGCTGCTCCCCTACGTCGTGAAGTAAGGGAGAGGCACCGATGAAAGTCATTCTGCTCGAACGGCTGGAAGGCTGGGGCTCGCTCGGCGACGTTGTCAACGTCAAGGACGGCTACGCCCGCAACTTCCTGCTGCCCCGCCAGAAGGCGCTCCGCGCCAACGCGGCGAACCTCAAGGTTTTCGAAGCCCAGCGCGCGGAGATCGAAGCCCGCAACGCCAAGGCCAAGGAAGCCGCCGGCAAGGCCGGTGAGAAGCTGGACGGCACGTCCTACATCATGATCCGCCAGGCGGGCGAGAGCGGCCAGCTCTACGGCTCGGTGGCCGGTCGCGACGTGGCCGATGCGGTGAACGCCGAAGGCGGCAAGATCGAGCGTTCGATGGTCGTGCTGGACAAGCCGATCAAGACGCTCGGCATGCACGAGGTGAAGGTGCGCCTGCATTCGGAAGTGACGGTCACCGTCACCCTGAACATCGCGCGCAGCCAGGACGAGGCCGAACGTCAGGCCCGTGGCGAGAACGTGATCAACGCCCAGTTCGAAGAAGAGCGCGAAGCTGCCGAACAGGCCGCCGCGGACCTCCTCGAAGGCGGCGCGGGTTCGCAAGAGTTCGCCGGCGCCGAAGCCTAGGCGTCGACAGCCCGACAACACTGGATGCGGCGCGGGGGGCGACTCCCGCGCCGTTTCTTTGACAGTGTTGCCGAATTGTCATTTCCGCCAAAAGCGACGCTTCCTAGCTTGCTTCCCATTGGACCGGCGCGGGATCCCCGCCCGGCCGCCTTCCGAGGGGGAAGCACAATGCGCTACCGCTACATCCTGTTCGCCGCCGCATCGGCCGCGAGCCTTCTGGCCACGGCTGCCGCCGCCCAGACCGCGCCGGACTCGGAAGTAACCGAGGTCATCGTCACCGGAACCCGGGTCGCCAACCGCTCCGCCCTGCAGACCGCCGCGCCCGTCGACGTGATCAGCGGCGCGGAACTGACCAAGGCCGGCGTCACCGAGGTGAACCAGGCGCTGTCGATCGCCCTGCCCTCCTTCAACTTCCCGCGCCCGGGCCTGGCGGACGGCACCGACACCATCCGGCCCGCCACGCTTCGCGGCCTCGCCCCCGACCAGACCCTGGTGCTGGTCAATTCGAAGCGCCGACACTCGGCCTCGCTGGTGAACCTGAACGGCACCATCGGCCGCGGCTCGTCGGCCGTGGACATGAACACCATTCCGGCCGCCATGGTGCAGTCGATCGAAGTTCTCCGCGACGGGGCTTCGGCGCAGTACGGCTCCGACGCCATCGCCGGCGTGATCAATGTGCGCCTGCGCGACGCCCGCGAGGGCGGCAACATCACCGCCAGCTACGGCGAGCGGATCACGCGCGTGGAGACCCTGGTGCAGGACCCGCCCGCCGGCGCGAACTGGACCGTCGCCGACAAGGCCAAGTACGACCGCAACGACGGCGAGACGATCAACCTCTCCGGCTGGGTGGGCCTGCCGCTGGGGGCCGACGGCCACCTGACCCTGTCCGCCGAATACCTCGACCAGAAGAAGACCATCCGCACCGCGCCCGACTGGCGCCAGCAGTACCCACTGGTGAACGGCGCTTTCGACCCGCGCGAGGCCAGCTTCGACCGCTACAATGCCTGGTTCGGCGAACCGGACATGGAGCAGTACACGCTCTTCGCGAACGCCGGCTACGACCTGTCCGACACCACCAGCCTCTACGGCTGGGCCAGCTACCAGAACCGGGACGCGATTTCCGCCGGCTTCTTCCGCCGCGCGCTGGACGATCGGAACGTCATCCAGATCTATCCCGACGGCTTCCTGCCGCTGATCAACCCCGAGGTCGAAGACCTGTCGGTCGCGGGGGGCATCACCTGGAAGCTCGGCGACTGGGACATGGATACCTCCCTGGTCTACGGCTCCAACCGGATGGAGTTCACCATCCGAGACACGCTGAACCGGTCGCTGGGCCCGGCCAGCAAGACCGTCTTCGACGCCGGCGGCTTCGAGTACGACCAGCTGGTCTTCAATGTCTCCGGCGTGCGGACCTACGACGTCGGGCTGGCCTCTCCGCTCAACGTGGCCGCGGGGGCCGAGGTGCGGCGCGAGGGATATGAGATCTTCGCCGGCGAGCCGGACTCGTACCGCAACGGCGGCGTCCTGCTGCCCAACGGCACGCCCACCGCCTCAGGCGCCCAGGTGTTCCCCGGCTTCCGCCCGTCCAACGAGGTGGACAAGGACCGCACGTCGATCGGCGCCTATATCGACCTGGAAGCCAACCTGACCGACCAGCTGCTGGCCTCGGCAGCCCTGCGCTTCGAGCACTATTCCGACTTCGGCGAGACGGTCACCGGCAAGATCGCGCTGCGCTACGACTTCAACGACGCGTTCGCGATCCGCGGTTCGATCCAGAACGGCTTCCGCGCGCCGTCGCTGCAACAGCAATACTTCGCCACCACCTCGACGAACTTCATCAACGGGGTGCCGTTCGACATCACCACCTTCCCCGCCACGGATCCGGTGGCCGCCGCCCTCGGCGCGCAGCCGCTCGATGCGGAAGAGTCCATCAACTACGCCCTCGGCGTGGTCTTCCGATCCGGCGCCTTCAGCCTCACCATCGACGGCTATCGCATCGAGGTCGACGACCGCATCGTGCTGTCCGAGAACCTGACCCAGGCCAATGTGCGGGCCTTTCTCGCCGCCCAGGGTTTCGTCGGCATCGGCGGCGGCCGCTTCTTCATCAACGGCGTCGACACGGAGACCACCGGCGTCGACATCATCGCGAACTACAGACTGACCACCGAGGAGATGGGCCAGTTCGCGTTCACGATGGGGGCCAACTTCAATGAGACGAACGTCACCAAGGTCCCGGCCACGGCCCAGCTCTCGGCCCTCAATCCCGCGCCGGTCCTCTTCGACCGGATCAACGTGCTGACCTTCGAGGAGGGCACACCCGGCTCGAAGTTCACCGGCGCCGTCGATTGGACCATGGGCCCCTTCGGCGCCACCGTGCGGGCCACCCGCTACGGCAAGGTGCTGAGCCCCGGCACGACGCAGGCGCTCGACATCGAACTGGAGTCCGCGGTGCTGGTCGATCTCGAGGCGCGGTGGAATGTGGTGGAGAACGTGCGGCTGACGCTGGGGGCGGACAACGTCTTCGACGAATACCCGACGAAGCTGCCGCCCAGCCTCAACAGCACGGCGAACACGCCCTTCTCGAACTACTCTCCGTTCGGCCGCTCCGGCCGTTACGTCTACGGGCGTGTGTCCGTCAGCTGGTAGCCTGACGTCCGATTCTGACGCAGCGGCGCGGGAGAGTCTCCCGCGCCGTTTTCGTGTCCGGCGAGGCGGCAAGGCGGAGCTTTTCCACAGGCGGGAAATCGTGTGTGGACAGGTCCACAAATGTGTCACGCGCCGCGGTGCTCCCTGCGGCCGCGACGGCTATCCCTAGACCATGGCTCTCGTTCCCGCCCTCGATCTCCGACCTGTCTCGAACGATGTCGCGATCACCCGCGCGCCCTCCAACATCGAGGCCGAGCAGGCGCTGCTCGGCGCGCTGCTCTACGACAACGCCGCGTTCGAACGGCTGGGCGACAACCTGCAGCCGCACCACTTCTACGAGCCGTTTCACCAGCGCCTGTTCCAGGCGATCTCGGTCAACATCCGCAAGGGCCAGCTCGCCGAGCCGATCCTGCTGGCCGAGCAGTTCAGCCGCGACCCGGCCTTCGAGGAACTGGGCGGGGTCCGCTACCTGGCCGACCTGGTTGATCGCGCCCCACCAGCAGCCAACGCGCCGGACTACGCCAGCGCCGTCTACGACCTCGCCCTGCGCCGCGACCTGATCCGCATCGGCGGCGACATCGCCACCACCGCCCAGCAGGGCGACGACGAGATGGACGCCCGCGAGCAGATCGAGGCGGCCGAGCAGCAGCTCTACCAGCTCGCCGAGACCGGCGGCGTCTCGTCCGGCTTCGTGAACTTCGCCGATGCGCTCCGCGGCGCCGTGGCGATGGCGGCGGAGGCCCACAGCCGCGACGGGGGTCTGGCGGGCCTCTCCACCGGCCTGATCGACCTCGACCAGAAGATCGGCGGCATGCACCCCTCCGACCTGATGATCCTGGCCGCCCGCCCCTCGATGGGAAAGACGTCGCTCGCCTGCAACATCGCCTTCGACGTCGCCCGCAACTACGCCTGGGAGCCGCAGCCCGACGGCTCCAAGAAGACCGTGCGCGGCGGGGTCGTTGCGTTCTTCTCGCTCGAAATGTCGGCCGAACAGCTGGCCATGCGCCTCCTTGCCGAAGCCTCCGGCGTCTCGGGCGACCGGCTGCGTAAGGGCGAGATCGACGCCATGGAGTTCGGCCGCATCCGCGACGCCGCGCTCGAGATCCAGGAGGCGCCGCTCTACATCGACGCCACCGGCGGCATCACCCTGGCCAAGCTCGTCGCCCGGGCGCGCCGTCTGAAACGGATGGTGGGCCTGGACCTGGTGATCGTCGACTATCTCCAGCTCATCACCACCGGCGCCGGCGGGCCTGACAACCGGGTGCAGGAAGTCTCGATGATCACCCAGGGCCTCAAGGCCCTGGCGAAGGAGCTGTCCGTCCCGGTGCTGGCGCTCTCCCAGCTCAGCCGTCAGGTGGAGAACCGCGAGGACAAGAAGCCCCAGCTCTCGGACCTGCGCGAGTCCGGGTCCATCGAGCAGGACGCCGACATGGTGATGTTCGTGTACCGCGAGAGCTACTACCTCTCGCGCCTGGAGCCGCGGGAGGGAACCCCCGAGCACTTCACCTGGCAGGAGCAGCTGGACCAGGTGAAGGGGCTGGCCGAAGTGATCATCGGCAAGCAGCGTCACGGCCCCATCGGCACGGTGAAGCTCAGCTTCAACGAGGACCTGACGAAGTTCGGTAACCTGGCCCGCGACAGCAGCCGCTACGACCCGCACTAGGAGCGGCGCGCGCTATCTCGGTGCGTAGGACGCCGACAGCGGCCCGCCAAGCTCGGCGGCCTTTGCGGTGATCATGCCGCGTCCCACGGCCAGCACGGCGATGGCGATCAGGATCGCGGCATAGGCGGTGAGCCGCCGATCCTCGGGCACGCCCATCATCTTGGGGAGCCCTTGGTAGAGGGCGTAGAGGCTGTAGAGGCCGGCCAGGATGCCCACCGGGATCCCGACGCTGGGATAGATCTCCGACAGCCCGCCGACCCACATGGCGGTCGCGGCGTAGATGACGAGGTTGAACGCCGCATCGCGCCCGCGGACGCCCCCGAACGCCGGCGCGGTCAGATCGATGAAGACAGCCAGCGCCCAGACGGCGGCGAGCGTCAGGGCGTAGTTGGCAAGCGCCCCGAGGATCAGGCCGACGACGCTCATGTGCACGCCGACATTGGCGATGTTGAAGCCGAACGTGAGGACGCCGACCACGCTGCAGACGGCCGGGATCGCGGCCAGGGGAACGGCGTATCGCAGGAACACCGCACGGGCGTCTGCGGGCCGTTCGGCGATGCGGTCCCAGGCGCCGCTGGGATGAAGCAACAGGCTTACGGCGCGCGACAGGCCGCCTGCCCCTTGCCCCGCATCCATCCCCGATCCTCCCAGCGCCGTTCGGCCGGGGCTAGCCCGCCTTGGCGAGTCCTTCCAGCCGGCGCGCGTCGACTGAGCCCACGGCCGCCTTCAAGTCCTCCATGGTGACGCCCTCGCCCTCGGCCTGCACCATGAACCGCTCGCCCACGAGCACGCTGTACTCGCCGCTCTTCGCCTGGCGATCATAGCTCTCCTGGGTCATCCGTCCGCCGACCATGCCCACCTTCTCGTAGCCGGTCGCGGTCTCCTTCGAGGACTTGACGTTGAACGCCGTCGCCATCCCGGCGAGCGCGCCGACCGCGCCCATGTCGGTCACTTCCAGCCTGAGGCTGGCGTCGCCCTTGGTGTACCGGCCCTCGGCCTGCGAGCCCTCGTAGCCGCCGGCCCCGCTGGAAGACGCACTGACCTCGTCGCGCGTGAAGCCGGCGACGCTCGCGGGCAGATAGGCCTTCAGCGCCTCAGGGTCGGTCGCGGTCGCCGTTCCGGCTTCGACTTGCTTGGCGGCGGCCTCCATGCGCTTGGACGCAGCCTCCAGCTTCGCGAGGTCCATCTCGCCACCGCCCGGGACCTTGACGGTGCCGGAGACCGAGCCGAGGGCGGCGGGGTTCATCGCCCCGCTCATCGCCATGACACTGCCGCTCACGAGCCCGATCACTATCGAGATCACGACCGCCACCACGATGACGACCACCGTGTAGGGGAGCGCCTTGTCCTCCGGCGTCTTCATCAGCTTCGGGAGGCCCTTGTAGAGCAGGAACAGGCTGTACAGGCCGCCGAGGACCGCGATGATCGCCAGCGCGGGCACGAGCCCGAAGACGCCCGCCACCCAGGACGCGGTGGGGGCGTAGGCCGCGACCTTGAAGGCCTGCATCCGGTCCTTCACGCCGCCGAAGTTCGGCGCCAGAGCCTCGATGACGAGGGCCAGCACATAGACCATGGCCAGGCTGAGCCCGTATTGAACAACCGCCTGGACGACGAGCCAAACGGGCGACGGCCGAATGGTGATGCCGAACCCGCCGATGCCGAACACGAGCATGCCAATCAGGCTGCACACCACCGGAATGGCCGCCAGCAGCATCACATAGCCCGTGTAGAGCTCACCGATCGTCGGCCGTTCCTGGTCGATCACGTCCCAGGTCTCGGTCGGCTTCAGGAGGATCCCCTTCACCCGGGCGACGAGGCCCGCGCCTGCGGATCCCGGTTCAACGACGCTCATCTTCCGTCCCTCCAAGCCCTTGCCCCGGCGAGCGCCGAGGCCATGTAACCCTATCCCAGCGTCCTGTGACGGCAACCCACCGCACAGACCGGCCCGCGCGGGTCGGCTAGACTTCCAGCCATTCGAATCAGGAGCCCCCATGGCCCGCGACGGCGCCGTCTATGCCTGTACGTCCTGCGGCGCCACTCAGACGCGCTGGGCGGGCCAGTGCCCGGCCTGCGGCGCGTGGAACACTCTCGTCGAAGAGCTGGTCAGCCGCCCGCCGGGCGCGTTGAAGCCGACCAAGGCGACCCGGAGCCGTCATCTCGCCTTCGAAGGCCTGGACGAAACGACGCCGGCCCCGCCGCGCATCGTCACGGGCGTCGGCGAATGGGACCGGGTCTGCGGCGGTGGCGTTGTGCCGGGATCGGCCATCCTCGTGGGCGGCGACCCAGGGGTCGGGAAGTCCACCCTGCTGCTCCAGGTGGCGGCGGAAGCAGCGCGGCGCGGCCAGCGCTGCGCCTACATCTCCGGCGAAGAGGCGATCGAACAGGTCAGGGGCCGCGCCCAGCGCATGGGTCTTGCCGACGCCCCGGTGAAGTTGGCCGCCGAGACCTCGCTGCGCGCGATCCTGGACGGACTGAAGGCCGAGCCCTTCGACCTCGTCGTCATCGACTCGATCCAGACCATGTGGAGCGACAACCACGAGGCCGCCCCCGGGTCGGTGACCCAGGTGCGCGCCGCGGCGGGCGAACTGGTGCGGCTGGCCAAAAAGCGGGGCCTTTCCGTCATTCTGGTCGGCCATGTGACCAAGGAGGGCGCAATCGCCGGGCCGCGGGTCGTCGAGCACATGGTGGACGCCGTCTTCGCCTTCGAGGGCGAGCGGGGCTATCCATTCCGTATCCTGCGTGGGGCGAAAAACCGCTTCGGCGCCACCGACGAGATCGGCGTGTTCGAGATGGGCGACGCCGGCCTCAGCGAGGTGAAGAACCCTTCGGCGCTGTTCCTCAACACCTCGGGCGAGCGCGCGGCCGGCGCGGCGGTGTTCGCCGGCATCGAGGGCTCGCGCCCGGTGCTGGTGGAGATTCAGGCCCTCGTGGCGCCCTCCGCCTATGGGACCCCGCGCCGGGCGGTCGTCGGGTGGGATTCGGGGCGCCTGGCCATGATCCTGGCGGTGCTGGAGGCGCGGTGCGGCCTTGGGTTCGGCGACAAGGACGTCTATCTGAACGTAGCCGGGGGGCTTCGCATTTCGGAGCCTGCCGCTGACCTCGCCGCCGCCGCCGCCCTCGCCTCCTCCGCCTTCGATGTCGCCCTGCCGCAGGACTGCGTGGTGTTCGGCGAGATCAGCCTGTCGGGCGAGGTGCGCCCCGTGAGCCGCATGGACGGGCGCCTGAAGGAGGCCGCCAAGCTGGGCTTCCGCCGCGCGCTGGGCCCTGCCGATCTCGAGAACCCCGCGCTCCCCTACACCGGCGCCAGCCGGCTGGGCGATGCGATCCAGCGCATCCACGACGCCAACTGGGATGAGCGCCGGTGACGCAGTTCGATTTCCTGGTCCTGGGCCTGCTGGCCATCTCGGCCGCCGTCGGCTTCGTCCGCGGCGCCGTGCGCGAGGTCTTCGCCCTGGCCGCCCTGGTCGTCGCCGCCGCCCTGGCGATTTTCGGCCTGCCGGCGTTCGGCCCCATCTTCCGCGGGGCCGTCAAGCCGGAGTGGCTCGGGACCATCGCCGCGCTCGTGGTGGTGTTCGCCGTTGCGTTCATCGCCCTGCGTCTGATCGGCGCAGGTATCGCGCGGCACGTGCAGAGCACCCAGATGCTGGGCTTCCTCGACCGCTCGCTGGGCCTGCTGATCGGCCTGGGCCGCGGCCTGATCGTTCTGGGCGCCCTCTACCTGATGTTCAACGCGGCCACGCCTGAAGACCTCCGCCCCAAGTGGATCACCGGCGCCAGGACCTGGCCCGTGGCCGGCAACATGGGCAGGTTGTTGGAAAGCCTTGCGCCACAAGGCCTGGATGTGGCCGGACGGCTGAAACCGGCTTTCGACCGCGCCGTCGGCGATGGGTCAGGTGACAGAAGCGCGACAGAGGGGTACGAGGCCCGCGAACCCACAGGCACCGACCGTTCGGAGCGATCCCGATGAGCCATGCGCACGAGCGTTGGTCCCCCCCGGCGCGCGACCCCGACGACGATTCACCGCGGCTGGAATGCGGCGTCTTCGGCGTCTTCGACGTGCCTGAGGCCTCGGGGATCACCGCTCTAGGGCTGCATGCCCTACAGCACCGCGGCCAGGAGGCATGCGGCATCGCCTCGTTCGACGGCCAGCGCTACCACACCGAACGGCACATGGGGTACGTGGGCGACGCCTTCGGCGGCGGCGACCTGAACAAGCGGCTGCCGGGCCACGTGGCTATCGGGCACACGCGCTACTCCACGGCCGGCGGCAGCTTCATCCGCAACGTCCAGCCGATGTTCGCCGATCTGGAAGCGGGCGGCATCGCCCTCGCTCACAATGGCAATCTCACCAACTTCCTGACCCTGCGCGAGCAGCTCGTGCAGGAGGGCGCTATCTTCCAGTCCACCTCGGACTCCGAGGCGATCCTGCATCTCATCGCCCGCTCCCGCCGGCCCAAGTTCATCGAGCGCTTCACCGAGGCCCTGCAGCAGATCGAGGGCGGCTACGCTCTGGTCGCCATGACCAACAAGAAGATGATCGGCGTGCGCGATCCGCTGGGCATCCGCCCGCTGGTTCTGGGGGACCTGAACGGCAAGTCGGTGCTGGCCTCCGAGACGTGCGCCCTGGACATGATCGGCGCGACCTTCGTCCGCGACATCGAGCACGGCGAGATGGTGGTGATCGACGAGAAGGGCCTGCGCAGCTTCCGCCCGTTCCCGGCCCAGCAGGCTCGGCCCTGCATCTTCGAGTACGTCTATTTCGCCCGCCCGGACTCGGTCGTGAACGGCCGCTCGGTCTATGAGGTGCGCAAGCGGATGGGCCGGCGCCTCGCCCAGGAGACGCCCGCCGACGTGGACGTCGTCGTCCCCGTGCCGGACTCCGGCGTCCCCGCGGCGCTCGGCTTCGCCCAGGAGGCGGGCCTGCCCTTCGAGATGGGCATCATCCGCAACCACTACGTCGGGCGCACCTTCATCCAGCCCACCCAGGGCGAGCGCGAGTTGGGCGTGCGGATGAAGCTCGCGCCGAACCGCGCCGTCCTGGCCGGCAAGAAGGTGCTGCTCGTCGACGACTCCATCGTGCGCGGCACCAATTCGATCCGCGTCGTAAAGATGGTGCGCGAGGCCGGGGCCGCGGAGGTCCACCTGCGCTCGGCCTCGCCGCCGATCATGTGGCCCGACTACTACGGGATCGACATGCCCGACCGTGAGAAGCTGCTGGCGGCCAACCACTCGGTGGAGGAGATCGCCCGAATCCTGAACGTCGACTCCATGGGGTACCTGTCGGTCGACGGCCTCTACTGGGCGATGGACGAGGTGCGCGACCCGGCCCAGCCGCAGTTCACCGACCACTACTTCACCGGCGAGTACCCCACCCGCCTGCTCGATCGCGAGATCGCGCTGGGCCGCAACGAGGTGGTGGAGCGGCAGCTCTCGTTCCTGGTCGACGCGTGAGCCAGGGCTGGCGAGCCCGCTTCAAGCCCGACTGGTACCTCGTCCTCATCCTGCTGATGGCCGCCGCGGCGGCGGTCGTGCCGGCGCGCGGCGAGGCGGCCGTCTGGCTGGGCTGGCTCACCAAGGCGGCCATCGCCATGGTCTTCTTCCTGCACGGCGCACGGCTATCGCGCGAAGCGGTGATCGGGGGGCTGACGCACTGGCGCCTGCACCTCCTGGTCCTGGCCTCCACCTTCGCCCTGTTCCCGCTGCTCACCCTGGGCGTCACCGCCCTGCCCGCCTGGATCACGCCGCCGGAGCTGGCCACCGGGTTGATCTTCCTGGGCTGCCTGCCCTCGACCATCCAGAGCTCCATTGCCTTCGTGAGCGTGGCGCGGGGCAATGTGCCGGCCGCCGTGGCCGCCGCCTCAGCCTCGAACCTGCTGGGTGTGTTCCTGACGCCGCTGCTCGTCGGCGTCTTGCTGCAGGCCCAGGGCGGCGTCAGCGCCTCATCCTTCTGGGCCATCGTCTCCCAGCTGCTGGTCCCCTTCGTCGCCGGCCAGGCCCTGCGGCCTTGGGTCGGCGACTGGGTGCGCGCCCGGAACGCCGTGCTGGCGAAGCTTGATCGCGGGTCGATCCTGCTGGTGGTCTATACCGCGTTCTCCGGGGCGGTCGTGGCCGGGGTCTGGAGTCAGCTCTCGCTGCTGGACCTGATGCGGCTCCTGGCGCTTTGCCTCGTGCTGCTGGCCGTGGTGCTGGCGCTGACGGCGCTGGCGGCCCGCGCCTGGGGCTTCTCAAAAGCCGACGAGATCGCCATCGTGTTCTGCGGATCGAAGAAGTCCCTCGCCAGCGGCGCGCCCATGGCGGCGGCGATCTTCCCGCCGGCGGTGGCGGGTCTCGCCCTGATCCCGCTGATGATCTTCCACCAGGTGCAGCTGATGGCCTGCGCAGCGATCGCCCAGCGCTATGCCCAGCGGCCTGACATGGACGGCCAAAGCGGCTAGAGAGCCGGCCAATGTCTGACCTGCCCCTGAACAACCGCATCGCCCTCGTCACCGGCGCTAGCCGCGGGATCGGCAAGGCCGCCGCCTTGGCCCTCGCCCAGGCCGGCGCGCACGTCGTGGCCGTGGCCCGCACCCAGGGCGCCCTCGAAGCCCTCGACGACGAGATCCGTGCGCTCACCGGTCAATCCGCGACCCTGGTCCCGATGGATATCGGCGAGCCCGACGGCCTCGACCAGCTGGGCCTCGCCATCCACGAGCGGTTCGGCCGGCTCGACATCCTGGTCCACGCCGCCGCCCTGCTGGGATCGCTGACGCCCGTGGCCCACATCGAGCCGAAGCACTGGGACCGGGTCGTCTCGGTCAATCTGACCGGAACCTACCGCCTGGTCCGCAGCGTGGAGCCTCTGCTGCGGGCCTCGGAGCACCCGCGGGCGATCTTCCTGACCACCGGCCGCGTCGAGCGGCCGAAGGCCTTCTGGGGCGTCTACGGGGCCACCAAGGCGGGGATGGAGCACATCGTCCGCACCTGGGCCGACGAACTCGAGCAGACGAGCATTCGCGCCGTACTGCTGGACCCCGGCGCCATGCGCACGCGAATGCGGGCCGAGGCCATGCCGGGCGAGAACCCAGCCCACCTGCCCGATCCGTCGGAAATCGGCCCGCTGATCGTGGAGCTGGCGCAGGCCGACCTGGGCCTGCCCACCGCTAACGTGGTCTTTTCGGACTGGAAGACGGCCGGGAAGCTCGCTTCGGCTTGACCCCGGGGCGAACCAGCTTGGCGGCGCGTCCGCGCGGGTTGCCGGCCTTGACCTTCTTGGGCTTGGCGGCGGCCTTCGGACGGCCCTCAGCGCCTTCCCGGGCCTTGTCGGCGGCCGCCTTGCGGGCCTTGGCGACCATACCTGTCTTGGCCGACGACGGCGCCGTCCTGGAGGGCCCCGGTCCGCTCTTCTCCTCGCCCTCGGCATAGGGGTTCTTGTTCGACCGCACCGACAGACGGATCGGAACGCCCGGCAGGTCGAAGCTCTCGCGGATCGAATTGACCAGGTAGCGCTTGTAGTGGTCCGGCAGCTGGTCGGCGCGACTGGCGAACAGCACGAACGTCGGCGGGCGCGCCTTGGTCTGGGCCATGTACTTCGGCTTCACGCGACGCCCGCCGACGGCGGGCGGCGGATGGCGCTCGACGGCCATCTTCAGCCAGTCGTTCAGGTCGCGCGTCTTCACCTTCGTCGACCAGTCGCCGTGAGCCTTCAGCACGGCCGGCATCAGCCGGTCCAAGCCGCGGCCGGTCTCCGCCGACAGGGCCACCATCGGCGCGCCCCGCACCTGAGGCAGGAGGCGCGTGACCTCCTCCTGCAGCTCGGCCAGCTTGGCCTGCCCGTCCTCGATCAGGTCCCACTTGGCGAGGCAGAAGACCAGCGCCCGTCCCTCGCGCTCGACCAGGTCGGCGATCTGGAGATCCTGGATCTCCAGCGGATGGGTGGCGTCCATCACCAGGATCACCACCTCGGCATAGGTGATGGCGCGGATCGAATCGTGGGTGGAAAGCTTCTCCAGCTTCTCCTGGACCTTGGCCTTGCGACGCAGGCCGGCGGTGTCCACGAGCCGGATCGCCCGCCCCTCCCAGTCCCAGTCCACCGGGATCGCATCGCGGGTGATGCCGGCTTCCGGCCCCGTCAGCAGGCGATCCTCGCCGATCACGGCGTTTACCAGGGTCGACTTGCCCGCGTTCGGGCGGCCCACGATGGCGATATTGATCGGCTTGGTGGCGTCGTCGGCCTCCTCGCCGTCCTCCTCGTCGGGCGCGAGGGCGACCATGGCGGCGTAGAGGTCGGCCATGCCCTCCCCGTGCTCGGCCGAAATCGGGATCGGCTCGCCAAGGCCCAGGCCGAAAGCCTCCAGCACCCCGCTCTCGGAGGCCTTGCTCTCGGACTTGTTGGCGGCCAGGACGACCGGCTTGCCCTTGCGGCGCAGGACGTCGGCGAAGATCTCGTCGGCCGGCGTCACGCCCTCGCGGGCGTCGATGACGAACAGGGCCACGTCCGCCTCGTCCACCGCCAGCTCGGTCTGCGCCCGCATCCGAGCCTCGAGGCTCTCGTCGGTGACGTCCTCGAAGCCGGCCGTGTCGATCAGGTCGAGCTCAAGGTCGCCCAGCCGGCCGACGCCGAACCGGCGGTCGCGCGTGACCCCCGGCTGGTCGTCGACGATGGCGAGCTTCTTGCCCGCCAGCCGGTTGAACAGGGTGGATTTGCCGACGTTCGGTCGCCCGACGATCGCGAGTTTCAGCGCCATGCCGGAGACCTTACCTGTCTGATCAACGAATCGCGATCAGGTCGGCTTCCTGCGTGACCACATAGACCGTGTCGCCCATGGCGATCGGCTCGAGCGTGGCGGAACCCTTGATGTCGACGCGCTTGGCGATTTCGCCGGTCTTGGCGTTCAGAGCCACCAGTTGGCCGGTCTGCCCGACCACCAGCAGCTTGTCGCCGGCCAGCAGCGGGCCCGACCAGACCGGATAGTTCTGGCGCTGCCCGCCGATCCCGAAGAATCCGCCCTTCTTCTTGGCCTTGAAGCCCTCGTTGAGGTTGCGGATCCAGTAGATCTGGCCGTTCTCGCGGCTGGCGCAGATCACGTCGCCGGTCTTGGAGACCACATAGACCACGTCGCCGGCGGGCCAGGGGGTCGACACGCCCACCACCGGCAGGCTCCAGCGGGCTTGGCCGGTCCGCAGGTCCGTGGCGGCGAAGACGCCGGAATGGCTGACCGCGAACACGTCGCCCTGGTAGATCACCGGGCGGCCCGGGATGTCGCGGATCTCGGACAGCGCGCTGGTGCGGCTGGCCCGCGAAAGGGCTTCGTTCCAGAGGTCGTTGCCGTTGGAGGCGCGCAGGGCCACCAGTTCGCCCGACCCGAAGGCGGCCACCACCGAGTCGCCTGAGATGGCGGGGCTGGAGGCCGAGAGGATGCGCGCCGATTCCGACAGCGCCTGGTAGGTCCAGGACGGCGCGCCGGTGGCGGCGTCGAACGTCAGCAGGGTGTTGTCCAGGGAGATCGCGAACACCCGGCCGCCCGAAACGGTCGGGGCGCCATGGATCGACTCCGGGGTCTTGGTCCGCCAGCCGACGGCCCCGGTGCGGGCGTCCATCTGCAGGACTTCGCGATAGCCCGACGAGACGTAGAGCTTGCCGTCGGCGTAGGCCATGCCGCCGCCGAACGCGAGCTTGTCGCGCTTGTTGTCGCCGGGATTGGTGCCCGTGCGCCAGATCTGGCTGCCCGAGGCCGCGTCCATGGCGACCACCCGGCCCTCGGCGTCCATGACGAACACCTTGCCGTCGGCGGCCACGGGGGGGGCGGTCACGTAGCGGCCGCGCTTCTCGCCCTGGCCGAAGCTCCGGCGCCAGGCGATGGAAAGATTGGCGCCGGCGGCGACATTGCCGACGGACTGCTCGGGCGTCCCGCCCGGCAGCGGCCAGGCGGCGAGCGTCTCTGCGGGCGGGAGGGAGAAGTCCACGCCCTTCAGCGCCTCGGCGGGCGCCAGGATCTGGTCGGGCGGGATGATCGAGATGCGCTGCCCCTCGCCGGCCAGCTCGGACGGCTTGTCGTCCTTCTTGTCGAAGGGATTGAGGCGGCTGACCGTCGAGCACCCGCTGGCGCCGAGCGCCGCGATCAGGACGGCGGCGAGGATCGTCGTACGGCGGCTCATTGGGCGGCGGGACCTTGCGGTTGCGTCGGGGCGGCGCCCGGGGGCGGGCCGATTACGGCGCCGGGGGCCACCGTCATGGGCGGCGGCAGGGCCTGGGCGGCCTTCACGACCGACGGCACGGCCTTGGCCGAGCCCGAATCGATCAGGCCGATGGCGGCCTGGGCCCGCGCCTGGGCGCCTTGCTGAGCGTCGAGGGACTGGGAGATCAGGACGAAGTCGCCGCGGGCGCCGGCCAGGTCGCCGGCGTTCAGCTTCGCAAAGGCCAGGGCCTCGCGGGCCTGGACCCGATACGGCCGGCCCTCTTCCATCAGCGGCTTCAAGCGCCCCTCCAGTTCCTTCAGAGACGCGGTGTCGAGGAGCTGGAAGGCGGATTTGAGGCGGGCGGCGTCGCCGACGATGGCGTCCGGCGCGACCTCGGCCGCCTCGTCGAACAGCTTCACGGCGTCGGCGGGCTTGCGCGCCTCGACGGCGTAGGCGCCCAGGTGCATCAGCGACAGCGCCTTGTAGGCCTTGGCGTCCGACTTGGAGACCTCGGTCCAGAGCTGCCGGGCCTTGTCGCGATCGCCGGCGACGAAGGCGTCCATGGCGGCGGAATAGGTCTCGGACGCCTTGGCGATCTGGTTGTTGCGATAGCTGTCGTAGCCCCAGTAGCCCAGGAAGGCGACGAGCACGACGGCGGCGATCCCCAGCATCCACGGCAGCGCCTTGCGGGCGAACTGCTTGTAGCGGTCGGAGCGGAGCTGCTCTTCGACCTCTTCGAATAGATCCGTCACTTCAGGGGGGCTCCGGCCGCGGTGTCGCTAAAACGAGGGGCGGAACCTATAGCGCGCGGCCCTGCGCCTCAAGTGAGGGATGACCGGCGCACGCGATGGATGCCGCAACGGCGGCAAGCCGGGTGGATCCCGCCACGATACGCCCATGCCGCAGCCACACTTCAGCCTGCAACCTGGAGCGGAGTCGAGAGGTCGGGGGAGAAGCGCGGATGTCGGGGAAAGGCTCGGGGTTTCGCCGTGCGGACGGGCGCCTGGCGGTCCTGCTGGCCTCGGCCCTGCTGCACGGCGCGCTCGCCATCCTCCTCCTGCGCCACCTCTCGCAACCGCCCGCGCCCGTCGAGGGACGGGCTCTTCAGGTTTCGCTCGTCCCGATGGAGCGGTTTCGAAGGGACCGAGCCGAGCCCGACCGACCGCTATCCGTGCGCCGCGACGGGCGGCCCTCTTCGCGCGCGCAGCCCGACCTGGCGCCCCTCTCCATCGCGCCGGGGCCGCCGGTCGCGGGTGTCCCGTCTGACGCGCCAGGCTCCGATGGGATGCGGACGCTCCGCGGCTTGGCCGGTTGCGCCCACCCGGCCCGGCTGACCGCCGAAGAGCGGGAGCGCTGCGAGACGCGCCGCTGGGCCGGGAGCGAACGCGGCGCCGGGCGGCTGAATCTCGACCCAGGCGGCCGCTATGTAGAAAATCCGGAGCCGTACCTGGTGCGCAAGCCGAAGAACGGCTGCCGCGTCCGCGCCACGGGCGACGTCGATCCCATGGGCGACAGCGGGAACACGCGCGCCGGCGTCGGCTGCGCGTGGTCGTTCTAGCGGCGTGCGGCGGCCAGGCGGTTATCCGGCCTTGGCGAAGTAGATCTCCGCGGGCCCCGGAAAGCGGCGCTGGCGGACATCGTCGGCATAGCCCGCGACAGCCTTGGTGATTTCGCCACGAAGGTCGCCATAGCGGCGGACGAACTTGGGCGTCCAGTCGAACAGGCCTAGCATATCGTCGGTCACCAGGATCTGTCCGTCGCACCCGGCCGAGGCGCCGATCCCGATCGTGGGCACGTCGATGGCGCCGGTGATCTCGCGGGCCAGACCTTCGGCCACCCCTTCGACCACCACGGCGAAGGCACCCGCCTCGGCGGCGGCGCGCGCATCCTCCAGGATGCGGGCGCGCTCGTGGTTCGTCTTGCCCTTGGCGCGGAAACCCCCGTCGACCATCACGGCCTGAGGGCGCAGGCCCACATGGCCCATGACGGGGATGCCGCGCTTGACCAGATAGTCGATGTTCTCGGCCACCGCGGGACCCGCCTCAACCTTCACGGCGTTGCAGCCGGTCTCCTTCATCACCCGCGCCGCATTGGCGTAGGCGACCTCGGGCGAGCCCTCGTACGAGCCGAACGGCAGGTCGACGACCACCATGGCCTTCCGCGAGCCGCGCATGACCGCCTGGCCGTGCAGGATCATCATGTCCAGGGTGACGCCCACGGTATTGGGCAGGCCGTGAACCACCATCCCGACGCTGTCGCCCACCAGGAGCAGGTCGCAGTGGTCGTCCAGGATCTCGGCCACCGGGGCGGTATAGGCGGTGAGGCAGACGATCGGGACCGCGCCCTTGCGAGCGGCGATATCCGGCGCGGTCAGGCGTCGGACGGTCTCCTGGCGTTGACTGGACACTTAGCTCAGAGCTCCTCGAACACCCGCGCGACGGCGAAACCCATGGTCAGAACCGCCACGCCGACGGCGATCCACAGTCCATAGCCGCCCGACAGGGCAGACACCATGTCGGAGGTCGGGGTGACGCGCGCAAGGCCCTGGCTGATGACGCGCGCCGACTGCTCCGCCGATTCCACCTGCTGGAAGACGTTCGACATCACGAGCTGGCTGCCGCCGATGACGCCGCCGGCCATACCGGAGGCGCCCAGCAGCCAGCGCCGCGCGGTCCAGCCGCGATTGAGCCTCTGTTCGATGCGCTGGGTAAACGCCTGGGCGTCGGGCAGTTCGGGCGCATCGGCGAACAGGCGCTCGAGGCGGCGTTCGAAGTCGAGCTCAGCCATTGCCCTGCCTCCCTTCCAGAACCGCGCGGTCGGCCGGCGCCAGTCGCGCTCTGAGCTTTTCCAAACCACGTTTGACATGGGACTTGACCGTTCCGAGCGGCAGATTCAAGGCGTCCGCCGCCTCGCCATGGGACAGGCCGGCGCCGTAGCACATGGACACGCACAGCCGCTCGGCCGGCGAGAGGCCCTTCAAGGCCTCGTCCAGGTCGATGCGGTGGTCGGCGTCCCCGGCCCCCGTATCGATCTCCTCGATCGAGCCATCCTCGGCCGCGAGGGCGCTCAGGCGCTTTTCCCGCTGCAGGCGGCGCAGGTAGAGCCTGGCCGCGATCTTCTTCACCCACCCCGCGAATGTCCCTTCGCCGCGGAACTCGGCGATCCGCTCGAACGCCGCGAGGAAGGCGTCCTGGGCCACGTCGTCGGACAGCGCCGCCTGGGCGCCCATCCGGCGCAGCAGATGGCGTACGCTGGAGCCGTGACGACGCACCAGCTCTCCGAAGGCGCGCCGCTCGCCCGCCGCGGCGTAGGAACAGAGTTCCACGTCGTGAAGGCTGGCGAAGCTCGATTGTCTGGCGCCCGGCATGGGCATGATCCCCCGTCGGCGCGCCTTAAGACTTGCTCTTGTTCAGCAAGCCGAGGGCGATGAAGGCTAGGCCGATGAAGGTCGGGAAGGTCGCCAGGCCCAGGCACGGGAACAGGGCGTCCGGCTCCTCGAAGCTGATCACCGCGCCCAGGGCCGCGAAACCGACACCGACGCCCAGCCAGATGATCCCGGTGCGCAGGTCACGCTGGGGCGACGGCGTCAGGCCGGGGCTGCGGACGTTGCTCGACATGGCGTCGATCACTTCCGGCGGCAGGGGCTGGCCCTTCTCGATGGCGATACGCAGGGTTTCCGCCACCTTCTGGCGCTCCTGGCTCTTGAAGTAGCGGGGCGCGATGACCAGCGCGGCGATCATCGCGAAGAACCCCAGGGGGATCAGGATTTCCATTCGTTGTTCTCCTCTCCAGGTCGGCGGGCGCAGCGGCCCGTCTCTGAAGGTGAGAGACCTGGGCGCGGGCCAGCAGATGCAAACGTGAGGATGAAACCTTATCCATGATTCCGGTGGGCGGACCGGACCCCTGCCCTTCATGGCCCCGCTTGATGGCGGCTTTTCGGCGGCGTCAGTCGCTGAGCTGGGCGTAGGTCTCGGGCCTGAAGCCCACGTACAGCTTGCCGCCGTGGGCCAGCACGGGCCGCTTGATCATCGAGGGCTGGGCCAGCATCAGCGCGATCGCCTTCGCTGCGTCGATGTCCTGGCGATCCGCCTCGGGCAGCTTCCTGAAGGTCGTGCCGGCGCGGTTGAGCAGCACCTCCCAGCCCAGCTGGCGCACCCATCCTTCCAGCGTCGCCCGGTCGATCCCGTCCTTCTTGTAGTCGTGGAAGTCGTAGGCGACGCCGGCCTGGTCGAGGAAGGTCCAGGCCTTCTTCATCGTGTCGCAGTTCTTGATGCCATAGAGCGTCGCGGCCATCGTGGTCTCCAGCATGTCCAAGATCGAGCTGCCCAAAGACACTCGCGACCAGATCGCCAAGGCGCTCAGCCGCTATCTGAAGGACGAACTCGACCTGGAGGTGGCGGGATTCGACGCGGTGTTCCTCACCGACTTCATCACCGAGCACCTCGGGCCGCACTTCTACAACCAGGGGCTGGCCGACGCCCAGGCCCTGCTGGGCAAGAAGCTGGACGAGATGGCCGACCTGATCTCCCAGCTCGAAAAGCCGGTGAAGCTCATCCGTTGAGCGGGATGCGCCCCACCACGTCGTAACGCCCTTCGCCGTGGACGGCGTGGATCAGGACGAAGTCGGTGACGGTCCAGGTCACGGGCTCGACGATGGTCTCGGGGACTTCGGCCCGGTCGTAGGCCAGCGTCATGTGCGGGACGATCTCCACCTCGCGGCGCGGAGCCATGTCGCGCCGGCGCAGCGCCCGCTGGATCGTCGAGTACAGCGCGTTCACGCCAATGACCCCCTCGTCGCCCGACAGCACGAGCGGCGGCGGGTCGCCCGACGGCCAGGTCACGAGCCGGTTGAACGCCACCGCGAACGGCCGCGCCTCCACGGCCGCGACAGCCTCCAGCGCCTTCTCGAAGACCGGCGTCGGCGGCCGCTTGAACTCGCCGATGGGGTTGAGCGAGACGTGCAGGCGCGCCGCGGGCACGGGCTTGGCGGACAGGCGGCGTCTCGCTCGCACGCTCTCCCACCGCGCGAGCGCCTCGGCGGCCGCCTCGGGCGGGGGCTGCAGGGCGAAATAGACGACGTGTTTGCCACGGACCATGGCCCCTGAATGCCGGGTCCGTTGATCCATGCCAAGGCGCAGGCGGTGGAACCGGGCGAAACGCGCGGGTGTTCCGCGACCAGCGAGAGAGCCCCATGAGCCTGATGCACCGGATCGTCGAGCGTATCTTCCACGGCGACAACGGGCTTGCCCCCCGCGACTGGGCCAAAGCCGCCGAGGGCGGGGGTCACCAGCCTCCGCCGCGCGAGCGCACCGCCATGGCGCCCCCGTCCGACGTGGCCTTGGTCCTCAGCGCCCGGGCCGAACGCGAGGGGCAGGGCGACGACTGGCGGCGGTCCCTGGACGGCCTGCTGGAGCTGCTGCACCTCGACAGTTCGCCGGAGGAGCGCGCGGAGTTGGCCGCCGACCTCAATCTGGAGCCCGATGCGGCGCGGGACGACGCCGTCCTCTATGAGGCCCTGATCCAGCGCCTCGCCGAGAATGGCGCTGCGGCGCCCGAAAGCTTCTACAAATAGACCCGGCCGATCCCTATCTTCCGGCCACACCCGCCGCAGAGGATTCCGCCATGACCGCCAAGACCGAAACCGCCATCCTGGCCGGGGGCTGCTTCTGGGGCGTGCAGGACCTGCTGCGGCGATATCCGGGCGTGATCGCCACCCGGGTCGGCTATTCCGGCGGCGACGTGCCGAACGCCACCTACCGCAATCACGGGACCCACGCCGAGGCCATCGAGATCGTCTTCGATCCCGCGGTGATCTCGTTCCGGCAGCTGCTGGAGTTCTTCTTCCAGATCCACGATCCGACGACCCTGAACCGCCAGGGCAACGATCTCGGCACGAGCTACCGCTCGGCGATCTTCTACACCAGCGAGGAGCAGAAGCGGGTCGCGCTCGACACCATCGCCGACGTGGACGCCTCCGGCCTCTGGCCCGGCAAGGTGGTGACCGAAGTGACCGCCGCCGGCCCGTTCTGGGAAGCCGAACCCGAGCACCAGGACTATCTGGAGCGGATCCCCAACGGCTACACTTGCCACTTCATCCGCCCGAACTGGAAACTGCCGGTCCGGGCGACCGCCTAGGCTCAGCGCCCGCCCTGCCCGTCATCGACGCGGATGACCGTGCCGGTGACGGCCTCGGACGCCGGGCCGACCAGGTACAGCAGCGTCGAATCGAGCTGGGCCGGATCGCCCAGCCGCTTGCGCGGGAAGTGCTGGGTCATGTCGCCGACCCGGGACAGCATGCCGTCCATCATCTCGGAGGCGAAGGCGCCCGGCGCGATGGCGTTCACGTTGATGTTGTAGCGCGACCACTCCACCGCCAGCACCTCGGCCGACCGGGCGACCGCGGCCTTGCTCACGGAATAGAGCGCCGCGCCGCCGCCGGCGTAGCTGAACGCGGCCACGGAGGCGATGTTGACGATCCGGCCGGGCTTTTCGGCCGCGATCAGCCGGCGGGCGACCTCGCACGCCAGGATGAAGGGCGCCCGGACGTTGACGTCCAGCACCCGATCGATCAGCTCCAGCGACATCTTGTGCGCCCGCTGGGCGTCTGGAATGCCGGCGTTGTTGACCAGGATGGTGACCGTGCCGAGCTCGGCCTCCGCCTTGGCCACCGCGGCGACGAGCTGGTCCGCGTCCGTGGCGTCCATCTCGATCGGCAGCGCGGTCCCGCCCGCGGCGCGGATCTCCGCGGCCAGAGCCTCCAGCTTGTCGATCCGGCGCGCCGCGATGGCGACCTTGGCCCCCTGGCTGGCCAGCACCCGGGCGAACCGGTGGCCCAGACCGGACGAAGCCCCGGTGACCAGCGCCACCTGGCCGGTCAGGTCGGTGGAGGCGTTCGGCAGCGGAAATGACATCGGCGGATCCTTCGCAAGCGCCCGACGGGCGAAGCGTGATGGTCGCCCGGCCTGACGCGGCGTGAGTCCAGGCCAGTAGGCGACAGTTGAAACCTGTTCCCACTCGTCACGTCCTGGGAAGTTCCGGCTCTGCAAGGCCGAGCACGCCGGTCGCGTCGGCGCGTCGGGGACGTTCCGAGCACCTGGCTTCCGGGGTGTCGGTCACCGGCCACCCCGGCGCCGAACGCGCGACTCGCTAACTGTAGGGCTCAGCCAGCGACGGGCCGGATCTGAACGGCCCGCTCGAGAACCTGACGGATGACGTCTGTGACGAGGTCCGGCTCGGTTATTTGTGGGAAATGGCCGCTCCGCGCCGCTGTAACCTGCCAGCCGTCGGGCGAAAGCTGAGCGAGGCCAGCCTGCCGTTCCGCCCGGCCTTCGCGGAAGGCGCGCGGGGTCGTCCAGCCTCGGCTCCTGGCGCCCGTGATCACCGCCACCGGGATCCTCAGGGATCGGATATCGGCCACTTCGTCTGCGATCGCCGCAGCGATCGCGGTCTCCGACAGTGGGTGAACGCGGCTAAGGTGGCCCAGGACCTGCTCCACCCGTACCATCCAGCGGGGCTTGTCGATGCTGCCCTGGCGTATGTCACCCGCTGTGGCGCCTTCGATCAGGACAAGACCTATGACCTGCGCGGGCGCATCGCTCGCCCACTTCAGGGCATGCAGCGCTCCGAACGAATGGCCCACGAGCACCAACGGCCCACCCACCCCGGCGTGCAGGAGGAGAGCCTGCGTGTCAGCTATCACCGCAGCTGAGGTCTGTGGCTGACGCGGTGGGTCGCTGCCCCCGACGCCGGGCCGGTTGTGGGCAAAGATCCGCGACATCCGGACCAAATCGGGGAAGATCCGCCACCAAGCTTCCACGGGCCCCCCGGCGCCGTTCAAAAGGACCAGGGTCGGCTCCCCGGCTCCTTCCAGAACGAACTCGAAGGTAACCCCGTTGAGTCGCGCCCTGCGGGTGGGGGGAAAGTCCTTCAACAAAGTCTTCTGGCCTGTTCTGCCTCGCTGTCAGCGCCTGGCATGGCTCCGACCGCAGCTTCCTCGACGGCGTGCGCTCCCGGTCGCGGGACCAGATGCCGGGATTCACTCCCACTCGATTATTGCCGGGACCCGTAAATCTTTGATCGGGCAGAGCATTTCGACTCACAGAGAAGTGAATACCGTCTTTGATACCGTCAGAATCTTTGGCTGGCGGATTGACGATGCAGAGTCACATCAGCAACCGGCTAGGGCGGCTCCCCTGCTCGTAAGCGCAGGCTAGCAGAGTCCCGTTCTCCAATCAGCCCCCGTCTCAGCAGGACCCCGAAAGGTCTGCAGCGGGTCCCAGTGACGCTGCGGCAGCCAGTTCGCGATCGAGCTACGCGGCGCAGAGCGGCCGCGCTTGCGACTGGCCCTCGATTGGCTCGGCCCATACCCCCTGCACCAGCCACGCTATCCCTGCCGAACAACGGCCAGGCGCGGAACCACAGCAACCTCCTACAGTTGAGCCGCAAGGAGGTGTGCCATGTTCAAATCACCCTGGACGCGCTGGGGCGCCGTTCTCGGCTTTGCGCTGGGTGGTTTCTTCGACGGCATTCTGCTTCACCAGATCCTGCAGTGGCACCATCTGTTGAGCCTTGTTCCTGGCATGGCCGACATGCGCCTGCAGGTGCTGTGGGACGGCTACTTCCACGCGCTCATGTACGTCATCGCGGCAGTCGGGCTGTTTGGCCTCTGGCGGGCGCACAAGAGCGGGCAGCAAGGGTGGGGGCGGTCGCTCTTCGGCGCAGTTCTTGTCGGCTTCGGTATCTGGCACATCGTCGACAGCGTGGCCTCGCACTGGGTGCTTGGCATCCACCGCATCAAGCTCGACAGTCCTAATCCGCTGATGTGGGACCTCATCTGGTTCACCGCGTTTGGCGTCGTACCGCTCGTCATCGGCTTCTTGATGCTGCGGGGCTTCCGGTCGGGCCGACCGAGAATTTCCGGCTCCGCGGCTGCTGTTCTCCTGCTGGGGCTCCTTACCGGAGCAGCCGGGGCCTGGTCGCTTAAGCCCCCGCGCGACCAGCCCTTCACCACTGTCGTGTTTGCGCCGGGAACGAACGAGGGCCGGGTCTGGTCTGCGCTTTCGGCGACAGACTCGCGCCTGGTCTGGGCCGACGCATCTATGGGCGTGATCGTTGTCGCCGCTCCGGCCGATCAGCGCTGGTCCTTCTATCGGCACGGAGCCTTGCTTGTGAGCGGCTCCGGCGTGCCCGCTGGCTGTTTCAATTGGAGCCGCGTCTAATGAGCGATGAGCCGAAAGAGCCCCTTGAGCTCACCTACTATTCCGACGTGCTGTGCGTCTTCGCCTACGCCAGCGAGGTGAAGCTCAAGGCCCTCCAGGAGGCCCACGGCAGGCACTTGAAGATCACGCGGCGCATCTGTGACAGCTTCGGCGACACGGCCAAGAAGATCGGTGAGGGCTGGCGGGAGAAAGGCGGCTGGGAGGGGTACGCCGACCATGTCTCGGAAATCGCCGACCGCTTCGACCACATCGCGCTCCATGGCGACGTGTGGCGCAAGGTGCGGCCTGCCAGCTCCTACAGCGCCCACCTGTTGCTCAAGGCGCTCGAGGTCGCCGGAGCCGACGAGCAACGGCTGGGGAACGCCGCCTGGGCATTGCGCGAGGCCTTCTTCGCCGGCGCGGCAGACATCGGCCGGTGGGATGTGCAGCGTGACGTGCTGAGGAACGCCGGCATTCAGCTCGACGCTGCGGAAGCGGCAATCGGCGACGGCCGCGCCTTCGCAGCGCTCGCCGCAGATCTTACGGCGGCCGAGGAACAGAAGATCGAGGGCAGCCCCTCGTTCGTGCTGCCCGATGACCGGCAGAAGCTCTACGGCGATGTCGGATTCCGCATCCTCGACACCAATGTCCGCGAACGGCTGCGGCGGCCGGAGGCCGGTGAACCGGCCTGGTGTTAGCCAGGCTCCCAAGCCGAAGCGCGGTTCGCCGTCACGATCCATGTCGCCGCCGGCAACAGAACACCGTCGCGTCTCACGTAAGGGGTGAGAGCTTCACGAACGACACGGGAAACGGTGCCGAGTTGTTGCGGCGTCTCGCGAAGCATCGCACCGAGCGGGCCCACCTTAAGCGCCATCCCCACGGCCTCGTCGAGGTCGCGGCCCAAGACGATATCCGTGTCGAACGGACTGATGCTGATGTTCGTGTAGCCCCCTTGGACAAGGATGGCTTCGATGCGCCGCGCGTCGGCAAAAGCGAACGGCCCCGGCGCGCTCGGATCGCCAGAAGCGGCGGGCGGGAGGTGCTGCAGCCCTGCGTTCCGCGGGACCGCCATCCAGGCGTTCTCAGCCAAGCTGCGCCAGCAGACAAAGCTCAGGCGCCCACGTAGCGCCAACCCTGAAGTCAGATTGCGGAAAGCTGCCGCCGGATCGGCGAAGAACATGACCCCGAAGCGCGAGTAGAGAGCGTCAAAGGCCTCGGTTTCAAAGCTGTAGCTTTGAGCATCAGCTTCGAGAAACTCGAGCTGCGACTCCATGCCCTCGGGCACCCGTCGCCGGGCCACATCGAGCATGGGCCGCGACACATCGATCCCGGTGACCTGCCCCGTTCCGCCGACGGCCCGCGCAAGGGCGAGGCTGGAGTGGCCGCAGCCGCAGCCGACATCCAGCACCCGATCGCCAGGTTGCAGCGCCAGGGCCTCCATCGCCGCATCCCCCAACGGCGCGAGCTGCCGGTCGAGTCGATCGTTCAGCGCGGCCCAAGTCTCCCCGGCTCCCGCGTTCCAGTAATCGATCTGCGCTTGGTTCGGTGCGTCGGAACTCATACCCGTCTTCGATTCAGTTGTGCTGGCTTTGACCACCTGAACCTCGCCGGCGTCACGCTCAAGCGGCGACGGGACGAGGCTTCGCCAGCCACTCACGCCCCTTCAGCATGAGATCAAAGTAGATCCAAGGCAGGAGCTTCGCCTTGAGAACCCAGGCGCTTCGACGGGACCGCGTGGGATCCCAGGGGAAGCTGGGCATCAAGCGACCGCCGTAGCCGAACTCCGCAAGGATCACCTTGCCGCGTTCCACCGTCAGAGGGCACGAGCCGTAGCCGTCGTAGGCCACAGGCAGCGGGCTGCCCTCCAGGTGCGCCAGGATATTGCGAGCCACGACCGGGGCCTGTTTGCGCACGGCCGCGGCCGTCTTGGCGTTGCTCGTGCCGGCGACATCGCCGACCGCGAATACGTCGCGATATCGAGGGTGTTGGAGAGTTTCCGGGTCGACGTCCACCCACCCCGCCGCGTCGGCCAACGGACTGGCGCGCACCACTTCGGGCGAACGTTGTGGAGGCACCACGTGCAGCAGATCAAAGCTCCGCTCCTCAAGCCGCGGTGGGCTGTCACCACTCCGAACCTCGAAGGTCGCGCGGCGACGCGGGCCGTCGACAGCCTTCAGCGTTGACTGAAAGTGGGTCTGGACGCCGTACCGTTCGATGTAGCGGTTGAGCGGCCCGACAAACTCCGGCACGCCGAAAAGCACCGGGCCCGCAGCGTGGAATTCCACCGCCAAATCGCCGAGCACGTCCACCCGTCGCCAATGATCACAGCTGAGGTACATCGCCTTTTGAGGCGCCCCGGCGCACTTGATCGGCATGGCCGGCTGAGTGAAGAGCGCCCGACCTCGCTTCAGGGCCTGCACCTGACGCCAGGTGTTGGGCGCCAGATCAAACCGGTAGTTCGAGGTCACGCCGTTATGGCCGAGCGTTTCCTTCAGGCCGGGGATTTGGTCCCAATCGAGCACCAACCCTGTCGCCACGACGAGCACGCGATAGCGCAGCGTTTCGCCATCCGTGGTCAGCACCTCGTTCTGGTCCGGCCGGAATTCCGCGGCGGCGCCCCGCAACCAGCGCACGCCGGCGGGGATGCAACTCGCCATCGGCCGGACGGTCCTGTCCGCTCGGAACGCGCCGCCACCCACCAGGGTCCAAGCCGGTTGATAGTAGTGGGTTTCGGACGGTTCCAGTATGGCGACGTCGAGCCGCTTGTTGCGCCGACGCAGGCTCGCAGCGGTGGCGGCGCCGGCCGCACCGCCGCCGACGATAAGAACATCGACGACATTTGAGACAGGCTGAGTGGGTTTGAACTTAGCGGGCACGGACTGGCGCCTTCTCTGAAACGGTTTGAGGTCCCCGTGAGACCAGCTTCGCAGCGGAGCTGGAGAGGAACAGGCCGAGGCCAAGGGCGGCGATGAAACCAACGAGTCCGATGCTGGGCGCTGTGAGGGAGGCGATGGCGGGGCCCGGGCAATAGCCGCCGAGCCCCCAGCCGATCCCGAACAGCGCCGAGCCGATCCACAATGGGCGCTCGAGGCGTCGGTTGGTCGGCAGCACGAAGCCCGGCTCGAGCAACGGACGGCTCCGCCGCCTGGCGAGCCAGAAGGCCATCGCCGACACGGGGATCGCCGATCCCATAACCAGCGCGAGGCTGGGATCCCAGTGGCGGGTCACGTCGAGGAAGTTGAGGACCTTGTGCGGGTTGGTCATCCCGGCGACGGCCAGGCCTGCGCCGAACAATAGGCCGGCGGCGAGCGCCGACAGGATCTTGGCGAGGTTCATGTCATCCCCCGAACAGGTGGCGTCCGACAGACGCGGTGAGGAAACCGAAGGCCATGAATACGCCGGTGGCGACGATCGACCGGGGCGACAGGCGCGAGACGCCGCAAACGCCGTGGCCGCTGGTGCAACCATTGGCCATGCCCGTGCCGAGCCCCACCGCGAGGCCGGCCACGATGAGCAATGGCAGGCTCGCCGGCGACGGCTGAATGAGCGATTGGCCACTCAGCTGGCTAGCGACGACAGGACCAAGCAGCAGACCGCCAAGGAAGGCGAAGCGCCAGGCGCGCTCGGACGTCGGCGTGGCCTTGCGGAAGGCGCCGGAGATCATGCCGCTGACGCCGGCGATGCGACCCAGCGTGTGGAACAGAACCAAAATTGCCGCGCCGATCAGCAAGCCGCCGACTAGCGCGGAGATGGGCGTGAATTCGGTTGGCATGGCTCCTACTCCGGATCAGTCACAGGCAGCCCTTGCGAGCGCCAGGCGTCGATGCCGCCCTCGAGCAGATAGGCCTCGCACCCGTTGACCTTGCTGGCCAGGGCGGCGGCGTTCAGGCCGGTGCGGCCACCACTCTTGCAGTGGAAGATCACCGGCTGCCCGGAAGGGGCGGGGATCTCGCAAGCCTGCAGCGCCGACAGGGGTGCATGAGCGGCGCCCGGGATGACACCCGATTGCCGCTCGGCGGCTTCCCGGATGTCGACGAGCAGCGCACCGTTTTCCAAAAGAGCGGCGGCGGCGGCGGGCGAAATGGTCTTCGGGGTGGTCATCAGGTTTGCTCCAGATCGCTGCCCAGCGTGGGGCAGAAGATGTCCTTGAGAACGGCGAGGAGCCGCGCGGCGCGGTCGTCGCACACGCGGTAGTGAAGGGTCTGGGACTCACGCCGGAAGGTGACGAGGCCGTCTTCCCGCAGGCGCGCCAGATGCTGCGACAGCGCCGACTGGCTGAGGGCGATCCGCTCGCCAAGCTCGGTCACCGTCATCTCGCCGAAAACCAAGAGGTGACACAGCACCAGCAGGCGATGCTCGTTGGCCAGCACCCGCAGGAACTGCGCCGCCTCCGCGGCATGAGCCTGAAAGTCGGCAACGGAGAGGCCGTCAAACGGTTGGGTGTTGGAGTCCGGCTGCATCATGCATCCCATATATCAGACTTGCCTAATTTAGGAAGTGCTCATATATGTGTCAACACGCATGACGAGGAGCCAGTCGTGACCTCCAATCTTCAGATCCGCGCCTTCTTCGACGAGGCGACCAAGACCGTCACCTACCTCGTGTGGGATCACACGAGCCGCGATGCAGCCGTCATTGACCCCGTCCTGGACTTCGATTTCGCCTCCGGCGAAGTCGACACCCGCTCTGTGGAGCAGGTGCTCGCCGCGGCTAGAGAGCTGCAGCTGAAGTTGTCTTGGGCGCTGGAAACCCACGCGCACGCCGACCACCTGAGTGGCGCGCCCTACATCAAGGCGAAGACCGGCGCCCGGATCGGCATCGGGGAGCATATCCGCGAGGTGCAGAAGATCTTTCGGCCGATCTTCAACGCCACCGACCTCAACCCCGATGGCGGCGACTTCGACCGGCTCTTCACCGATGGCGAACGGTTCCGCATCGGCGAGCTCGAGGTGGAAGTGCTTCACGTGCCCGGCCACACCCCCGCTGACGTGGCCTACCGGATCGGCGACGCCGTGTTCGTCGGCGACACCCTGTTCATGCCGGACTACGGCACCGCCCGGGCAGACTTTCCCGGTGGGGATGCCCGGCAGCTTTATCGCTCGATGCGGCGGCTGCTCGACCTGCCGCCTCAGACCCGACTGTTCATGTGCCACGACTACAAGGCGCCCGGCCGCGACACCTATGCGTGGGAGACCACCGTCCAGGCCCAGCGCGAGCAGAACGTGCACCTTAAGGACGGGGTCACCGAAGACGCCTACGTGGCCATGCGTGAGGCGCGCGACGCCACCCTCTCGGCCCCAGCGCTTCTGATGCCGTCAATCCAGGTCAACATCCGAGCTGGTCGGTTCCCGCCCGCGGAAGCCAATGGCGTCCACTACATGATGGTGCCGGTGAAGGTGAAGGACGCGAGCACGGCGCCAGCCGTACTTGGCGACACCGCGGCGCGATAGGTCGGATCGGCTGTGTCGCTCGCCCGCTACTTCCCGATCCTCGACTGGGGCCGGCGCTATGACCGGGCCACGGCCGCGAGCGACCTGCTGGCCGCCGTGATCGTCACGATCATGCTGATCCCCCAGTCGCTGGCCTATGCGATGTTGGCGGGCCTGCCGCCGCAGGTCGGGCTCTACGCCAGCATCGCACCGCTTCTCGCTTACGCAATCTTCGGGACCAGCCGGACCCTGGCGGTGGGCCCGGTGGCTGTCGTCTCGCTGATGACGGCCGCCGCTGCGGGCAACGTGGCGGCCCAGGGCACGCCAGAGTACCTGACGGCAGCGATCGTGCTGGCGCTGCTCTCCGGCGTCTTCCTGCTCCTGCTCGGCGTCTTCCGCCTCGGATTCCTGGCGAATTTCCTCAGCCACCCGGTGATCTCAGGGTTCATCACCGCCTCAGGACTGCTGATCGCCATCAGCCAGCTCAAGCATCTTCTGGGGGTGAACGCCGAAGGCGACACCGCCATTGAGCTGATCGGCGGTCTGGCGCGGCACGCCAGCCAGGTCAATCTTCCGACAGCCGTGATCGGTATCACGGGGCTGGCTTTTCTCTTCTGGGTTCGCAAGGGGCTGCAGCCGCTCCTCCAGCGCATCGGTTTGCCGGCGCGGGCCGCAGGCATGATCGCCAAGGCTGGCCCGGTGGTCGTGGTCGCCGCTTCCACCCTGGCGGTGTGGGCCCTCGGCCTGGAGCAGGCTGGCGTGCGCACTGTCGGCGAAATTCCAGGCGGCCTGCCGAGCCTGGCCCTGCCGGCCTTCAAGATCTCGGACTGGCTGGCGCTCGTGGGGCCGGCGGCGCTCCTGTCCATCGTCGGCTTCGTGGAGTCGGTGTCGGTCGCCCAGACGCTGGCGGCCAAGCGTCGGCAACGCATCGATCCCGACCAGGAACTGGTGGCGCTGGGGGCCTCGAACCTCGGCTCGGCGTTCTCAGGGGGTTTCCCGGTTACCGGCGGCTTCGCCCGCAGCGTCGTCAACTTCGACGCCGGGGCGGAGACGCCCGCCGCCGGCGCCTACACGGCCGTCGGCATTGCGGTGGCGACCCTGTTCCTCACGCCGCTGATCCGCGACCTGCCAACCGCCACCCTGGCGGCGACGATTATGGTGGCGGTGCTTTCACTGGTGGACCTCAAGGCGCTGTCGCGCACCTGGCGCTATTCGCGGGCCGACTTCGCCGCCATGGCCGCGACCATCCTGCTGACCCTGAGCATGGGCGTGGAGGCCGGGATCGTGGCCGGCGTCGGGTTGTCGCTGGCGCTCTATCTCTATCGGGGCTCCAAGCCGCACGTCGCGATCGTCGGCCAGGTCCCCGGCACCGAGCACTTCCGCAACGTCCTGCGCCACGAGGTGCAGACCGTCCCTGGCATTGTCACTCTTCGAGTCGACGAAAGCCTCTTCTTCGCCAACGCCCGCTACCTCGAGGATACCGTCTATGAGCTGGTCGCTGAGGACAAAGCCCTACGCCACCTGGTGCTGATGTGCTCGGCGGTCAACGAGGTCGACGCCAGCGCGCTCGAGAGCCTCGAGGCGATCAACGCGCGCCTGAAGGACGCCGGCGTCACCTTCCACCTCTCCGAGGTGAAGGGGCCGGTCATGGATCGGCTGCAGCGCTCGCACTTCCTCGAGGACCTCACCGGTGAGATCTACCTCTCGCAACACGAGGCGATCGCCCAGCTGAAGGCCCGACTGGAACACGAACGGCCCTTTGATCCCAAGGCGCACATGGGAGCCCACATATGATCTTCCGACAGCTCTACGAGCCGGAGTCCTCGACCTACACCTACCTGTTCGCAGACCCGCAGACCCGGGAGGCCGTGCTCCTTGATCCCGTTATCGAGACCGTCGAGCGCGATCTGGCGGTGCTGCAGGAGCTGGAGCTGACGCTCGCCTGCACCCTCGACACCCACATCCACGCCGACCACATCACCTCCGCCTGTCGCCTACGAAGCCTCACCGGCTGCCAGGTCGTCTATCCCGCGATAGACGCCCTGCCGTGCGCCGACATCGGGGTGGCCGAGGACCAGCCGTTGAGGGTCGGCGGACTGGTCTTCCAACCCCTTTTCACGCCCGGCCACACCGACACGCACCACAGCTACCTTGTGGAGGTCCCGGGGGTTCTGCGCGTGTTCACCGGGGACGCCCTGCTCATCGACGGCTGCGGACGGACCGACTTCCAGAACGGCGATGCGCCCACGCTCTATCGGTCTGTGACCGAGAAGATCTTCAGCCTTCCGGGCGATACCCTGGTCTATCCCGCCCACGACTATAACCACCGCCACGTTTCGTCCGTGGCGCAGGAGCGCGAGCGCAACCCGCGTCTCGGAGCAGGGCAGACATTGGACAGCTTCGTCCAGATCATGGCCGACCTGAACCTTCCCTACCCCAAGAAGATGGACATCGCCGTTCCGGCCAACCGCCTGTGCGGCGACTGCGGCGAGGCGACCGAGCGCGCCGTGCGTGAGATCGACAGCAAGTCCTTCCAGGGCGCGCCCATAAGCCGGCCTTAAGTTGGCGGGACTTCAGACCTGGGGGCGATCATGGGAGTTCGTATGAAACTGCTGACCCTGTCCTTGATGGCCGCGGCCCTCGCCAGTTCGGCTACCGCCCAGACGGCCCCCCTCGTCCCCGGCTTCGGAGCCGTGGCGCCGGTTATGGACGCCCACGAGCGGCCTGATCCCGGCCGTGAGTACAAGGTGGTCTTCGACGTCTCCAAGGGCGCCACGGAGAGAGATAAGCCGGCGGCCGGGCTCGAGCGGGTCGCGCGCTTCGTCAACATGCTCGGCGCCGGCGGTGTCCCGGCGGAAAAGCGGCGGATCGTGGCCGTCCTGCACGGCCCAGCCACTGAGGCGGTGATGACCGACGCGGCCTATGGCCTGCGCCATGGCGGCGCGAAAAACCCCAATGGCGCGTTGATCGCGGCCCTTGAGCGGGCCGGGGTCGACGTCCGCGTCTGCGGTCAGGCGCTGGCTGGCCAGAAGATCGCCCGTGACGACGTCTTGCCGGCGGTGCAGGTGGACCTGGCGGCCCTCATGACGGTCACTCACCTGCAGTTCGCCGGCTACGCCCTGGTGGTCAGCTGATGGCCAGCCAGACATCGCCCGGGTCACCGGCGAGCACTGAACGGTTCGATTTCGTAGGTTCGGCCGGTCGCAAGCTGTCGGGTCGCCTTGAGCGGGCCGCCGGCCGTCGCCGCGGCGCGGTGCTGTTCGCGCACTGCTTCACCTGCGGCAAGGCCGCGTTGCCGGCTGTTCGGATCTCCCGCGCCCTCGCGGGCCGGGGCTTCGACGTGCTGCGCTTCGATTTCGCAGGCATCGGCGAAAGCGAAGGCGACTTCGCCGAGACCACCTTCTGCAGCAACGTCGAGGATCTAGAGGCCGCAGCTCGCGCCATGAGCGAGGCAGGCATTGCTCCTGACGTCCTGGTTGGACACAGCCTCGGCGGCGCGGCGGTGATTGCCGCGGCCGCATCGCTCTCCTCCATTCGCGCGGTGGCGACCATCGGTGCGCCCGCGGACCTCGAGCATCTTCTAGGCCTGCTAGGCTCCGCGCTCCCCAGGATCGAAGCTGACGGTGCGGCCGAGGTCGACCTGGGCGGCGTCCGACCGGCGCGGGTTGGCCGACCCTTCGTCGAAGCACTGCGCAGCCACGATTTGGCTCAGGACGTACGCGCTCTTGGACGGCCTTACCTCGTGCTTCAGGCGCCGGAGGATCAGATCGTGACAGCCGAGAACGGCTTGCGGCTCTTCACCCTCGCGCAGGGCGCCAAGAGCTATGTGTCGCTGGACGGCGCCGATCACCTGCTGTCCGACCCCGCCCATGTCGCCTACGCCGCCGAGGTGCTCTGCGCCTGGTCAGGCCTCGAGGCGCCCGCCGCCCTCGCGCCGGAGCCGAAAACCGGCTGGGTGGACGTCTCCGAGACCGGCGCGGGCGGCTATCAGGTGGAAGTCGCCACGGCCGCTGGCCGCTTCCTTGCGGACGAGCCTGAAGATGTCGGCGGCTTGGGATCCGGCCCCACACCCTACGAGCTCATGTCAGCCGCGCTCGGCGCCTGCACCGCCATGACCTTGCGGATGTATGCCAGCCGCAAGGACATGGCCGTCGGCCCCGTCGCGGTGCAGGTGGCGCACGCCAAGACGGAGGGGCGCGACAGGTTCGAGCGAAGACTCCTCCTGCCACCGGACCTGCCAGAAGCTGAACGGCAAACCCTCAAGCAGATCGCCGAGAGGTGCCCGGTCCACCGCACCCTCACAGGCGGAGCCGAGGTCGCAACACGGCTGACCAGCCCCGCGCCCCAGAGCGGGCGCGCCGAGCACCTGCAGGCCGTGGCCGCCGCCTTGGAAGACGACTTCGCTCCGCCGGCGACGGGAGAGGTGCAATGACGTCACTCTATGACCGTTGGATCCTTCCTGGGCTGCTGAAGGCCGCCTGCAGCGCCCCGGCGATCGCCGCACAGAGGGCCAAGGTCGTGCCCCTCGCGGAAGGCCGCGTGCTGGAACTCGGCGTAGGCATGGGCCTGAACCTGGCGCACTACAAGGTAGCCAACGTCAGCGAAGTGATCGGCGTTGATCCATCGCCCGAGCTGCGCGCCCTAGCGATGTCCGCGCCGCGTTCGCCCGCCCTGTCCGTCCGGGTCGAGGACGGGAGCGCCGAGGCGCTGCCGCTCGACGACGCGAGCGTCGACACCGTTGTCTGCACCTTCACCCTCTGCTCGGTCTGTGCGCCGCCTGCCGCTCTGGCCGAAGCACGACGCGTCCTCAGGCCTGGCGGGCGCCTGCTGTTCTGCGAGCATGGCCTCTCCCCTGACCCGCGTCAGGCGGCGTGGCAGCGGCGGATCGAACCTTTGTGGAAGCGGCTCGCGGGCGGGTGTCACCTGACGCGACCGGTCAGCGGCCTGATTGCCGATGCCGGCTACACATTCGAGCGGCTTGAGCGGCGCTACCTTCCGAAAGTCCCTAGGATCGCCGGCTGGTGCGAATGGGGCTCAGCGAGGCCAGTCTGAGGAGAGGAGTGCGGTCGCTCTTCGGCTTGTGGCCGGCAACGCCCAACGCGGTCACCTAGCGGACCCGCGCGGGCGGGAATTCCACGATGGCCCTCAAGCCGGCTGCGGTTCCCGGCTCCACCGTCAGGACGAACCCGGATTGAACGGCGGCCAAATCGACGATCGACAGCCCAAGACCGCTGCCGACGTCGTTGTGCCCACGGCCCCGGAAGAAGCGCTCCCTCAGCCTTGGCAGTTCGTCGGCCCCTACCCCCGGCCCGTCATCCTCGATGATCAATCGGCAGGTCTGCGGGCCTCGCGCCAGACGCACCGTGACCTCGCGGGCGGCATATTGCAGAGCGTTCTCGAGCAGGTTCCGCAGCATGGCCCGCAGCAGCTCCGGGCTAACCTGAAGCTCGCTCTGGCTGGGCTCCAGGTTGATCTGCACTTTTCGGCTCTCCGCCAGCGGCGTGAGTTCCGCAGCCACCTGCTCGATCGCAGCGTCAAGCGGGAGCCACACGGCCGCAGGCGGGCTGGCGGCCTCGGCGTCCCGCCGCGCCATTTCCAGCAGCTGCCCCACGAGGCGGCCCGCGCGGTCAACGGAGAGAACGATTTGGTCCAGCGCCGCTTGACGGAGCTTCGGGTCCTCGGCCGCCAACGCGATCTGCGCCTGGGTCTTCAGCCCGGCAAGCGGCGTCTTGAGTTCGTGCGCCGCGCTCGCGGTCAGGTGCTGCTCGCGCACGCGCGCCGCCTGAAGTCGCGCAAAGAGAGAGTTGAGGGCGTCGATCATCGGACGCAGCTCGTCCGCTGCTCCGGTGTCGCGGAGTGAGGAAAGATCGGAGACCGGACGCGCGCTCAAGGTCTGGGCGATAGCGCGCAAAGGCGCGTGCCCCCGCTCGACCACGAGCCAGATCAGCGCCGCCAGGGCGAACACGCCGGCTGCGGCCGGTAGGAGCAGCCCCGTGATCACCTGGCGCACCAGGTTCTGGCGGACCTTCAGGTTGTCACCGACCATCACCTGCAGGCCGACGTCTGGGCGCGGAACGGTGTAGACGCGCCAAGTCTCCCCGTTGACCGAGGTTTCGGAGAAACCCTCCGTCACCTGGCTGAGCCTCTGCGGGGGCGCGCCGCTGGATCGCGCCACCAGCCGCCCCTCCAGCGACCAGATCTGGCAGGATAGCTGGTGGCTGAGTTCGTCGCCGGCCGCCGGAACGCGCACCTCGCCCCCCTGCACGGCGCCGCTCGCGGCCAGGGAGGAGACCATACGGGCCGCCTCGACGAGGCGAGCGTCGAGCACGCGCTCCACGTCGCGCTGGGTGCGGATGTAGATCCAGCCCGCAGCCACCGCCCAGACGAGGGTGGTGATCGCCAGGAGGGCGACGAACAACCGGGTGCGGAGTGACCTCATCGGGCGGGTGTCCCAAGACGATACCCGACTCCACGCAAGGTCTCGATGATCGTCCGTCCCAGTTTCGCGCGTAGCTTATGGATGTGCACCTCCACGGCGTTGCTCTCGACCTCCATGTCCCAGCCGTAGAGGCGATCCTCGAGCTGAACTCGCGACAGCACCGTCCCAGGCCGCTCCATCAGCGCGTGCAAAATGGCGAACTCCCGCCGCGAGACCGGCACGTCCACGCCCCGCAGGCTGACGCTGCGCTGCGCCGGGTCGAGCACCAGTCCATCCCACTCCAGCAGCGGACTGGTGCGGCCAGCCGCACGCCGCGAAACCGCGCGGATCCGGGCGGCGAGTTCGTCGAGGTCGAAAGGCTTGCCCAGGTAGTCGTCCGCGCCAGCGTCCAGACCCTCGATGCGGTCGGCGACGGTGTCCCGAGCCGTGAGCAGGATCACCGGCGGCGAAGGCGCGCAGGCGCGGATCTGCGGCAACAGGTCCAAGCCCGATCCGTCCGGAAGCATCCAGTCGAGCACGACCACGCTGAACGCCGCCGTTGCCAAGGCGGCGCGGGCCTCGTCCAGGTCCGCCGCGGACTCCGCCACGAAGCCGTGCAGTCCAAGACCGACCTGCAGCCCGTTTCGAAGCACCGGGTCATCTTCGACAATCAGAATCCGCATTGCGCCTCACTCAGGGTCGCCGCTCCGTGCCCCCGCTGACTTAAGCCTGCCTTAAGCTCGCGCCGCGACCTCCCCGTGTCCGTTCAGCGGCGAGGTCCTCGTGCAGCGTCTGTTCCTACTTGTCGCCCTGTTTTCCACCTTCCTGGCCGGGCCGCTCTGGGCGGCGCCGAGCCTGGACGATCGTTTCCAGCTGCGCGCGGACAGCCTCCCGAGCGGCGACGTTCGGCTGTCGTGGGCCATCGCCAAGGGCGCCTATCTGTACCGCGACCATGTCAAGGTGGCCGCCGGAGCGCCGCCGCGCGCGCTTCCGGCGACAACAAGCCCTGGGGAAATGAAAGAGGACCCGGGCTTCGGCCGCGTGGAGATCTGGCGATCCCAGGGCGAGGCGCTGGTCAAGGCCGCGGACCTCGCGGCCGCCGGCTCACCCCGCGAACTGAGCGTCACCTACCAGGGCTGCGAGGAGGACTCGATCTGCTATCCGCCGGTCACCCGCACCCTAGCTTTGCCGCTCACACCGGCGGCCAACGCGCCCCTCACCCCTTCTGCGAGCCTCGCTCCCGCGGCGGACGAACCGATCGCCTCGGCCCAGGCAGTCGCCTCGCCTCAGATCCGTGTGGCGGAGGACACGAGCGTGGTCTCGCGCCTCGCTGCGCGCGGCGGAGCGACTTGGGTGCTCCTCGCCTTCGCCGGCTTTGGCCTGCTGCTGGCGTTCACCCCGTGCGTCTTCCCAATGTATCCGATCCTCGCCGGTCTCCTGGCTCGGGACGGCGACCGGCTCTCGCCGCGTCGCGGCCTGGCGCTCTCAACCGCCTATGTGGCGGCCATGGCCGCGGCCTTCGCCGCGCTAGGGGCGGTGGCGGCCTGGTCGGGGTCCAATCTGCAGATGGTGCTGCAGTCCCCGTGGGCGATCGGGCTGCTCAGCGCCGTCTTCGTTCTGCTCGCCCTGTCCATGTTCGGGGCTTTCGAGCTCCAGCTTCCGCAGGCCTGGCTCAACCGGCTTTCCCGTCCTGTCGGCGACCGGCGACCGTCAGTCGGCTCGGCAGCGGCGCTCGGCTTCACCTCGGCGCTCATCGTCGGGCCCTGCGTCACCGCGCCCCTCGCGGGCGCGCTGCTCTATATCGCTCAGACGGGCGACCTGGCCCTTGGCGCCGGAGCGCTGTTCGCCCTGGGGCTCGGCAAGGGCGTGCCGCTGATCGCCATGGGTGTGCTTGGCCCGCGGGCCCTTCCGCGGGCCGGCGCGTGGATGGCGCGCATCAAGCAGCTGTTCGGAGCCATGTTCCTGGTGGCGGCGCTCTGGCTCGCCTCCCGCGTGCTGCCGGCCTCCGTCACCCTGGCCATGGCCGGCGTCCTGCTGCTCGGCTTGGCTGTGGCGCTCGGCGTCTTCGAACGTCAGGCCGAGGGCGCGGGCGTTGCCGCCCACGCGGCGAAGGCTGCCGCCCTCGTGGTCGGGCTGTGGGGAAGCCTGCTGCTGATCGGCGCGGCGTCCGGGGCGGAGAGCCCGTTGAAGCCGCTGGAGGCTTTGGCCGCTTCGCCCGCGGCGCCGTCGGAGGCGAGCGACGCGGCCGCGTTCGTCACGGCGCGCGGTCTCCCGGCGTTGGAACGCGAGGTCGCGGAGGCGGTCTCGGCGGGACAGCCCTCGCTGGTCTATTTCACGGCGGACTGGTGCCTGAGCTGCGACGTCATCGAGCGCCGCGTGTTCGACGACCCGGGCGTCCGCGCCGAACTCGCCGGCGTCCGGCTGATCAAGGCCGACGTCACCGCCAATGATGCAGCCGCCCAGGCCATGCTCCGCCGCTTCGCCGCCGCGGGTCCGCCGACCATGGTGTTCCTCGACCGCCGCGCTGCTGAAGCCGGCGATGCGCGGCAAGTGGGTGAGCTCAGCGCCCGCGACTTCCTAGAAAGCCTCGCCGCCGTGCAGGAGACCCGCTCATGAACGGCTTTGCCTTAGGCCCATTCCTGTTTTCCGCAGAGCGCCTCGCTGTGCTCCTTGGCGTGGTCATCGTGCTGGTCGGCGGGGAGATCCTGGCCCGGCGCGTCGATCCGCGGTTCGGCCGGTGGAGCTATCTGGCGCTTGGCGCAGGCATCGTCGGCGCACGGCTCGGCCACGTGCTGGAAAACGCCAGCGCCTTCGCGGCCGAGCCCTGGCGGGCGCTGGCCGTGTGGCAGGGCGGCTTCTCCCTGCCCTGGGCGGCGCTGCCGGTGGCGATCGTCACCATTCTGGTTTTGCCACGTCCGCGGCTGACAGCCTGGGGCGTCGCCACCCTGGCCGCTGGCCTGCTGGCGTGGAACACGGTCCACCAGCTGACTGTGAGCTCGCAGCCCCAGACGCCGCTGCCGGCCTTGAAGCTCGCGACCCTGGCGGGCCCGCCGCTTGCGCTTGCCGAGACGGGCGGTCGGCCCACCGTGATCAACGTCTGGGCCACCTGGTGTCCCCCCTGCCGGCGGGAGATGCCATTGTTGGCCAAGGCGGCTGAAGCCAATCCAACCGTCCGCTTCGTCTTCGCCAACCAGGCGGAAGACCCCGCCACAATCCGAACCTATCTCGCCCGGCAGGGCCTGAAGCTGCCGAACGTCGCCTTAGATGCTAGCCAGGCGATCCCGCGCCACTACGGGACGCTCGGAATTCCGATCACGCTTTTCGTCCGCGCCGATGGCCGGCTGGCGGCCTCCCACATGGGCGAAATCTCCCCCGAACAGCTGAACGCCAACCTCGCCCGGCTGCGGTGATCCGCACCCAAATGGAGTCCCTGATGAATCGATCTCTCGTCGCCAGCGCCATGGTCGCGCTGTCTCTGGGCGCGGCGCAGCCCGCCGCCGCCCAGGTTCAGGCCGTCACCCCCGCCGTCGCCAAGGCCGTCGTGGCCGCGCCGGGGACCAGCCTCGCCGGCGCGGCCCAAGGCGACGTGACCGTGGTCGAGTACCTCGATTACAACTGCCCCTACTGCCGCAAGATGCACGCTGAGATCCAAGGGCTGCTCAAGGCGGACCCGAAGGCGCGGGTGCTCTACAAACAGTGGCCGGTCTTCGGGCCCGTCTCGACCTACGCGGCCCGGGCCGTGCTGGCCGCCACCTGGCAGGGCAAGGACCTCGCCGCCCACGACGCCCTGATCACCTCTCCGTCTCGGTTGGACAGCCAGGACACCGTCCGCCGCCGGCTCGCCGCGGCGGGCGTCGACCTCGCACGCCTCGACCGTGACCTCATCGCGCACAAGGCGGAGATCGACGCCCTACTGGAGCGCAGCCAGGAGGAGGCGCAGCTGCTGGGGCTCAGAGGCACGCCAGCGCTGGTCATCGGCTCCACCCTCGTGCCCGGCGGCCTGCCCAGCGCCATGCTGCAGCGGCTCGTCGCTCAGGAACGAAACGAAAGCCAGGCGCCAAGCCGGTGAGCCGTGTCGTCGCCGTCGCCACCATGATGGTGGCCGCTTGGCTCGGCAGCTGCAGCAACGGGGCGCGTCCCCAGCCAGACGAGCGGGCCAGCGCTGATCCCCGTGGGGAAGGGACGCTGGCGGTCGTGCTTGGCGGATCCTGGCGCTCGGGCGCCGAGCGCGCGCAGGACGCCTGGCGGCGACCGGAGCAGACCCTGAAGTTCCTCGGGCTTGGCCCGAGGGAGACGGTGGTCGAAGTCTGGCCCGGCGCCGGCTGGTGCACACAGATCCTCGCTCCCTACCTCGCCCGTACAGGGGGTCGGTACTACGCGGCGCATCCTTCGGCCGGCACGATCGGGCCCGAAGGCAAGCAACTTGTCGCGCGCTTTCGGAGCGACGTCGCCGCGCGATCCGACCTCTATGGCCGCGTTCGCGAAGGCGACTTCGGAGACGGTGGCGGCCGGCTTGGGCTCGGGCCGGAGTCCGCCGATCTGGTGCTGTTTTCCGAACGCCTGCACTACTGGATGGCGGCCGGTTTGGCCGAGGCGGCGTTCGCTGAGGCCTATGAGGCCCTGAGGCCGGGCGGCCGGCTGGGGGTCATCCAGGATCGCGCCCCCGCTAGCGGCGCGCAGGATCCGATCGCCCGCGACGGCAGGGTGCAGCAGGCCTTCGTTGTCGCCCTGGCTGGCGAGGCTGGATTCGTGCTGGACGCGGCGCCGCTCATTCACCCGCGCTTTGGCCAGGCGGAAGACGGACAGGAGCGGATGGTGCTCCGGTTCCGGAAACCTATCGCTCGAGGTGCGGTTGTAAGCCCACAGCCGAACGTCGCTGCGCCGGGAGCTTCCCTATGAGCTACTACCACGCCAAAACCTTGGACCTACCCTTCGACGCGGCTCTGGCCGCCGCGCGCGCGGCGCTTGCGCAACAGGGCTTCGGCGTCATCACCGAGATCGACATCCGCCAAACGCTGCAAGCGAAGCTCGGCGAAAGCTTCCGCCCCTACACCATCCTGGGCGCCTGCAACCCGAGGCTGGCCTATGAAGCGCTTCAGCTCGAGGACAAGGTCGGAACCATGCTGCCGTGCAACGTTGTGGTCCAACAGCGGAGCGATGGGAGCACGGAAGTCGCCGCCATAGATCCCGTGGCGTCCATGCAGGCCATCGACAACCCAGACCTCAAGGAAAAGGCCGGCGAGGTGGCCGCGAGGTTACGGGCGGCCATCGACGAGCTTTGATCTGTCGCCGAAGGCTCAAGCCTCTGCGCTCGTGGTACGCCTCCGCGGGGCTGTATGAGAAGGTTGGATGATGGATGATCCAGGGCTGCGCCGTTGGGACGAACGGTACGCGCAGCAGGGCTACCTGTTCGGAGAGCGGCCGAACGCCTTTCTCGCGCGCCAGAGGCATCGGCTGCAATCCCGCGTCCGCGCTCTGTCGGTGGCGGACGGAGAGGGACGGAACGGCGTATGGTTGGCGGAACAAGGTCTTGAAGTCGTCTCGATCGACGGATCGCCCGTCGCCCAGGACAAGGCGCGGCGACTCGCCGAGCGCTGCGGCGTCGAGATCACCTGTGAACTCGCTGACCTGACCACCTGGAGTTGGCCAGACCAGGCGTTCGACGTCGTCGCAGGGATCTTCATCCAGTTCGCCAGCCCGGACCTGCGCAGTCGGATATTCAAGGGCATGCAGCAAGCGCTGCGGCCAGGGGGGCTGCTCCTGCTGGAAGGCTACCGGCCGGAGCAGCTCGCATATGGCACCGGCGGGCCTACCACCCTCGAAAACCTCTACACAGAACGGATGCTCCGTGACGCCTTCGCGGACATGCAGATCCTTGAGCTTACATCCTATGACGCCCTGCTTTCAGAGGGATCAGGCCACGCGGGGATGTCCGCTCTCATCGACCTCGTGGCGCGGCGTCCGGGGTGAGCTACGTGGCCGGCTGACAGCCGGCCTGCAAGGGCGGGCAGCCAGCTTCAGGGTCATCCGGCGCCCCCAGCAGCGACCTGCCGCCGCTCCCCGTCCCACCGCCAAGGGCGCGAACCAAGGCGACAAACGACTGCAGCCTGGCCGTCAACGTGGCGAGCTCCGCACGCTGCGCTTCCAGAGCGGCGGTCTGCGCCGTCACCACTTCGAGGTAGTCAGAGGCCCCATCACGGTAGGCGCTGAGCGCCAGGGCCTGCGTCCTGGTCGCGGCCGCCGCGGCAAGCTGCAGCTCATCAGCCTCTTCGCTCAGGCGCTGCCGCGCGGCGAGCGCGTCCTCCACCTCGCGGAACGCTGTCAAAGCGGTCTCGCGGTACTTAGCGGAAGCCTCGGCGTGAAGCCCTCGACTTTGGCGAAGCTGCGCTTGACGGCGCCCCCCGTCGACAAGCGGCGCGACGACGGCGAGCGGACCGAGCGCCCAGACACTCGCCGGGGACGACGCAAGATGACGGCTCACGGACTGAACCCCCACCGAGGTCTCGATGGAGAGGCTCGGGAAGTAGGCTGCGCGCGCGACGCCGATCCGCGCATTGGCCGCGGCCACGCGACGCGCGGCCGCCGCCACATCCGGCCGACGTTCGAGCAGCTCCGACGGAAGGCTCGGCGGCGCCTCCGGGGTCGTCGGGAGTGTCCTGTTCAGGGGCAAGGTGAAGGTCGTCGGCGTTTCCCCGACCAGGGTTGCGACCTGGTTCTCGAGCTGGGCGCGGCGGCGCTGCAGGCTGTGGCGCAGCGCACGGGCCCGGGTAAGTTGCACCTCCGAGCGGCCCGTCTCCAGTCCGGACGCGGCGCCGCTCTCCTGCCGGGTGACAGTCAGCTGGTGGGCTCGCTCGTAAGCGCACACAGCTTCGTCGATCAACGCCGCCTCGGCGTCCAACCCTCGGAGCCGCAGGTACGTATCCGCCAGTGCCGCCTGAAGGCTGAGCCGGGTGTTCGCCAGGTCGGCGGCGCTGGCGGCGGACTCCGCATCCCGGGCCGCCGCCTCGTTGCGGAGGCGCCCCCAAAGGTCGAGCTCGTAGCGCAGCAATCCCCCCAGGACCGCGACGCCCGACTCGTCACCGCCCGAGTCGTCGCCCGCGGCGGATGCCCTGCGGCGGGTGAGGCTTGCGCTCGCCGAGCCGACCGGACTCCGGGCGCCCGCGGCGGCCTCCGACGCCGCCTGCGCCTGCTCAAACCGCGCAACCGCTGCGGCGACGGTGGGACTGGCGCGGTCCAGGCGCCGCATAAGGTCATCCAGCACCGGATCGTCGAAGGCAGTCCACCATTCGCCGCGCGGGCCATGATCGGCCGGTGAAGCCAGATTCCAGTCGGCTGCGCCTTTGTAACTCGGCGCGGGCGAGACGACGGGCAGCTCCAGGCGGGGCGCCAGCGAGCAGCCGGCAAGTCCGAGAAGCGCCAGCACAGATACGGTTCTAGCGACGCGCATGTGCCGCGTCCTTCCGGTCCTCAAGGACGCGGACCTTGTCACCGGCCCTCAGGGCATCGGGTGGGGCGCTGATCACGGTCGCGCCAGCCGCCAGCCCTGCCGCGACCTCGACCGTTCGACCATCGTCTCGCCCCAGCTTCACCGGCGTCAGGGCGACCGTGCCGGTTGCCGCCACCGTGGCGACCCTCGGCCCCTCCGGACCAAGGATCAGCGCACTGGCTGGAATCACCACGCCGCCGCGGGCCAGCGCGGGGAGCGCGACCTCGGCATAGGCCCCAGGCTTCAGCCTGCCAGACGCATTGTCACTCTGAAGCTCGACGAGCATGGTCCCGGATCGACGATCAACGGCTTCGGCGGAGCGCGTCACGATCGCAGGGAGGGCGGCGTCAGGGTACTCCGGCAGCCGCAATTCAGCCGCCAACCCCGGCCGGATGCCCGCCGACTCCGCCTGGGGCACGCGCACGAAGATGCGCATCCGCCGGGTATCGGCGAGGGTGAACAAGGCTGGGGTCGCAGAGCCGGCGCTCACCAGCGCGCCGATCTCGGCGGAACGACTCGTGATCACCCCATCGAAGGGCGCCTTGATCAGGGTGAAGCCCTTGAGCGCTTCCAGCCGCTGAACGTTGGCTTGCTCCGACTTCAGAACCGCACTCTGAGCCGCCAGGGCTCCTGCCTTCTCGTCCGCCGCTTGGCGGGAGACCGCATCCTTCTCAAGCAGGCGGTTCCATCGGTCGGCCGTCGTGGCCGCGAGCCTCTGCTCGGCGACGGCCGTCTGCAGCTGCGCTCGCGCCTGGGCGAGTTGCTCGTCGAGCTCCGGCGCTTCGATGACCGCCAGCGTCTGCCCGGCCGCCACGCGATCGCCGATGTTGACCAGCCAGCGTGCGACATAGCCGTTGGTGCGGGCGTGGATCGCCGCCGTGTTCCAGGCCTGGACCTCGGCCGGAAGCGCCAGCTTGCCGTCACCCCTGGCGGCCTTGGCCTGCACCACGCGGACGGTGGGCGTGGCGGCCTCTCCTGAGACCCGCGCGAGTTCAGCGTCGTTGGCGTTCCGGGCGGCCGCGCCAACGGCAAGGATCACGGCCGCGCCCAGCCCGGCGCCGACGCCGGCGTGTTTTAGGCTGAGCCTCCGCGGCTTAGGGGGCGTAGGCGACATGGCTTTCCTCTGCAGTTGACGGCCGGCGGACGTGGCGATGGACGAAGGAGAAGATGGCGGGCACGAGGAACAGGGTGGCGGCGGTCGCGACCACCAGTCCGCCGATGACGGCGCGGCCAAGGGGCGCGTTCTGCTCGCCGCCCTCCCCGATCCCAAGGGCCATGGGGGCCATGCCGATGATCATGGCGAGAGCTGTCATCAGCACTGGCCGGAATCGCGCCAGGCCAGCCTCGAGCGCCGCGCGGCTCGCGTCGCCCAGGATGGCCAACCGCTCGCGCGCGAAGCTCACCACCAGCACCGAGTTCGCGGTCGAGACCCCGAGGCACATGATGGCTCCGGTCAGGGCCGGCACCGACAGCGTCGTTCCGGTCGCGAAGAGCAGCCAAACGATCCCGGCAAGCGCGCCCGGAAGCGCCGAGACGATCACCAGCGGATCGGCCCAGCTTTGGAAGTTGACCACCAGAACCAGGTAGATCAGCACCACGGCGCCGATCAGCCCCAGGCCGAGCCCGAGGAAGGCGGTGTTCATCGTGGCGTATTGGCCGCGCAGGGTGACGGTCGAGCCCTTCGGCTGCTTGGCGTCGAGGCGTTCAATCGCGCGCTCCACATCCCGAGCCACGGCGCCGAGATCGCGGCCATGGGCGGTCGCGTAGATGTTGAGCGTCGGCTGGATGTCGTAGTGACTGATCACCGAGGCGGTGCTGCTCCGGCGAATCTCGCCAAGCGCGCCGAGTGTCTGGGGCGCTGCGCCGTTCGCTCCCGTGACTGGAAGCGCACGAAGCTCTTCCACTGAGCCCACCCGATGCTCCGGAGCCTGGGCCACGACCGGGTAGGAGACCCCGTTCTGCGGGTGAAGGAAGAACATGGGCGCGGTCTGCGAGGTGCCCGCCAAGGCGTTTGCGAGACTCACGGTGACATCGCGTTGCGTCAGCCCGACCTGCGCCATGCGGGTGCGGTCGACCTCAACATCGAGCTGCGGGTAGCGCGCAGATTGCTGCAGACGGGCGTCGGCCAGCCCGGGAATACGCCTCACTTCGCGCAGCAGCGCTTCGGCATAGGTGCGGTTGGCCTTCCGATCGCGGCCGCTGATCTGGATGTCGAGGGGGGCCGGCGACCCGAAGTTCAGAATCTGGCTGGTGATATCAGCGGGTAGAAACGCGAACTCCAGGCTGGGGAAATGCTTGGGCAGGTCCTGGCGCAGCCGCTCCACATGGCGTTCGGTCGGCGTGTGGCCGTGCTCGAGCGCGATGAGGATGTCGCCCTCGCCCGGACCCACCGTGCCGCTGTTGTTGTAGACGGTGTTCAGCGGCGCGCTCGACAGGCCGATGTTGTCGACCATGGATCGCAGCTCGTTGGCCGGGATCAAATTCCGGATGCGGGCCTGCACCCGCGCCATTTCAGCCGCGGTCTCCTCGACCCGTGTCCCCGCGGGCGCGCGGACGTGGAGGGCGATCTGGCCGGAGTCCACGCTCGGGAAGAAGTCGCGGCCCAGCCAGGGCGTGATCGCCAGGGACGCCACAGCCATCGCGAGGAAGCCTGGCACGAACCAGCGCCGCCCTCGCAGGGTCTGCTCGAGCAGCCCGCCGTAGCTGAGACGGAACGCTTCGAACCTGCGCTCGAACGCCTGCTGGAACCGCACCAGCGGATTGGCGGACCGCTGCGCATCCGGATGAGCTCCGCCCGCCTTGTGCGGCCGCAGGAGATACATCGCCATTGTCGGCACGAGCGTCCGCGAGAGGATGAAGGAGGCGATGAGCGCAAAGACGACCGCCAGCGCCATCGGGACGAACAGGTATCCCGAGACGCCCGGCAGGAAGAGCATCGGAACGAAGACGATGCAGATGCACAGGAGCGAGACGAAAGCCGGGGTCACGATCTGCGCCGCGCCGTCGAGAATGGCCTCCCGAACACCCTTCCCCTGTTCCAGGTGCCAGTTGATGTTCTCAATGGTGACTGTCGCGTCATCGACCAGGATGCCGATGGCGAGAGCCAAGCCGCCGAGCGTCATCACGTTCAGGGTCTGGCCTGCGCCTGAGAGCGCTGCGATCGCTGCGAGGACCGCAAGCGGGATCGACAACGCGATGATCGCCGTCGAGCGCCAGGACCCCAGGAACAGCAGGATCATCAGCGATGTGAGCGCCGCGGCAATGGCCCCTTCGACGACGACCGCCTCAAGCGCCCCCCGGACGAAGATCGATTGGTCCCCCAGCGGTGTGATCTTCAGCTCAGCCGGAAGCCCGGCCGCGATCTGGGGCAGCTTCTTCTTGATCCCATCGACGATCGACAACGTAGACGCCGAGCCGTTGCGCAGGATGGTGATGAGGGCGGAGCGCTGACCGTCGACGTGCACGACGTTCGTCTGCGGTGCGCTGCCGTCGCGCACATAGGCGACATCCCGAAGGTAGATGGTGGCGCCCTCGACCACCTTCACCGGAAGATCGTTCAGGGCGGCGATGGAGTTGGGCGCGTTGTTAAGCCGGACGTTGTACTGGTACTCGCCGATCTTGGCGAAGCCGGCGGGATTGATTTGGTTCTGCGCCGCAATCGCGGTCGAGACATCCTGGGCCGACAGGCCGCGCGCCCGCAGCGCTTGTGGGTCGAGATCGATCTGGATCTGCCGCTGGCGGCCCCCGGACGGGAACGGCGCGGCGGCCCCCGGTACGGTGATGAGCTGCGGCCGCACCTGATTGAGTCCGAGGTCGTAGAGCTGCTGCTCTGTCAGCCCCTCGCCAGACAGCGCGAGCTGCAGAATCGGCACCGTCGATGCGTCGTAGTTGACGATGAATGGCGGGCTGATGCCGGGCGGCATCTGCCTCAAGACGGTCTGCGAGATGGATGTCAGCTGCGCCGTCGCCGTGCGGATATCCACGCCGGGCTGGAAGAAGATCTTCACTACCCCAACCCCCGGCATAGACTGGCTCTCGACATGCTCGATGTCGCTGACCGTGGCCGAAAGCGCGCGCTCGAACGGCGTGATGATCCGGCCCGCCATCTCCTCTGGCGGCAGGCCCGCATAGGTCCAGGCCACCGCAATCACCGGCACGCGGATGCTCGGGAAGATGTCCACGGGTGTTCTGACGGCCGCGAGCGCCCCGCCAATGGCGATCAGCAGCGCCATCACCACGAACGTAAGGGGCCGGGTCAGCGCAATGCGGACGATCGCTAGCATGACCGGCCGCCGCCGACCGACGCCTGAAGGGGTGGATGCATCGATGTCTCCTGTCCTCGCGGGCTGGAGACGGCGGCCACCTTAAGCCACGCTTAAGTGCGGCAGCGCAGAGCATCGCTGACGCGCTGATAAATGGTGACGTTGTGCGCCGCCAGCGGCTTGGCCCAGGACAGGCAAGTCATCGGGCAGCGAGACTCGCGCCAGGCGCTCGTGCGCTGCTGGTCCATCACCCTCGGCGCCACCCCGCGAATCTGGCCCGGATCGACTGCTCAGCCGCCTGAACGGCGATGTAAATGTCCCGCACTATGGCCGAGCCGCGCCCCAGAACATGGTCGTCCCGTCCGGTCACTTCGCGTAGCGGCAGGGCTCGCGCGCGCTCTCAACGACCTTGAAGTGGCGCTGGTTTGATGCGTGAGCACGTTCCGCTAACCCGCGGAACTGCCCCGCACTTTCCCGCAGCGCGTGGTGACATGGGCCACGCCTCCCCTCGCCTCGCTTCGAGCCTCAGCGACTCGCGCTGTCGCCGGAGCGCTTCGTGCGGATGAAGGCGCGATCGGTGTTCATGAACCGGGACAGCATCGGCACGATCAGCTTCGCGGGTTCGAGCGCTCGGCCGCCTTGGGCCGCCAGCGCTTCGCCGTAGGCGACCAGGTCGCGGTGCACGGCTCCAGGCAGTTCGACGGTGAGCTTCACAGGGGTGTCGTCCTGCAGCTCGGCGAGTTTCAGCTTGGCCATATGCACACCTCTCAGCCTCTGTAGGGTTCAAGAATGAGGTCGCGGGTGACCATCACCCGCACCGGGGCTCCCGGTCGGATTGTCAGCGTCGGCGGGATGTTCAGACTGCGTCCGACTACCTGCTGCCCCACTTGGTTGAAGGAGCTCGCCGCGCCATCCCGCAGCGCCTGGACAATGTCATCGTCATCGTCCTCCTCACCGAGTTCTGCGCCGATACCGAGGATCGTGGAGAGCGCAGCGGCGCCGAACAGCGCGCCCCAGTGGCGGTCAACCCGATCCTGCAGACCTGCGTAGCCTTGGGCGTCACCTGCCGGCAGCTTTTCCAGCACGAGCGAGCGCCCGTTCGGAAGGATCAAACGCGTCCAGGCCAACAGCACCCGGCTCTGTCCAAAGGCGACCTGAGTATCGTAGGCGCCGATGAGCTTCGATCCTTGCGGGATCAATAGGAAGCGGCCGCTCACGCTGTCGTAGATGTTCTCGGTGACCTGGCCGACGATCTGCCCCGGCAGGTCCGATCGCACCCCGGTGAGAAGCGCGGCCGGGATCGTCGCGCCAGCCTGCAGCACGAATGGCGATGGTGGCGACGCGAGCCGGTCCGGGCTCGTCGTCCGTCGATCCACCGGACCATCAAGGATTGTGCCCCGTCCGGCCCGAGCTGACCCAGCGGCTTCAATAAGGCCCGTGACGCTTCCGGCCAACGAGGCGGCCTGGCCTTGCGCCTCGGTGGAAAAGAGCCGGCTAGTTTGCGCCGCGTCGCGCTCTTGCAGCAGGCGCTGCCGCCGCGTCTGCGCCTCCTGCTGGCCCGCGTCGGCGTCCTGGACCGGCGCCATCGGAGGCGGCGCGACCTCGGCCTCCAGCATCGGGCGTCCGAGATCTCCGGGCAGTGGCGGTCCGAGCCTCGGGGCGGCGCCGTAATCGCGCGGCAGCGCGTTGAGCCGCTCGGGTGGCTGGCCCCCGACGTTGTAGACCTCTGCGGGCGCGGGGCCGCCAGCGTGGGTGCTCATGGCGTAGGCCACAGCGCTCACCACGGCGACCGACGAGGTCGCCGTCAGGGCGATCAGAACCTTGCGCGACAGGCGGGCCACGCGAGGCCGGGCGGAGCGAAGCCGAAGCGCTTCGGCCCCCTCGTGGCCTGGAAGCTGAGAGGTCGTGGACATGGTCATCCTCCCGCACCGCGTTCGATGCGCACGCGCTTTTGGCCGCGACGATCGCCGAGCCTCAGCTCGGCCCGAGTGAACAGGCGATCGACCACCATCCGCTGGCCGCTCACCCGGTAGTTCACGAGGTCAGCCGCTTTCCCGTCGGCGCCGCTTACGAAGAGCGGCGGAAGCTCGCCTTGTGTCACCGAGAGGCCAAACTCGATGAAGGTCTGTCGGCCGTCATCGAACACGCGCACAGGACGCCAGGACGGACGGTCGCCGGAGATCTTGTAGTTGAAGTTGAGCTGCTCGATGGCGACGGTGGGCGCCGCGTAGCGCTCGACGCTCTCGGCCGCCGCTAGGGCCTCATCGGCGGGGTAGCGCCAAGCCACCGACGCCATGTAGGTCGCGGGCGTCGCGCGCAGCTCCAGGTGATAGGTCCTGCGATTGGTGTTGATCACCAGATTGGTTTGCAGATCGGCTCGGGTCGGCTTGACCAGGATGTGCACCCGCCGGCTTGGTCCCGAACCGCTTTCCGTGTCGCCGATGATCCAGCGCACGGTGTCGCCGGCGGCCACCGGCCCCGTTCCGGAAAGAGTTTCGCCCTCTTCGAGCGTGATGTCAGTGATGCGGCCAGGCGCGGTGTAGACCTGGAACAGAGCGCCGTCAGCGTAGGGGTAGATCTGCGCGGCGTTCGCATAGGCCGATCCGGTCGGCTGCACCCTGGCGGCGGCATTGGCCCTGGCCACCCGGGCGGCGGGATCGCTGCTCTCCGGCGCACGCCGGACAGGGCCTGCCCTGGGCCTTCGCGCGGGGCGCTCCGGCGGGTTCGGAACCGGCGTCGAAGCCACGACGATCGGGCGGCGTGGAACCGGCGCTGGCGCGAGCGCAGGCGCGGTGACAGCGACCGTAGACATGCGCTTGGATTGCTCGGCCTGCATCGTCGCGCAGCCGCTGAGGGCCGTCCCGGCCAGCATCAGGATCAGGGTCGAGGCTCGCATCAGCCCAGCTCCCGTGACCAGTTCAGGGCGTGGACGAAGACCCCCAAGGGGTTCTTGCGAAGCTGCTCCGTCGAGCGGGGCGGCTGCAGGACCACGGTGAGGATGGCGGTCCAGCGCTCGGTGGACGCCAACGCCCCGTCCACGTAGCGGCGCTCGACCCAGGCCACGCGGAAGCTATCCGGCGAAGCGCGGATGACGCTGGAGACATCGACGGCGACCTGGGTGTGGCCCACCTTGCTGAAGGGGTCGTTGGCGCGGGCGTATTCGTTGAGGGCCAGGGCGCCACGGTCGGTGGCGTAGTCATAGGCGCGCAGCCAGTTCTGCCGAACGACGACGGGATCCGCGGGGATCGAACGGACCTCCTCAATGAAGCGCGCCAAGTGCCAGGCGATCTGCGGGTCGGTCGGCTTGTACCCGGCTATTGCGGGCGCAACCGCCTGGGTCTGCCCGAGCCGATCGACTTCCACCACCCAGGGGGTCACCGAGCCCCGGGCGCCCTGCCAGACGAGGGCGCCGGAAAGTCCAGCGGACAGCAGCAGGCTGCCAAACGCCATCAGTCGCCAGTTGCGGGCCTGCACCCGGGCAGAGCCGATACGGTCGTCCCAAGCCTGCGCCGCGCGCTGGTAAGGCGTGTCGAGGGCGGGGGTCGCGCCATAGCGCACCCCGGGTCGAGTGAAGACGTTCATGACCGATCCTCTGCGAGCGAGACGGAGGTTCCGCCGCCGGGATGGTCGCCGGAACGAAGGGCGTGCGCGGCGGTCGCTGCGCCATGAGCGGCCTCCTGACGGCGCTGGTATTGGCGAGCCCACGCCGGCGCGCCGCCGCCGCTAGACCCACCACCCGAGGGGCCGCCGGGTCCGGAGGGCGGAGTGGGCCGCAAGCCGCTGTCGCCGGAGCCCGAGGGGCCGGAGCGGAAGCCACGCGCGGCAGCGATGGCGCCTCGCGCGCCCCCGACGCCGGCGCCGATCGCGGCGCGCGCGCCCATGGCGCCAGCAGCCGCCAGGCCACCGGCGGCAAGGCCAGTCCCGACGGCGGCCCCTGCCCCGAGCTGCGGCGCGCCCGACACCAGGCCGTTGGCGATGGCGGGCCCGAAGATGCCGAGGCCGAGGAGACAGAGCGACGCCAGCGCCAGCGAGAGCACCTCCTCGAGCGAAGGTTCTTGTCCGCCGAAGTCCTGGATGAACTCGCCGAACAGGGTGGAGCCGATGCCGACGATCACCGCGAGCACCAGGACCTTCACGCCGGAGGCGACGACATTCCCGAGGACGCGCTCGGCGAGAAAGGCCGTCCGACCGAAGAGGCCGAAGGGCACCAGGATGAAGCCCGCCAGCGTCGTCAGCTTGAACTCGATCAGGGTGACGAAGAGCTGCACCGCGAGGACGAAGAAGGCGACCAGCACGATCAGCCAGGCGACCATCAGCACCGCGATTTGAGGGAAGTTGTCGAAGAACTGCGGGAAGCCGCACATCTGCATGGCGGATTCCAGGATCGGCTTTCCCGCATCGATGCCTGATTGCGCCAGCTTGCCTGGCCGCAGGACGTCGGCGGCGGACATGCCGCTGCCCGCAGCCTTGAGGCCCAGACCCGAGAAGGACTGGAAGACGATTTTCGCCAGTCCGTTGAAGTTCGACAGCAGGAAGGCGAAGAAGCCGACGTAGAGCGTCTTCTTGATGAGCCGGGCGATCACGTCGTCGCCGGCCGACCAGGACCAGAACAGCGCCGCCAGGGTGACGTCGATCACCACCAGGGTGCTCGCGAGGAAGGCAACCTCTCCGCCGAGCAGGCCGAAGCCGGAGTCGATGTAGCGCGAGAAGACATCCAGGAAGCGGTCAGCGACGCCGGGGTTCATCTCGGCGGATCCTTGTCTTTGCCGAGGAAGCGGTCACGGCGCTCCTGGAGGACGGCCTTGCACGCAGCGTCGTCATTCGCCTTGAGGCCAAGGTCGCGGCACCTGTCGCGCTCCTGTGCCAACTCGGGGCCACTCATTGCCTTTGGAGCTTCGTTCGCGGCCGGAGAAGCGCGGTCGCAGCCGGCGGCGAGCAGGACGGCGACGGTGGAAGCAACGGACAGGATCAGGCGGGTCATCGGTACATCTCCACGGGATGGGCCTGATAACCCTGGCGCCGATCCAGGAACCGGCGAAACTGCTCTTGCGCCTGCGCCCGGCTCGCTGCCCGCTCGGCCTGCTCCAGCGCCGCGGCGCGGCCTTGGGCGGCCATCATCGCGGTGACGTCCGTCAGCTGCTGGCTCTGCAGGGCGAGGAGCTGGTTTCCGGCCTGGGTCGCCTGGAGGATGCCACCCGCGCCCTGGCTGGCGCCGACGAGGTTGGACAGCTCGGTGCGCGCGCTGGGCAGTCCGGCCACCACCCCGGCCTGCACCTGAAGGGCGTGCTGGAAAGCCGCCGCCGAGTTCAGCCAACGAGCGTTGGCCGAGGCGATCAGGTCGGCGTCGCGGCTTCCGGCGCTGACCGTGTAGTTCTTACCGAACTCTCGCTGGATCGCCTGGACGTCGTAGGCGACGCGCTGCGCCTGCTGCATCAGTCCGCTGATGCGCCCAAGATTGCCCTGCACCGTCTGGAGCGAGGAGTACGGCAGCTGGGCCAGATTGCGAGCCTGGTTCGTCAGGCTCAGGGCCTGGTTCTGCAGGCTGCGGACCTGATTGTTGATTTGCTCCAAGGCGCGCGCCGCCTGCATCACGTTCGAGGCGTAGTTGGTCGGGTCATAGACGGTGAGCTGCGCCCCCGCCGGGGTGGGCAAGGCCAGGACGAGACTTGTCGAGCACACGAGCGGGGCCAGCCAGGGCGTGCGGGTCTTCATCGGGCGATCTCCAGTTGAGGTGGCGCTTTGGCCTGCAGGCGGATCAGGTCCGCCGCCCACGGGAGGCTGCGGTGTTCGAGCCACGCGGCCGCGAACCCGCTGGGGCCGTGACGTTCGAGTAGCTCGGCGATCACCAGCTGGTCCGCCTTGGCGGAAGCGGCGCAGAAGGCGAGCGCCACCCGCCCTAGCCCGAGCTCGAAAAGCCGGTTCCCGCGACGGGACTGGCAGTAGTAGTCGCGCTTCGGTATCGCCCGACTGAGGATCTCCACCTGCCGCTCGTTGAGACCGAACCTCGCATAGGCGGCTGCGATCTGCGGCTCCTGCGCGCGGTCGTTCGGCAGGAAGATGCGAGTGGGGCAGCTTTCGATGATCGAGGCTGCGATCGCGCTCGTCTCAATGTCGGCGAGCGATTGGGTGGCGAACACCACCGAGGCGTTCTTCTTGCGCAGCGTCTTCAGCCATTCCCGCAGCTGGGCGCCGAAGGTGGCGTCGTCGAGGGCCAGCCAGCCTTCGTCGACCACCACCAGGGTCGGGCGCCCATCGAGCCGCGACTGGACCCGATGGAACAGGTAGGCGAGCACGGCCGGCGCCGCCGCCGAGCCCACTAGCCCCTCGGTCTCGAACGCCTGCACGGAGGCCGAACCCAGGCGCTCGCTCTCTGCGTCGAGGAGCCGACCCCACGGACCCGCGACGGTGTAGGGCTGAAGGGCACGTTTCAACGCGTTGGACTGCAGCAGGACCGACAGCCCGGTGAGGGTCCGCTCGGCCTCGGGGGCGGAGGCCAGCGATCGGAGCGCGGTCCAGAGATGCTCCTTCACCTCGGGCGTGACCGCGACCCCTTCTCGGGCCAGCACCCCAGCCAGCCACTCCGCAGCCCAGGCGCGTTCAGCCGAATCCTGGATGTGGCCCAGCGGCTGCAGCGCGACGGGCGGAGTCTCATCGTCCGCGAGCGCTCCGCCGAGATCGTGGAAGTCGCCGCCCATCGCCAGCGCCGCGGCCCGGATCGAGCCGCCGAAGTCGAAGGCGAAGACCTGGCCGGCGGGGTAGCGGCGGAACTGCAGGGCCATGAGCGCCAACAGCACGCTCTTCCCTGCCCCGGTCGGCCCCACCACCATGCTGTGGCCGACGTCCCCGACGTGGGTCGAGAACCTGAAGGGCGTCGAGCCTTCCGTCTGCGCGAAGAACAGCGGCGGTCCGTTCAGGTGCGCGTTCCGCTGCGGCCCCGCCCACACCGCCGAAAGCGGGATCATGTGCGCCAGGTTGAGGGTCGAGATCGGCGGCTGGCGCACATTGGCGTAGGCGTGGCCCGGAAGGCTGCCGAGCCAGGCTTCCACCGCGTTGATGGTCTCAACCATGCAGGTGAAGTCGCGAGCTTGGATCGCCTTCTCGACCAGCCGCAGCTTGGCGTCGGCTCGGCCCGCGTCCTCGTCCCAGACGCACGCCGTGGCGGTCACGAAGGCATGCCCGACAACGTCGGCGCCGAGGTCCTGCAGGGCCTCGTCGGCATCGAGCGCCTTGTTCTGAGCGTCCGTGTCGACCAGCGCCGCGGCCTCGTTGGTCAGCACCTCCTTCAGGATCGCCATGATCGACTTGCGCTTGGCGAACCATTGGCGGCGGATCCGGCCCAGCAGCTTGGCGGCGTCGACCTTGTCCAGGCAGATCGCGCGCGTGGACCAGCGGTAGGGAAACGCCAGGCGATTGAGCTCGTCGAGCAGCCCGGGCCATGTCGCAGCCGGGAAGCCGCTGATGGTCAGCACCCGCAGGTGCGCCGTTCCCAGCCGCGGTTCGAGGCCGCCGGTGAGCGGCTGGTCGGCAAGCAGCACATCCAGATGCATGGGCGTGTCCGGCACGCCGACGCGGTGGCGGTGGGTCGACACCGTCGAATGCAGGTAGGTCAGGGTCTCGGCGTCGGTGAGCCACGCCGCTTCGGGCACAAAGCCTTCGAGCAACGCCAGGACCCGATCCGTCCGGTCGACGAAGCCGGCCAGCGCCTCGCGCCAGTCGACGCCGCGGCGCTCTCGCCCCTCATACAGCCAGGACTCAGCCCGGGCGGTGTTCTCGGCGGGCGGCAGGAAGACGAAGGTCAGGAAGTACGCGCTGTCGAAGTGCGCCCCGTATTCCTCGAACTGAGCCCGGCGCTCCTCGTCCACCAGCGCCGACACCGGGTCGGGGAAGTCGCTGAGCGGGTAGGCATCGGCCGCATTGCGCTGGGCTTCCACGAACACGGCCCAGCCGGAACCGAGCCGCCGCAGCGCGTTGTTCAGCCGCGCCGCGGCGGAGACGAGCTCGGACGCCGTCGCCGAGTCCAGGTCCGGCCCGCGGAAGCGCGCGGTGCGCTGAAACCCGCCGTCCTTGTTGAGGACCACGCCCTGCTCGACCAGAGCCGCCCACGGCAGGAAGTCGGGCAGTTGGGCCGCACGTCGGCGGTATTCGCGAAGGTCGAACATCGCCTCAGATCCCCAGGTAAGGCGGGATGCGGACGTGCCGCCGCACCACCTCGACGAAGTGCGGGTCGCGCTTAGCGGCCCAGACGGCGAAGGCGTGGCCGATCAGCCAAAGCGCCAGGCCGGCGATCCACAGCCGCAGGCCCAGCCCGATGGCGGCCGCCAGGGTGCCGTTGACGATGGCGAAGGCGCGCGGCGCGCCGGCCAACAGCACCGGCTCGGTGAGGGCGCGGTGAACCGGGGCTTCGAAGCCAGGAGGCGTGGGCGTCTGCTGCATCAGACCAGCGCCCCGCCGCCGAACGAGAAGAAGGACAGGAAGAAGCTGGAGGCGGCGAAGGCGATCGAGAGGCCGAAGACGATCTGGATCAGCCGGCGAAAGCCCCCCGAGGTGTCGCCAAAGGCCAGGGTCAGGCCTGTGGTGATGATGATGATCACCGCGATGATCTTGGCCACGGGGCCCTCGATCGATTGCAGGATTTTCTGCAGCGGGGCTTCCCAGGGCATGGAGGAGCCGGCGGCGTAGGCCGGCCCGGCGAGCAGCCAGACGGTAGCGAGGGCGCTCGCACTCGCGAGCCGCTCGTGGATGCGGCGGATCATGGAAGCTCTCCTTGGGAAGCCGCGCTCACGTCGGCGATGCGGTACTCGCCGTCGGCGGCGAGGTCCGTCACGGCGCAGAGTTCGGTGAGGCGGCGATCCGCACCTCGCCCGTTCAGGACGCCGATCAGGTCGATGGTTTCGGCGATCAGGGCGCGGGGGACGACCGGCACCGCCTCCTGGACCAGCTGCTCGAGCCGCCGCAGCGCGCCCCGCGCCGTGCCGGCGTGGATGGTGCCGATGCCGCCCGGATGGCCGGTCCCCCACGCCTTGAGCAGGTCGAGCGCTTCCGCGCCACGCACCTCTCCGATTGGGATGCGGTCGGGGCGCAGCCGCAGGGACGACCGGACGAGGTCCGCCAGCGAGGCAACGCCATCCTTCGTCCGAAGCGCCACCAGGTTCGGCGCGGCGCACTGAAGCTCCCGAGTGTCTTCGATGAGCACCACGCGGTCGCTGGTCTTGGCGACCTCGGCCAACAGCGCGTTGGCCAGCGTGGTTTTCCCCGTGGAGGTCCCGCCGGCGACCAGGATGTTCCGCCGCTCGGCGACCGCGCGGCGGAGGACATCCGCCGCAGCCGCGCCCATGACGCCGGCGTCGACGTAGTCCTGCAGCGTGAACACCGCGACGGCCGGCTTGCGGATCGCGAACGTGGGGGCCGCCACGACCGGCGGGAGCAGTCCCTCGAACCGCTCGCCACTCTCCGGCAGCTCGGCGGAAACCCGCGGGGCGCCCGCATGCACTTCGGCGCCCACGTGATGGGCCACCAGGCGTACGATCCGCTCGCCGTCTTCGGGGGTCAGCTCGCAACCCGTGCGCTGGAGGCCGGCGCCCAGCCGGTCCAGCCAAAGCTGGCCGTCCGGATTGAGCATCACTTCGACGACTTCGGCGTCATCGAGCCAGCCAGCGATGCGCGGGCCGAGGGCTGTGCGCAGCATCCTGGCGCTGCGCACGAAGACCTCATTGCGGATCGGGGTGATCGACACCGGACGCTCCCGTTTTCGGCCGGCTGGCCGTAGAAAACGGGGTCACTAATGAGCGCCGGAGTGACCGGTCTTCAACAAGGGTTCTGTCGTAGTAGGGCTACAGCGCGTGATTGCTGACGGGCGGCGATCACGCCGCCCGATCAGGACAACAGGCTGCGCTCGTCGACCTCCGGAAGGGCCTGCAAAGCCGCTTCGATGAGCGCGGCAAGTGACGGCAGTTCGTCGAGGTGCGCGCGCAGTTCGGCATTGGTCATCACCATGCCCTCGTCACGCCCGCGCTTCGGCACGCGGCCGACCATGGGCGTACCGAACAACGCGTCGTCGGACTGCCGCATCCAGATCCAATGAGCCACACGGTTCCGGAACGGCTTCAACGCTTCGAGGCGCTTGCGGATCAGCGCGACTTTGGCGACGGCCTCGGAAGGCAGGGCCCGCCCTCCGTACCGTTGCTCATGCATCTCAGCGAGCGCCTGGAGGGCTGCGTTGCGGGCGTCGGCGCCGAGCCGTTTGGTGATGGCGAGCATCGGAAAATCCGGCGCACGGACGAGCCGGGCGAGCAAGGACTCCACCAAGAGGTCGATGATGGACCAGTCGACCACCGCCTCGCCCAGGAGGGCGTATTGCGTCGGCGTTGGTCGAGCGTACTCGGTCTCGCGAAACAGCATCTCGAATCACCTCCGAGCACAGCATCGCTTGATCTTCAGTCGGGCGCAGTCCGCTCCTCGGAGATCTCGCGGGTGAAGCTGACGCCTCGCGCGAGCCGGCGGCCCAGCGCCTCGACAAATCCCTCGTAGCGCTCCTTGCCCTTGGCCTGGGCCGCGGCCTGCGCCGCCTCCGGTACGGCGGGCGTGGTGGTGAGCCAGAAACGCACGAACAGCGCCATCATCTCGATCGAGATGCCGAGATTGCGTTCGAGCCGCTCCGTGGCCCGGTTCTGCTGGTCGAGCCGCCGCGTGATCGCCGCTTCCTGGCGCTCCGACGCATCCGGAGAGACGAAGGAAGCGATGGCCGCCTCCGCGACCAGCGACTTGGACTTACCTCGTCGGTCGGCGAGCGCTTCCAAGGCCTTCAAGGTGTCAGGCTCCAGATAGACCGACAGTCTCGCCTTCTGCATCGTCAGAGCTCCAGTCCATCGTCCGGATCGAGGGCGGCCTGGCGCGCGACTCGGCGAAAGCGGGTCTGCAAGGCCGCCTGCTCCGCGCCCTCGCCGTCATCGTCCGGCTCGTCTTCGAAGAAGCCGAACTCGCGCACGGGCGGCGGCGGCTCTGCGGCATCCTCGAACATCGGCTCGGGCTCGCGGCGGAGACCGCCCTCCTCCGCATCCCCTTCGCTAAAGGCGGACGGGGACCGGACCGGCGCGGCAGGCGCCGCGATCGTCTTGAGAGACGACCAGTCGTCCGGCGGCGATGCCGCCGGGCTGGACGTTGCGGCCTGGCCAACCCGCCGTCGCAAGCGGGCGTCCTCGAAGTAGCGAACCTTGTTGGCGCGGACCGGCGGCGATCCCGAGACCAGGACCAGCTCGTCGTCCGGCGGCAGCTGCATCACCTCGCCGGGGGTGAGCAGCGGCCGGGCCGTCTCCTGGCGGGAGACCATCAGGTGACCCAGCCAGGGCGAGAGCCGATGTCCGGCGTAGTTCTTCATCGCCCGCAGTTCGGTCGCGGTGCCCAGCGCATCCGACACCCGCTTGGCGGTCCGCTCGTCATTGGTCGCGAAGCAGACGCGGACGTGGCAGTTGTCGAGGATGGCGTTGTTCGGTCCGTAGGCCTTCTCGATCTGGTTCAGGGACTGGGCGATCAGGAAGGCCTTCAGGCCGTAGCCGGCCATGAAGGCGAGCGCGCTCTCGAAGAAGTCCAGCCGTCCAAGCGCCGGGAACTCGTCGAGCATCAGCAGCACGCGGTGCCGCGACGCCTTCGCGCTCAACTCCTCTGTGAGACGTCGGCCGATCTGGTTGAGGATCAGGCGCACCAAGGGCTTGGTTCGGCTGATGTCGGACGGCGGCACGACGAGGTAGAGGCTGACGGGCCGTGCGCCGTCGACCAAGTCAGCGATGCGCCAATCGCAGCGGCTGGTCACCTTGGCCACCACGGGATCCCGGTAGAGGCCGAGGAACGACATGGCGGTGGAGAGCACGCCGGAGCGCTCGTTCTCGCTCTTGTTCAGCAGCTCCCGGGCGGCGGACGCGACGACCGGATGCGGCCGGTCGCCCAGGTGCGGGGTCGCCATCATCGCCCGAAGCGTCGCCTCGATCGGCCGGCGCGGGTCGGACAGGAACTCGGCGACACCCGCCAGGGTCTTGTCGGGACCGGCGTAGAGCACGTGCAGGATCGCCCCGACCAGCAGGCTGTGGCTGGTCTTCTCCCAGTGGGAGCGCCGCTCCAGCGCCCCTTCCGGGTCCACCAGGATGTCGGCGACGTTCTGAACATCGCGAACCTCGGCGTCGCCGCGCCGGACCTCCAGCAGCGGATTGTAGGCGGCGCTCTCGGGGTTCGTGGGATCGAACAGCAGCACCCGCCCGACCCGCCCGCGGCAGGCCGAGGTCAGCTGCCAGTTCTCGCCCTTGATGTCGTGGACGATCACCGACCCTGGCCAAGTGAGCAGCGAAGGGACCACCAGGCCCACGCCCTTGCCGCTGCGGGTTGGCGCGAAGCAGAGCACGTGCTCTGGACCGTCGTGGCGCAGGTAGGCGCCGTCGAGCTGGCCCAGGACCACGCCGTCCTCGCCGAGCAAACCCGCGGCCGCCACCTCGCGAGGCTTGGCCCAGCGGGCGGAGCCGTAGGTGGTCACCGAACGTGACTCCCGCGCCCGCCAGATGGACAGGGCTAGGGCGACGACAATGGCGGCCCCGCCGCCGGTCACCGCAATCATCGCGCCTTCGAGGAAGATCTTCGGGGCGTAGGCGTCGAAGGCGAACCACCACCAGAAGAAGGCCGGCGGCGGATAGACCGGCCAACCGACAAGCTCGAACCAGGGCCGTCCGAGCTCCGGCTGAAACGCCAGCCGCCAGGCCGTCCATTGCGTCGCCGCCCAGACGCCGGCCAACGCAATGGCGAACACCGCCGCAAGCTGGCCCCACATCACCTTCGTGCCGTTCATGGCCGCGTCCTCCTCATCGGCCGAGCCCGCGCTTGGGGCTGAAGGACCAGGCGACGCCGGCGCCTGGCGTAAGCACGCCCTCGACGTGGCGCCCGAGGTGGCGTTCGAGATCGGGCCGCCAGGGCACGAGGGTGAAGCCCAGCCCGTTGTCGATCATCGCAAACCGGCCGGAGGCCAGGGTCAGGCGCTGCCGGTAGGTCCCCGCCACCGCGCCGTCGGCCCCGACCGCCTGCGCTTCCAGGCCGGTCTGGCCGGAGAGCCGCCGCGATGCCGCCGCAAGCTCCCGCTGGCGCAGCGTTTCGATGAGATCGCGGGCGAACACGGCGCGCCGTCCGCGCCGCTGCGCCAGCCCCTGCTGCGCCAAGTGGTCCGTGCGGGCATTCAGCGCCGCCCGCACCTCGTCCGCGAAGCCGCCTTCGCCGAGCCCGGCCGCATTGCGCCCGACCAGTTGCCGGTCGAGCCAGGTGGCGCCCTCGGCGCGGATCTGCTCGGCCAAGCCCAGGTCGGAGCGGACCTGCAGGACCAACCGGCTGCGCCGGCCTTCCCACGCCCGGCGGCGCACTTCGACAAGGCTGCCCAAGGCGGCGTCGCTGGCGTCATCCAGGTCGGCCAGCCGGACGTGGTGGGTGCGGCCGTCGAGACCTTCCAGGATCGCGTAGCCGCTGCCGCGCAGTTCATCGTCCAGGCCGCGCCCGGCGAGCCGCCCGAGCAACCCCTCCGGCGGTCCGCCATCGACCACGAACCGCGCCGGGTCCCGCTCCACGGCCTGATCGGCGAGCGCCCGGTGCATGCGGGCGATCACATCTTGCCGCTGACCCAACGCGCGCAGGGCCGCTTCGGCATCCGGCGCCAGGCGCCAGCGCCCCGGCGACAGTTCATCGGCGACACCGAGTCCCTTGAGCTTGCGCAACCGCGCGACGCGGGCCTGATGGAGGTCGTCCGGACGCGCGCCGGCGCCCCGGCGCAGGTCCACGACGCCCTGTTCGTCGGCCAGCCGGGCGAAGCCCCGGTCCAGGCTCGTCCAGCGATCCGCGCCGATCTGAAGGTCCATGCGCCGGCGCAGCTCCGCGTCCGTGCGCGGCCCGAGCTCCAAGGTGACCAGATGACCGGCGCGGGCCCGCAACCCCTCGCGGATGTAGTCGGGTGAAATCACCAGGTCCGCGCCCTCGTCGGTGCGGCCGCGGACGATCACATGCAGATGTGGGTGTCCGGTGTTCCAGTGGTCCACCGCCACCCAGTCGAGGCGGGTTCCGAGATCGGCCTGCGCCTGCTCCATCAGATCGCGCGTGAAGGCCTTCAGGTCCGACAGCTGCTCGGCGTCGTCCGGCGAGACGATGAAGCGGAAGTGGTGGCGGTCGCCCTCGCAGCGCTGGGCGAAGCCGCGCGCGTCCGCCGCGTCTGTGTCGGCATCGAACAGCCGGCCGTGGGCGCCGTCCTGGGTGACGCCTTCCCGCTGCAGGTAGTTGAGGTGGGTGGCGAGCGGCGCCCGGCCGCCGCCCTGCCGCACCACCCTCGCCTTGACGACGGCGCCGCGGCTCCGAGCCGCGGATCGGTGCGCCGCCAGGCTCGCCGCCCGGCCGCGCCCGAACGCGCCTGTCCGCGCGGTGGCGCGGTGCGCCAGCCCGCCCGCCCGTTCGGCCGCCGCGAGCGCCTGGCCCACGAAGGTCCGGGCGCCGCCAGATGGCCGCGAGCGGATGCGCCCGACGCGCAGTTGGAAGTCGTCCTCGGTCATGGACGCGTCCCGCCGCACGAGGTGCGATTTCGTGAGAAGCGACAAGCACTTGGCGCAAACCGCAGCCTAGGCCCAACTTGCGCACCTCGCGCGAGGCCGTTGAAGTTGCTGTGCTTTACCCCCTCCGACCGCGCCCGCACCTCGCGGCTTTTATCCTGCCATCGATCCATCCATCGGGGGCCCGCCGCCGAACCTGCGACAACCTGCGAGAACTTGCGATGCGGGCGGGCGGCCATCAGCGACCCTCCCCACGCGGTGTCAGCGCCGCGAAGATCGGAGACTGCGCCGGGCTGAACAGCGCCGGAGGCTCAGGCGAAGCGGTCCCGACCGCTGTTGCCTGGCGTGTGCTGACGGCGACGAAGAGCGTCGGCCGCGGCGCCGCGGCGGGCGGAAGGACCGCCGCCTGCGCGGGGGAAACCTCTGCGCCACCGACGGCCGGCGTGAGCTTGGCGACGTAGGCCCGCGTCTCCAGCGGGAGCGGCCGGCCCTCGATCAGGTGCTGCTGGTAGCGCGCGGGCCCCGCATTGTAGGCGGCCAGGAAGCCGCGCGCGCCGAAGCGGTCGTACATCTCCCGCAGGTAGGCCGCCCCGGCGAGGATGTTGTCGCGCGGGTGGAAGGGATCGGCGCCGAGGCCGTAGCGGCCGCGCAATTCCGCATAGGTCTGCGGCATCACCTGCATCAGCCCCATGGCGCCGGCATGGCTCACGGCGCGCGGCTGGAAGGCGCTTTCCACGCGCATCACCGCCCGGATCCAGGCCTCCGGAAGGCCGAAGCGCTGCGCCGCCTCGGCGATCGCGCCGCCGACCTCGATGCGCGGCGGGGGTGACTGGGCGGCGGCCTCCGCCGAGGGGAGCACCGCCAGCCAAAGCGCGCTCGTCCCTATCAGCCGCCAGCGTGCCACCGTGCTCCCGGCCGTCCAGGGCAAGGCGCTGGCGCGCCGGCCTGCCGGCCGCCCTGGACCGCCGCTCCGCCCGGCGGCCCTGCGGAAGCTGGTCGGGACGAAGGAGCGGCCGTCGTTTGTTCGATCGAACAAAGGAGCAGGGCTTGCTTGGCGTTCAGCGGCCATGTGGCGGATCCTGGATGAGCCAAAGAGGCTCGGCCCGGCCGACTACGGCGGCGTCCTCCAGGGCGCCGAAGTAGCGGCTGTCGAGCGAGCCAGCGGCGGGGTTGAGCAGGAAGAGGTCGTGCTCGGCGAGGACGAAGCAGCCGCGCCAAATCGGCAGCGCTCGCCCTGCCCGGTCGCGAGGTTCAGCGTGCCCCACGAGCCGTCCGTCCACCGTGATCGCGTCCCCCTGGCGGCAGACCCGGCTCGGCGCGCGCGCCGCGACCTTCTTGATCAGCAGCACGCCGCCCGGCAGGTAGCCGCGACGGTCCAGCCACCCGGCGAGCGGCTGGGGCGCCCGCAGGGCCGCCCAGTCGCCGACCGCGGGCGGACGATCCGCGTGCAGGCGATAGAGCCCTTCCGGCGCGCTGGCCGTGGCGTTCCACACCAGCTGCGGCGCGAGCGGAGCCGCCACCGGGACGCCAAGGGCGAGCACCCCGAGCAGGGTCCACGCGAGGGCGGCGCGGCGGTGCATCAGGCGTCCACCGCGTTACGCAGCCGCCAGGCCCGATGCCGCGCGAGTGTGTAAGGCTCGGGCGCCGCCCGCGCCTTGAGGCGATTGTGCACCTGCCGCCAGTAGTCCGGCGCCGCGGCCGTCGGTGCGACGCCCACCTGTTCGACGGCGTCGATGGCGGCCAGCGCCTTTTGCACGGTCGGCCAGCCGGACAGGCGCAGCAGCAGCTCGCCACCCGGCGTCACGCCGGCGACCGTGGAGCAGGGCCCGCCAGGGTCAACGGCTTGCAGGATGTCGAGCCTCGAGCTGACCGTGCCGCGCTCGTTGGCCTGCCAGCGGACAAAGGCGAAGACGTCGCCGGGTGCGAAGCCGACGAGGCGCCGGCGGCGGTCGAGGATGCGCTCCTCGCGCACCTGGCCGAAGCGGATCCAGCGCTCGATCCGCTTCTCGTACCAGACCAGCTCCACCCAGGTCAGGGCGTGATCCAGCGCTGGCGGGGCGCTGGCGGAGGTCAGCGCAGAGAGCATGGCAAACGCCCTCAGCGCTCGGCGAAGCTACGGTCGTCGGTGACCCGGCGCGCCGGATGGACGACATCCACCCCCGGATCGGCGGTGGAGGATTTGACGCCGCGGGCGGCCCAGGTCTGCAGGTCGCCGACCGAATAGACGACGCGTCCGCCGATCTTCATGTAGGTGGGCCCGGTGCCGTAGGTGCGGTGCTTCTCAAGCGTTCGGCCGGACAGGCCGAGGAAGCGGGCGGCTTCGGGGGTGCGCAGCAGGCGCGGCGGCAGGGCGGCGGTGGCTTCGGCCATCATCGGACACTCCAAGGGTTCTCCTGGATGCTGCGGCGGAGCGCAGCGGGGACCTGGACACCTTGTCGGAGTGCGAGCGCGCGGGGGGATGGCGAACTTGCGAATGGCGATTCCGCCACCCCTAGTCGTCGTGTTTGCTGCGCAGGAGCCGCTTGTAATCGCCGCCGACCAGGGCGGCCCCGGAGCGCACCAAACGGATGACGGCGTCACGCAACGGCGAGGTCCGCCAGTTCTCCCCCGCCACCCGAGAGGCGCCGAAGATCTGCTCGGCGATCTCTCGATAGCTGCCGCCGGCCAGATGCCCGTCGTGCGCGCGCAGGCTCTGCTGGAAGCGCTGGAGCTTGCGGTCAGGGCGTGCGGCAGGCGCAGACTGGCCGCCGCTCAGGTGGCGCCAGAGGTGCAAGGCCGCCGCCGTTCCGCAGGCCGCGTCCGCGCCGAACGGGACGACGCAGGCGACCGGCTGGCCGAGCGGCAGGGCGGCGGGCATCCAAAGCCGGTGCTCATGGCCCCGCGTCTTCAGGATCGCATGTACGCCGTCGGGACCGGCGCGCGCGACGAACCGTCCGGGCCAACTTTCCGGCTCGAACCGGATGCTGCGCTGACCGCCTTCGACCGCCGGCGCCGGCGTCAGGACGACCGTCCGGGGATAGGCGTCAGGCCGCCAGAACACCGGCTGCGCTGGGGCCGCGAGCGCCGGATCCGCGGCGAAAGCTCAGCCCCCAGAAGGCCAGGCGCGCGTCGCCGGCGCGCCCTGTCCCTCCGGAGGCCACCTCGGCTTTGATGCGTTGAAAGTCGGCCTGGTAGTCGTCGTTACGACGCAAGAATTCCCAGGCGAGGGCCGGCGCGGAAAGCTCGCGCAATCCGGCGTAGCGTTCTTCTGAACGCCAGTCCTCGTCACTCAAGGCGCTCTCCCGATACAGAGGAAGCGCCCCCACAGCCCCACCATTTATCCACACGCGCAGGTTGGACGTAAAGCGGAGTTGTTGCTTAACGCGAGCTCAGCTTGAGGTTGACCCCAGAAACTCGCGGTAGCCGCCGTCGCGCAGCCACCGCGCACGCGCCAGATGGCTCGCATGCATGACCTCCGCCCGCTTGGGTTCGGTGGCGGCGTCGACACCCAGCACGATCTTTGAGACCTCACGCCAGTCGGCCCCGGCGGCGTCGGCGTCCAGCAGGCGCAGATAGATCGGCGCGATCTCGCGATCATACGCAGTCAGCGGCACACCTTCGGGCGCCCGCTCGCGGAGCTCCGCCTGGGTCATGAGTTGACCCTACGCGTCGTGCGCCGCGGCCGACATATCCTAAGAGTTGAAGCGTCAGTCGCGGGCGAAAAATGCCCCCGGCTCGACCTCCAGAACCTCCGACAGCTTCTCCAGCATGTCGACGGTGGCGGCGTGCTCCTCGCGTTCGAGCAGGCCGACGTAGTTGCGATTGATGTCCGCACGGTCGGCGAGTTCCTCCTGCGATAGACCCTTGGCCTGGCGCAGACGGCGCAGATTCCTCGCTACGACTCCCCTCAACCGCATGAGGAGGAGACGGCGGCGCCGGCCGCACTTCAGCCACCCAGTATACTGGGGAATCGTTGTGCGAGTCGGCGGCGGAAACGTGGCGAGCCGTGTACGCGTCGGCCGCCGCACGGCGTGCAGTGCAAGAGCGCCCCGCGCCCGGCCGGCGCGGGGCGTGACGTCTCAGGCGGCGAGGCTCGCCGGCTGCTGCGCGTGCAGGAAGTCGGCGGCGCGCTGGGCGTAGGCGGCTGCGGTGAAGATGAACCGCTTGTCGCCCTGCAGAACGCTCAGCCAGCTGTCGATGTAGGCGGCGTGATCCACCCGGGGCTGCAACTCCAGGCCCAGGTCGGCGCAGAGAAAGGCGGCGCCGAGTTCGGCCACCAGCTCCTCGCGGGCATAGCCTTCGTCGCCCCAGCGCGCGCGGCCGAAGTCGCGATCGATGCGTGTCGGGTGACGCGTCCAGTGCGTGCACTCGTGCGCCAGGGTGGCGTAGTAGCTCTCCGGATCGACGAAGGTCTCGAAGGGCGGCAGCTGCACGTAATCGGGATGCAGGGCGTAGTAGGCGCTGTTGCCGCCGTGCCGGATCTCGGCGCCCGTAGCGGCGAAGAAGGCGTCGGCGTGGGCGATGCGGGCCTGCGGGTCCTGTTGCGGTTCGGCGACCGCATGGAAGTGCGCCGGCAAGCCTTCGATCTGCTCGACGTTGAACACCGTGTAGGCCTTCAGGAACGGGATCTCGCGCTCGACGTCGCGGCCGTCGTCCGCAGTTTCGGTGCGCTTCAGGCGATTGGCGTAGACGACCGTGGAGCCGTGCTCGCCCTTGCGGACATGGGCGCCGAGCTCCAAGGCCTGGCGGAAGGTCATCCAGATGGGCGCCGAGAAGCCCTTGGCGACGGCGTCGGCCCAGAGCAGCACGACGTTGATGCCGCTGTAGGGTTGGCCGGAGTGGCGGAGCGGCCGGGTGATGCGCCCGGCCAGGTGTTCGGCGGACCAGGGCTTGGTCCAGGGTCGAACGCCGCGCTGCAGGTCTTCGACAATTTGGGCGGTGACACGGCTGTAGAGGTCGGGGCGAGTGTGTTCGGGCGCGCGCGACATGGCGGGCTCCTTTGCGTTCGGATTGTTCAGGAAGGGGCGCCGCCCCGGCGGTGCGGGGCGGCGGCGCGGGAGCTCAGTCGGCGGCGCGGCTGCGCGACCAGATCAGGGCGTAGCCATCGTCGGCGTCGACCAGCGAGGCGTAGATCGGGGCCGGGAAGCTGGGGTCGTCGAGCTTGACGGAGAGGTAGTCCCGGTTCTCGCGGGAGGTCTTCTTCCAGGCCGCGCCGAACTCGGTCTGGCCGGCGAAGATGCGGAAGTCCGGGCCCTTCTCGTTGTCCGTCTCCGAGGCCCGGAACTGGGCGGCCTTGACGTTGAGGCTGAGGGTCTTGATGGCGCCGGCGTAGCTGCCGTCCGCCTGCTTATGGAAGGTGCCGATGGTGGCCATGGGAAATCTCCTGTCGTCTCCGGGCCGCGCCCATCGCGGCCTCGATGGCGATCCGGAGCCGAGGGGCGTCCCGGGCCGGCAGCCGCAGGCCCGAAGCGCAGCGTAGGACGGCGGCGCGCGACTTGTTTGCTTCGCGAGGAATGCCGGCGAGGCCGGCAGGGGAAAGAAGTCGCGCGCGGGCGTTGCCGGTCGGGCGGGGGCGAAGCCCCTCCCCCTCGGCCGTGATCAAGACATCGGAGGCCGCGTGGGCGGCGGCTTGGGGTCAGGAGCTGGTCGCCTGCGCCCCGCGACCTTCCCGACCCCGGCGGGTCTGGCTCCGGGCGCCGGAAGGGACTCCACAGACAGGCGATGTTCTGCCTATGTTCCCGCCTGGAGGACAGCCATGGGCGACATCTTCATCGGCGGCGTGCCATTCATGGCGCTCGGCCACCACGATGGCCGGTTCGTGCGAACCGCGGGCCTCTTCGCCTTCGCCCGGCGCCACCCCAGCGGCGGCTATGAGGTGCTGCACCTTGGCCTGTCGGCGGCGATCAACCGCGAGGCGGGTCCGGGTCATCCGCGCTGGGGCTGGGCCATGCGCGCGGGCATGGACAGCCTGCTGGTGCACCTGTTCGGAAAGCCTGCGGAGATCCCCGCCGGTGCGCCGGCCGACCTGGAAACGGTGACCTGGCACCCGGACGCCGAAGTGGCCCTCCTCGACGCCCAGGACGATAGCGCTGGCTACGACCCTGACCTCGCTTCCGCCCTGGCCTCGGGCCGGTCCTGACCTGCGACAACTTGGCCAGCTTGGCTGTATTGAACGCGAGCTTGGCCGTTCCCACGTTCACCTTAGGTTCTGATGGAGGCCAGCATGGCGAAGAACACAGGTGACGGGTATCGGCGGGGTGCGGTGACGGGGCGGACGCAGTTCCAGCGTCCGGACGGCCATTGGCAGAAGCGCGACGAGCGCACGGGGCAACTGATGTCCGTGAAGGATGACGGAACCCCGTTCAAGGGGGTCGCCAAGGAGCCGGACGGCCGCGACACCGACAACGCCTGACCGGGCACGACAAGGCCCACGCGGGCGAACCCGCGTGGGCCTCAAGGGTCGTATCGCCGGCTACTCGGCGGCCATGGGCACGGCCTCGGGCGCGGCTTCAAGCTGCGCCGTCCGCAGCAGGGGCGGCAGCCAGCCGGTCCCGGCGATCAGCGGCTCGGCGGCTTGGGCCATTTCGATCTTCTTGAGCCCGGAAATCCGCTCGGCGGCGTCTTCGCCCGCCGCTTCGCGCACCGCTTCGAGGATGCGCGGCTTGGTGATCCGCCCGAGATAGCTCGACACCGTGGGCGCCCAGGTGCGGGTCATGTCGAGCCCCGCCGCCTGCGCCAGCACCTCGGCGTGCGCCCAGGCGCCCGGCTTGCGGTCCATGGGGTTGCGCACGGCGTTGACGCCCAGGCTGACGCAGTGGGCCAGAAGGTCGAGCAGCTCGCCGCCGTCCAGGCCCGCCACAAAGCCCCAGGCCTCGGCGCTCTCGCGCGGAAAGCGCTGCGCCCATGCCTCATGTCGCTCTGCGATCCGTCGCCCGGCCGGGCTCTCGCTGACGCCCGGCGCATGGCCGTCGAGATAGGCCGACACCAGCTTCACCTCCACACAGGAGGATTGCTCGTACGGCGGGTAGAAGGTCTTGAGCGCCAGGGCATGGACCAGGGCGGTGAGCGCCAGCGTCGGATCGGACGCCAGAGCCTCGCGAAGGCCCACGGTCTTGTGCGCCGTGAGGTCCAGAACCAGCCGCTCGGAGAGCGGCGCCAAACCCTCGTCCTCGGGCTCGTCCTCCGAGGCTCCGGCATCCGGTCTTGGTTCGGCGGGGATCGCCCCCTCCCCGTCCGCCTCGGTTTCGGCGCTGGGCGCCGGCGCTTCGTCTTCGGGCCGGATCAGGCCGCGCTCGACGCGCACCTGACCGTCGTGGCCGAGAACCACAAAGACCCCGCCGCGCGCGACCTCGTCGGGATCGTAGGCGGTCCCGTCGCCGAAGGCGTCCAGCGCCGCATCGATCGCCTTGAAGCGCGCCTCCACCTCGGGCGGCAGGTCCTCCACCGCGTCCCATTGGCTGACCAGGGCGTCGTATTCCTCCGAGAGGGCCGCGATCTGCGCCGCCTCGTCCTCGGTCCGCTCCACCGGCCTCGGATAGACCCGCCGCCAGCCATGGCCGTGCGGGTAGTCCAGGCAGGCTGTGGCCCACTTCCAACCTTCCCGCTCGCGCACCTCGGTGGCGATGGCCTCCAGCTTCGCGCCCGCCAGCCGATCCAGCAGCGCGGCATCTTCCAGCCAGCCACCGCCGTCCTCGGTGAACAGATCGCGCAGGGTCTGGCCGCCCGCCTCGGCATAGGCGTCCACGCCGACGAACACCGCGCGCCGGTCGCTCGCCGGAACCTTGGCCTCGGTCATGGCCCGGCGGATCAGGGCCGCCGAGCGGTTCCAGGACAGCTGGTCGTAGACCTGCTCCTGGCGCTCGTGGTCCTCGCTGACCGCGAAGGCCATCAACTGGTCCAGCGTCAGGCCGTCCTCGCGGTAGATCGCCATCAGCTTGGGCGAGACCGCGCCCAGCCGCAGGCGCTGCCGCACCACCTGGGCCGACACCCCGAACCGGGCGCCGATGTCCTCGGCGCTCAAGCCGCGCTCGTCGCTGAGCCGTTTGAAGGCCTCGAACTGGTCGGCGGGGTGCATGTCGGTGCGGGTGACGTTCTCGTCGAGGCTGATCTCATGCGGGTCGTTGGCGGTGTCCACCACGCAGCGCACCGGCTCGGACTTGCGGATTTCCTTGCGCTTGGCGCGCAAGGCGAGCGCCAGCCGCCGCCCCTCCCCGATGGTCACCAGATAGAAGCCGGTGGGCTCCCCGTCCTCGCCGGTTTCCGGCTCCACCACAGGGGCCTGCAAGAGGCCCTTGGCGGCGATGGAGGCCGCCAGCGCTTCGATGGCCGCGTCGCCATGCGGGGTCTTCCGCGCGTTCTTCGGCGACTTCTTGAGCTTGTTGAGAGGAATGTCGAGCACCGTTCCGGACTCGATCAAGGTCTGGGCGTTCATGGGTTTGCTCCTTGGGGCAGGTTGCAGGCGCACGCCGCGCCTGCAGCCTTGCCCGTCGGCGAGACCGGGTGTGCAAGCGGCGGGGCGGCTTCGCGGGGAACCGGTTGCAGGGCCTGCCGGCCCTGCCCTCCTGCCGCCCGAGCGAGGGACCGAAGCTGGGCGGAAGCCGCTCCGAAGCGCGCCGAGGGCGGAGCCCTAAGCCGCGGCCGCCGTAGGCGGCCCAAGAGGAGTGAAGGCTGCAAGGAGCCTGCGCGCCGCCAGGCGCTGCACGGCGGGACGCGCCGTCGAGCGGCCGCCGGCGCGCAGAGCGCGCCCGAAGGGGCGGACCCGTAGGAGCCGCGGCAGCGGCGGGACCGCGCACGCCCGCCGGCCGCTCACCTTGAAGGGGGCGTTGCGGGGCAGGCTGTGCCAAAACTCGCCGGCCGCCCTGGCGTGGACGCCGCATCGAGCCGGCCGTTTAGGCCGACGGTGTCAGGCGCGCCGGACCGAAGACATTCACCGCGTGGATGATGTTGAAGGCCAGGATGGAGAGCGCTGCCTCTGCCTTTACTGCTCTGAGGCCGCGGGTAAGGAACCGACCACCTCCCGACATTCGCTTGATCGTGCCGAACGGGTGCTCAACCGTGCATCGGCGCGTCACCATCAGGCTTGGATTGGCGTAGATCCTCGCCTCCATGCGATCGAGCGCCGCCTGGTCGAACAGGCGATGGATCGTCCGTTGGGCGCCCGCTGTGCATCTCGGCTTCAGGCGGCAGTCCCTGCAGGCGGTCGTTCGATATCGGATGGCGCGATTGCGGGTGTGTTTGCCGGAGGGCTTCATCGTCTGACCCGCCGGGCAGCGGATGGTGTCTGACGCCTCATCAAATGCGAACTGGGTCGGCCGAAAGAAGTCGGTGTTCATCGCGCCGCGCTTGATCGGCGCCGCGACCTCGATTCGATCGTGCTCGCACGCCGCTATCGCCTGGGCGTTCGAGTAGCCGCCGTCCGCCAGAACAGTCAGGCGGTCGACCTGCAGCACTTCCATCGTCGCCAGCGACATTGGGTGCAGGAGTTGGCTGTCGTTCGCTTCGTTGGCGACGTCGTGGTGGACGATCAGACCGCTATCTACGTCCACGACGCTTTGCATGTTGTAGCAGGGCATCTTGGGTGAGTGGGCGTAGCCCATCGGCCTCGCGTCGGGCTCGCCGAAGACCAGCACCTTTTCGGCGCGTTCCACCAAGATTTCTTGCCGGCGCGCCAGCCGATCCTTCCGCCGGCTCAACGCGGCGATCGCGTCAGTGAAGGCCTGCCGGTGAACCGGTTGGTCGTCGAAGCCCTGGGTCACGGCTTCGTCCATGGCGTCGAGCCGGTCCAAGTAGTAGGCGATCTCCTTCTCGGTATGTGCGACGTCGCGAGCCAGCCGCTCGGCGCCGGCGATGTTCTTCGGGCTGGCGACGGCCCGCATCTTCGTCCCGTCCAGCGCCACCATCCGGCCGGTGATGAGCCCGCCGTCGAGGCAGAACTGGATGAATGCCGCGCTCGCCGCAACGATGGCCTCGGGGTTGTCGTGCCGGAAGGCGGCGATGGTGCGATAGTCCGGCGCGAGCTGCTTCATGAGCCACAGCGCTTCAAGGTCGCGGATGCAGGCCCGCTCGAGGTGCCTGGAAGAGCGAACCTGGTTGAGATAGCCCCAGACATACAGCCGAAGCATGTCCCCGGGATGGTAGCCGGGCCGGCCGGTCGCCGCCGCGACGGTGCGAGCAAAGCCGAGTTCTGCGAGGTCGAGACTACCAACGAACGCGTCGACAACTCGCACCAGGGATTCGGGAGCGACATAGTCATCGATGCAGGGAGGCAGCAGGCTTACCTGTGTCCGATCTGTTCCTTCCAAGAAGCTCACGAGAACCCTCACGGCAGTTTCGTAGCTCATTGATTCTACTGTGATTTGGTCGCCATTTCCACTTGGCAAGGCCGAGGTCCACTCGGCGGCAGGTTTCGACGCAGGGCGCCGACGGCGGGAGCGTAGCGGGTATTCAGCCGATTGGTCGCTATGGCCGCCCGAACTTGCCCCATAGACGCTCGCTGCCCCACCAGAGGACCACGAAGCCTATGAGGGTTGCGCCCCCGAGGAAGCTCCAACCGTGTGGGCCAAACGGTGCCGCGCCTGCGGCGTAGGCGACCACCAAGCCTGCCATCGCCAGGAGGTAGGGGCCCGTCACGCGGCAGTGGATGCGGCCGCACCGCCGGGCGTTCAGCAGACAGGCGAAGCCCATCCAGACCAGCATGCCCGCCCAGACGGCTGCGCGAAGCGTGGGCTCCAGCAGGAGGGCTGCGAGCATCGCTGCGCCGGGGAGCGCCCAGAGCGCGATGAAGGCGCGCGTGTCGCTGGCCCAATCTTTGGCACCGCCAACCGCGTCGCACTTACCCATCGCGGCCGCCGCTGCAGCAGGCGGCGGCCCCACCGCTGGCCCCTGCTTCTTGGATGGGCGGACAGGGCACGTCCGCGTAAGAGCAGAAGACGCAGCAGTCGCCCGGCTTGGGCTTGAGGACGACGCCGCAGCCCTGGCAGTCGTAGAAGTACTGGCAGGCGTCGGTCGGCATGGTCTCGGTCGCCTGGTGGCCGCAGTGCGGACAGGTGAGCGTAGAGCGGAGCTCAATCTGCACGTCGCTCATCCGCGGGCGCTCCGGATCAGCGCCAGGGCCCAGGGCTCGACGATAGGCTGCCAGATCAGAGCAAGCAGAACGAGGACGGTGGCCGCACCGAGCATGGCGATCCCCAGCCGTGATGGCGCAGCGCAGCTGCTATCGACCCGGCACGTCCGCGCCCGGCGCCAGGTGACGACCCAGCCCACGCTGATCAAGGCCAGCGCCCCGAGCGTAAACCAGGTGCGCTGACCGGCGACCCAGCCCAGACCGCCCAGCCCAAGGCCAGCCAGCGCCAACGACATCGGTAGGACGCAGCATGCGGCCCAGGCGAAGACCGCTCCGGCCGCAGCGGCGACCGCCGCCCAGTTCAAGGCGGTCTCGGCGGGCTTGCCGCCCTGTCCTTCCCGTCGGACTCGAAGCCCGCTGCTTGCCGTCACGCCGTCGTCTCCTGGTGCAATGACGACTAGGATGCCATCTGTAGCGACTACAGACTCAAGCCCTAATCGAAAGCCGCGCTCCCCATGGCCGACCAGGCGATCCAGATCGGCGAGCTCTCACGCCGCACGGGCTGCAACATCGAGACGATCCGCTACTACGAGCGGATCGGCCTGATGCCGGCCCCGCCCCGGCGCGGCCGCTATCGCAGCTACGGTGGCGACGACGTGGGCCGCCTGGGCTTCGTGCGTCGGGCGCGGGAGCTGGGCTTCACGCTGGACGAGGTTCGCGCGTTGCTGGCGCTCGCCGCCGGCGGCCAGGCG